>Ga0114922_10007097_pt1 | contig 10257 bp, 10 predicted proteins | sample AartaG_FD_100975 | JGI IMG/M metagenome (GOLD analysis project Ga0114922, IMG submission 100975) | Deep subsurface microbial communities from Aarhus Bay to uncover new lineages of life (NeLLi) - Aarhus_00045 metaG | ecosystem: Environmental > Aquatic > Marine > Oceanic > Sediment | place...
CACGGCTACGGCATGAGCAGCGTCCGCTTCATCTGCGGCACCCAGGACATCCACAAACAGCTCGAAAAGAAGATCGCTGACTTCTTCCACACCGAGGACACCATTCTCTACGCCGCCTGTTTCGACGCCAACGGTGGCCTGTTCGAGCCCCTGTTCACCAAAGAGGACGCCATCATCACCGACGCCCTCAACCACGCCTCGATCATCGACGGCATCCGCCTGTGCAAGGCTTCCCGCTTTATCTACCAGACCAACGACATGGCCGACCTGGAGGCCAAGCTCAAGGAAGCCAAAGACGCCCGCTACCGGGTGATCGCCACCGACGGGGCTTTCAGCATGGACGGCACGGTGGCTCAGCTCGACAAGATCTGCGCCCTGGCCGACAAATACGACGCCCTGACCATGGTGGACGACGCCCACTGCACCGGCGTCATCGGCAAGACCGGCCGCGGCTCGACGGAGTACTGCGGCGTCATGGGCCGCGTGGACATGATCACCTCCACCCTCGGCAAGGCCCTGGGCGGGGCCTCGGGCGGCTTCACCACCGGTCGCAGGGAAATCATCGAGCTGCTGCGGCAGCGCTCCCGGCCGTACTTGTTCAGCAACACCGTCTCGTCGATCGTCGTCAAGGCCTCCATCGCCGTCATGGACATGCTGACCGCGACCACCGAGCTGCGCGACAAGGTCGAGGCCAATACGAAGCGCTTCCGCAAGGGGATGACCGAGGCCGGCTTCGACATTGCCCCCGGCGACCACCCCATCGTCCCCATCATGCTCTACAACGCCAAGCTCAGCCAGGACATCGCCCGGGACATGTACGGCGAGGGCATCTACGTCATCGGCTTCTATTACCCCGTAGTGGGCAAGGGCCTGGCCCGCATCCGCGTCCAGCTATCCGCCGGCCACGAGTTCGAGCACATCGACAAGGCCGTCGCCGCCTTCACCAAGGTCGGCAAGAAGTACGACATCCTGCACAAGACCAAGGAGGAGATCATCGCGAAATACGGCGAATGACGAGCCGCGGCTTCGGCCCGCGCAACGTTTTGGGGGCCCGAAGTGGCTTCAAGATGCCATTTTGTTGCGGCCTCCAGAATCGAGCCCGAATATGAAGCTGCCCGAAGGCGAAAGGGCCGTTATTGATCGACGGAAGCTGACGGACTACGTCCTCAGCCCCCAGCACGACGACGGCAGGCACAAAGCGAAGCTTTTCAAAGAAGTTCTTGGGATCAACCTGGAGAGCATGGATCTTCTCCAGGACGCCTTGACGGAGGCTGCTGCTACCGGCGAAGCCGCTCCCGGAAGAGTAGATCGGTATGGACAACGATTCCTCGTCGATTTCGATTTCAAGGGCCCGGGAGGCCAGGCCCTCGTCCGCTCCGTCTGGATTGTCCGCCTCGGCGAGCGTTTGCCTCGATTGGTCACGTGCTATATACTGTAGTAAAGGACCCGCGCAATGTCTCGAGCCAGAACGCCCAAGCTGCTCGATATGGTGGCCGTGCTCAGTGCCCCACAGGACGCCCAGGTCGAGGTCGGAGATGTCGGAACGGTTGTGGAGCTCCTGCCCCCGGACGCGGTCGAGGTGGAGTTCCTCCAACGTGACGGCCGAACCCGCTGTGTCGCGACGCTACAGGTAACCAGTGTCCTGGTGCTCAATCGCGAACGCACACCGGCTAGTTGAACGTGCGGGAAGTCCCCTCGCCGACAAGGCCGTCGCCGCCTTCACCAAGATCGGAAAGAAGTACGACATCCTGCACAAGACCAAGGAGGAGATCATCGCCAAATACGGGAAGTGAGTAGGATCACCAGGACCGAGGTGCGAGCTTGCAGTAGGGTAGGTCCGGTCCCGGGACCCGACAAAGCAAGGTTTGGGTTGGTGTCGCGTCTGCGGCCCCGACCTACCGCTCAAGGAAGGTTTAGGATCATGGCAAGCGAAATATGGTGGGCTGGCTTGATCGTCGATAACGTCGTCGACGTACTCAAAGGAATGAAGAACGCGATAGAGGTATGGAAGCATACGGCCGACGGCAAGTTGAAGACGCGTGTGGAGGGGGCTGGCGGCGAGAAGGGGATGCGCCAGGAGGTCTGTGATGGCTTCAACGAGGAGGCCTTCGTAATCGGAAACATCGAGCGAGCGATGTATGCAAGCTTGGCGGTTAGCATCAACTCGTGCGTAGAGAACTACCTCAAGCACACCTGCCGCCGGCTTGGCATCACCGTACCGCCTAAGGCGGGCGTACCAGACATATGGGGTCTACTTGCTCCTGATGACGACTTCCCCTTTGAGCCGCAGAAATCCGAAGGCTACGAGAGCGCAGACAAGGCAAGGGTGTGCTGCAACCTTTTCAAGCACAATGAGGGGAAGAAGGACAAGAGTTTCGTACGCAAGTACGACGGCGTGATCGACGAGGACATTGAGTACGAAGGCGAGGATTGGCCCACGATCATCGAGGACGTGCGCAAGCTACTTCGTTCATTAGCTTTGATCGTAGAGAAACGTGATCCCCCTCCCGGGGAGGATCTGGACCTCTGATCCCGTAGTACGTGTAGGTCGGGGGCGCGGACCCGACAAGACGGAGTCTAGGCTGACGTCTCGTCTGCGAACCGGATTCACGCCGCTCGACGGCCTGGAGAAGGCGCCGAGCGTGGTCGGGCGACCATGCGTCCACCGTGGCAGGAGAAGAGGACATGAGCCGCGACGATGCCAGAGGTGCCGGACGCGCCTCGCCGACTGCCTTTGCGGATTGGACCTTCCACCGGCTGAATCCCACTTATCGCCGGTCGCCGAAGGAACCGACGACCGAACGCATGCTGTTGCGGTCGGGTAGGTACGAGCATGAGTGGATCGAGCGACTGAAGCTGTGGGCGAGGAGGAACGAGCGTGTAGCCCGGATGGCGCGTGGCTTTGGCGAGTGGAAGCTCGTGTACGCCGACCCGCCGGATGAGAAAGACCAGCGCCTATTCCGCGCCTCGCGGCTGCTGGTTGACGGGGTAGCCGTTCACGGACGCCCGGATGTTGTGCTCAGAGACGTGCGGTCCGGCGGAATCATCATTCTTGAGCGGAAGGTCGTACACACGGTCGAAGGCAGGCGCGAGCGCCTTCGCGAGGGATACCCGAACAATTGGTGCCAGATGTGGTGCTACGGTTGGGTCGACGATTGGCTGGATGCACCCTACGTGATGCTGGTACTGCAATACAGGTACCGCGATTGCTCGAAGAGCCGATATTCTGAACCCCTCGACATGGTCCCCGTGAACTTCCGTGACGACGCGGAGTTTCATGCTCGAATCGTTGGTTGGTTCGATAGGTATGGCGGAAGGTTTGTCACGGTGGAAGACGAGCCGAGCGGGTCATGGTCTCGGGACCCGGATGGGTGGTGGCGCCGGCATGGCAGATCAACGCAGTAGGGTAGGTCGGATCCCGGGACCCGACAAAGCAAGGTTTGGGTTGGTGTCGGGTCTGCTGACCCGACCTACCGCTGGTTTCCAACCAGTGGGGCAGCGAATGGCGTAGATCGGGTCCGCAGCCCCGGCCTACGCTTGTCAGAGCAGCGCGGTGCTGAAATATCGTTCGGCCCGGTCGGGCAGGACGGTGGCGATGTTGCCCTCAATCCTTTTGGCCAGTTGGCGGGCGGCCCACACGTTGGCACCGGACGAAATGCCGACCAGCAGGCCGTTGTCGGCGCCCAGTTGTCTGGTCGTCTCGATGGCGTCCTCGTCGGTGACCTCGATCACGTCGTCCACCAGCGAAACATCGAGGACGGCCGGGATGAACCCGTCGCCGATCCCCTGAATCTGGTGCAGGCCCGGCTCGTGGCCCAGCAGGGCGGAGACGTTCTTCGGTTCAACGGCTACGATCTTGACATCCGGTTTATGCTCTTTGAGGAACTTGCCGATGCCCTGCAGCGTGCCGCCGCTACCCACACCAGCCACGAAGCAGGCGATATCGCCCGTCATCTGCCGCCAGAGCTCGTGGGCCGTCTCCTCGTAGTGTACGCGCGGGTTGTCGGGGTTCTCGAACTGCTGGGGTATGAACACCTGGGGGTCGTCAGCCGCTATTTGCCGGGCCCGCTCGACGGCTCCGGGAAGACTCTTCTCATCCGGCGTCAGCACGAGTTCCGCTCCCAGGGCCCGGATGAGTTTCTTGCGTTCCACACTCATCCCCTCAGGCATGACGATGCGGACGCGATAGCCCTTCATCCGCCCGACCAGAGCCAGGCCGATGCCCGTGTTCCCGGACGTGGGTTCGACGATGATGGAGTCCGGCTTGAGCCGTCCGTCCCGCTCGGCCCCTTCAAGCATGGACAGAGCGACCCGGTCCTTGATGCTCCCACCGGGGTTGAGGAACTCGGCCTTGGCGAAGATTCTCTCCCCGTTGAGCTTCAGCACCGGGGTGTTGCCGATAAGATCCAGGATATTGTCGGTTAGCACGACTTCTCCCCTCAAGTTGTCCCGCACATCGCTTACGCCATTGTTGCAAGATACCCGGCCGTGGTCAAGTACCGGTGCCCCGTCCCTTCTGAAGACCAGCGGCGAGTGGATCGCAGGGCCGGTGCCGAGCCTACCCCCGGAGTGTTCGCTCTGACCTTTGATTCTGCTAAACTCCGCCTGGAACGGTCGGAACGGAGCAGGCCATGAAAGTGCGATTCCTCGGCGCGGTACGGCAGGTCACGGGCTCACGTTATCTCCTGGAGACCGGCGATTTGCGTATACTGGTGGACTGCGGGCTGTTTCAGGAACGGGCTTTTCTCGGACGCAACTGGGAGCCGTTCGCGGTCCCTCCCGATACGGTGGACTACCTGCTGCTGACCCACGCCCACCTGGATCATTCGGGCTTGATCCCCAAGCTGGTGGGCGCCGGATTCACCGGGCCTATCCTGACGACCGGCGCCTCGATCGATCTGGCTGAGATCATCCTCAAGGACGCCGGGCATATCCAGGAAGAGGATGCGGCCTACAAGAGGAAGCGTCACCAGCGGGAGGGGCGCACGGGCCCCTATCCGGTGGTGCCCCTGTATACGGGCGACGACGTGCAGGCGGCGTTGCCGCTCTTTGAGCGTGTGCGGTACAACCAGCCGAAGCACCTCAATGACCGGGTCACGGTCACCTACCACGACGCCGGCCACATCCTGGGCTCGGCCATGTTGGAGCTGACCGTCCGCGAAAACGGAAAGACGCGGACGGTTGTCTTCTCCGGTGACATCGGCCAGTGCGACAAGCCGATCATTCGCGATCCATCCGTGTTCGAGCAGGCCGACTACGTGGTCATGGAATCGACTTATGGAGGGCGCGACCACCAGCCCACCCGCGATGTTGACGATCAGCTTTGTGACATCATCAACACGACCGTTGACGCCGGAGGGAACATCGTCATCCCGACCTTCGCCGTCGAGCGGGCCCAGGAGCTGGTATACGACATCGGGCGCCTGGTCCGCGAGGATCGAATCCCGAACCTGATGATCTTCTTGGACAGCCCGATGGCCGTGGACGCAACCGAGGTCTTTCGGCGGCATCGGGAGTGCCTGGACGACGAGGCGATGGAGATCCTCGAGTCCGGCTACCGGCTGTTCAAGTTCCCCGGGTTCAAGCCGGTCCGTTCCACAAGCGAATCGAAGGCCATCAATCGCATTCGGGGCTCGTGCATCATCATGTCCACTTCGGGGATGTGTACAGCCGGGCGCATCAAGCACCACCTGGTGAACAACATTTCGCGTCCGGAGAGCACGATCGTCTTCGTCGGCTACCAGGCGGGCGGCACGCTGGGACGCGAACTGGCCAACGGGAAATCGCCCGTCCGCATCCACGGCCAACAGCGCGAGGTGCGGGCCCGGATAACTCAAATCCACGGACTGTCAGCCCACGCGGATCAGGGCGCTCTGCTGAGGTGGCTCGGTCATCTGGAGTCTCCGCCGCGCTGCGTGTTTCTCAGCCACGGCGAGGAAGAGGGGGCAAACCACCTGGCCGGTGAAATCCGTTCCCGGTGGGGCTGGGCGGTGCAGGTGCCGAGCTACAGGGACCAGTACGACCTCGATTGACACGGATGGTGGGTGGAAAGGCTGTGCATCAAGCCGCTGCGGTTTCACACCCGGGAGGGTTCCGCATAGGCAGCAGTGGCGAGTACCAGCAGGCTCGCGGGCAGCCCAGGCTAGCCGCCGAGCGCTTCCTGGAACATCGCGAAGTCAGCAAAGTCCACGTCGGTATCGGCGTCGAAGTAGAACACCTGGCAGCCGCCGCTGGCCGGGCCATTCTCCGGCCCGGTCATGCAACCGGGAAAATGGGCAAAATCGTCCAGTTCCAGATCCCCATCGCGGTCCCAATCGCCGGGCAGGTTCGCCAAGCCCTTGATGCAGAAGTTGGCCGTTTGGTTCCACGCCAGATGGCCGAGGTCGAGGTAGTAAAGATCCAGCCAGTCCGACCCGCTACGGTAATAGCTCTCGCCGGGGTTGGCTGCTGACTCCACGAGGGTGCGATACGAGGCGCCCAGCAGAACCGGCACCTCTGAGGTGCGATCGTACGGCTGACCGCCCGCCGAGAGCTCCAGGTAGATGTAGAACTCGTCACCTTCGGTAAGCCCCACGGGCGTGTCCAGGTCCACGGTGTGGAATCCGGTGTATTCGATGGCGCCGGACTTGGTGGAGAGTTCGTCCAGTAGTTCGCCGCCTTCGAAGCGGTCATAGACCTTGAGCGTGTAGGTCACGTTGTCCACCGCGGTGAAGAAGCTGACGGCCCGGAGCATCTCTGCGCCGCCGGCGGTGAAGGCATTGAAGGCCTCGGTACAGTCCGTCTTGGTATCGCGCCAGCCGTGGTAATCGTGGTAGTAGATGTGGTTGTAGGGCAGGCGTTCCACCTCCTGGAAGGAAACGGCGCCCATCTGGGGTTCCTGGCAACACCACTTGTCGTAGTAGGAAATCCAGAAGTAGCCGTCGAAGCCCCACCAAGTACCCCAACTGTTCTTGCAGAGCCACGCGCCGTCCCCCGGTGAAGTCTCACCAGCCGGCACGAGTTCGGCCGGCACAACGATCTCGTCATCCCAACCCACGATGGCGACGGCGTGGTTGGGGAGCAGATCGCTGCTGGGCGACTGATAGTGGATAAAGTCGAAAATGAGAATGAAGTCGTCGTCGTAGCACATGCAGGTACCCATGACCCCTTCGGCCATGATCTTGTTCTTGATCAGGTTGATGTTGCTCAGATCGGCCCCGGCCACGTACCACTCGATGTGGCGCGGGTAATAGTAGTGATAACCGGGCTCGTACCTGGCCGGGGGGTCGTCGTAGGATTGTCCGTCGATGTCCCGAACCGCGCCCTCGGTCCGGGTGACGTACGCCGAGGTCACCCGGTAGTCGCCGCCGTAATGCACCTCAAGCCCGTCGCAACCGGGGCAGTCGTCGTTGTTAAACTGGTTGAACCCGTTCCACCAGTCGAGGTGGTATTCCGCAAGGTTGGGCTCGCCGGTCTCGCCGGCCGCCGCCCAATTGCCGGTCATCAGCAGGTTGCCTTCGATCGCCGCCATGGCCCCATGTGTCCAGCAGGTGCCCCCTCGCTGGGTCTTGACCGAGGTCACGTAGCTGACGCCCTCCACGTCCCGCAGGTCGAAAGAACTCGGCGGGTCCGCCGTAGACGCCTCCGGAGCGACGATGAACAGAAACATCCCAACGACGATGGACAGGGAATTGACGGGCCTCATCTTCCACATCCTTCCAAGAGATAGGTCTGGCTCTATGGTCCCCAAGCCAGTCTATCCAAAGGGGCTGCTGCAATGCAAGGCACCTCCGGGTCAGCACCACTGGAAGAATCGCTCGCCGTCGCCCTCTTCCCGGAACCTCGATTCATTCGTAGCAACCCCTAAATCACTGCAAGGAACGGCCGTAGCGCTACCGCCAGAGGGGGTGATTTCGTTGAAAACCGGGTTTCTACGAGACAATCAATGTTCAGAGCTGGATTCTGCCCAAACGACCGCGTCGCTGATTATGTTCCCCAGGCACAAAGGACCTGGGCCACCCTCCCGCACAAAAAGAGCCAAAAGCGTCGTCTTCCCGCCTCCTTCACGTTTCCTTATCCAGAGCGAAGCACTTGAAAGAGTCCAGGGTGACGCGCCGCTGCCAACGGCTTGAGATGGTTTCGTCGCGCCGCAGCGCGCCCAACCCGGCGTGACGGTCCTGCGGCGCGTGCCCGCCGTCGCGGTCCATCAGACCGGCCGAAGCAGAACAAGGGAGCTGCGCCATCAACCGGCCGGAGAAGAACGGAGTGTCGAGCAGCGCTACCGCGTGGCAGGTGCGCGTGGTCGTGTTGTGAACCTTGCCGACGGAGACCGGGAATAGGGCGAACACCCGATCCACTGCCACCGGGGTCCCCGCCGGCAGGGGCGGGCTGCGTCCACATAAGCCTTTAGCAGATAATGCCTTACGAGGCGTATGCGCGGCCTCGATGCTACAGTTGCCATGGCGCTTGTTTTTCCGAGAAAACCACCGCCGCTTACAAGGGTCCGGTGTCTTCAGGGATGAGAGACTTACGAGGTTTCAACGCCGTCCGTGCCCTCGGGGGAACCACGCCTCGGCGGTGATCCGGCGTGCGTCGGCCGTCCCGCAGCGTCAGGCCAGCCGCACCAGGACAATGGAGTCGGGCCGTGAATCGACCGGAAGGAAGGAATTGGAAAAAAGGTGTGTAAGATCCGCCGCGCAACTGCGACAAGCATATGGGGGGTGGGGGCAAGAATGACGCTCGAGTAAGACCACGGAGTTCCGCGGGAGGAGCTGCGGCACAGACCGACGAGAGGAGCGATCCCAGATGGTGCACGCTCCCCTTAGCAACCGAAAGGAGAAGGACCATGTCGAAGAGGATTCTTACCGTAGCAGTGCTCAGCGTTGTCGCCGCAACCGCGTTGCCGGCGGTTGAGGCGGCCGAAGACGAAGAACAGCCGGCGCTAAGGCAGTGTTGTGAATGTATCTGTGCTCCGCACTACCCGGACCCGTTCTGCTTCCTCGGGGATTGCCTATGGGTTCCGGTGAGTGAGCCCTGCCCGCCGCCGTACGTGGAGCCTGCGGATTGCCCCGTAGGGGGAGGCGCGGACTCCGACTCGCACGTACCTTCGTACGTCGAAGTTGGCGATCTTCTTTTCATCAGCGCCAAACCACTGGTCGAGTGGGCGTTTGGGTTTGACTATGGAGCATGGGACCACGTTGCCATGTACATTGGGGACGATCTGTTCGTTGAAGCAGTCGCCTACCCGGGCAGTGAGTGTGTCAGGCCGACACCTTTGTGGTTCTTCTATCTGTGGGCCGACGAACTGGCCTACGCGGAGGTGATCTCGGCGAGTGACGACCAAAAACAGGCTGCGGCCGATTGGGCATTGAGCCGGTTGTACGACCCCTACCAAGATACAGATATCTGTTGGTGGGCCAACGCTGACCCGGACGATCCCGATGACCCCTACTCGGACTGGTGGTATTGCACTGAGTTGGTTTGGGCGGCCTATATGAATGTGGAGCCGCCTATTAACATAGATGGAACGCCCTCCCCTCCCGATGGCGTACATCTGTGTGTGACCCTTGAAGACATTCTCTCTGATGACGACATTGAGGTGTATCCGAATGCCCCGCCATCTGCCCCTGTCCAGCCATCTGGGCCCACAGATGTATATCGTTTTCAGACACGGTTCTATACGACTTCAGCGGTTGATCCGGATAACGACCCCGTACGCTACAAGTGGGACTGGGAGGAATCCGCTGATTTCTGGTGGGGGGCGTTTCATGATTCCGGCGATGCTGTGACAAAGGGTCATAGGTGGGATGAGCTGGGATGGCACTGCGCCAGAGCTCGCGCCCAGGACATCTGGGGGAATGTCGGTCCCTGGTCAGAATGCTTAACAGTACTGGTAAGGAGCTGGTACGACGGTAGTCTCGAAGCGTCGGACGTGGCCGTGACGATTGGCAGCTTCGAGGTGGCGGAAACGGGCGATCTGATTGAGGATGACACACAGGAGAGTGAGGAAACAGGGTCCTCCGAGTATCCAGGCGGGCCCCCGAGGTGACCCGGCTGGCAACGGCCTGGTCCGTCCGTCTGTGTCCCCCGGGCCCATTAAGACCTGGGGGACACCTCCAGGGGCCCTACCCTACCTCCGACAGTCGCTTGGGGCCGGCGGCGACGACCTCTTCGGGGCAGCCGCGGGCGAAGAGCTTGAAGTTCTCGATGTAGCGGGCGGCCAGGCCGTCGTAGGTCCGCCAGTAGTCGTCCTTGTTGCCCCAGGTGTTGGCTGGATCG
>Ga0114922_10007098_pt1 | contig 10256 bp, 9 predicted proteins | sample AartaG_FD_100975 | JGI IMG/M metagenome (GOLD analysis project Ga0114922, IMG submission 100975) | Deep subsurface microbial communities from Aarhus Bay to uncover new lineages of life (NeLLi) - Aarhus_00045 metaG | ecosystem: Environmental > Aquatic > Marine > Oceanic > Sediment | place: Aarhus...
AGCCCCTGGTCCTTGGGCCCAGGGACCAAGGGCTCTGCCAGATGCCCGCTTCAGCGAAGGATTGCTCTTGTTGGCCGCGGGTATGCTGGCCGCGCGGTCCCCGCAACCGTCGAAAGCAGCGGCCCACGCGCCGCAGGATGAGCAAGATGAAACGTCGCTGATGAAGCGATTCTACCGGCTGTTGAAGACGCCGCGCTTCAAGCATCGACAGCGGCTCAAGTTGCTGTATGCCGATGCCCGGCGGGTAGTTGAAGTCAGTGATAAGGAACGGATGGTGCAGGTGGGGATGTCGGAGGAGGTCTACCGGCGACCGGCCTTGGCTGCCCGATTCCTGGGGCTGACGAACCTGCTCGACGCTCGCGTCGTCGGGCGCGGGCTGGTCGAAACGGCGATTGGCACGTTCCAGCTGGGCGTGCGTCACGCTAGCGGGACTGAACTGACTTTTAGCTTTCCAGCTAGTGCCGATCTGCCCGCCCCCGGCGAATCTATCACCCTCTCCCTGGACCCACAGGCACTGATTCAACTGCGGTCTGCGCACCATCAGCCGTGACCTGAAGGCGCTGACCGTGACGTCTTGCGGCGCTGACCGGTTCGTTTTCATTTGACAAAAACAGACAAAAGTATTCCGCCCTTCAGGCGCCTGCCGAAGTAAGGGCAAAGGACATTGCAGGGGCTAGTAAGAGGGCAAGAACAATGGAGATCGCTATCTTAGGGACTCACTGTTGCCGTCGAGAACACGCCTGCTGGACCCAACCTGTTGCCCGTTTTCCCAGATAGCTGTGATTTCACCGGCATCCTGGCCCTGCTAGAAGCCATACCTGCAGACAACTTTGGAGTGACCCTGGATGTTGGACATGCTCAGCAGTGCGGTGTTGACCTGACTCCAGTGATCCCCGCACTTGGTCGGCGAATCAAGCATGTGCATTTCCACGACAACGATGGCATTGATGACCAGCACTTGCCGTTGGGGCAGGGCACGATCAACTGGGCCACGGTCGTCCAGCAGTTAGTGGCAGCCAGCTACGATGGCGTCGTGGAGCTAGAGTTGGTGAGTGTAGAGGATCTGCTCGCCAGCAAGGAATATCTTTTGCAGCGTTTCGGAGACGTTTTCTCTTGAGCATGAAGCAGTATGTCGACACGCTGCATAAATCTCCAGTCAATGGGCAAAGCGAGCGCGAGTCTACATGCGGATCCAAACACCTCATGCAGGCTTCTCTCCCTCTAGCGGGTCAGGCGGCACCGTGTCAGAAAAGCGCGCCCTGAACCAATCGACCGCCCTCTGGATGTCCTGTGTTTGTCGGGCGAGGTATGAGGCAGTATCTCGCAGCCCATCAGACTGCAAGAACCTGGCCTCGAGGCGCGTCAGCCTGGCGGGTATGATTTGCTCTAGCTCCACTGCGTAGCAGGACGCGAGCTCGGTCAACGATAGCCAAGCATCAACGACCTGGTCGCCAAACTGCTGACTCGGATTGGTCCTGTTGTCAGGGCACTTGAGCCCTTCCCGGAAAATCACATGCCGTGCTAATTCTCCCAGGGCATTGAGAGTGCTAAGCAAGACCATTTCAGGTGGCTCATACTTATCTTCGCCCTCGCGCTTTTGCCGGATCTGTGTCTGAATGCTACCCACAGTCAATTGGTGCACAGACTCTCTCTGTTTCGGTAGAACTTTTTTTTGCAAACAGGCATGCTCCATCAGCCTGGACTGAAACAGGGAGGTCAAGTCCACACCCCACATCGACGCTATATTTACCAAGACGACGAGCAGGTCACATATCTCCGTCCCTATTGCATCCCTCGATCGGTTGTCGGTCCCGCAGATCTCCGAGGCGGTATAGTTTTGGATATGATGGCCGAGTTCGCCCAGCTCCTCCATGAGATGCACGATAGCTATACTAGGGGAAACGAGATCCCAGCCCCTGGCTCTGTTGAAAGCCTCTATTCTATGCACCAAATCACCGATGATCATGCGAACCCTCCACGCCCACCCAGCTTGCCGGACGCGCTAAACTTATTCAAGACGCGCACAGCCATGTTGAATAGCATGACAAACAAGAACAAAATAACAGCGGTTGCATAGAGCGCCTGCCTATGCTGCCCGGCTGATTCTCCCATCTCCAGTGCAATATTCGCTGTTAGAGTCCGTATCGGCGACAGGGGGGACGACGCGAAAGTGGGCACATTGCCTGTGACCATCAATACAATTGTCGTTTCGCCAATCACTCGTCCCAATCCCAAGATGATTCCTGCGAGAATCCCTGGGCTAGCAGTAGGTAACATGACGAAGCGGATGGCTTGCCAGTGGCTGGCTCCTGAACAGGCTAAAGCCGCTTCCTTACATTCCTTGGGAACGGCACGTAAGGCAGCCTCGGATGTGATGATTAGGGTCGGAAGTATCATCACAGCCAACATAATGGACGCACACAGGATGCTATATCCTGGCCCACCTAAGTAGATGCGCACCAGTGGGACGATCATTACTAGGCCGAAGAAGCCATAGACTACCGGCGGGATGCCGGCCATGAGGAAGATCAGAAACCGCATGGCGTCTGCTGCGGGGGATGGAAGAAACTCCGAGATCAGAATCCCTGACGCGATGCCAAAAGGCATACTCAGCAGGAGCGCCCCGCAAGTTACCAAGATGGACCCAAGAATCATAGGCAGAACGCCGTATACTCCGTGTCTCGGGTCCCAGGTTGTGCCCAAGACGAATTCCCTCAACCGTCCACCAAGTAGTGGTGCGCCTTCATACAGCACGAACAGACCGATGAGGACGAAGAGCAGAAGGGGCAGCGATGTGATCCAGAATAATAACCTGGCGATTATTTTGCCATCTTGAGCGCGCATAGGGACCCTTTCCTTATTGAGAATCGGATTTCGCAGGCGAATCTCAGGCAAGAAGGATGTCTTTGGCGCTGGCATCTCCAGAATGGGGTCTACCACTCTGAGGCGGAAGCGGCCTGTCTCCGCGTTAGCCATAAAGCAGCAAAGTCGATGACGGTCACAATGGAGAACAATACCAAGACTGTGCCAAAGCAATTCTCCGTCGAAATCCCCTCCTTGGCAAGAAGAAGAATGTGTATCGACATTGGGCGTGCGGAATCAAACAGTGACATTGGTATCTTGATCGCACTGCCCACAGTGAGTATGAGGGCGGCTGTCTCGCCAATCGCTCGGCCGATAGCCAGGACTAGGCTACCGATTATCGCTCGTGAAGCAAGCGGCAAGCTAATTGTTTGGATTGTCTTCCATCTGGTTGCACCTGCCACCAGGGCTTCCTCTCTGAACTCTCTAGGGATGCTTCGGATCGCCTCTTCGGAGATTCGTGCCACGGTGGGTGATAGCATAAAAGCTAGTGTTAGACTTCCTGACAAAATCGACCACCCAAATTTCAACAGAACGACGAGGAACACAAAGCCGAACATGCCGAAGAGAATGGAAGGAATTCCAGCCAGCACCTCAATTCCGAACCTGAGGAGTTTAGTCACGCGATTGTTTCGGCCATACTCGGCCAAGTATATGGCCGAGCCGAGGCCAAGTAGCAGCGTAAGGCCCAGCGCCGTTGCCATCACGGCAAAGGTGGTGACGATCATCGGGAGGATGCCCCCCTCCCGCCCCATTTTCCGGGGAAACTCAAACAGAAACGCTGGACTAATGACTCGCGCACCTTGCAGGACAATGTACGCGGTGATCAGCACAAGGACAAGTATGCCTGTAATCCCACAAAGTGAAACAAGGAGCGTCAAGGCCCCGTCGAGCGTTAAAGTCGCTCGGATCCACCTCCGGAGTGGCGGTAATGAGGAGGATCTAGATTTGCCCCGGCTGTTCCGATACTTAACCTCGTCTGTCATAGGTAAGCGGCCTGCAGATCGTCTATCCGGTTGCAGGTTTCCCAGGTGAACCCCTCTTCTTCGCGCCCAAAGTGCCCATACACAGCCGTTTGTCGGTAGATTGGCCTGCGCAGACGCAGTGCGCGGATAATGCCTTCTGGGGTAAGATTGAACTGCCCCTCAATTATCGCACAAAGCTTCTCGTCCTCTATCTGCCCGGTCCCGAAAGTGTTCACCATCAGAGACACTGGCTCAGGCTTGCCCAAGGTATAGGCAATCTGAAGCTCGCATCTGTCTGCTAGGCCGGCGGCAACGATGTTTTTGGCAATGTACCTTGCGGCATAAGCGGCACTACGATTGACTTTCGTCGGATCCCTTCCCGAAAACGCTCCTCCGCCGTGGCTGCACATTCCCCCATACGTATCGGCGATAATCTGCGTGCCAGTCAATCCACAGTCCGCTCGAGGGCCACCCAAAACAAATGATCCAGTGGTATTAACATGAAACTTTGTAGTCTTTGTGATCAAGTCCTGAGGGATAATGGGCAAGATGACTGTCTTCAGGATGTCTTCTCTAAGCTTGGCCTGAATGACGTCTGCCTCATGCTGCGCGGCGATGACTACATTGTGTACTTCGATGGGCTTGCCCTCAACGTATTTGACGGTGACTTGGCTCTTGCCGTCGGGCCTCAAGTAAGGCAGCAGTCCACTCTTTCGCACGTATGCCAACCGTCTAGCCAACTTGTGAGCGAGCATGATGGGCAATGGCATGAGTTCAGGCGTTTCATTCGTGGCATAGCCAAACATCATCCCATGATTGCCGGCTCCGTTGCTATCTACGCCCAGCGCGATATCTGGCGATTGCTCCGTTACGGACAGCACGATCGTAGCAGATTGACAATCGAAGCCGCTGTCGGCGCCGGTGTAGCCGATATCTCTGATCGTGTCACAGGCGATCTTGGGTATGTCAACGCGGTAACGGCTCGTAATCTGGCCAGCCACCACGATGAGGCTCGCAGCAATGAGCACGTTGCAATCCACGCGAGCATAGGGATCATTCGCGAGGATCGCATCCAAAACCGCATCGGAGATTTGGTCACATATCTTGTCCGGGTGGCCTTCAGCAATAGATTCCGACGTGAATAAGTAACTTGACATGTTAGTGCGCCTTTCATAAATCTAAATACCCATTTTCCACAGGTTTGGAAACAGGGTCGAAATTTCGAAGTGGTAGATTGAAAAACTCAAGGTTACTTTATCCTGCAGGCTCCAATGATCGAAAATTCCTATGAAGCCACCCATCAGCCCCGACGGTCAGATCCTCTCCATCCTCAAGCCTTGAAAGTGCCCCGGGCAAAAAGACGGCAGGAACATTATCCTCGCGTAGAATAATGGCCAAGTGAGATAGGAGAGAACCCTGCTCAAAGATGAAAGCTGCTACTCGGTCAGTCAAGAGCGAAAGGCATGTAGCAGGATACTTACAGACCAATATAACCGGCTCCTTCACTCTCTCGATCTTGGATCTGAGGTGCAGGATCGCATCATCCTCCTGAGCCAGTCGAAACCCTTCCCCCCTCCGCACACTGATGTGATACTTGGTGTCGAGGGTCTCTTCTAGCTTCTCTATTTCCATAAGCTTGAGGACTCTGCCCTTCGCCGTGCCCCTCGATATGACACTCGGGCTATCCAAGATCGAATCCAGCGAACCAGACTCGATGGTGAGGTCCAAGCAATACACTTGCCCCTCATGGATCAGCCATTCTACCCTTGTTTCTCCGAACCGTTCACCCATGGTTTTGGTCAAGCGCCAGATTTGTCGCAGATGCTCCGAGCTCAGGATGGGGCATTCCGGGGTATGGCTAACCCACTGCCACACGGCTCTCCTCTCGTCAAGGGAATGATGCATGTCTGTCGGCACGATCGAGGACTTTAAGACACTCCCATCCGCAGCAAGAAGGTAACTTGAAGGATTCGTCTTGGCGAGGCCCATCGTCTGGCCCATGCTATATTCCACATATATCTCACCGGAGGGCAAGGGGGTAGATATGCCCCCCATTTCTGCAGCAAGACACTCACGGACGCGCACGGTGAAAGGACATGAGGAATCCGGGGGCAAGGACAACAGCTTGTCGAGTAACGAGTCTTTTCTCAGAACCACTGCACGGGTTCTGGAATCCACGTCCAATAAGACGCACTGGGTAGAGAAAAGGTTCAGCACATGATCAAACTCATAACCGCGCAAGGCGTCAACCGCGTATTCTATATAGTATACAGTGTCAACTTTGAATCCGTTCCGTATGGCATGCTTGCGGATCCAATACCTTTTTCTCAACCATCGCCTGAATAGGGAGGCACAGTTGTTCATGGCGACTGCTGCACAAGCGCCTAGATCATCGACATCGGCGATCTTGACCCCGCCAGTGAAGACTGGTGCGTGAGCGGTAATCGGCCTGCACTGGAGAACAAAGAGCTGACCGTCCTGAAAAGCCCACTCAATGTCCTTGTCCTCCAACTGAATTGCCAAATCCCTGAGCTCCGCCAACTCGACATCTGTCAAAACCTCCGTCGCCGACTGGCCAATGCTCCCGAACTGTTCCTCTTGGACGGAGCCCGATGCTTTGGCAATCGTGTACCTCGCTTCGCAGATCTTTCCGGAGGCGACACCTGAGCCGGCTCCCAGGCACGCCTCCACGAGAATCTCCTCCCCGCCTTTTGCAACCGGGTTCGATGTGAAGAGAGCCCCCGCCTTTTCCGGCTGCAGCATCTGCTGGACGATCACTCCCATTCCCACGCTGTGGATGGGTAAGCCATGCCCTCTCCGAAAGTGAACAGCTTCCCTGCCGTAGAGTGACAGCCAGCACTTTTTAATGTGCTGCAGAACTGACTCGAAGCCTCTGACATGCGGAAAACTCCTGTACAGTCCTGCCATGCTATATCTTGCACTGTCTTCGCCTATTGCGGATGATCGCACGATCCACGAACCATGATCGCACCACTCATAGGCACCGTAAGCCCTTCGTATCTCCTGTTCCAGGTCAGCAGGCATGTGGCATCGGACGGCAATTTCCCAGGATCTCCGCATTTCATCCTCTGGGTACTCTGTCGACTCAACAATCGCTTCTTGGAGATGCTGCAATTCCGACTGTGCCAAAAATTGCCTAAAGCTCTTGACCGATAGGCAGAATCCCTCTGGCACCCGATATCCCAGCCTCAGTAGCTCTGCCAGGGCGCATGCCTTTTCCCCGAACAACGCCGACTGATCCGGACGGATCTCGCTTAAATGCGCTACAAACATTGGTGTCTTTCCCATAGCTCTGTATCGCGGAGCTCATCCGATGCGACGGCCCATCCTGTATACAGCACAACTTCATCGTACTTGTCTAAAGAGATCCCCCATCGAACGAGTTGTGCGATCATTGCACCGAGATCACAAGTCCTGAATTTGGTATCACAAGTCAGGATCTCCCATATATCCGTGGCCTCCATGGTCCGAACAGCACTACAGAGAAAGTGACATGTCTCTGGACGATCATACCCATTTCTGGCAGATTTACGAATAAGGACACTCATCTCCTTTCTGATCACACGAACAATAGTCTTCTGTGATTCGCCCACCTTCCGCAATGCAGCGTTTTCGTCTCTCAGTTCAAATTGCCTCAATAGAAACTCTCGCTCCTCATCCAGTGATGTAGAGAGACGCTCAACATGCTTGTCTATCCCTCGTATGGTCTGGCATTCGTTCCGCATCGCATTTAGTATACTGATCTTTACATTGTACTTTGCTGTGTTAAACCCAAGATCAACGATTTTGGCAGGCACAAGCGCCTCGAAATCGAGTTTAACAGAGCCGCTTTTCGACCTTCCCGATTTTGGCAGATAGGAAGCAGTGACCAAACATTCTGCGATAGCACCGATATCGAAGAAAATCATAGCTTCTCTCGCCGCGGCTGCTGGATCGTCAGCGGCGTGTATCAGGTTGAGCAGCCGGTGAGTGGCTTTGAACCTGTATCTAATTTGGCTCTCATGACCAATGGACGGCGTCGGTGGTCCCACTAGGTCTCTGATTCTCAGACTCAAATTCTCATACCCTTGTCCGGTCCCTATCACCAGAGTAGGAAGGCAAGGCGCCAACGAGCATGCCTTCTTCATAGCCCACCATGTATGCCGGTACTTGGGCTTCACGAACATGTACAGATTGTCGATATCAGCATCTGATAACGTCACCAGCCGATACGCAAATGGGTAAATATGCCTTTCGGCCAACCAGCCCATGATCGGAGGGATCAGGCCTCTGAGGTAAGCATCGGGTTTCAGCATGACAAAACTGATCAGTGGCAGAGATCGTAGTAATCCCTTGTCTATAGCAGATGTCAGTTTGTCATGGACCCTCTTAAACTCTTGTCGCTCAATTGGGTCTCTGGCAAGAAAGTAGTGGCTGTTCAACAAGGATGACCCCTTTGATTTTCACCAGCTTTGGGGAACCACTGCAAAGGCCCCGTTGCAGAGAGCCAAGTGGCTGCCACCACCTGGCTCTCTGGACGGATGCTCTCACGCCGCTGCGAGCTTTAGAACTGCATTAACGAGATGGCATTACTTGGCGGGGTATGCCGACTTGCCAAAAAGATGCCCGACTTGGGGATGCACGGAATCCCTGAACCCCTATTGGCTCCGATATTTCCCCTTACTTAGCTCTGATCAACCCAGAGTCCTCTACGATTGATCGACCCTCTTCACTCAGGATGTAGTCAATAAAGTCTCTAGCCAGCTTCGGCACTTCGCCTGTAGCTGTCGTCGCGAGAACAAAGGGGCGGAACAACATGTACTTGCCGGCCTGCACATTCTGGGTAGATGGCTCAACTTGATCCAAGGCTATGGCCTCAACCTCCTGGGTCACCGAGGCCAGAGAAATGTATCCAATAGCCGCAGGGTCGCGTGCGACGGCTGCTCTGGCTGCCCCAGTACCATCCATGACGATGGCAAGCTCGCTGATCTTGGTCTCACCCATAAGGATCTCCTCAAAGACCTCCCTGGTACCGGAACCAGCCTCTTTGTCGATGACTGTGATAGAAACATCGTCGCCACCAACTGTGCTCCAATTTGTTGTCTCCCCGGCAAAGATGTCCCTGATTTGATCGCTTGTCAGCGCGGCAATTTTGTTCTGCGGATTTACAATCAACGCTACGCAATCTATAGCAATGACTGTTTCCTCCAATCCCGTCTCGGTCTCCTTCAGGTTCCTGGAGGACATTCCGATGTCTGCGGCACCCTGTTGAACAGCAGCTATGCCTGCGCTGGAACCAATACCTTGAATGTCAATGGTGATGTCTGGATATTTGACCTTGTAGTGATCCGCCAACTCTTGGACGACGGGTAACACTGAGCGGGAGCCAGCTACAGTGACTGTGCCCGCTCTCTTGCCAGTACATGCGTGCGTCCAGGCCCCGAGGACTATCAAGCTGGCTACCAATATAAGGCTCACCCTCCTTGTTTTCATTTCACCTCCTTTTAGATTAGATTAGATTAGAAACCCTCGCAGCAGATCGAACCCGGCGACCCCGCTCTGCCAACCTACACGACGCCCGGTGATTACCCACATGTTCCGAATGACTTGAAAAGTCCGCCCAACATGGTATTGCACCTTAGTACTGCGAATAAATCTGACCTGTCTTGAGACGGCCGTAGGCGGCAAACGGTAGGATAGTATTGATTGTGGGTGTCCACTGAGCGAGGCCAGCCCCGCTGCTGCTTGCTCAGCAGTGGCGGTGGCGGCAGTGGGCTGCTCCTTGGTAGCCGGACACAACGGACACGGTGGCCGTTGCGTCACCGCACAAGGAGAGTTGCGCCTGTGTCGAGCGATGCAACGGTTTCTTACCTACCTGGCCGGTCGTCGCCCAAGTCGGCGGAGGAAGACCGGTGGATGGCGCTCTGCCAGACCAAAAGCACCAGCAAGGTGGCTCTTGGCAAGTGATGGATCGTCATACGCCCTCCTCGAGATGGAATTGGCGTATGCTATGTCACTACTTTGCCGAGGCTGGCAAATTATCCACAGTGGTAAGGTACATTACTTATATTACCAGATTTTGAACGAATTGTCAACTTGAGATTAGCCGCGCGATTTACATCAGCTTCTCCTGTTCCCAACGTTTCAGGCGCTCATTGTACACTTCGACCCAGCGTTCAGAGGTGGCGTGAGTGATGAATTCCAGGTCGTACTTCTCGGCCAGAGCGAACATCTTCTGGTCATCCAGAACCGAAGTAGAATCGCTTCATCAGCGACGTTTCATCTTGCTCATCCTGCGGCGCGTGAGCCGCTGCTTTCGACGGTTGCGGGGACCGCGCGGCCAGCATACCCGCGGCCAACAAGAGCAATCCTTCGCTGAAGCGGGCATCTGGCAGAGCCCTTGGTCCCTGGGCCCAAGGACCAGGGGCT
>Ga0114922_10007099_pt1 | contig 10256 bp, 4 predicted proteins | sample AartaG_FD_100975 | JGI IMG/M metagenome (GOLD analysis project Ga0114922, IMG submission 100975) | Deep subsurface microbial communities from Aarhus Bay to uncover new lineages of life (NeLLi) - Aarhus_00045 metaG | ecosystem: Environmental > Aquatic > Marine > Oceanic > Sediment | place: Aarhus...
CGATCCCACGTCCCGTGCAGGCGCTCCAGCGCCGCGTCTACGGCGACCGGGTCCCGGTATTCGAGGGCGCGCTTCACGGCCGCTTCCCGGCTCCATTCCTGTCCGAGAACGAAGTGCACGTCCGTCGTCTCGCCGGGAGCGAGGTCGATGTGGACCATCCAGGCGCCGCACGGATCCGGGCCGGGACGCACGGCTCCCGACAGGCCGACGCGATCGAGTGCCGCGGGCGACACCGGGTTGCCGTTCTGCCCGAGGAATTCCGTCCGGTCACTCGTGATCCCGTGCGGCGGCTCGCTCGCCGTCAGGAAGGCCACGCGTTCCGCGAAGCTCTCGCTGAACGGATTTCGAGCGAGCAGCACCTGATGCGCCATGTCGTAGTCCGGAATCACGAGTCGGGAGCTGGAATCCCGGTCACGGCCGAGCACCCACTCGGCGAAGTAGGTGGCGGTGATCCGGCGCGGGAATCGCTGCCGGTTCTCCAGCCGCAGCCGGACCAGCTTCACGGGCGCGTCCGGTGAGCAGAACACGGTAAGCTGCTGCCGGAGTCCGTGACTGTGATGCCGGAACGACGTGTACCCGGACCCGTGCCGGACCTCGTACGGACCCTCGGTACCACACGGGAGGGGCGTGGGAGACCAGACGTCCGTGGTCTCCTCGTCCCGCAGGTAGAGGGCCTCGGCGGGGGGATTCGCGAGCGGATCGTTGCGCCACGGCGTCAGGCGGTTCTCGGAGCTGCTCGCCGACCAGGTGCAGTCGAGTCCCGACTCCGAGACGATGCATCCAAATTCCGGGTTGGAGAGGACATTGATCCACGGGGCGGGGGTCGGCCGGTCGCGGCGCACCCGGATCACGTATTCCCGCCCATCCGGGGTGAAGCCGCCGAATCCGTTGAACAGGACCAGGTCGGTCGGGAGCGGTACGGGCGCCTCTTCCCGCCGGGAGGGCGACGTGGAGAAGACAGGTGCGAGGGGTGGCAGGTGCTCCGGGGGCCGGCGGATCGACCTTACACGGTCGCGCAAGGATCCGCCCGCTCCATCGAGCACGACGCCCGCCACGCTCTCCAGCAGGACCCGGTCCGCGGCGTCGCAGGTTTCCGATCCCACGACGTGGATCCCGCCGGGTCGGCCGAGCCAGTCCGATCCCTCTCCCTCCTCGAGCGCTGCGGCGAGCCTGTCGCGCAGCGGCCGGGCGTATCCTGCCGGTTCGAGGTCGAGCAGCACCAGGTCGATTCGCTGCCCGCGCGTGCGCCAGTACCGGTGCGCACGGAGCAGGCTCTCGACGCTCGCGAAGTCATCCGCCGCCGCGAGGTGCACGAGCAGGATCGGATGATCTCCGGAGATCCCGTGCTTCCACAGGGCCGGTTGCGACCGGTGCCAGGCGCGCAGCGTCTCCGGTGCCGCCCGCAGACCGCGGTGCGAGCGGAGCAGCAGGGACAGGAGCGGCTGGAACTCCTCCATCTCGTGCGCCGTGATTCCCAGATCGTCCAGCGTGAGCTGCATGCGCTGCCGGGCCAGGTCGAACGCCAGCTCGACGTGGAGAAACGAGCGATAGAATTCCAGGGTCTTTTGCACCGCGCGGCTCGATTCCGCGGCCGCGGTCAGGAACGCGAAGTGCCTCGACTCGTGCGCCCGAAGCTCGAGCTGGAAACTCAGCGACAGAATCGGATCGAGCGGCGTGCCGGTCGTGCCCGAGAGTACCCCCGACCCGGCCCGCAGCGCCGCCGGCCGCCGGACGTTTCCACCCCGTCCGATGAACCGGGCCCGGCTCGTCTCGAAGCTCATGTGTGGAGGAATCGGTCGGTCCGCGCATGCGACCGTATGTGCGAGGAACACCGGACTGACCTCAGGTCCGTGCGGGCGGCGCCACAGGAGCAGGGTGGCGTGACTGGGCAGCCACCGGCTCTCTACGAACAGCCTCGAGTAGGCCGGGTGACGCATATAGCCGGCCTCCCTGTCCAGCACGACGTCCGCGTAGCTCGCGACCGCGAGGCGACGGCGCTGCACGGTTTCGTTGGTCAGCGTGACGATCCGGATCTCGAGGTCGTCGTCCGGTGGTACCGTCACGCGCGTATGCATTCCGATCCCGTCGTGGTGTCCCCAGTACTCGACCTGTTGGGGCGCGAACTCGACGGTCATCCCGTCGTCACCGGCAGGGGCCGGCGTGGAGGACCACAGGTCGCCCGAGTCGATATCGCGCACGTAGATCCACGACCCGCCGTCGTCCAGCGTGGGATCGGCGCTCCACCGCGTGAGGGCGGTACCCTTCCAGTAGCTCGCTCCGCCGCCCCTGCCGGTAAGCCGGACCGTATACGCTTCATTCGACAGGATGTGGGTCTCGGGAAGTGGGGACACGGGCGACACGCTCCACGCCTGCACGGGGCTCGGCCGCGGAACTTCGAACGGGGTCGCGTGCTTGCTCGCAGTCCATGTCTGGCGAACGGGCACGCTCCACGGGATACGTTCGTGCAGCAGGTACTCGACGGAGGCCATGCGCGCGTCGGAACCGAAGCGTTCCGCCGAGTCGGAATTCGACAGTCGATTTCCGATCGCGACCATGATCATGCCCTGGTGATGCGCCATGTACGAGCGCACGCAGCGGGGACGGGAGAGGTGCAACCGGGACGGCGGCCCGTAGTCCAGGGCCTCGTAGAGACCCATCGGACCGAGCATGCCGAGCCGCACGAGCCGACGGAGGTTCCGGAGTACCTGCGGGTCGGCGACCGACAGCGCCAGAAGCGAGGCGTACGGCGTGATCACGAGGCGCCCGCCCGGGTCGCGCCGCAATCCAAGCTCCGGCACACCGAAGGCCCGGTACTGGTAACTGGCGTCACTGCCCAGCTGATGATAGCCCGATTCTGAGATGCCCCAGGGGATCCCTCGACGTCGCGTGAACCGGATCTGGTGGCGCACTGCGTCCCGGCAGGAGCGTCCGAGCAGCGTGTCCGGCTCGGTGCGCAGGAAGAGCTGAGGCAGCAGGTATTCGAACATCGTGGCGGCCCAGGACAGGAGCACCGGCCGGCCGCCGAGCCGGGTGTACGGCCGGCCGAGACAGAGCCAGTGCTCAAGCGGCACCTCACCCCGGGCGATCGCCACGTAACTGGCCAGCCGGGCCTCGGACGCCAGCAGGTCGTAGAAATTGGGATCGAGCTCTCCGTGCGAGACATTGAACCCGATGTGGAACAGGCCTCGGGAGCGGTCGAACAGGAATTCGAACTCCATTTCCTGCTCCAGGCGCTCCGCGATCCGGGCCGCCTCCGCGAGGCTCCGGGAGAGTCTCCGTGCCTCGCGGCTCGCCTCCTCGAGCGACCGCTCCAGCCGCCCGGCCCATGCCTGGACCGCCTCTCGCTCCGTGTCGTCGATCTCCGTCCCCACCTCTGCGAGCAGCTCCCGAATTCGCGTGCGGGCCCAGCTCGCGAGCCCCGGCAGGTCGTCCAGCGAGACCGGGTCCGAGAGACGGTCCTGCAGTTCGGACCACAATTGCTCGCGCCGGGTGCCGGCTCCGGCAGCGCAAAGCGCCGCCGGAGCCGCCCCGAGCACCGCGAGCCAGGGATGGAGGACGCGGCACAGCCGGCTGAGAATGCCCCCATGTTGATGCATCTTTCGCGTCCACACCCGAAGAGCGAGCAGCTCGCTCGGGGGGACGCCAGCGACCGCGGATTCGACCACCGCGGCGACGAGTGCATCGATCTCGGCGAGGTGCCGACCTTCCAGGTCGCATAGGAACGCATAGCAGTCGGCCAGGTTTCCCGTGCCCCGCTCGCTGCCTGCCTGCAGCTCCACCAGCTGTTGCCGCAGCACGCTGACCTCGCGCCAGAGTTCCGGTCCGCCGCGCGATTCGAGCACTTCGTCCGCCGAACGGATCGTGTCCGCCAGTCCCTCCATGAGGACCGGGCGGAACACGGGAGTCCGGGCGATCTCGGTCAGGCCATGCCGCAGCGTGATCAGGGCGACCGCCAGGTTGCCGCTGTCCACCGTCGAGACGTACTGCGGCTCGAGCGGACGCAGGTCCTCGGTACCGTACCAGTTCAGCAGGTGTCCACGGTGTCGCTCGAGGCGCTGCATCGACTCCAGCGTGTTGAGGACGAGCGCCTCCAGCTCCAGCGGCCCGATGTATCCCAGGTCCCAGGCGGACAGCATCGCTGTGAGCGCCATCCCGATGTTGGTGGGCGACGTTCGTCGGGCCACGGCCCCCGCTCTCCCCTCCTGGTAGTTGTCGGGCGGCAGCCAGTGATCCTCCGAGGTGAGCAGTCGCTCGAAGAACATCCAGGTACGAAGAGCCACGTCCCTCAGCAGCTGCCGCTCGTCGGGCTGCAGTTCCCGCGTGGCCGCGGGCCGGCGCGCGACGCCGGTGAGCAGCGCGAGCGCCGGGGATACCAGCCACGGCGCGGCGAGCGCCGCCGCAGCGCCCAGCGCCGCGGGATTTCCGGCGAGCACCGCCGCCAGGCTGGCTCCCGCGACGAGCGGTCCCGGAACCAGCACCAGCAAGGGAAGCGAACGGGCACTCCGTCCGCCGCTCGCCCGAGCGGTGTGTGCGGCCGTGGTCCACTCCAGCAGGTGGCGGCGGGTGATCGCGAGCCGGACCAGCGTGCGCACGATCGCGTCCAGGCTCACGAAGGCCAGACAGGGCAGAAAGACGAGGGTGCTGAGAGCCCGACCGGCACCCGCGAGCGCCATGGGCCGGACCGTCCGCAGTCGCACCCGGTCGCGGAGCGGCTCCTAGCGACTCGCCCGCCGCGACCAGAGCAGCCGGCGGGTGGCCGAAGCGGCTCCGAACAGGCCAGGGACCGAAAGCACGAGAAGCGGCACGGTCGTCCACAGCCACGGAGATCCCGGCCCGAACAGCCAGCCGGCCAGCGACAGCGACACCAGCGAGGGAGGCACCAGGCTGCGGCGCAGGTTGTCGAGCACCTTCCACCGGTCGAGCGCGGAGAGGTCGTTCCCGATCCGCCCGCCGTCCCGCGCCGGCACCGTGATCCACAGCCACGGAAGCAGCTGCCAGTCCCCGCGGATCCAGCGGTGCAGTCGCCGCAGGTAGGCCGCCAGGTCCGCCGGCGACTCCTCGAGCAGGTGCACGTCCGACACCAGTCCGACCCGACCATGGATCCCCTCGAACAGGTCGTGACTCAGGAGCGCATTGTCCGGCGCCCGGTTCGCCAGGCAACGCTCGAACGCCGCGACGTCGAGGATTCCCTTCCCCGCGTAAATCCCCTCGCCGAAGAGGTCCTGGTACACGTCCGACACGGCGTGCGAGTAGAGGTCAACACCCGTGTCCCCGTCCATGATGCGCGAGAACAATGTCGCCTCCCCCCAGCCGGCAGTCGTCTCGAGTCCCGGCTGGAGCACCGTGTAGCCCGCCTGGACCCGCCCCTGCGGGTCGAACCGGGGCCGGTTCAGGGGGTGGGCGAAGGTCGCGACGAGCCGCGCCGTGGTACCCGGCGGGAGGTGTGTGTCAGCATCGAGCGTGATCAGGTAGCGGATCCCGGAGACCTGGTGCAGGTCACCTTCCAGGAGACGCAGCCGGGTATCCGTAGCTCCCAGAAGCAGCTGGTTCAGCTCGTGCAGCTTGCCGCGCTTGCGCTCCCAGGCCATCCAGCGACCCTCGGCGGGATTCCACTCCCTGGAACGGTGGAGGAGGAGGAACGGAGCGTGGCCCTCTCTCGCGTACACGGTGTTCAGCTTCGCCAGGCCCTCCCTGGCCCGCTCGAGCACCGCATCGTCCGCCGCCAGGCATTCCGAGGGAGCATCTGCCCAGTCGGTCAGCAGAACCCACCACACGTTCGGATCGGCGTTGCCCTGGTAGCGGACCTCGAGACTCGTCAACAGCGAGTCGACCTCCGCCTTGTCGCTCACCAGGACGGGAATCGCGACGACCGTGCGGGCGTCTTCCGGAATCCCGTCGGACGGGTCGAGCTTCGGCAGCACGCGCGGCGGGACCAGGAGGGTGGCCAGCCAGTTCGTCAGGCTGAGGGAGACCGCCGAGGCGGGAACGAGGCCCAGCAGCAGGAGCACGGCGACTCCCGCGACGGGTACGCCGGCTCGCGCACTCGCCGCCGTCACCAGGATCAGGGGAAGGAGGGTGAGCGCGGATCCGCAGAGGAAGTAGAGGAGTCCGGCGTTCCGGAGCACGAAGCGGCGCGCACGGGCCCGGCCGGCCGACCGGAAACCGAGGCTCTTTTCCAGGGCGGGCCGACCGTCGCCGATTAACCAGTGACCGACGTGACGCTCCAGGACATCGAGCCGGGCCGGCGAGGTCGTCGAGCGTTGCAGGACCTCGTGCGCGATCATCTCCTCGTCCGTCCCGGATCCTCGGGCCAGCTCCTCGACGGCTCGCCGGTAGCGGTCCCGCGTCTCGAAGTCCATGCGTCCGTAGACGTGCGCCGGGTCTCGTCGCAGGATGGCCTCCGTCCGACTCACGGCCTCCACGAACCCGCGCCAGTCGTGCGCTGACAGGGTCCGAAGGCTGCCGATACCCGCCGCGATGACGGGAAGCGCGTCCGCGGGAAGCGCGGGAGGGAGATCGGCCGGGTCCACCTCAGAGGCGGCCGGGTCGGCCGTCCCCGCGGCAGCCGGACCGAAGACCTCGCCCGCCGTCCCGGCGAGCACGTCCAGCACCTCGAGGCGCAGCATCGCGGGAACGGCCCAGAGCTCGCCGATCGTGAGTGACTTCAGCTCCTGATAGCACGAGATGAAGTGCTGCAGCTGGTAGGGGTCGACCTGCAGGCGCGACTCCCGCACCGCCACCCGGACCAGGTCCGCCAGGCGAGGAAAATCGGGCTCTGAGGCATCGGCGAGTCGAGGCAGGCGCCGGTAGTACTCCGGGGGAAGTCCCGTCGCCACGAGACGCAGGGCCTCGCGGATGAGGTATTCGTTGTCCAGCAGCCATTCCGCGATGCGCGGCTGCGCTTCCACGGCCTCGGGGTCCGACTGCAGCCTGCGGTAGACTGCTCCGAACTCGCGGTCCAGCCGCTCGAGGTGACGGTGGATGGCCCGGCCGCGGCCGGGAGTGCCGGCGAGCTCGTGCTGCTCGGCCAGCTCGCGGGCCGCGCGCGTGAGGGAATCGTCTGGCCTTTGAAGTTCCCTCAGTTGTTCCATGGCGCCGTCGGAACGACGGAGAATCGGGTCGAAGCCGACTCGGACGCCGACCTGATCGGCATCGCCCGCGGTACATCCTGCAGGACCAGGATCGGCAGCGTGCCGTGCGCGATCAGGTGGTTCGTCACGGACCCGTACGGCCACGGAGAGGGCCCGGAGACTCCGTGCGCGCTGACCACGTGCAGGCCGTCGCCAACCGTATCCGTCGCCTCGACCAGCGCCCGGGACACGGAAGCGGACTCCAGGAGGCGCGAGCGAACCGTCAGGCCGGGCGACGTCAGCTGCTCCTCGATCGCCTTCAGATGGTGTTGTGCCATCTCGTAGTGCATGTCGATCAGGCGTCTTCGGCAGGCCCTGGCCACGAAATCTCCCGGGCGCCGCTCCGGCACTTCGGGCACGGAGACCACGTGAACGAGCTCGATCGCGCTACCGCCGAAGCGGGCGATTCGCGTACCGACGGACAGCGCCCAGTCCGACCTCAGGGACAGGTCCACGGGCAGGATCACCAGCCCGTATGAGCCCGCCTCCGGCGTGTCCTCTTCCGGGGGCGGGCCGGCACGGGCCAGGAGGATCGAGACGCCCGCATGCGCCAGGATCTTCTGCGCGATACCGCCGAGGTTGAAGCCGTCGGCTCCCCCGTGCCCGTGAGAACTGAGCGCGATGAGGTCGGCCTCCCAGCGCCGCGACTCGAAGATCGTCTGTCGGGCGGGCCGCCCTTCCACGACCACCGTATCGACGTCGAGTCCCGCCTCCTGGAATCGCTCGGCCACGTGCTCCAGGTACGAGCGCGCCTCCGCCATGTGCAGTCGCCATTCGACGCTGTCGCGCGTCAGACCTCCGGCCCTTCCGTGCTCCAGCGTATGCAGCAGTCGCACCGACGATCCGAGGGACATGGCCACGCGGCGCACGTGCGGGAGTATGGATTCGGCCGTGACCGAACCGTCCAGGGGCACCAGGACGCGACGAATCGGAACCATTTCGTTCGACCCACGTGTGACGGAAACGTGAGCGGACCGCACGGAATTCGCGGAGGAGGAGGGATCATCCGAGGGATACGGCGCGCCGCTGGCCCGATCACGCCAATCGACGCACAAGCGTACACCGCATGGGTGGAAAAGATCGCCGCGCCCGGCTGCGCGGAGGCTACCGGTTCAAGCCCTTACTGCTTCCGCCTGAGTAACCACTTCTGGAGCAGCTGACTCGGGTTTCCGCCCGATCGGATCTCTTCTTTGAGCTGCTCGAGACGCTCCCGGACCACGTCGAGCGGGTCGGGCTCGATCCCCAACTCCTCGTCGATCCGCTTCGCATCGGCTTCGCCGGAGAACTCGGCGTCCAGCTCGTCTACGATCTCGTCGACATCCAGAGAATCCGGGTCGGGCTCCGGGTCCGGCCTCGCGTCCGGGTCCGTGGCCGTGGCCGTGGCCCGCTCAGCTCCCGATCGCGAGCGGGCGACCTCGTCAATCAGTGCACCCGCGAACGATCCGCCGGCCCCGAATACGATCCACAGCGGCACGCCGACTGCCGTGCCGAGCAGCGCGATGCCGGCTCCCTGCCCCGCTGTCAGGATGCTGGCGAGCGCGGCCGCGCTCAGGCCGATCCGGGCGGCCCAGGACCTGTCCCTCCACGCGTGCTTCGCGAGCAGGCGTCCCGAGCCCTTCGTCAGGACGCCGAGCACCTGCTTGTCGGCGGTGAGGTCGATCGAATCGAGCACCTTCGTCTGGGCCGGCAGATCCTGCTGCCGGAGGAGAATCAGTGAGGCCATGTAGTCGGCGAGAACCTCCCGCTGCGCCGGGTCCAGTTCGGCCACCACGGCCCGGGCGAGCTTGCCCGGCTCGTCTTTGCCGGCGGAGCCGCTATCGGAGTCGATCATGGCAGGTCCTTCACCAGAGTTACAGACGTCGAATCCGTGTCCAACCCGTTTTCTACGACCCGGCTGTCAGCGCGTGGACATAGCCGGGGAGCCGAATCCGAACATGAAGGATGGTGTGATGTGGCGGTCGAGTCCACCTGACGATTCCTTGATCGCCTCCGCGCAGGTTGCACATGCGAGCCCGATGAGCTCGAACAACCTGCGAGGGAATCATGAGCAGCCGACGCCAACACCGTGGATCGAGAGCCCTGATCCTGCTGTCCGCGGTCGTACTGAGCAGCGGATGTCTTGCCTGGCTGCCGCCTGAGAGCACCGTCCCGATGGCGGCGGAACAGGCCAGCTGGCCGGCGGGCGATCGAGACGATACGCGTCCGTACGGTCTGTACAGCGAGGAAGTGAATGCGAGGAGGGTCAGCATCGAGGGCGACAGCCTGACTTCCAGGTGACGGCCGCGCACTATGCCTGTTCAAGACCCTACACGTCATTCCCCACTTTCGGCGCAGGGGCCCGAAACGTGATGTACGTCTGTCGAAAAGGGCAGCCTCTGACGACCGGGCCGCGCTCCTACCGGAGAGCCTTGATCACAAGACAGATCAAGAGGATCCTCTACCCGTCGTCGAAACGACGGTGACACCCCCTCAAGGCGCGGTCTTCCGACGGCGCCCCAGCGCCCCCACGGCCCCTACTGCTTGAGCGCGTACAGCCGCCCGTCGATTCCGCCGACGTAGATCACTCCGTCGGCGATCGCCGGGGTCGAGAACACGCCCCCGTTCACGAATCCGTCGATCAGCTCGGGGGTGAACTCCCACAACCCGGCCCCCGTCTCCTGGTCGACCGCGAAGAAGCCGGGACGGAGATCCACTCCCTCGAAGTAGTAGGAGGAGACACTCAGCCCGCCAATGTAGACCACGTCGTCGGCCAGCACCGGATCGCTCCACGACCAGCCGCCCGTTCTGAATTCCCAGATCGTTTCCCCGGACTCGGAATCGAACGCGTAGAGCGCGAGAGCATCGGAGCTGCCGACGTAGAGGATCCCGTCGTCGAACACGGGAGACGATTCGACCCAGGACCCGTCCTCGTTGACGTGCCGCCACTGCTCCTCTCCCGTGCGCTCATCGAGCGCGAAGAGGGTGGCGCTGCGGCTGCCCGCGAACACCCGTCCACCGCCGCTCGCCGGTGAGCCCTGCACGAGCCCGCCCGTGTCGAACCGCCAGTCGAGCGTCCCTTTCAGGGCATCGACCGAGTACACGTGACCGTCCCGGCTTCCGAACACGATGCTCCGGCCGATCGAGATC
>Ga0114922_10007100_pt1 | contig 10256 bp, 9 predicted proteins | sample AartaG_FD_100975 | JGI IMG/M metagenome (GOLD analysis project Ga0114922, IMG submission 100975) | Deep subsurface microbial communities from Aarhus Bay to uncover new lineages of life (NeLLi) - Aarhus_00045 metaG | ecosystem: Environmental > Aquatic > Marine > Oceanic > Sediment | place: Aarhus...
AAAGAGCGTTTGGAATCGACTAATAATTGAAAGGAACGAAATCATGAAGAAAATCGAAGCTATTATTAAGCCCTTTAAACTGGATGATGTCAAGGAAGCACTCAATGAAATCGGCATCCAGGGCATGACCATTTCGGAAGTAAAAGGGTATGGACGGCAAAAAGGGCATAAAGAGATCTATCGCGGCGCTGAATATGTCGTGGATTTTATCCCGAAGGTCAAGATCGAAATTGTTGTGGAAGCCTCCCTGGCTGATGAAGTTGTCAGAAAAATTCAAGACGCCGCCAATACCGGCAAAATTGGCGATGGAAAGATTGTTGTATTTCCCGTTGAGCAGGCGATTCGGGTTCGCACCGGAGAGAGAGGTAAGGACGCAATATAAACAAGGGACAATCTGATGATTAGAAGAAACGTGACAACCGTATTTTCAGTAAATTTTATAGTGTTATTTCCAGAAATGGTTTTTGCCGCAGGAAACGGAGCGATAGATACCGGGACCACAGCCTGGATGTTAACTTCGACGGCACTGGTTTTGCTAATGGTCCCAGGATTGGCCATGTTTTATGGCGGCCTGGTTCGAACCAAAAACGTCTTGGGGACCATGATGCACAGCTTTGTCGCTATGGCGGTAATTGGTGTTTTGTGGGCAGTTTGCGGATATTCTCTGGCGTTCGGAAAGAGTATTTTGGGAGGATTTGTGGGATGGAGTAATGACTATTTCTTTTTAAACGGGATAGATGATGTTATTAAAGGCGGCGTACCCGAATATGTGCTGGCCATGTTTCAGGGTAAATTCGCAATCATCACTCCGGCGCTTATCAGCGGAGCTTTGGCAGAGCGCATCTATTTTCGGGGCTATATAATGTTTATCATCCTGTGGTTCTTATTTGTTTATTGCCCTTTGTGTCACTGGGTTTGGGCTGCAGACGGGTGGCTCTTTAATGCCGGTGCCTCAGGTCTCATTGATTTAGCGGGTGGCACGGTTATTCACGTTTCTGCCGGATTCAGCGCCCTGGTGGCCGCTTTGATGCTGGGTCAGCGATATGGGTATCCAAAAACCGCTATGAATCCAAACAACCTGGTGATGACCTTAACGGGGGCCGGACTTTTGTGGGTGGGCTGGTTTGGTTTTAATGCAGGTTCAACGGTCCAGAGCGGTTTGGATACAGCCCGGGCATTGACCATGACCCAGGTTTCTGCCGCCAGCGGTGCATTGACGTGGATTATCATAGAAGCCATCCTCTTTCGTAAGGCATCCTCGCTTGGGTTTGCATCCGGTGTACTTGCCGGACTCGTTGCTATAACGCCCGTAGCAGGCGTGGTTAAGCCATCCAGTGCTATAATTCTTGGAGCCATGTCATCTATTTTTTGCTATTGTGCGATTAACGCCAAAATAAAATTCGGCTATGATGACAGCCTCGATTGTTTCGGAATACATGGCGTCGGAAGCGCACTGGGTGTTGTGATGCTGAGTTTCTTTATCCGGGAAAGCTGGATGCAAAGCGCGGCTGCATCAGCCAATGGCACTTGGTCCTGTTGGAATCAGTTATCAATCCAATTATTGGGGCTCGGTGCCACAATAGCTCTGGCGGTCATTGGTACGGCAATCATCGTTTATATCGTTGAAAAAACGCTGGGTTTCCGTATCGATGAGCACAAGGAAATTGAAGGTCTCGATCAATCTCTCCACGGAGAGCACGGATATGGATTGGTTCATCCTGATCTAATGGCATGATTTATCGGTGCACGTTATAACGGAAGGACGGCTCGAACGACCGAAAAAGAAAGGATGTAATAAATTTAATTAATAAACGTTTAACAAGGAGGGATTTTTTATGACACCAAAACAAGTATTGGAATTTGCAAAAAAGAATGAAGCTAAAGTCGTAGATCTGAGATTTATGGATTTTCCGGGGGTATGGCAGCACTTTACGGTTCCTTTGAGTGAGTTGGAGGAGTCGAGTTTTGAAGAGGGTTTCGGCTTTGACGGATCGAGTATCCGGGGATGGCAGCCCATACACGCCAGTGATATGCTCGTGGTGCCGGACGCCACTACTGCCAAAATGGACCCTTTCTTTAAAGCGCCGACCCTGGTGCTCATCGGCAACATCGTTGATCCGATTACCCGTGAATCATATACCAGAGACCCTCGCAATATTGCCATAAAGGCGGAAGCCTATCTCAAAAGCACCGGAATTGGTGATACCGCCTTCTTCGGGCCTGAAGCCGAATTTTTCATTTTTGATGATATTCGATTTGAATCATCCAGCAATCGTGCGTTTTACGAGATCGATTCAGTTGAAGGGATTTGGAACAGCGGAAGAGAGGAATGCCCAAATCTTGGTTACAAACCGCGACACAAAGAGGGTTATTTCCCGGTTCCACCCATGGACAAGTTTCAGGATATTCGAACTGAAATGCTTTTGACGTTAGAAGGGCTGGGAATAGATGTTGAATGTCAGCACCATGAGGTTGCAACTGCCGGACAGGCCGAGATCGACATGCGGTTTAAACCGCTTATCCAAATGGGCGACCAGTTGGCGTGGTTCAAGTATGTGCTCAAGAATGTGGCTTACAAATATAATCATACCGTGACGTTTATGCCCAAGCCTCTTTTTGAAGATAATGGTACCGGAATGCACACTCATTGCAGTATCTGGAAAGACGGGAACCCTCTGTTTGCCGGGGATAAGTATGCCGGGGTTTCACAAGAGGCCCTATATGCTATCGGCGGAATACTGAAACATTGCAGCGCACTGTGCGCTATTACCAATCCGACCACCAACTCATATAAACGATTGGTTCCGGGTTTCGAGGCCCCGGTAAATCTGGCGTACTCCAGCCGGAACCGCAGTGCGGCCATCCGGATTCCCATGTACTCGGCGTCGCCTAAGGCCAAGCGGATTGAGTTCAGAACACCAGATCCCTCCTGCAACGGTTATTTGGCGTTTTCCGCCATACTTATGGCCGTAATAGACGGCATTGAAAACAAGATTGATCCGGGCGAACCATTGGACAAAGACATCTATGGACTTCCGCCGGAAGAACTGGCGGAAATACCTTCCGCACCCGGATCTTTGGATGAAGCACTTGCCGCTTTGCAGAAAGATCACGAGTTTCTGTTGAAAGGGGATGTCTTTACCAAAGATGTTATCGAAAAATGGATTGAATATAAAATCGAAAACGAGGTGAACGAAGTAAAACTTCGTCCGCACCCCCACGAATTTTTCCTTTATTTCGACATATAGCAACCTTCTTTAACAACTCACAGCCCGCTGAGAGCTCACTCAGCGGGCTGTCATCCCTTATGCGATTCCGAATCTTTATGAATTCTGTCTGAGTTTAAAACCTCTGAACCGTTAATCCTTAACGATAATGGCGATAGTCGATACTGTGTTGATTGGCTTTGTAGGAAAACTTGCGCACAGTGGTTTTAAGTATTTGGGCCGCTAACGTAATATTTCCCCTAGTATTTTTAAGTGCGTCGATAATCATCTCTTTTTCGAGATTTGCTACTGCATCTTCCAGGGATAAATCCGGCAATGTATCCGATTCCGTACCGGTTTGTAATGTGGGCGGGAGATGGTAGCTATGGATGACCCCTTCTTCACACAAAAGCACGGCTCGTTCGATACAATTTTCAAGTTCTCTGACATTGCCCGGCCAATGATAATCCATGAGCATATCTATTGCAGGTGTGGAAAACCGCCGTATATTTTTATGATTTTCCTTTGCATATTTCTCCAGGAAATGGTCGGCCAAAAGCAGAATATCGGTCTTTCGTTCCCTTAACGGCGGCATATAAATTGGAAAAACATTAAGTCTATAATAAAGATCACCCCTGAAAATTTCATCTTCAACAGCCTGTTCTAGGTTTTTGCTGGTGGCGGTAACAATTCGAACATCCGTTTTTATGGTCTTGTATCCTCCAACCCGTTCAAATTCTTTTTCCTGCAGGATCCGCAAAAGCTTTATCTGAACGTTAAGATCCACAGATCCTATCTCATCTAAAAATATGGTCCCGTTATTGGCCAGTTCGAATTTGCCCAGTTTTTGCTTGATTGCACCTGTAAAAGAGCCCTTTTCATGCCCGAACAACTCGCTTTCAATAAGATTGACCGGTAGTGCCGCACAATTTACTTTAACAAAAGGCCCTTTGGGTCTGAGACTGTTGTAATGTATAGAGTTGGCAACAAGTTCCTTGCCGGTACCGCTTTCGCCGCGAATAAGCACCGTAGCCTTACTTTTGGAAACCTGAGAAATCATTTGATAGACTTCACGCATTTTGTTGCTGTTTCCAATAATATCGGTAATACGATATCGATTTTCCAGTTCGCTTCTGAGTCTTATATTTTCTTCTCTTAAATGCTCTTTTTCCAGACGGATGGTTTCCAGGTTGATAACATGTCTTGCAACCATGGTGGCAATGACAGACATAAGCTTTTTACCATCTTTCAGGGAATATGATTCGTCAAAAGGCATGTCAAAGCTCAATGCTCCTATAACCTGGCTGCCTTTTTTTACAGGCACACAAATAAAGGATAGTTCCTGATTCTGCTTGGTCTTTCTGGAAGCTGTCCGGTCAAGAAACAGCGGCTCCTCGCTAATTTTTGGTATTGCGACAGCCCTGCCGGTTTGAATGACCCGACCGGTAATTCCCTCGCCTAATTTATATTTTCCTTTTTGCATCGCGCTTTTGGAAAGACCGTGGGCCACTTCTATGTGGATTTCATCACGGAGGGGATGTAAAATTGTTATGGTTCCTCGCAACATGTTCATTGAGCTGGAAAGAATGTCCAGAACCTTATATAAAGATTTTTTAAGATCCAGGTGCTCATTAAGCGCTTCACTGATTTCATAAAGAAGTGTAACATCTTCAATTCTTTTCATAATGCAAACTTTCCGTTAAAATCCACTTTACGTGACAATGCAGTAGATGGAGCTTTTTACGACGCCATCAATCTTCGGAAATTGAAACCAACCGTCTCATACGCTTTATTTTACTTCGATGCTGTTTTGCCGCCAGCATCCGTTTTTTTGCCGCCCTGGTCGGTTTGGTTTTAATGCGAGATTTAGGTTTTTCGGATGCTTTTCGGATTAAATTTATCAGGCGATCAATTGCATCCTGTCGGTTACGTTCCTGTTTTCGAAATCGTCTGGCTTGAATAATAAGAATTCCGTGTTCTGTGATTTTCCTCCCTGCAAGGCGAACCAAACGGGTGCGAACATCATGGGAAAGAGATGGAGAGTTTTTCACATCAAAGCGAAGCTGAACAGCCGTGGCAACCTTATTGACATTCTGTCCCCCTGGGCCTGATGATCGTATAAAATCCAGTTTGATCTCATTTTCACTAATTGCAATTGTGGGGGTAATGGCGATCATATTCTATGAGTTACATCATATTGGTTTTTTCCTCAAGAACAATTGCACTGATCTGTTTAAAGAAAAAAGATTGAGATATTAAACGGTTTTTATATATTGCAGATACTTGGGGGAATAAAATAAATATCATACCTAATAAAACCTATACTGTTATAATCCAACCCCAAGAGGAGCGCCAGTCACTCACAAAATACGCTAAATAGCTCGCTATTCCTGTGGTTTTGCTCTATAGCAGCTATACAAGGTTTTGAAGTGAAGATTTTGAGGCAGGATCATTGATGATCCTGCCCCATCCGCCTTGAAAGCTTCTTTTGTTTCAAGGCATCATCCGGTTCGGTGAGCCATCAATCTGATTGAGTGTGGAGTCGTCCGAACCAAAAATATTTTCTTGATATGTACTCGCCCCATTTATAGCACATACCAACCATTTTAATATGAAAGCTTCCCTAAATGCCGTTATTAAACTCGGTGCACATCATATTTTTATATATTAATACAGATGACCGAAGAATAAGATGCACGTACACCAGAGAAGCCATTTATTAAGTGCCACCTCAAAATCCCTTTTAAAGTATAACCTTTGGAGGCTCTTAGCCATCACATGGTTTTTTATATAGGTGTTGAAGTTGGGTGGCATTTAATTGCGTTATTACACAAGGATTCCAAATCAGCCGACATTAATCGCTGGGACTGCTCCTAATTGCTCCCAATTGCATGTTCATTTTCTCCAATAAAGACAAGGTTTCCGAATTGCTTATTGAAGCTACTAAGTTTCTTTTGAAACACATCTATACCAAATGGATAAATGGTCTTAAGGTCATTAGTGTCAATAAAAACTTGATAAAAACCAACCCCGTGTTTTTTTAATGTGTTGAACAATTCGTGTGCAGAACTTCCATCAAAATCACCATCCAATTTCAAGTGGAGGCTGTCTCTGGTTTCATGTAAGAAAATTCGAAAATTTGATGCCATTGGGAAACCTCCTTCGCAGTGATTTAAATTACATTCTACATCTGCGCAACAATCATGCAAAACCACATAACTTCAAATGTTTTACAGATATTCTTTGCCCACTAAAAGCCCACTAAAAAAATCCAAAAACCAAAGGTGTCTTTTATCTATCTAATCGCCAAAAATCTTGTTCTTATCTGAAATATTATACCCCAAGGCTAAAATAACCTTTCGTTTTGTTTCCATTCTGCATTGCTTGCCTTGCTCTATCCGTGTAATGGTCACGGGAGATATGTTGGCCTTTTTAGAAAGCTCAGCCTTGCTAATCATAAGAGATTCTCTAACTTTTTTTAAGTAGTTTTTATTCATTTTCTGAGCCCTGGGATAGGATTGAGATTTTTCTGCTTTTTGTATTTACAATGTAATTATTTCATTGACCTACACATCCTCGATATCCGGCAATTCGTTTTCACGAGATGCAGCAAATAAGGCGGATATAGCAACACACAGACAAAAAATGGCCACCATTAGTACAATGATCAGTAATATTTTAAACATGATTGATCACCAACCCAATCTTTTTAGTAAAAATAATTCATATATAAATAATCATAAGTACTATGTCTGTGTTCCTCTTTATATAAGCAAAAATCGTGCAAAATCACCTATTATAGTAAAATAGTATAAATATTATGCAAAATCAAATAGTTATATCTGTCATAGAGTAAGGCAGCTATGCTAATCAATTGAAAACTATCTAAAATTGTGGGATAAATTACAGAAAAATTATGAAAAGATTTACATAATTCCAGGATAATACTAAGGATATATAAATAAAGCAGTCTGCTGTTGATGAAGTTATAAAAATGTCAAAGAATACTGTTACTCATCTTTCGAGTTTTTGGAGATATATTTTGTGAAAAATTAACTATTTTGTTACGCCCTCTCTGCTTTGCAGAGTACATGGCTATATCTGCATTTTTAATTAGAGTTTTGATATCTTTTCCATCCTCAGGGTAAGTTGATATGCCTAAGCTAATGGAAAGTTCGGGTAAAATATCCAGTCTTATTTGAGAGAATCCTTTTCTCAACCTCTCTGCCAAAACATAAGCTGCTTCTTTGTCAGTTTCAGGAAATAATATCATAAACTCTTCCCCGCCATATCTTGCGACAATATCCACCTGCCGTATGTTTGTTTTGAAAAAGTTCCCTGCTGCCTTTAGGACTTGATCTCCTGTAGTGTGGCCATATGTATCGTTGACACTTTTGAACTTATCAATATCAACCATCACAATTGAGAATACTTTGTTGTAGCGGTCAGACCTTAATAACTCATCCTGAAGCTTCGACACAAAATATCGTCGAATATACAGCCCCGTCAGAAAATCAGTGACAGCCATCTCCCGGAGTTGTGCCTTGTTGATTGCCACTGCTGCCTGATCAGTAACGGCCTTCAGCATTTCAACGTCAACTTCAGTAAAGTGTTTGTCATCCCGTTTATTAGTCACATTGATGACTCCGATGACGTCATTGTGAACAAGCATGGGAATGCAAGCAATAGAACGGACAAAGGAGGAATCCGCTTCGATGAAATTGTCTTCACCTTTAGTATTATTTAATACTACCGGTTTTGCTTCTTGAAAAACCTGTCCGGCCACGCCTTCTCCTGGTTTAAAGCTTTTACACTCAACTTGTTTGTTGTTTATCTTTTCCTGGTAGTCACTATCTTCCAATCCCTCTATAACACTGACAACCAATTGATTTTTATCAGGATCAAGAAGCATAATGGAACCTTTCTCTGCTTTTGTTATCCTGATAGCCTTTCTTAATATATACTGGAGAAGGGTTTTTAGATCACTGATATAAGTCATAGCTCTGCCGATATTGTTAAGGAGAGATAAATTCTGGAGGATTTTATCCAGTTTTTGCCTTTCCTTTTGTCTCTTTAAATTAAGAGTGCAGGCATTTATACAGATCGCCGCTTGGGTGGCGATATGTTTAATATAACCATATTCGATCTTATCCATGGGATGTGCGTTATCCTTCTCTCCAATCGTCAAAAGGCCGATCACCTCTTCTTTCATAATAAAAGGAATCCACCATTCGGAACGCAACTCTTTCAGAGTGTAGTTTTCAGAAAATTCCTTAAAGATTGGGTTACCTGAAGTGTCATTTACGGGAAAGGGTTCTTTTTGAAGAATTTTTTCCCAAAGAGGCCCATCATTTTTATTAAATGTAAAAACCAAATCATTGAGTCCATGGCTGTAAACCGATTCGAATTTTTCGATATCATGGTGATAAACAAAAACGCATAGAGTAGAGACCTTGAGCTGTTCCCTCACGAGTCCCGCTATAGTAGAATATAGCTCTATAGGATCAAGAATATTGCATAGCATTCGATTTGCATGCAGAAGGTTTTCCATCTCAGAAATACGCTGTCTTAGACTCTCGACACTATCGGTTTCATTTGTTGATCCATTCATTGTTATACTTTCAGTCCAGGGCAGAACCAGTTTTGACTTTGTCATTAAATCTAATTTACTTCACGCTTGTATTAAATGTCAGCTAAATTATTTATTTTTCTTTTTATTCTTCTTCTTGAATTGTCCTGGAGGATATTTTCTCTTATGTTCTTCGTAGTGGGTATAGGGTTTGTCTGCATCCATCTCAATGCTTACATAGCCACCAGATCCTCCCAATTGAATAGAATGAGGTAACGATGCGGCAATCCGCCAGTTAGGCCCTTCAAGGTAAAAATATAATTGTCTATAAGTGTCATAGTAAACGCTACAGGCAGGATAATACCGATATTTATATTTTGCCCGATATCCATGTGCCGGTGCATGGGGTGGCGGCCCTCCTTTTTGGCTTTTTTTACTTCATGATGATGTCCGTTATCTGCCCCCTGTCCCCATTCAACACCTACCCCTCCTCCGGTTGTTCTACATGCACTAAAAGAAAATAGAAATAAAACAATACCTAAAAGAAATATCATTCTTTTTAAAACACTATAATTCATATCTGTCCTCCTTTTATTATTTGCATTTATGAGTTATTATGCAAAAATTGAACCAAAATGACGATATGTATTTATTGGAATATTTACAAGTGCTTATGCTATCTGTACAGATTTCGTGTTTGAAATAGCATGACAAATATCGTCAAATATGGCAAAATACGGTTATAAAGTTTTAGGACAAAAAATAAGATATGATATTTTATACCTTTGATTTGGATAGGCACCATGGCAAGTGATGTTTATCCCAACAGTTTGATTTTATATGTTTATATGCGAGAAAGTTGATTTCTTTTTAAAAAATAGATAATTAGGTTGCTTTGGGCATAAAAAAGAGTTAGTGTTCACAAGATCATTCAGCAATCAACGCAGTAGGTTTTAAATTCCTCAATGAAGGCGGCCGAGTTTCCTTTGACGTAGAGCAAGGACCAAAAGGTCCTGCTACAGCCAATGTCACTGTAATCTAACTTCCTGTCTCTGACAAAAAAGGGCGCTCCTACCGATAGTAATGGAATGCCCTTTTATTTTGACCTATACCTGTTCGATTTGCTATCATCAGATCTTAAACCGGAAAAAGTTTTAGCAAAGAATCTTCTCATTTTGTCATTATAAGAAATAACAGCCAGGGAGGTAACAAATTGGCAAGATCAAATTATTCATTTAATAAACGTCAGAAAGAATTAGCAAGGAAAAAAAAGAAAGAACAAAAAAGACAAAGCAAACTGGATAAAAAGACTATAAAACCCGAAGAGGATTCAGATTAGTTTAATCAACGTTAGGTCGCATACACTTGACGTTCATCCCCTTTACTGGAAAGGCCATTTTTTTCGTCTCCAAGCAACTAAACGAAAATGTATAAAAATGGCTTTGTCAATTCATGGAGGATATCATGCTTCAAAGATATGA
>Ga0114922_10007101_pt1 | contig 10255 bp, 8 predicted proteins | sample AartaG_FD_100975 | JGI IMG/M metagenome (GOLD analysis project Ga0114922, IMG submission 100975) | Deep subsurface microbial communities from Aarhus Bay to uncover new lineages of life (NeLLi) - Aarhus_00045 metaG | ecosystem: Environmental > Aquatic > Marine > Oceanic > Sediment | place: Aarhus...
CAGGCAAGTCGTTCCGCCGCCATCGGAAACATTCAAACCGGTCCCGGGCAAATGGTATACTATCTCTGTCACTATTGCCTATCATCAAGCTTGGCCCTATGTACCAACGCCGTGGAAGGCGGAGTTTGACATAATACGTGGACTGCAAGGTTATGATGACGCAGCATCTTGGAAGCAGTCTTTTTTTTAAGAGACTTATGAAATTATAAGGAGCTAAAATTATGCACAAGAGTATCCTAAGAATGGTTCGTTTGTGTTTGATGGCTTGTTCCCTGTCTTTCTTCGGTGGTTGTCTTGGTAGAAAGCCAATCCATAAAGCTGCGTATAAAGGGGATTTGAAGCAAGTGAGAGAAATAATCGAAAAATATCCTTCACAAATAAATATTCAGGATTTTAGTGGCTGGACTCCATTACACCTTGCCTCCGGTAAGGGACATATCGAAATAGTGGAGTATCTGCTCAACCATGGTGCCGATACTGAATTAGAAAATATTCACGGACAAAGGCCATTGTGGCTTGCTGCAAGATTCGGACGTTATGAAACCATAAAGACATTACTTGAGCACGGGGCAACAGTAAATCATAAAGATAAGCATGGCCGAACAGCATTGCATGATGCTGCTATGTGGAGCGGTGAAAAAGTAATAAACTTACTCATTTCATACGGCGCCGATGTTAATGCAAGAGATCAATATCAAAGTACCCCGCTACATCAGGCGGCAATGCTTAGCAATATAGAGGCGGCAAAAGCACTCGTTGAGCACGGAGCGGACATTTTTGCGAAAAACTATTATGATTACAGGAAATCACCGGCTGAAGGGAAGTACCATCCTTCTGCAAGACATACCATGAATAAAACTGCAAAAGAAATAGCGTTGACGAAGGGTGACAAAGAAATGGCACAATACTTGCAGACAAAAGAGGAAGAAAAAGAAAAGGAAAAAGGCGATTGAGCGTATTTTTGTTGATATTATAGGACTACGGACTAACAAATACAACCTTGTTTTACCTATAATAATATAAGTAGCCTAAAATTCATCCTCACAAGGTGATTTTAATGTACCTGAATTCGGATTTTCACCGTGACAGTAGTCTTTTTGAACAAATACAATCTAACGCACTTTTTTCAGAAAGGGTCTCTATGAACAGTACTAATAAGAGCAATCCGATGGTGACTTGGGGCATCTGCGCAGCTTGGCTTGTATGTGCGCTTCTACCAACCGTTAATGCAGCACCGGCGGACCCGGACAATGCTGCTTTGCTATATTATCAGGCATTTCTCCTTTGTCCGGACGCCAGCAGTATCCCTTCAAAGGCATTTCGTATAGTTTTTCGGGGCGCCGGATCTGTTGACGAAGTCAGAGAGTATGTGGAAGACTATCAGAATCCAATTAAACTTGCAGAGGCTGCTTCCAAGATACCACAATGCAATTGGGCAATACCATACTCACAAGGATCGGAGGTCAGAACCAAGTTGGAACAACAGATAAAAACTCTTTCGTTCCTTATTGGCGCGGACGCACGGGTCCTTGCTGCCAACGGAGACTACACAGCGGGATTAGCCCGATGTCTGATGCTGCGCCGATTCGCCAAGCACCTTGCCGATGACCCTGACAATCAACATTCAAATACCGTGGAAGCTAATGCTCTATCCTGTATGCGATGTATTTTGGATACAATGCCACCGGACGAGGAAACACTCAAATCATTGAAGTACCAGTTTGCTGCTGAGCCAAAGGTAGCTGAACCATTGTCGACGCAGATCAAACGAGGTTTTGAGCAAAATATCTTGGCGATACGTACAAAAGGCAGAGTCCTTCCGTGGCTCAGGCAGGAGCTTGCAGAGAAAGCTGCTAATGACAAACTGAAAAAGGAGGCTTTGAGCCTTACAAATGCGGAGCTTCTCAGGCTCATTCGTGAGCCGTATGCAGAATTCATAGATTCTGTTCTTGATACGTTGGCCAGGGACATGCCCTATGAACAGACGTATGTAAGGATTGAGATACTGTCGAAGGAATTGATAGAGAAAGCCGAAGACGATCCTGCAATTACCTTATCAGCAGAATATGATGCCGAAACAATGCCCCGCCGTTATAGTCGCCACTTTGCCCACAAAGCCCACATTAATGCTGTTAAGGTCGCCATCGAAATATATCTTCTCAAGTCCACGACTGGGCGATTGCCTGATGCACTTCCGAATGGGCTACCAAAGGATCCTTTCAGCGGGAAAGACTTCGAGTATGAGATAACAAAGGATGGCTTTGTGCTCCGTTGCAGGGGCAAAGACATAAACGCATCGAAAAAGAATTATTGGCCGGGTAAAGCCCCCGTGTCGGAGTTTTTTTGGCAGTACGAATTTAAGGTCAAAAGTAAGGAATAAATCAAGTTTCAGTCCTGACAATTAATGACCAGCCGGTAGAGAACAGTCCACGGGATGCCTTATGGCAAAGACAGAAATCATAAGGCAGAGGACAGCAGAAGCTCAGGCCTTGGGGTCAGTCGCTCGTCTCGTGAATCGAGCATCGAGACAATAGTCAAATGACTACGAGCTTTTTTATATTCCGCCGGTTGCCATGCATTTGTTTTTAGGGCAATAGAGACAGTTTATAGCAAAATGATTGAGGGGAAAAAGCTGGCTGCTTACTGATTTATCTTGACATTGAGGGCAGCGAGCCGTAGATTCTTGTTGTTAATGGGCGCGTTAAAACCAGCCAGCAATGTGCGGATTAAAACCAGCCAGCAATTCCTTTGCTCATATACCGTTTTTCCTTTGTAGTTCAAGACAATTTGGTTTTTTCCATCCTTAGATTCCATAGTGATCAAGGTCTGTATCGCTCGGACCGGCGGCGCGGCGAGAATGGGCACCCAACAAGCTCGTCGGAGCCTCACCGCCGCAAGCCGAGCGGGACAGGCCAGCCCATCCCCAGCGCTATGTCAGCCATCCGTCACTGGAAAACATCGATTACGACGAGTGGCAGCCACTGAGCGAACTTTTGTGAGCGAAGTGGATGGCATTTCTCCGAACATCCAGCATCGCTTGTTCGCCATAGCTTCAACGAAGGCGGGGGCATCCAACTTTAGCTCAATACTTACCATTCGTCTTGGGTCTTGGGTCTTATTGTCTGTTAAGATAGGTAAAAATTTCCGTCAGTTTTCAATCAAAAACGCTGATACCTCAGAACAAAAATCAAAAATTTTTTAAAATATTAACTTACTGTCCCAAATCGAGTTACGAGCGACGAGCGACGAGAAACGGTTATATTTTCGTATCAAAAGTGCAGGTAGCTCTAATTATAGAGGCTCTACTTTTTCGCCTCCGGCAAAAAGAAGACAAAGACTAAGAACCTATCCGGATAGTTTCTTAGGGCCAGCAGGCCCAGATTCGTGATTCGTCAATAGTAAATAGTAAATAGTAAATCAGAAGGAATTACCAATCATGAGCATCGAGAATCTAACTTTAGCTCACTTTAGGCACTTTAGCTCATTCTTCACTAAATTGCCCTCTACATCTGTAGAGAACCCTCTACAAATCAGCCCTTTTTATGCAAAACAAACCCAATCTGCTGGATGCTCAAATGAACGTAAGTAATATTATAACAAGGAATTATAAAAATTTTATCCCGCTGGCGGGGGAAAAAAACAAACCCAATTTCCGAAAAGCTAAAATGAATGTAAACTTAACTTTAACAAATGATTACAGAAAAAAAGATGATTTTTCAGTCCGAATAAACAAACCCAATTCAAACCCAATTTCTTCAAAGCCAAAAATGAACGCAAGCTTATTTACCACAAAGGATTATAAAAATAAAACCGCCTTCAGGCCAAAAAAACAAACCCAATCCGTCAGGCCTGCGTTGTTTGCTAAGGAGTTGCCGGACTGATCAAAGCCTGTCCTGAGCGCAGCCTGCTCTGAGCGTAGTCGAATGGGTCGAATGGGCCAATTTTAAACGGGGCGTCCACTTATGGACAGCAGGAAATACAAAAAATATTTGACCTTTCCGTTGGGGGCCGATAGAATCTGCTGTTTACCAGAAGTCATCTGTTGTAACCGAAATAATGAGAAAGGGTTTCAAACATGTCTATGAACAATCTTAAAAAAGTATCCCTTGCGGCTGCAGCTACCGGAGTGATGTCGGGAGTTGCCGGTGCCGCCCGGAAGAAAGCAGTGGATACACTGATGGCCGGAATAAGGGACGAAAACGACAAGGTGCGAACTGATGCCTGGCAGAGCGCCGGTGAAGTCGGAGCACCGGCTGTCGAGGCATTGGCCAAAGTGATGACCGATGAGGATCTGGAGGTTGCCAGGGCAGCAAAGCGTGCGCTGTGGAAGATCGTTCGTGTCGCCGGCAGGCCCGGGGCCGGTAATGAAAGAAGGGCAGTTCTCGGCAAGCTGGTTGAATTGTTAGGTGATGAGCAGCCCGTACCGGTCCGCCGTGAAGTATTGTGGATGCTTTTCGAGATAGGCACCAGAAGGTCAATCAAGCCGATAGCTGCTTTGTTGTCTAACAGGGAGTTGCGTGAGGACGCCCGAATGGTATTGCAGCGCATTCCGAACAAAAATGCGCTTGCGGCGCTAAGAGCCGGGTTTAAAGCTGCCCCTGAGGACTTCAAACTTAACATAGCGCAATCGCTGCGACAACGAGGCGTGGAGGTTAGTGGATACCCCTGTGTTAAGCTGGTACCTACAAAGAAGACAAACGTCAAGCCGCTGAAGTAAGACAGCGCTGCGATTAGCTGGAGCTTGGATGTGATTGTAAAAGCAGCGTCAGCGTGTTGTCTGTGCTGTGGAATTTTGATTTAAGGACTGCTTTTTAGCACTTTATAAAATAGCTGGAATTAGAGCGGAAAGGTAATAGAACGATGAAACGAACAAATCAACTAAACAGGCGAGAATTCTTAGCTGCCGCTGGTGCGGCTGTGAGCGTTCCATTTCTGATACCGTCCAAAGTACTGGCGGCGCCGGGCAGAGTGGGAGCAAGCGAACGTATTACGACGGCTCATATCGGCGTCGGTGGAATGGGGGGATACCATTTGGGCGATATGGTAGCAAGGCGCGACAGAGGCGAGGTGAACATCGCGGCGGTCTGCGACGCGGATGAAAAGCGGCTTGCCAACGCTGTGAAAACAGCCGGTCCCGGCGTCGATGCATATCGCGACTATCGTTATATTCTCCAGCGTAAAGATATAGATGCCGTTGTTATCGCCACACCCGACCACTGGCATGGAGTTCAGATGGTCCACGCGGCTGAATGTGGCAAGCATGTTTATGTAGAAAAGCCGGCATGCTGTACGATAGAGGAAGGCAAGGCGATGGTTGCCGCCGCAAAAAATAACAAAGTTTCTGTCCAGGTCGGTTCCCAGGGCCGCTCGCAGCCGGAGGCCTATCTGGCTCACCGGTATCTGGTCAATGGTAATATCGGCCACATCAGCCGGGTGGACTGTTTCCATTATCCCAGCCCGGAGGATAATAACCCTGTGCCGGACAGTGACCCGCCGCCTGAGCTGGACTGGGACCTGTGGCTGGGACCGCTGCGGTGGCGGCCATACAACCGACGATACTGCCCCGGCTCGTTCCGGTGGTTCCTTGAGTCCGGCGGCGGCCAGATTCGCGACCGCGGAGCCCATGTGATGAGCTGTGCTATGTGGTGGATGGGCGCCGACGGAACCGGGCCGGTGACTATTGAGGCGACCGGCACACCGCCGAAAAAGGGCCTGTGGGACAGCGCCGTGCTTATGGATGTAACATACACGTTCAAGAATCCGGACTGGACATTGACATGGACCCAGATGCCCAATGAGAAGCTGCCTGCTGCTGAGGAGAGGACCGGCAACGAGCCCGGCGGCAAAATCAGCCGTCCCGGTTACGGCGCAATTTACCGCGGCGACAAGGGCGAGTTCATCCACTGGGGCGGCGACGGCGGCACCTGGGCCGAGAAAAAGGCCCGTGAATGGGAGCCGCCGGCCGGTGCCAAGGATGTATATAAGAGTACGGGCCATAAAGAAGACTGGTTCAAGGGCATCAAGACCGGCGCCAAGACGATTATGAATATTGAAGCTGCGGTGGGCGTAGCCAACTTGTGCGTTTTGGGTAATCTTTCCTATATTCTTGGCCGTAGGCTCGAATGGGACCAGGCAAAGCAGGAGATAGTCGGTGACGACCAGGCGCGGCGAATGATGTATAGGCCACAACGCCACCCGTATCATTTGTAGCAGACACAAGACTCAAGACCCAAGACACAAGACAAACGAATTTGGTCTGTGTCTTTCGAAGTGCGTTTTATTACGTTTGGGGGTCTTGTACAATTATTTCGGTTGGTCCGAGCAGTTTATAGCATATACCTCGCCAGCAGATAGTTCTGCCAAAAGCTGAAGAGATGATAAAGAATAACAGCAGCAACGACCATAGCCAGCAGGCGAGGAAGTCGGCGAGACAGGCGGCCCTCATTGCTCGGCGCTCATTTTGGAGCAATTTTTCAGCCGTTCTCTGTCGGAGTATCGCCCGGCCCAATTGATTTACAAAAAATACAACAGGTACCAGGACAAAAAGGTCCAGGTTTTTATGTTGAATCGTTGCAGCGTAGATTGCCAGGCCGGCCGCACCCCATATACCCAATACTGAGTACAGGCTGCTGAGTAGTCCAAACCACCAGGTCTTCGGGGCGTATATACGAGTTATTAGAAATTGTCTTCGGCTGAACTCAAAGAGCTTTGGCCAGGTAGTGGATTCGTGTGAAGCCACCAGACAGGCGGGAACGAAAGCTACTTTCATACCGGCTTTTTTGACGGCCCTGCTGAGTGACAAATCATCACTTAAGGCTTTAGTCCAGATTTTGTCGAGGCCGAGGCGGCGAAAGACATCGACGCGGATGGCCATAGACCCGCCCCAAGCCTGGTTGAAAGGAGTGTTGCCGAGCAACTGGGCGACCTTGGCGTTCAGGGCCGATAGGGCCAGAGTGGCCAGGTTGTTCTTTTTCGGTACAAACCAACGATAGCCTGTAGCGACGCCGGTCTTAGAATGGCGAAGAGGGTAAACGAGGTGACTTAGCCAATCGGTGCGGACACAGACGTCGGAATCGGCAAAGGCGAGTACTTCGATATCGTCGCTGATTTTTTCGTAGCAGTACAGCAGATTATGGATTTTTTGGCTACAGGATTGGCCCTTACCTGCAACAAATATTTGCACATCCTGAGCTTTTGAGGTTTGGCTGAGCTGATTTTTCAGTTTGCACAATTCGCTGTAGGCCGGGTCCGACTCATCAGCAACTACAAACCATAACAGGTGATTTTGGTAGTCTTGATTGAAAAATGATGTGATGTTGCTTTGAAAATCCGGGTCCAGACCTTTACATGGTACAATCAGTACGGCCCTCAGCTCATGCCATAAACGCTTTTTTTTATATTTTGCCAGTGCATAGCGATAATTATTATATGTCTGGAGCAAAAAGAGTAGTTGTGAGATGATTGCCGCCAGTGCTATGTAGTAGTACCAATCCATTTTAATTGACTATTGATTATTGAACTATCAATCTCAGTCAGTTTGAGTCAATAAAGTCCATATTATATCTTATATTTTGGTTGCGCTGGTGGTCTGTGACAAATTATTTGAAGAATTGTCATTCCGCACTTGATGCGGAATCCAGACCTTCGATATATCTGGATTCCTGCTTTCGCAGGAATGACATTCATTAATCGAGCAATCACAAAACACTACACTTCACGATATAGAAGGCAGAGGTACTATGGAGTCGATTAGCTTCTCAATAGTATAAGATATTGCCAGGTCGGTTGAAAGCAAGCAACCGTGATTGTGATTAGAGGCGATAATTATCAGGTTGTTACCGGCTTGACTGAATCCCTGCTCCTGCGGCTGGTGGCCAAGTATAAATATGTCGACATCGAACAGCTTGGCCATTTTATCAAGCAGTGCCTGGCTGTGCTTTCTGCCCCAGGTTAAAAGGTAAGCTGAGCCTGGTCTGACCACATCGTTAATTTTTAGTTGTCTGTCCAGAATTTTCGGGTCGAATTTATCGACGAAGCGGTCGCCCGGAAGCGAATGCGAGACCCATATTCTGTTTTCGCATCTGAGAGCTAAGGGTTGTGAGAATAGAAATTGTCTTATTGCCAGCTCGACATTAGCGCCGGCCTGCTTAAATTCCCGGTCCAGAGCAAGACGCATAGCGCGATTCATTTCTTTGCCGTCTTTCATTACTTCGCTGCTGTTTATGAAAGCGGTATCGTGGTTTCCCATAATGATATGGACGCGGTCGGGAAAGGTTAATTTATAGCGGACAGCATCAAACAACAATTGATACGATAAACAACCACCCTGCGAATCTTCGGGGCCTCCGTGGATAATTTCCTGGAGAACTATATGTCTATCTGGATTGTTGGCCAAATCGGCAAAAGCAACTATTCTTTCGAAGTTTCGCCGATGTCCATGAATATCACCGGTAAAAATCAAACTGCCGTTGGCGGGTAAATGAATCAAATTACCCCGTCGAAACTTATCTGTATTGCCGGCTTCTATTCCCTTATTCAGCAAGTCAATTATTGTTTGAGGCATTTTTATTATTCGTTTTTATCTTTCCGCCGAATATACTGTGTACCATCAGGTCCAGTCTCGACATAACCGTCATCATATTACGTGGACGGTGTGCGGGGTCGTTCTCGATACAGTCCATTACGAGTTTTGAGATTCCGGTGGGTAATTGCTTTTTTAGCTCATGAGGTGCTCGTCTCGGCTCGACGATGGGTAAGCCGAATTTGTTCTTTTTGGGTATCATGGTCGGGGCGTGCTTTCCGGTAAGCGCCCAGAACATTGTTGCCCCAAGGTTAAAGATATCGGTTTTCGGGCCGAGTGGTTTGCGCTTAACCTGCTCAGGCGCAATATAGTCCGGTGTGCCCTGAATTCTCGGCTTTACGGTTCCGATTTTGCAGCTCTGACCGAGGTCTATGATTTTGATAGAGCCGGACTTGTTTATAAGAATATTGTTGGGCTTTATGTCGCAGTGGACAAAGCCGTGCTGATGCATAGCGTTAAGGCCGCTTGCGACCATCCTGAATACGAGCAGCACGTCACCTAAACTCAAGGTGGAACAATCTTCGAGGTTCTTACCGTCAAAGTATTCCATAGAAAGGAGCATTTCTTTCACTCTAAACATACTACGCATTTTCCTTAGCTCGTAGCACTTTCGGACGTAGAGGTGGTCTATTAGCTGAGCCACTTTATATTCGGTCCCGACCTGCTCGAAGATCCTCGAATCTTCGGGCCTTTCGAATATGACTCGTTTTAGAGCAACTTTTCTTCCTTCCTCTTCGTCGGTTGCCAAATAGATTGTGCTGCGTGCACCGGTTCCGATGCGTTTTATTATGGTAAAGCCTCCAACGTCGAGTATATCTCTTGCCATATAGTAAAAAACAACCTAAAATTTTATGAATTATAAATATTACAATCTAAAAACAAGATGGACAAAAAAGGCCTTCTGTTCCATTAATTTCGCCCTTTAGCGCCATAGCTACCGCTGTTATAGGACGCAATATAGCCCCAAATCTTACAGTTTTCATGCAAAATTGCACAAAAACATAGCAATATCACCTTTATATCGAAATAAAAACCAACCTACTTAAGTTTTGCAAACCAATAATTGTACAATAGAATTGGCTATCTATCCAGTTATTAGGGGTGATTTTTCGTGATATCAGGTCTAAAAAAAGTTGGGCTTGAGATCGAAGTTTCCGGTGGAATCTGAAGTTCTCTGAAAAAAACTCTCCGAGTAGGGCTCGAACCTACAACCTAGCGGTTAATCCGTCATTTCTGCCGGACTCGCTATATCGCTAAGCTTGTCATTCAGCCACCTGCGTCCTGTTCGTAACTTCAACCAGTGTTCGCGCTTGATAGCTTCGGAACGGCTGGGATATTGCTCCTGATAAACAAGTCGCCATGGACCAGCTTGTTTAGTTGTGTACTTTACAGGATTGTGGTCGGGGCTGTTATGTTCTTCAAGCCGTCGTTTCAAATCACCGGTCTGACCGACATAGCGGCGTTTAGTGGAGATGCTTTCAATTACATATACATAAAAAACCACAACTCCCCGAGTAGGACTCGAACCTACAACCTAGCGGTTAACAGCCGCTCGCTCTACCAGTTGAGCTATCGGGGAATAACCAACTCAAAAACTCAAGGCCTTTCGAATACCCAACTTGCCTTCGTTTATCTTTACTTTATAAATTACCCGATTAAAGCTCAACCCACAAC
>Ga0114922_10007102_pt1 | contig 10255 bp, 8 predicted proteins | sample AartaG_FD_100975 | JGI IMG/M metagenome (GOLD analysis project Ga0114922, IMG submission 100975) | Deep subsurface microbial communities from Aarhus Bay to uncover new lineages of life (NeLLi) - Aarhus_00045 metaG | ecosystem: Environmental > Aquatic > Marine > Oceanic > Sediment | place: Aarhus...
AACTGGATATTCACATCAACTTTAAGATAATACCTGAAGATTCAAGTTCTCAAACGAAAAAATCAGTTCTCGAAATGATATTACGACACAGCCTCATATGTCAGGAAGGTAAATACGTTTGCAAAGGAACGTCCCCATTACATAACTTCTTGAAAGGTATAGTTTTACATCTCGTTTAATTTTAAGACCTCGATTCATGTCTCCATTTTGGTACTGATCTGAGCGAATCTCAGCCGTCTTTTTGCCTTGATTCAGCCCCCCATAATTACGATAGAATGGATATTATGAAAAAGGTATGGATTTACAAAAGAACGGGTATAAAAGGCTGGTGGGTTGGCTGGTACGAGATCGGCAAGCGTAAAGCAAAAGCGTTGCCTACCAAGAAACTCGTCCAGTGTCAACTGCTGTAACCCAGAAACTGTTAGAGCATTCCTCACCACGCCTCACTAATAAGGTATACACGAATGTTGACCCTGTCCTGCGCCATGCGGTAGAGCAATTGCCAGTTGATCGCTGGTTATGACGTCAAATTTGCGCAGAAATTAGTTTGTATATACAGAACAAACCAGAGAGATTATTAGTGGCAATAATTGCTTCGCTGTGAGGTCTACTGTTTGTATACAAGTTTGATTTTTCAGTTGCACCAGCAAGTTTGATAACCAGCATACAAAACAAACACGGGTCGGCATGAGTTGAGAGTTTTTTTTTCGCTGTTTTTACAAATTTCTTTGACAATATCCAGCCTTTATTATATAATAAGCAGTGTATGAGTTGTTGTGCTTAATATAGCGGATATGATTGAAGAAACTGCAGGTGAACTCAAGACAACATAAGAGGCCAATTTATCTTTTTTAAGGATCGTCTTAAAAGCTGAATTATCTCGGAGAAAACTATGGGTAAGATTATCGTAGTAGATGTTAAGGAGTGCATGGCGTGTCGTACTTGTGAGATAGCCTGTGCGCTGGCGCACTCGGAATCCAAGACATTAGAGGAGGCGATGAAAAAGCAGGAGGCACGGATAAATGTGGAAGGAACCCTGGAACTCTGGGCACCGATTCTGTGCAGGCACTGCGAGGATGCGCCGTGCGTTAAGATATGTCCGACGGGTGCGATAAATCGTCAGGACCCTAACGGGCCGGTACTGATTGAGCAGGATTTATGCATCGGCTGTAAGTTCTGCCTGGCCGTGTGTCCTTTCGGTGTGATTGGGCCATCGGACGACGGCCGGACAGTAATCAAGTGCGACCTGTGCCTCGAACGTCTTGAGATGGGGCAGGAGCCGGCATGTGTGGCGAGCTGTCCGATGGGTGCGTTAAAATTAGTAGAAGCCGAAGAGTATGTGCGCCAGAAGAGAGCCGAGGCCGCTGTGGAACTTGCAGCATCAGTCCAAAAAGGCGATATGAAGGAAGAATAAAAAGAGAGAACCGGATGATAACCGTAACGGTATGTGTTGGCAGTTCATGTCATATCAAAGGCGCCCGGGAGATGATAGACCGTTTTAATGACTTTCTGACCAAAGAAGATCTCCAGGACAAGGTCGAGCTGAAAGGCGCATTCTGTATGGAGCGATGTGGAGAGGGGATCAATTGGAAAATTAACGATGAGATTATGACCAGCCACAGTGTGGAAAAGGGGGCCAGAGCGTTTAGAAAAAAAGTCTTGGAGGCTCTCCGGGACAATGCGTCTCAGGGAAAATCTAAAGGGCCCCGTCGAAGGGAAACGTAACATGAAACTTTCCAAAAGTGAGGAAACAGCCCACACAAGCGCGATACTGGAGCACACACCCAATGGCGTTCTTTTGGTGGACAAATCAACCTGTATTCGTTTCGTTAATCCATCCTTTCTAACCATGTTCCACTGTGCCGATGACAAAATTTTAGGCTGGCCGGCAAAGAAATTTGTCCACTCTGACTGTTTTGAACGTGCTATTGCCGCCAGTGGGTCGCTCATGGTCAAAGAGAGCATCCCCGAGCATGGGGTCAGCTTCCGTGTGGGCATCTTTCCCATCGAGCGCGAGAACCTTTACTGCGGCATATTTATTGACATCTCGGAAGAGGAAAAGGCCAGAAAAGACCTTCTTGAACTCAGGGCACAGACACTGGAGCGGGCCCAGGAGGTAATCTCCCGGCAGATGCAGACGGCACAGGAGATTGCCAGACTGCTGGGGGAGACAACTGCGGAAACAAAGGTACTTTTGACGAAACTTATATCTCTTTATGAGGAAGAAGGTCTGTGACGAGGTTGTATTACGAATGGGGGACAAAACAGCTTCGAAAAGACGGCGAAGAGCTTTGCGGCGACAACGTAGCTATTGCCCGTCATGCCGATTACGTCACGCTTGCCCTTTCTGATGGACTCGGGAGCGGGGTCAAAGCCAACATTTTGTCGATCCTTACGACCCGCATCGTTATGCATCTGATGGAGAATGAGCTTTCCCTGAATGAAGTAGTGGAGACGTTGAGTAAGACGCTGCCCGTATGCAAGGACCGAAAGTTAGCTTACAGTACGTTTGCCATCGGGCAATTTTTCCGAGATGGACACGCGCGGGTAGTAGAGTTCGACACGCCGTCGCTTATTCTGTTGCGGCAGCGTAAGTTTGTGCCTGTGCCCTACGATGAACGACAAATTGAGGGAAAGACCATTCGAGAATCAGAATTCCAACTGAAAATGGAAGACTGGATTGTCTTTGTCTCTGATGGTGTGGTAAACGCCGGCATAGGGGGCCTTTATCCTCTTGGATGGGGCTCGGAACAGATCACCCGGTTCCTCGAAGAACACTGTCATCCGGCTCTTTCCGCGCAAGAATTGGCCGACAAGCTTGGGCAAGCGGTCTGGGACCTTTATTGCGGCAAGCCCGGGGACGATGTGAGCACAGCGGTCATAAAGGTTCGCCACAAGCTTATGGCGACAGTGCTTACAGGTCCACCTGTAGACAGGAATATTGACAAAGCAGTTGTCGAGAAGTTCTCACAACGTACCGGTTTTTTGGCGGTTTGTGGGGGAACTATGGCAAAGATTACCGCACGCCATCTGGGTGGCCAACCATTGGAAGTTGATCTGGCCACGATGAAGCCCGATGTTCCTCCACTGGCCAGGCTCAGCGGTATTGACTTGACGACCGAGGGAATCCTGACTCTTACCAAGGCCAACGACCTTCTTCAAGCAGGTGCGGATAAAGAGGCGGTAAAGTTCGATACTGACGGTGCATCGGCCCTGGTTCGCTTATGGCTGGATGTCGATCACATTCATTTCATGGTGGGCATGGGGGTGAACCCGGCCCATCAAAATCCGGATCTGCCCCGACAATTAGGCATGAAGCTGGCTGTGGTGCGTGAAACCGCCGAGCAACTGCGCCAAAGGGGTAAGGAAGTGACAATTGAAACCGTATAGTCAATTCAGACTACAAGATTTTTTATTGCTCTGTTGGTTGATTATAAACAAAACAGAGAATAGAATAATCCGCTTATGTTAATGTTTAACTATCGCAGGAAACAGTTAGCATGATACAGGAAAGTGAATTCATAGAACAGGTAGTGGACCGCTATGGTGGTGACACAGGGATGCTCATACCGATGATGCAGGATGTGCAGGCAGAACTGGGCTACCTGCCGTCGGAACAATTGCGGTATTTAAGCAGGCGTCTTAACGTCCCGGTGAGCCGGATTTATGCCGTGGCCACGTTCTATTCATCCTTCCGTCTGGCACCAAAAGGTGCTCACGAAGTTACGCTGTGTATGGGCACGGTATGTTATCTTAAGGGAGCGCCTAACATTGCCGAGGCAATCAGCCGCCAATTTGGTGTTGAGCCGGGAGGTACTACACGTGATAGGCTATTCAGCTTTCAAGCCGTCAATTGCGTGGGTGCCTGTGCAGTAGCGCCTGTGATGCTTGTCGATGGCAAATACTACGGGAGTATGACTGTCGAGTCAGCTCTGGAAGTCCTTCATGGACTCGATAAGGAAAAAACACCTGCCCAGAAAGAGGATCAAACATGAAAGTGGTTGGTGATAGGCGGCTCAACGGTATTGTGGATTTGGAACGTATGCGGCAGGAAGTGCTCGGCCGACACACGCCTTCAGCCAAGTCGGTGCACATCTGTATGGGTCCGGGCTGTGCGGCGAAAGGCTCACACAAATTGTACGAGCTTTTCTGCGAGGCTGTCAGTCAGGCCGGGGCAAAGGTACAAGTACAGGCCAAACCAGTTGGCTGCCATGGGCTGTGCGGTTGCGGACCGATAGTTCTCATCCAACCCGGTGAGATATTCTACCAGAGGGTCGAGGAGCCTGACGTCGCTGAAATCTTTCGTGAAACAGTGCTGGCAGGACGACTCATCGAACGACTTCTCTACGAGAATCCCGCCACCGGTGAGAAAGTAGATACCTCAGACAAGATTCCATTCTACAAGGTCCAGCAGCGGGTTGCATTAGCTCTCAACGGTCTAATTGATCCCACCGACATCGAAGATTACATCAAAGCCGGTGGCTACACCGCACTGAGCAAAGTGCTAAACGGCGTGACTCCTGAACAGATTATTGCGCATGTGGAATGTTCAGGGCTTCGGGGTCGTGGCGGCGGAGGCTTCCCAACCGGTCGCAAGTGGCGTTCCTGTCGAGAGGCGAAAGGCTCCCCTAAATACGTCATCTGCAATGGTGATGAAGGAGACCCAGGGGCCTTTATGGACCGTGCCATCATGGAGGGTAATCCTCACTCCGTCATCGAGGGCATGATCATCGGAGCTTACGCCATCGGTTCACAGCAGGGTTATATCTACGTGCGAAATGAATATCCACTTTCTGTGGAGCGATTAAAATGGGCGATTGAACAAGCAAAAGAACTTGGCCTGCTCGGGCAGAATATCTTAGGCAGTTCTTTCTCTTTCGATATCAGGATTAACCGTGGCGGCGGAGCTTTTGTCTGTGGTGAATCGACGGCACTTATGGCGTCGCTTGAAGGGCGAACGGGTGAACCGAGGGCAAAATATATCCATACAGTAGAAAGTGGATTCCGTGGGAAACCTACCAACCTTAACAATGTTGAGACGTGGGCCAATGTGCCGAATATCATAAACCAGGGCGGAAAATGGTTGGCCGGCATCGGGACCGAAAAGTCCAAGGGAACCAAGGTATTCAGCCTGGTTGGAAATGTGGTAAATACAGGACTGGTGGAGGTCCCCATGGGCATTTCACTGCGACAGATCATTGACGAAATCGGTGGGGGGATACGCGATGGCAAGCGTTTCAAGGCGGTTCAGACCGGAGGGCCGTCCGGCGGATGTATCCCGGCTGAACATCTTGATGCACGCGTGGATTTCGACGAGCTTACTAAACTTGGCTCCATGATGGGCTCCGGCGGTATGATAGTGATGGACGAGGACACCTGTATGGTGAAGGTAGCAAGATACTTCACCGAGTTCCTCCAGAAAGAATCGTGCGGCAAATGCACTCCTTGCCGGGAAGGCCTGGCCCAGATGCTGTACATTTTCGACCGCATAACCAGAGGAGAAGGAGAAGTTGGCGATGTAGAGGAGCTTGGAACGCTGGCAGGGTTGTTAGAGGGGACGGCCCTTTGTGCGCTTGGTAAGACCGCTGCGAATCCAGTTCTGTCCACTTTACGGTACTTCCGCGATGAGTATGATGCACATATCTTGGATCGGCGCTGCCCGGCAAAGGAATGCCGAGGACTGTTCCGTTACGAGATCGATGCGGAGGCCTGCAAGGCGTGCGGGATTTGTCTGCAGAATTGCCCGGAGGAGGCGATTACCGGTGAAAAGAAAGTCCCGCATGTAATCAACCAGGAAAAATGCACGCTCTGTGGGACCTGTTGGGAAAAATGCCCGTTTACAGCAGTGAAAAAGATATAAGGAAAGGACAATAGTGCCTACCGTAACAATAGACGGCCATAAGGTGCAGGTTAAAAAGGGTGCCACGATTCTCGACGCCGCTAACAAGGCCGGCATCTGGATTCCGACGCTGTGTTATCACCCGGCTGTATTGGGCGAGGCTTCGTGTCGGCTCTGCATGGTAGAGCTTGACCGCGGCGACTGGAGGCAACTGGTCACCGCTTGCAATTACCCTGTGCGCAAAGACATCGTCGTTTACGCTTCCAGCGAACGAGCACAGCAGGCACGCCGGGGAGTGATGGAGCTATTGCTCGCCCGGGCACCGGACAGCGAAGAACTGAAGGCATTGGCCGAACGTATGGGCGTGAAAAAGACGCATTATCCGAAGGTTACGGAGAGTCTGCGAAATTGCATTCTTTGCGGCTTGTGCGTTCAGGTGTGTGAGCAGTTGATTGGTCAATCGGCTATCGGATTTGCCGGACGTGGTGTGGACCGGGCCGTGGCGGCACCCTTCAGGCAGGCTTCGGAGGACTGCATCGGTTGTGGGGTGTGTGCTGCTATTTGTCCGGTGGGAACGATAAAAGTCAGGATTCATCAGGACCCGCAGGAGGTGGAAATTAGCCCGTTCAAATCCCGAGCAAAGCTGCTTGTCTGCGTCGAGTGCGGAGCGCCGGTGATCACAGAGCAGGTAAGTAAGAAAGTCTTAGATAAGATATCGATAAACTCCGAAGAATACCGACAGCGCCTGAGTCTGTGCCCGAAATGCAGAATGTTGCAGACTGCGACAGAATTATCAATGACCTCTAAAATCAAGAAACAGGGGATTCAGCCTAAGTCGTCGCCAAAAAAGGCCTCAACGGCTTTAAGAGTAAGCTAAATATTAAATCTTGATTTATAAAGTCGACCATATTGGACTATTCAGTTTGTCCACATCAGCTTTCATGGCTGTTTCTCCCTTCTTTTGATTTAGAAGCATCACAATATGCAGCCATGTAAGAGCGGTAGAATGTCATCTTGAGGAACGTATTCGTCAATACTTTGGGGGGAAAGCATTTTTTGACAGCGGTCTCCATATCGATATGCCATAAAGAATCCTTTCATTAAAACATGCTGATTATAACATATTGACAAGTAAATTGAATCATCCGCAGAATTGGCAGGGTGTTTACAGCATGTATATTAAGAAGTCTATCGCGAAGCACTTCCCATGAATGTAAATGATATGCTCGACTTTCTTGAAGCAAAATGGCATGATTTTCTCGAAGAACTGGACCAGTTTTCGGGGAGCAGGCCACGTCCCTGTGCAAAGCTACTGCCAAGATTGTCTAAAGATACGCATCAGTAATATGTCGTATCTAAGAGAGTATATATTGATATGTTTTTTGAGAAAATTATATCCACCACTTTTGCAACATCTCGCCGAGCAAAGTTAACTCATAAATTTCGGCTTGGCAATCCTGCATATTTACTTGTGTTTAGGGGGACAATACAAACCCTGCATATCACTTGGCACTCACAGTAGACCGATTGCCTGAAATCTGTTCCATAATAATCGAAAAATCTCGGAAAATTTTCGTCAACATTCGCCTTCTCGGTGACGACATCTATATGAAACGCTTGACCGAGACGAAGGATGTTATCGAGTGTATTCTTCATCGGCTTTCATAGTGAGAAGCTTTTGTCGAATTAAAGACGTGGAATAGCCGTTCAACTGGAGAAGGTGGAAAACCACAACTTAAGTACTTAATGTCGTGTGCTGAACCCTGTTTCTCATGGGTAGCGCGTTAGTGGGTAGCGCGTTAGTGATACTTGATATGTTTTTACAAGAGGTGACAGTGAGAAAACTGCTCGTATTGATATTGGCTTTGGGTGCTGTTCCAATAGCGACTGCTCAGGTCGCATTAAGAGTGTGTGAGGCCGATGGCATGACTCCCTTTGATGGTCACGATATTATGGTCGGCACCAAGCTGACACTCATTGTAAGCTCCGACGCCAACGACTATTGGAGTGGAGGTTTGTTTATTGCAGGTCAAGACAGGGCTTTAGCCACTTTGTCGGCGAGAGATTCAGATCCCAACATAAGAGACTACACTGACTCGCATTATGAGGGTGCGGGCGACATGGCCAAGGTGACTGCATGGAAGGACTCCGAGATTTGGGGTTTTGACCTGTATGGCTCTGATGTAAATGCCGTAGCCGGTGACTGGTTTATCATAGACTACGAAGCCACAGATGTAGGTAATCCCAGTGTCGGTTTTTATGATTATAGTATTAGCTGGAACGATCCTATCTCACTTCTAACTTTCCATCATGTTCCCACCCGTGATTTCAATAGGGACGAAATAGTGGATATATCAGATTATGTCACACTTGCTTACTGCTGGCTGAATGAAAATTGCAGCGAACCTAATTGGTGTGGTGGAACCGATATAAGCCGCGACGGTTGGGTGGATATGGTTGACTTTGCACTGTTTGAGAAGTACTGGCTATGGGGAGTGCCACCAGTTGAAGAACCAAATATTATCCCGGATGTAATATTCGGCATTGTGGATGCTAACGGCTTCGGCGAAATTACAATTGAAGTTAATGAAAGCATCACACTTTATGTAAACATGGATTCTGTGGAACCCAACGGTATAAATATCTTCTATGTGGAAGTCAACATCTCCGACCCGAACCTTGGCTCCATTGATAATACGGCATACGATTCCGGAACCGCCCGGATACTGGCGCAACCAAGGCACGAAGAGTTCGATTATTGGGGACCGGGCATATATCAAGAGGAGGGTATCCAACTATTTGGTGCAAGCATAGGTACGCCAATGTCTGACGGTCATATGGCGAGTTTCGTATATACGTGCAACGGCGCGGGCGATGTTACGCTTGACCTGATAAACTGGGATTCATCAGGCACGGCTGGACTTGAAGGTATTATTATTCACCAGGTCGATCCGTATTCACAGCAGATGATGAGTGGTGGGATGGGCGCAGCCGAGGCAAGTCAGCTACTTGAGCCGGTAGAGAATACTGACGTTGATGAATTAGTGAGGCGGCTTGAGCAGATATGGCTTGACAATGAAGAAATCAGGGAAATGTGCAGCGAAGATGAATGGAATGAATTCATCGATAGAGTCAGGGAAGGGTATTAATAGCTCCAGTGAAATCTTATTACTTGAGCGAGTGTATTTAAGGTTGTTGGCCCCAGAAGCAGAAAGGTGTTTATTGTGAAAATAAGGTATTCTATATTGGCTGTTATCGTGTCTATCACTTGTGGTTCCGCCTTAGCGGATAGAGAGTTGGAAAGAGCAGAAATTCTGCAAATCTTCCAAATACTCACAGCACAATCACGAGATACATGGATCCCGGCAGGGGCTATCGAAGCTACACGTCAACAGTTCAGCTCTTCAAATGGTTGTACTACGAACTCAACGGTTGTCGTAAAATATGATGGAGACAGATTCTACTGGGAAATCAATATAGATTCGCAGGTGAGAGAAACCGGAGCCAAGAGTAACACTTCGCGTCACGATTTTGACCTGAATTGGAACAGAAAGCGGGTATTTGCCTGGGACGGCCAACGGTATACGATGTATTTCAGACCGGGCAATGACGCAATCGTAACCGAGAATCCAAGTAGCTTTGGGGCGGTAGTTAATGGGCCGTTGACTGCCGGCATCATTCCCTGGGGATACGGTTTCTATACATATCAGAATCTTTCGGAGGTTGAATCGTCCGCCACCAAAGTTGTGGTGAGCGGTCAAAAACAGATACATCTCATACTCAGGAAGATAAACACGCCTGAGATAGTTTTCGTCCTCGATCCCGAAAAGGATTATGCGGTATTATCGTGTTCGATGTACACCGCTCAATCGTCTATTCTAAAAACTTATGAAGATTATCAATTGGCCGCCGGCAAATGGGTTCCCACTATTATTACGATTGAACGATATGACACCAGCAAACAATCAAACGAACTGGTATCTTACGACTACTGGGAGATTATGTCGATCGACGCAAATCCGCCACAAGAAGATTCCTTTAGCGTTGCATACGAAACCGGTGCATTTGTGGAATACTATTCGTCAATCACTGACAAGCCTTTGTCATACCGTTATTCCAGTGAGGTTGACACTGAATTGCTTCTTCAAAGCAGACTTGCGATTGTCTCGGCTCGCGACACGCAGACTCAAAACTGTGCAACGGTAGCTATGAAATATGTTGCTGGGCAGTTAAATACAGATGTTACAAACTTACAATTGTCCGAATTGATAGATGAGCCAAACCAAGGCACAAGTCTTTATGGATTGCAGCAATTTGCCCAGGGACTCGGCTTCTACTGCCTTGCAGCCAAAACTGATATTTCAGCACTAAAGAGTTTGTCGGCAGACTGTCAGGTGATTCTGCATCTGCCGGGAG
>Ga0114922_10007103_pt1 | contig 10253 bp, 4 predicted proteins | sample AartaG_FD_100975 | JGI IMG/M metagenome (GOLD analysis project Ga0114922, IMG submission 100975) | Deep subsurface microbial communities from Aarhus Bay to uncover new lineages of life (NeLLi) - Aarhus_00045 metaG | ecosystem: Environmental > Aquatic > Marine > Oceanic > Sediment | place: Aarhus...
GGTTGCCCGGCCTGGACTACCAGTGGTTCTGACCAGTGAGCCTCTCGCGCCTGCCAGCCAGACCGCGCCCGCGCTCCCATCAGCGCCACCTGGTTATCCAGGTTTGCCAACGCTCGCTCCACTATTTTCCTGTTGGGGACGTCAGGATTAGGCAGCACGGTGACGGTTGCCAGTTCCACCGTGGTCCCGCCGGAGGAGAGGGATAATTCTGGCCTGCTACCGGTCAGGTCGGCGTAGCCCAGACGCAGCGGGTACTCCCCCGGCAGCAGACCAAATGGCGTGGGCAGTTCGTACTCCTCGGCGACAACTTCGCCCGCCTGCCATTGAGGAGTGAGCAAGCGACTGTCGGTCGTCCAGCGGGCCTCGACCGGCCCCAGTTGGGCATACGGCATCCAGATTCCCTCCAGCGGCTCCGCCACGCTCTGGTAGAGGATCAGCACCAGCGGGTCGCCCGCGCGGATAGTCGTCGTGGGCAGATCGTAGCCCAGAATGTGAATCCGGTTGTCGGCCCAGACATCCAGCGGATGGGCGGGGACGGCATCGGTCATCGGCGGGGCGACGACCCGGTAGAAGGGACCTTCGGGCAGCAAGCGGAAGCCCTCATTGCGCACGGCGGGCCGGTAGCCCACCACGTAGATAGGTCCCTCCTCAATGTGCTGCCACACGTTCTTCACCCACGTGGCCGCGTCGGTAGGGTTGACGTAAACCAATTCCTTCACGTCTTTCTCGTCCAGCGGTTCTCCCTGAGCGTAGATGTGGACCCAGAGCGGAGTCAGGTGCTCCCAGTCGGAGAGCAGCACTGCACCCTCGCCCCGCCCAGCGAAGCGGTCGTAAACGGTGGCGACGTATTCCTCGGCGGCGGTAAAGTCGCGGAGGGAGATGCCGCGCTGGAGATTAAGGGCGGTCTGGTAGAAAGGCAGAATGAACAATGAGCAATGAACAATGAGCAATGATGAATTGCGGATTGCGGATTGCGAGTTGCGAATTGGCCGGGCAAGGAGTTCGATGAGGGCCAGGACGCCGAGGCCGGCGACGACGGACAGGGCGGCGAAGGGGATGAGGAGGTAGGCCATGACGTCCTGGACGGTGTTCAAGGTGAAGAGTAGATGGGTGAGGAGGAATGAGCAGATGAGGAGGGCAGGTTTGGGTGCGCGGCGGACCAGCCAGATGAGGCCCACGACGATGAGGGCGATGATGGGGAGAGGGAACTGGAGGCGCAGTAGGGACCAGAAGACCAGCGCGCGGTCGGGTTGGTCGGGCAGGCCGAAGTGGAAGAGGTTGCCCCGCAGTCCCTGGGCTGTGGTGTGCCCCCAGAAGCCAGCCCAGGTGGTCATGTCGGGGGGGGCGACGGGAACGGATGGAGCGGTAGGACTGCGCAGGGGGTAATATAGGAGTGGGGTCAGTCCCACCAGCAGGCAGCCAACCAGCAGCAGCAATGTCCGCCACTGGCGCAAGATGCGGAGCCGCACAGCCAGGATGAAGAGACCGTAGGCCGGGACGCCCATCAGCGTGATGGGGTGATGAGTGGCGGCCAAGCCCAGGGCCACGGCGAAGGCAGCCAGCCAGCCATCTTTCTCGGTACGCCACCAGCGGATCAGGAGCCACAGATGGGTCGTGGCCAGCGCCGTGCTGACGACGTGGGCGTTGGAATGGATAGAGTGTTGCCAGAAATCAGCAGAAACAGCGAGACACAGTGCTGCAAAGAGTGAGGCGGTGGTGCGTGCAACGTGAAACGTGCAACGTGAAACGTGAGAGGTGCCGAGTTCCGAGGCCATGAAGTAGATGGCGGTGATGGTCCAGGCCCCCACAGCGGCGGCCAGGAGGTTGGTGCGGAAGGCGACGGTGCCCACCGGGACGAGGGTCTGCCAGAGTTTGGCCAGCAGGGTGTAAAAGGCATAGCCCGGAGGGTGGGCTATCCCTGCGATGGCCGGGATGAACTGGTACTCGGAGGGGTCACCGAAGAGGGTGGCCGGGGCGGCGGTGGCGGCGTAGAGGGCAAAGACGGCCACAAAGGTGAGAATAGGGACCAGGATGCTGGATACTGGATGCTGAATATCGGTGGTCATTGGCGAGTCCACTCAATCTTTAACGCGGGGGCAGCCCCAGTTCGCGGCGCAGGTCCGCTACACTGATGTAGGACTTACCTGCTCGCCGCTTTTGCTCTTCTATGTACTCGACGGTTTTCAGCAGTTCCTCCAACTGCTCCCGCATAGCCGGGTCGCGGGATGCCGCGCGGGGGGATTTCCCGTCCAGCGCGGGCGCCGGCGTAGCGAGCCACTTTTCGCGCCAGCCCTCCATCAACTCGCGGACGAGGGTTTCTTCGACCTCTGCCGGTATCTTTTCCGCGTAACTCGGAGGAGGAGGCTCTGCTGATTCCAACATGGTGTCCAGGTCTCGGCATTCGTCGCTTCGGTGGCGGATGAGACGGCCCAGGATCTGTGTCAGCAGCGCTTTGCCGACCTCCAGCCGCTCCCGCGAAAGACAACCCAGTTCCAGCCGGTGGCGCCATAACTTTACGTCTCCCAGGGAACGGTAGGTTGGTCCGCCCGGCCCGGCCGTCCACTCCGTCCGCATGGCCAGCCCTCTCCCCTCAATAGTGGTCTCAGGCACGTGAGAGCGGCCCCGCAGCAGCCAGTTGTAGTGCAGCGCCGTGGAGTCGCCAGCGTCCGGCCCGGCATAGATGAACTCCTCCGCTTCGTCTAGCCGCTCTTCGACCGCCCGAGGGTCGGTCACGGCGTAGCGGGCCGTGCAGTCCATCAGCGGGTGACCCTCCGGGGTGTAGACGGGCGGCGGCGGTGCGGTGGCAATCTCCATCAGGCGGCGGTAGAGGTCGAGGCTGTGGTCTCGATAAAAGTCATCCAGCGATGCCTGGGGATGCTGCGCCTGGTACTCCTTCCACAGTTCCTGGGCAAAGTCCAGCAGCGCGGGCTTATCCAGCGGCGGGCGAGGGATCATGCTCCCGGTGAAGTGCAGTTGCCCTTGCGTGAGCAGGGGGCGGGCCAGAAGTACCTGCCATTTCACCAGGACGTGGGAGGAGGAGATGTCGTTGACCTCAATCACCTCGCCGCTGAGCAGGTCTTGCACCGTCACGCCGACGCCCGGCTCGACCGCCTGCACCTCGAACAGCCGGAAGCGGTTGACGCGCCGCCAATCTTCGAGCATTTGCCGCTGGGCAGCCGGAAGCCGCGACTCCACCTCGCGGGAAAAGAGGTCAATGATGCGTTCTCTCTCGGAGGTGACATAGTCGTGGATGTACCACTCCTGGAAACCGGGTGTCTTATCCTCGTCGAAGGTGAAGACGTTATCCTGCAACGCCTCCTCGCCAAAGTAGAGCCGCCTGGCGCGCTCAAAGTCGGCTTTGAAGCGCTCCTGGTAGACGAATCTCTGGATGCGGTCACGCAGGACTCGCTCGTCCCGGCTAGGCGGCGGGGCCGTCCGACGGCGGGACGGCTTCTGTTGCCTCCGGGGTGCCGGTGTGCTCTCCCTCTGCTTCCGTCTTGGCCGCCGTCTCTTGCGTTTCTTACCCATAGGACCTCCTCTCTCGGCGGGGATGCTGCCAACGGACCCCGGTAGTCTCCCTATTGAGTGTTGGTGGGCAAAAACAGAACTCTTTTCACCGCCAAGACGCAAAGGGCGCTAAGATTTCTTGTGTTTTCTTCGCGTTCTTGGCGTCTTTGCGGTAAAGTTTGAACAGCATCTGTCAACAACACCCAAGAGGGGGACTACCGGATAGCTTATCACTGCTTATGATTCCGAAAGTTGCCTCTCCAGTTTCTCCAGGTCGGCGCGTGTGGAGAGCAGGACACCGTGGTCGGCGGCATACGTTCGCGCCGCCGGGGTGAACCCGCTGCGACTGATATACCACGGGCGAGCACCCAACGTGCGGGTCTTTTGCAACAGTGCCGCCAGCTCCTTCTCCCCCACTGCCTTCCTCCGCCACTTGATCTCCACTGCCCACCATTCTCCGCTTTCGGCCTCTTCAGTTTCGGCCAGTGCGTCCACTTCGATCTGTCCGTCGGGCGAGCGGTAGGGCTCCACCCGGACGAACGTGGGCAGCCGGATGGAACCACTCGTACCCAGTAGCGTCCCGTCTACTTCCCGACCCGCCAACCGCCGCAGCAACTCACGCACCGTGCTCTCTTTGGCCAAACCCAGTTCGGTGGCCAGACGGCTGTGCCGTGCTTCCAGGTCGGCAAGCAGCGGGGCCAACGCCATCCGGGGAGCGAATGGGTCCACCTCAATCCCGCGCGTGGCATACGCCGCCCAGTAGCGTAACACCGGGTCCCGGTAGAAGTATATGCCCTCGTTCTCCACGACCAGGTCCACTTCTTGCAGCGCTCGCAGGTACCCTCGCGTGGTAGGCGCCGTCTTGTGGATACGACGGGCCAACTCGCTCAGCGTCAGTCCCTCTTCCTCCGTCATAACTTGCAGGATTGCTTTGAGAATACCATAGCCCCGGGCGCGTTGCAGGGATATGTCGTAGAGATAGCGGCAGTAGTTATAAATTTGCCCCGTGCGACTCAACGTCTCCAACACGAACGCGCGCAACACATCGTCCGGCTCAATGTCGGAAGGATCGCGGACGAATGTCCGTTGCTGAAGGAGGCGGGTGACCACCGCGTGGATGTAGAAAGGGTGGCCCCCGGTCAGTTGGTGCAACCGCCGGCCGAACCCAGGGGGAGGGGTAGCTCCCAGGGTGCGCTCCGCCAGGGCCAATGTGGCATCCGGTGGGAAGTGGGAGACCTCCACCTGTTCAAATTGTAAGAAGAGCGGCGAGCTACCATCCTGCACCATTTCCTGCATTGCGCTGATGGCCGACGCAGCGATGACATAGCCCAAACGATCGTGTCGCTGCATAGCCGCGCGGAATAATTGCAGCGGACGACGAACCGATGGGTAGTTGCTCAGGATGGTGAGTTCGGTGAACTCGTCCAGGAGAAGCAGCAGACGGCAACCCAGTTCTTGCGCCAGTTTATCGGGAAAATCCAGTGCCAGCGTAATCTGGGTGGCGGGATCGTCCCGGGTATCTTCGAGCGCGGCCAGTGTCTGGGCGACGGTGCGCAGACCGGCTGCCGGCCCACCCAGCAATCCGGTGGGGGTGAGGAAGGCTTCGATCTCTCCACCGCCCCGGGTGAGGGCCCAGAAGGTGACCAGGCCGACGTAGCGCCGGCTGAACAGTTCGGGCGAGGTCACGAGTTCCTCGAAATCCACATAGACCGGCCGGACGGGGCCTTCTGGAGAAGTCTGGAGAAGACGGGTGGCGTGCTCCAGCAAGAGCAGCGTCTTGCCGATACGGCGCAGGCCAAAGAGGGCCAGATGGCGGGGGCGTCCGTCGGCCAGGCTAACGGTGGCCTGCTGCAGCAGATCCAACTCCCGCTCCCGGTTGGTGAACAGGGAGCGGAGGTGAGATGGATAGAAGGCTATTGTCTTCTTCAAGCTCAAACCATCCTCACTCGCCTTAGCGCAATTGCACTATAGGTCAATTGCACTAAGGATACCACAAGTGTCAGGACTGTCAAGGAAGACCATCTGCTGAAAGGCGGCCTGGAGGGCGTTCCTCACCACGTCAATCAGGGCTGTTCAGTTCTCCGCACGGAGCAGATAAATGGACAGGATTTACAAGATGAACAGGATAAAAGCAAGAAAAAATCCTGTGAATATAGTTGATTGCCACCTCCAAGTAGATTGAAGCCTATGGGTTGTCCGCCAGGATTACTGGGTTGCAACTGAAGAAAGTCGTGATGCTGGTCAGGCCGTGTGGGTTACGAGTTTGGTTGCGGTCCGTCAATCTTGAATCAGCAAATCTCAAATCACTCTCATTTGTCATTTGATCATTTGCCATTTTTCTCGTTGTGTGTCATCAGCCCTTGTCGCGTCTTTTCTCAATTGACGATGAGCTCGATTTGTGATATGATGCTAACGAGAGCAAGTGAAGGAGAACCGCTATGGGAATCCACACTGCAACCAAAGAACAGATCATTCATGCGCTCAATGAGCTTCCACCAGAGAATCTGCGCGAAGTGCGGCAGTTTCTCGACTTTCTGCGCTTCAAGAACCAGGAGCAGGCATGCGAACCCGCTGTAGCGTTTGGCGGTCTGCTGGAAGGGTACCACTTCACCGAAGAGGACATTGCCCAGGCACGCCGCGAGATGTGAGGACGCGTGGAGGAAAGCCCCGGCGCTTTTATGGAGGCCCGAGGCTGTGTCCAGGACGGTGGCGGCCGCCCAGCAAGCATATTCTACACCAGGCCCGCCCGCCGTCAAGATTTGTCGTGAGCATGTCGAACGGTGCGGTGGGCTATTTGTTTCGGAGGGCAATAGCCTGAAGATCAAAGCTGAGCGTCCAAGCATGCCCATTGTGACCACTTGGTAGATGACGTGTAGCGTATTCTGCAACAATCTCTGGGGGCGCCAAGAGCAACATGTACGATGCAGTTGCCAACTTTCTGCGCACATCCCATACCTGCCTGCTCCTGGTACATCTACAGATCCACAGGCTCGAGGACGCAGCTGACCAGTTGCTGTCCACCTATGGTTGGCCACGTCTATCTGTGGGCCAAGAACTCTGTGACGTGCTGCTCTCTGAGATGCCTCAACACCGCTCCCGCGCAGCCCGCCGGTGGATGCCCGCCCGTCTTGGGGAGATGTCTTCTGGCCCCGTCCTATGCACCGAGATAGATCTACTCTTCGATCCGACACTTGATCTAGATCCGCTGAGGTTGCTGCACGATGTCAGCCGGGTGAGTCGGATAGTAGTCGCCTGGCCAGGGAGCTACCGAGGCGACGTGTTGGCCTACGCTGTACCCGAACACAGCCACTACCGCACCTGGCGCAAGCCGGAAGTACCCATCATAGTCCTTGAATGAACCTAGCACAAAGGAGACACTATGCGCTACCGTGACCTGGTCCAGTTTGAACCGATTGAGACTGTCATTCAGTTGCGCGATGCAGATCAGGAGGACGCGGCCCGCCGTCTCGTCCAGACCTATGTCATCTCCGATCGTATGGCGGATCAGATTGTCAACGTCGTCATACCTCAGCTCCAGTTCCTGTCTCCACGTGACAATAAGGGTATACTCATTGTCGGAAACTATGGCACAGGCAAGTCCCACCTAATGGCGGTCGTCTCGGGCATGGCCGAATATGCCGATCTCGTGCCTCTCCTGGACCATACCCTGGTTCAGGAGGCTGCTGAGTCCATCGCCGGCCGCTTCAAAGTAACCAGGGCGGAGATCGGCGGCGTCACCGGTAGCCTGCGCGATATCCTGCTGAGAGAGCTAGAGATCGCGCTGGAGCAATGGGGAACTCCCTTCACGTTCCCCCCGGCAGACCAGGTGACCAACAACAAAGACGCTATCATCGCTGCGGTGGCCGCTTTCCAAGAGCGCTATCCCGATCACGGCTCCCTGCTGGTAGTGGACGAGTTGCTCGACTATCTACGCACGCGCGAGGAGCGCCAATTGATCCTGGATCTGGGCTTTCTGCGCGAGTTGGGCGAGGTGGCCGCGCTGACCCCCTTCCGCTTCTTGGGAGGATTGCAAGAGACCCTCTTTGATAATCCTCGCTTTGCCTTCGTGGCCGAGCAATTGCGGCGGGTGCGCGATCGCTTCGAACAGGTACGCATCGCCCGCGAGGACATTGCCTACGTCGTCTCCCACCGGTTGCTCCGCAAGACCGACGAGCAATTGGCGCGCATCACGGAGCATCTGCGCCAGTTCACGCCCCTCTACAGCCGCATGGCCGAACGGCTGGACGAATTTGCCCAGCTCTTCCCCATCCACCCGGCCTACATTGAGACCTTCGAGCGCGTCTACGTGGCCGAAAAGCGGGAGGTGCTCAAGACCTTTAGCCTGGCTATGCGCGCGCTGCTCGACCAGGAGGTGCCCACCGATCAGCCAGGGCTGATCTCCTACGATCACTACTGGAACGTGCTGCGTGAGAACCCCAGCATGCGCGGACTGCCCGGCGTGGCCGAAGTGGTTGAGAAGAGCAACGTGCTGGAAGGGCGCATCCAAAATGCCTACACCCGCCCACATCTGCTGCCCGTCGCTCTGCGCATCATCCACGCGCTCAGTGTCCACCGGCTGACCGCCAGCGACATCTATGTGCCGCTGGGTGCCACCCCCGAGGAACTGCGCGATGACCTATGCCTGCACGTGAGCCTGCCCGAACCTGCGGCCGAGTTTCTGCTCGATCAGGTCCAGGTGGCGCTGCGCGAGATCATGCGCACCGTCAGCGGCCAGTACATCTCGTGGAACGATGCCAACGGTCAGTACTATCTGGACGTCAAGAAGGATATTGATTTTGATGCCAAGATCAGCGAGCGCGGGGACTTTTTCGACGACGTTGACCTCAACCGCTATTTCTTCGACTCCCTGCGCCAGGCTCTCAATCTGAGCGACACGACCTACGTCACCAACTACCGCATCTGGTTCTACGAGCTGCCCTGGGCTGAGCGCGCGGATAAAGCCGACCGTCCCGGTCGGTTACATCCGATGGTGACGCGCCCTGGCTACCTCTTCTTTGGCACACCAGACGAGCGCAGCACTGCCCAGCCTCCGCGCGATTTCTATGTCTATATGCTGCCCCCCTTCTTGAACCGCGAGTGGCACGACGAGGAACGGTCCGACGAAGTCATCTTCCAATTGGCCGGGCTGGATCAGGCTTTCACAGATCTGCTGCGCCAGTATGCCGGCGCCCGCGCGATGGCCACCGAGGCCGCCTCCCATCGGGACGTCTACGCCGAAAAGGCCGACTACCACTTGCGGAAACTCTTGCGCTGGCTGCGTGAGCACCTGACCGAGCACCTGCAGGTAACCTACCAGTCCGTGACCGAGCCTGTGGGCGCTGTGCTAACCCGCACCCGCAGCACCGCCAGCGAGACCATCGAGGATCTGCTGCGACTGGTCGCCGCGCACTTGCTGATGCCCGACTTTGAGGAGCGCTACCCCGATTACCCTGCCTTCCAGCGCTTGACCCAGCCGGTCAGCGAGCAGGCTCGGCCCGCCAGCGCAATGGAGGCCATCCGTTTTCTGGCCGGGCGGGGACGCACCAACTTGGGGGTGGGTGTGTTGGAAGGGCTGGAACTGGTGGACGCAGATGCAACCGTCCGGCCCTACCAATCGCGCTATGCCCGTTGCTGCCTGGATCTGCTGCAGAAGAAACCCGAGGGCCAGGTGGTCAATCGGGGTGAGTTGATCGAGCAAGTGGCCGGCGGCCTGCAGCCCATCGAAAAGGAGATCTTTTTCCACCTGGAACCCGAGTGGGCCATAGTGGTATTGCTGGCCCTGGTCTACAACGGCGATATCGTGCTCAACCTGGGCGGGCGGGTGGAGATGGACGCCAGCACCGTCGAGCGCGCGGCGACGATGGCCATCGCCGACTTGACCGACTTTCGCTTCTACAAACAACCTCGCACCCTGCCGCTCAACCTGTGGACGATGATCTTGGAAGGACTGGGGCTTTCGCCCGGGCTGGTACGCGACGAGAACACGCGGGATCGAGCGGTGCAGGAGCTTCAGCGTGTCGTGGGAACTGAACTGGAACGGACAGCCACGCTCCAGGGTCACCTGCAACAAGGCGTGCAGTTGTGGAACACGTCTCTCTTCACCGACCGCTTCACCTATCAGGTGCAGGCTGGCACGGTGGTGAGCGCCAATCTGCCCGACGTCACTCTCTCGTTGGCCGAACTGCTGCCCTCCCTGCGCGGATACAAGCAGTTCCTGCAGGAACTGAGCCGCTTCAACACCGTAGGCAAACTGCGCAACCTGCGGCTGACGGTGAGCGAGGTGACGGACGCCCTCAACGACCAGGCGGTTGTAAAGCGCGCGGGGCAACTGCTGGAACTCGTGGCCCGGATCCAGCCCCTGACCGCCTACCTGGCCGAGGCCCAGGCCAACCTGCCTGACGACCATCCCTGGTCGGAGCGGGCGGTGGCTGCCCGCCAGGCGTTGCTGGACGACGTGCGCCGTCTGGGCAGAGGAGAGGAGGCACGCGACACTCCGGCACTGGCGCGCGAGCTGGAGACACTGAAGGCGGATTATGTCACAGCCTACGCCGAATTGCACCGGGAACTGGTACTGGGTCCCAAAGCCGATGACCACCGCCAGCGGTTGTATGGCGACTCTCGTCTGGCAGCATTGAACGAACTTTCGGCCATTGACCTGCTCAGCAGCCTGGAATTGGAGGCCTGGAAGCAATCACTTTCGGCACTGCCCACCTGCCGCGAGTTCCACGAGGGGGCCATCGCCGATA
>Ga0114922_10007104_pt1 | contig 10253 bp, 4 predicted proteins | sample AartaG_FD_100975 | JGI IMG/M metagenome (GOLD analysis project Ga0114922, IMG submission 100975) | Deep subsurface microbial communities from Aarhus Bay to uncover new lineages of life (NeLLi) - Aarhus_00045 metaG | ecosystem: Environmental > Aquatic > Marine > Oceanic > Sediment | place: Aarhus...
CTCTTCCTGAAGCGCGCCCACCAGGTAGCTCACGCCGCGCAGCATCGGCGCGCGCGCGGTCACGTAGCCCGCCTCGTCCGCGATCTTGAGCCCGTAGACGATGTACGCGGAGATGTAGGGGTCGCTGTCGTCAAACTCCCACCAGTGCCAGCCGCCGTCATCGTGCTGGTAGCGCAGCAACTTCTGAAGGCCGAAGTTGACGTAGCGGTCGAGCATCTTGGGGCGCGGACGCTTGGCGCCGAGCTTCTCGAGGGTGCGCGCCACGATTACGTCCGGCAGGAAGCTGTCCATCGTCTGCTCGGCGCAGCCGTAGGGATAGCGCGTCAGGTAGTCGAGCGCCTCGAAGATCGGGCCGGCCAGGGAGGGCGAGAGCGTGATGGTCAGCTCGGCGGTGCCCGCGAGGGCGTCCTCGGACAGCGGGATGGACTGCTCCACGTTGCCGTCGGTGGAGCCGGCATAGGCGGCCACGTTCTTCACGCCGCTGGGGATGACGGGCAGACGGGCCTCCATCGCATCTTGCGCGCCCGGGCCGCCGTCAGCAGATACCAGGAAGACGCCCTCGTCCGGGCCGACGGCGGTCACCTTCCAGGTGAGGCGCTTGATGCCATCAGGGGCGAGCTTGATGGTCTGCTCCGGGTTCCCCTGGACCTCTATGCCCTTCGCGGTGAGGGCGACCTTGACCGTCTTCTCCTCCCCGGTGTAGTTGTGCACGATGGCCGCCGCCGTGCCCTCGTCCTCGGCGACGTAGAAGCGGGGCAGGGCCAGGCGAACCAGCAGCGGCATCGTCACCGTGACCTCCTGCGTCGCGTCACCGGCAGCGGTGTCGCTGGTCAGGCCGCGGGCGGTGGCGCGCCAGGTGGTGAGGTTGTCAGGCATCTCGAACTCGACCTGGGCGGAGCCGTCGGGGCCGGTCACCACGAACGGCGCCCAGAAGGCGGTGTCCAGGAAGCGCCGACGGACGCGGATCTCTTCCTCCGCACCGTCAAGGCCCTCAGCCTCCTCGGCCATCTTCTCCGCATCCCTGGGCGGGGCCGCCGCAAGAGGATAAGCCTGCGCTCCGCCGCCAGGGTAGAGACGTGCGTGAGAGAAGTCACTCGTCACGCGGGGGCGGCGCCAGCCCCAGAAGATGCCGAACGGGTCGGGAGTGTCGTCCTCCCTGATCGCGTACAGGCTCTCGTCCACGACGCCCAGGCCGACCTCGGCAGGCACCCCGGCGTCGGTGTGATCGCGCGTGACGATGCTGTAAGTCGCCTTTTCCCCGGGGGCGTAGACCTCCTTGTCCGGCGCGATGACGATCTTGAGCTGCTTCTCCGTGTGCGGGACATTCAGCGTCGCGTAGTCAGAGGTGCGGTCGCCCTTCTTGACAACAGTGGCATCTACCCGCACGTTGGGCTTGTACTCCTCCAGGACGCGGAACCCCAGGACGAACTCGTTGGACTGGAGCCTGTGTACGACGGCGTCAAAGAGCCGCTCGCCCTCGATCGTCAGCAGCACCCACGAGCCCCGCAGGTCGGTCTTGGTGTGAATCATGGCCGTCTCGCCGGGGACGTAGCTGTCCTTGTCAGCAGCCAGCGAAAGAGCGGGCCACTCCTTCTCTGGGCGCTCCTTTTCGACGCGGAAGGCATCGGAGTCATAGACCGGGTTGCCCTCCTCGTCCTTCGCCCAGGCCTCGACCGCGTAGCCGTTGGGCCGCTCGGGCTTGAAGGAGAGCTTCGCGACCCCCTCGTCGTTTGTCTCAGTCTGATAGTCGGTGCGCTCCTCGTAGTAACGGCCCTCGCGGTCCTGCTTGGTCTCGATGATCGTGACTTTGACGCCGACGGACACGGGGTTGTCATCGTAGTCGCGCGTGGTGACCGTGACGGGCACCGTGTCGCCCATGTAGTACTCCCACTGGTCTGTCGAGACAGACAGCCGGAAGCTGGCGGCGGTGATGAGCGTAGAGGCGGAGGCCGTGCGGGGCCGCAGGGCCAGCTCGCTCACGGTGGCCTCGACACGCATCGTGCGGTCCATCGTGGCGTAGCGGGTGGGCACCTCCAGCACGAGCTTGCCCTCTTCATCGAGGCGGCCCTCGCCCCAGAAGTCGTCCTCCATCCTCATCGCCTCCGTGGTGCCCAGGCCGGCGGCATCGCGGATGCGCTGCGGGACGGCGCGCCCGTAAGAGGAAAAGCTGACCTCGTACTCGACCTTGCCGCCGGCCACGGGGCTGCCGAAGAAGTAGTCGGCGGAGATGGTGACCGGAATCGCTGCGCCCTGAAGGTAGTGCTCCTCGGGGATGGTCACCTTCGGCTCGAACTCGGGCTTGCGATAGGCCTCCACCTCGAAGCTCTTGTAGAAGCGTGTGCGCATCTTGCCCTCGCCCACGGTGGTCACCAGCTCGTAGGTACCCAGCGGTGGCTCGGGGGCGAGCTGGAAGTCGGCGGCAAAGCTGCCCCATTCATTCAGGTCGAGGTCCTTGCGATAGACAGGGTCGCCGCCGGTCTTGATCTCGACCTGGACGGTCTTGACCTGATCCGGCACGCTGTATTGACCGCGTTCGACGCGCCGCACCGTGCCCCGGAAGCGCACCAGGTGCCCGGGGCGATAGATCGGCCGGTCCGTGTACACGAAGGCCTCGTAGGGGTCCACGCCGCGAGGCGCCGAGGGCATCAAAAAGGCCGGATCGCCGCCGGTGGCGGCCATCCAGCAAATGTCGCCCTCAGTGGGCGCAGGGAACTGCACGGTGCCGTCCCTCTCCGTCTGCTTGGCCGCGACGCGACCGTTGCGATCGTAGAGGTGCACCCAGGAACCGGCGACCGGCTGTCCCGTGTTGGCATTCACCAGCCAGCCCAGGACGACGTCCGGGGAGCGCTTGCTGAGCAGGGCCCGGTTGGACGCCGCCAGCCAGGTGCGGTCCTCCACGCCGCCGCCGGTCATCGTGATGACGTAGACGCCCGGCTTGAGCTTCGGCACCTTGAGGTCGCGGCTCTCCCAGGAGTCCTCATATATCTCCTTAAGCTGCAGGGTCCACTTGGCCGCGACCGGGATGCCCCGCACGTCGAGCCGCTTGAGGCGGTAGGGCAAGCTGCCCTCCTCGTCCTCATCGGACTCATAGACTGCATACGCGTTCGGGGCAAGGTCTTCCAGGGGCACTCGGTACGCCTTGAAGGTCGCCTTCTTGGTGTTATACAGCCAGGCTCGGATCTCAGCCTTCTTGCCGACCGGAACGATGCGCTGATAGACCTCGACGTCCACGTTGGCCGCGTGAGCTTTGCGGTACGCCTCCTCATCGGTTTGGGCCAGGACCGGCCGCAAGGGCGCGGTCGCCATCGCTACGGCCACCAGCAGGACAACGCAACTCGCAGAAGCGGACTTCGATCTCATCACAGCACCTCCGATTACCGACTAACGACCTCCGACTCGCTACCAACACTGCGCGCTTTCCTGTCTGTCGTTTGCCGTTTGCCCTGGTCGGTGCTCAGTCCGCACGAGGCGGTTCGATTGCCCTAAAAGCGCGAAGACGGAAGTGCTCCACGCGCTCTTGATCACCTGCGCCAGCTCGGATGCGCGCCCACTTAACCATCAGTTCGCGGTGCGGCGTCTCCCCCGGCAGCACCACGCCCCAGCGCGACGCGCTCCTGACCGCAAGCCCCTCGGCAGCCGGATCCAGATGCGCCGGGGCAATGATAGGCTCGGGTGGGTCAACGATGGACACGACCACCCGGAGCCTGGCAAGCTCATCGGGCCGGATGGGCGGGAAGCGAACGTCCATCCCGGCAGCGGCAACGGCCGCGGCTATGATCTCCTGGGCCAGCGTCTGCCTGGTCGGGTAGAGGCTGCCCATGCAGCACCGCGGCGCGTCCCCAGCAATGGCACTTACGAACACGCCGCTGCGCCGGCCAAGCAGAGGCGGCAGGTCGGCAGGTGGCTGAATTCGCTCGTGCCGAAGACACCAGGCGTTGAGGGCATTTCGTGCCAGCGCCAGCGCCTCGGCGCCCGCGCCCTCGCGGTCGGTCTCGAACTCGCGGACCAGCCGGTCAGCGCCTGCCGCATCAGACGTGGACAGCCCACCCGTCACCACGACGATGATGAAGGCCCACGCCAACGGGCCTCTGCCGGCGCGCTTCGCCGGAATAGCATTCATCTCCTGTTCCGACTGCCGACTTCCGACTTGCGTGGGGCAGGGTCCCAAGTCTACCCGCCATAGCCTTGGCGACGGCGGGCCTGCCGGCGGGCTGGCCCCCCAGGTGTTCTGTTCCTCGCCAGGGGTTTGCTCTCCTCCCTCGCCAACCCATCATCTACCCAGGGGAGCGTTTACCCTCCTTACGCAGGAGACCGCGGTTCGGACGCCGAATAGCTACCACAGCGCAGGAAAATTGAGAATGCACAGCATTCGCTTGCGAGAAGTCTTCGATTTCCCAAGGGAGTATCGCCCGATGCAGATCTTTGAGCCCGGAGAAATGACCACGCTGGCCCTCATGCTGGTGGGAGTGGGGGTGACAGTGGCAAACTACCGCTACATCAGGGCGTGGCGTTTCGCGCGACTGGCCTGCGTCTGGTTCGTCCTGTGGTTGTTGGCGAGCGCGCTCACGATCGCAGAAAACGTGCTGTGGCCTGAGGCGCTCAACCTCGCCCAGCACGCTCTTCAGGCTTGCGCCGCGCTGCTGCTGCTGTTCGCCCTCAAGGACTTCGTGCGGTTGGGTGGGGGTGGTGCGCAGTGAACGTGTTCGTGGTCGTCACTCAGATACTCGAGCTGGTCTGCTATGTTGGGGGCATCACGGTCACGGTCGCCTGCTGGCGGAGGCTGAGGGGCTGGCCGGGGACCCGCGCGGCGCTGCTGCCCGGCCTTGGGCTGATGGCACTCATCGCTCTAGCCAACTTCGTCGAATGGGCGTTCCCGGCCTACAGCGCCACGGCGGACCTCTACAGCGACTACCTGGGCGTGGCGTTGCCGGTGTTGTGGCTGTTCCTGCTCTCTGCCTTCGTCAAGGACGTGACGACGCGCGAGCTGACAGCCTCCGGGCGCATAAACCGGATGCTGATGGACAACTTCCCGCACTTGATGTACGCGCTCGATACGGATGAGCGCCTGTTCAGCGTCGCTGGCAACGTCACGGGCATCTCCGGCTATGAGGCGGACGAGCTTATCGGCATGCGCCGCGATGAATGGGAGGCGCTATGGTACCGTGAAGACCTACCTCTGATGCATCGCGTGCGCGAACGCGTTCTGGGTGGCGAGGAGGAGGTCCAACAGCAGCTGCGGCTTGTCCGCAAGGACGGCGCACTGAGGCAGGCGGACGTAGTTGTCACGCCTTTGCTGGACGAGGAGGGCAACGTGCGGGGGAGGATTGGGGTCATACGAGACATCACGGAACAGCGCACGGCTGAGCGACGATACCGCACTCTGGTGGAGAGAATGGGCGATGGAGTGACCAGCGTGGACAGGGACGCGGTCATCACCTATGTCAACGAGGCGTTCTGTCGGATGCTGGAGTACGAGCAAGGCGAGCTGCTGGGGATGCGGGGAGTTGATCTTTGCGACGAGGCCAACCGCGCGATACTCGAGGCGCAGTTGGCCCGGCGAGGTACCGGTGTGGAGAGCGAGTACGAGCTGGCGTACACGACGAAGTCCGGGCGACAAGTCCCGGTGGTGATCACGGCAACACCGCTCTATGACCCGGCACATCAGGTCATCGGCAGCTTTGCAGTCATTAAGGATATGACCGAGCGCAAGGGCGCCGAGGCTGAGATCCGGTCCGAGAAGGAGCGCTCCGAGCGGATCATTCAGACCGCCCAGGCACTGATCGTCGGCCTGGATGCCGAGGGTAGGACAACCCTGTTCAACCGGCGCTGTCAGGAGGTGACCGGATACAGCGCAGATGAGGTCATGGGTCGTTACCTGTGGGACTTCCTCCTCCCTGAGGAATTCGTCGAGGCGGTGCGGGGTGTGTTCGAGGACTTGCGCGCCGACGGCCTGCCCAGCCAGTTCGAGAACCCGTGGCTGACCAAGGATGGCCAGCAGCGCTTGATAACCTGGCGCAACACCGCTATTACTGACGCCGACGGCACCGTGCGCGAGATAATTGGCATCGGCTTGGACATCACCGAGCACCGCGCGACAGAGATGGCGGTGCGCGAAAGCGAAGAGCGCTTCCGCGGGTTGTTCGAGCAATCGCCCGTTGGCATTGCGATATTGGCGGCCAACGGTGAGGTGGTCGCAACAAACAACACCTTCCTGAGAATCGTTGACATCGAGGGCCCGGAGAGCCTTGAGGGCATCAGTCTCTTCGAGGCTTTTCAGGTCCCAAGGGAGGACCTCAGCCGGGTGCGCCACGGTGGAACGCTCGCGTACGAGGTGGAGGTCAACTTGCGGGACGTCGGCCTGCCGAGTGGTCGCTACGGACCGGTGTATCTGAGGGTGACTATCGCGGCGCTCCCCCGCGAGGATGGGGCCGGCAGCTTCATGCTGCAACTACAGGACGTAACCGAGCGTCGGATGAGTCAGGAGGCGCTCAGAGATAGCGAACAGCGGATGCGGGATATCGTGAACACTATGGCCGACTGGGCCTGGGAGACGGACGCGGACGCTGTATACACCTCGGTGTCCGGTAACTACGAGCAGATACTGGGGTACACGGCGGAGGAGATACTTGGGGGCACGCCCTTTGACCTGATGCCCGAGGATGACGCAGGTCGCGTCCGCAGAATCTTCGAGGAACACGTCACAGAGAAGACAGCAATTGAGGATCTGGAGAACTGGACCGTGCGCAAGGATGGCCGTCGCATCTGCCTTCTGACGAACGGCATTCCCCTGTTGGACGATCAGGGCACCCTGATCGGCTACCGCGGGGTGAATCGCGACATCACTGAACGCATAGAGTTGCGCAGGCAGTTGGAGCACGCACAGCGCATGCAGGCGCTTGGGACACTGGCCGGAGGCATCGCACACGACTTCAACAACATGCTTCAGGTGTTGCTGGGGCATATCACGCTGTTTCAGATGGAGAAACGCCCCTCTGACCGCGACTGGCAGACACTGAAGGCTATGTCCAACGAGATCGAGCACGGGAGCCGCCTGGTGAGGCAACTGGTGGCGTTCAGCCGAGGGGGCGAGGTGCAGCGGGGCCCGCTAAACATCAACCAGGTAGTGGAGCCCATAGCAGGGACGATCAGGAGCGGGGTCGGTCGCCGGATACTGGTACGGACTGAGCTTGCCGAGGACCTCTGGGCCATCGAGGGGGATAGCGGCCGCCTCGAACAGGTCCTTGTGAACTTGGGCGTTAACGCGCGGGACGCGATGCCGCACGAGGGTTTGCTGGTCTTCAGAACCGAGAACCTGATGCTGGACGACGAATACGTCAGGGCTCACCTGAACGTAGAGCCCGGGCCCTACGTGCTGATCACCCTCTCAGACACCGGTGTGGGCATGGACGAGGAGACCGCGGCAAGGGCCTTCGAGCCTTTCTTCACAACTAAGGGGGTAGGCAAGGGCACGGGGTTGGGCCTCGCCATCGTCCACGGTATAGTGGAGGCGCACGGTGGGCATATCCACCTGCACAGTGAACTGGGCAAAGGCACCACCTTCGAGATCTACCTGCCCGCGGAACCTGGGCTGGAGGCTGCTCCGCTAAAGGAAGAGCCCGTGCAGGCACTGCCAACCGGGACGGAAACCGTGCTGGTTGCCGACGACGAGCCTGCAGTGGTGGCATTCGTCGTGGATGGCCTATCTGCGTACGGCTACACGCTTCTGAGCGCAGGCACCGGGCGCGAGGCCCTGCAGATCTTCAAAGACCAGCACGAGCAGATAGACCTGGTGATGCTGGATCTCGTAATGCCCGAGATGGACGCCCGCGACGCCCTGTATCACATGCTCGACATTGATCCCGAAGCCGTCGTGCTGATGACAAGCGGCCGCGCGCCAGAGGGGGGCGAGGAGGCGTTACTGCGAGAGGGTGCCCGCGGCTTCCTCGAGAAGCCCTTCTCGCTGATTGACCTGCTGCTCGGAGTGCGCAGAACTCTCGACGAAGCTAAGCAGGATCCCGCGGGTCTGGAGGAGTGAGGCGAGAGGCGGGAAGCGAGAAACGGCAGGCGTTTGCCGTTACCGCATTGCCGATTGCCCATTCGCCGCCGTCGGATAGTCTCACAATGCAGGGATGTTGCGCCCGGCGGCGAAGGGGCGCCGGCGGTGTGCGATCAATGCTGTCAACTCAGGATCCTAGAGAGGGCTGACGAAGGGAGAACGAGCGCGTGGCCAAGCTGGCAATCAACGGAGGCGAGAAGACGATAACCAGACAGTTGGGGAAGTCGTGGCCGGTCTTCGGCGACATGGAGCGCGAACTGCTGATGGAGGTGCTGGAGTCCGGGGACTGGTTCCGCGGGCGCCCGGACCCGCCGGAGGACTCCAAGGTGTACCAGTTCGAGAACGCCTTTGCCAGTTTCCAAGATGCCAAGTACGGCGTGGCGATGACGAACGGAACGCAGACGCTGGAATGTGCGCTCAAGGTCGTGGGCATCAAGCCCGGAGACGAGGTGATCGTGCCGGCGGCGACCTTCGTGGCGACCGCGACTGCGTGCATCCTGGTCAATGCGATCCCCATTGTCGTGGACATTGATCCGTCGAACTACCAGATCAGCCCGGAGGCGATCGAGGCCGCCATCACCCCGCGCACTACCGGCATCATCCCCGTGCACTACGGCGGCTATCCGTGCGACATGGGAGCGGTCAACTCCATCGCAAAGGAGCATGGCCTGTTCGTCATCGAGGACGCCGCGCACTCGCACGGCTCGACGTGGAACGGCCAGGGCTGCGGCTCCATCGGCGACATCGGGTCCTTCTCGCTGCAGATGGGCAAGACCCTGACCTCCGGTGAGGGCGGCATCTGCACCACCAACAACGAGGACCTGGCCGAGAAGCTCTTCAGCTTCCATCACATCGGCAGGTTCCGGGGCCGCCCGTTCTATGAGCATCACCTGGTCGCGAGCAACCTGCGTATGACCGAGTTCCAGGCGGCGGTGCTGCTGGGCGGTCTCAGCCGCCTGGAAGAGCAAGCCATCACGCGCGATCAGAACGCCCAGTACCTCGAGGATGGCCTGCGCGAGATCGAGGGGGTCTCCCCCATCGAGCGCGACGAGTGGGTCAGCCGGTGGAACTTCTACTTCTATCACTTCAAGTTCCACAGCGATCAGTTCGGCGGCCTGCCCAGGAGCAAGTTCGTGGAGGCGCTGGGCGCCGAAGGCCTGGGCTGCGGCAGCGGGCACCTGCATCCCATCCAGCACAACCCGCTCTTCACCGAGCGCAACTGGGGCCCCGCCTGCTTCGGTGACAACGAGCCGCCTGACTACGCGGCCGTCGAGACGCCGGAGTGCACGCGCATCTACGAGGAGGAGGGCATCTCGCTGAACCACGCCCTGTTCCTGGGCGACCGCCGGGACATGGACCTGATGCTGGAGGCCATCGCGAAGGTGCGCGCGAACGTGGATGAGTTGCTGTGACCCTCCCACCGGATTGAAGTGTAGGTCGGCCATTCTTGCCCGACTCCGGTGACCGTGACGGAAACGACCGACGAGCGGGGCTATAAAGCCCGACCTACGAACGGCATTCCCCGGCCCTTCTCCCTGTGGGGCGGGCTTCCAGCCCGCCCCACAGGCTTGGAAGCGGAGGATCGGGCCATTGGGGCAGATCTCCGCAAGGAGCTAGCGATGTCGGACCCCCTGAGGGTTGTGGTAGTCGGCTCCGGAGGCATCGCACGCCAGGTCTACCTTCCCCTGCTCGATGCGAGCGAACAGGCGGAGGTCACGGCGCTCGTGGACGTGGACGCGAGCGCACGTGAGAGGATGGCCGAGCGGTATCCTCGAGCCGCTGTCCACGCCTCCGCGGAGGAACTCGACCCGGACGAGCATGACTGTGCGCTGGTGCTGACGCCGATCAAGGAGGGCGTTGACGCCCACTATGAGCCCGTGCTGGCGCTGATGGAGGGGAGGCTGCCGACGCTCTGCGAGAAGCCCCTGTCAGCGTATCTGGAGCGCGCCGAGGAGATGGTCGAGGCGGCTGAGGGCGCCAACACGTTGCTGATGATGAGCGTCAATCGCCGCTTCACGCCCGTCTACGTGCGCGCCCGCGAGTTCTTCGAGGGGCACTCGATCGAGCTGTGCGTCGGCCAGAAGAGCGGCGGCGGCGCGACATTCCGCGAGCTAGTGACCAACAGCATCCACGTGCTGGACGCGATGAGGTGGCTCTGCGGTGAAGTGGCCCAGGTCGTCGGCTGGTCAACCGCCGA
>Ga0114922_10007105_pt1 | contig 10253 bp, 7 predicted proteins | sample AartaG_FD_100975 | JGI IMG/M metagenome (GOLD analysis project Ga0114922, IMG submission 100975) | Deep subsurface microbial communities from Aarhus Bay to uncover new lineages of life (NeLLi) - Aarhus_00045 metaG | ecosystem: Environmental > Aquatic > Marine > Oceanic > Sediment | place: Aarhus...
TAATAAACACAATCAATCAAGGCGATTTTTGGCAAGTTTACCGTACTATGATATTTACTTTACTACCAAAACCTATTGTGTATCTGAGCTGGAAGCGCTGGGTTGTCCGCGAGTTGAGTTTATAGGAAATGCATACGACAAGCATACCCATCGAGCCGTTATAGTAACCAGCGAAGATAGAAAATGCTACGGCGGGCCGGTTGGGTTTATCGGGCAATGGGAACCGCAGCGAGCTAAATCTCTGTGCTTTCTAGCTGATTCAGGAATTAATGTCCGAGTGTGGGGCTACACGTGGGAGCGGTGCAAACAGCACCCTAAAAAACTGCTGCTCGAAAATAAACCTCTGTGGGCGGAAGATTATGCACGAGCGATATGCTCATTCGATATAAATCTCTGCTTTCTTCGCAAGGCCAACCGGGACCTGCAAACCACCCGCAGCATTGAAATACCTGCCTGCGGCGGGTTTATGCTTGCAGAACGTACCGATGAGCATTTGGAGCTTTTTGAAAAGGGTAAAGAGGCGGAGTTTTTTGACTGCGATGAAGAGCTTTTGGATAAGGTAAGGTATTACCTAGAACATGACGAGGAAAGAAAGAGGATAGCACATGCCGGCAGGCAGCGCTGTCTGAAAAGTGGTTATAGCAATCACGACCGACTGAGAGAAGCAATAGATAAAGTCATGAGTTTATCAAAATTAAAATAACTGAGTTAAAAAATATGTATTATCACGAATATGTTGATGAAATCTTACCAGCGGATATTGCCGAAGCTCCAGCGCAAAATTTTTATGTACAGGCCAAATGGCTGTTGGTTGCTTTTATGTTGCTTATGCCTGGAATTATATTTGTTTCGGTACCAACAGAGTATGTATATATCTGTTTGCTCGCTTATTTAAACTTTTCGATTATTGTTTTTTTTAGCTGGCGGTTTATTCGCAAAGGCACATTAGCTGCAATGATACCGGTGTTGTCTTTGAGTTATGCGATACTCGCTTGGCCCACGCCCATCATTCTATTTGGTATCTTCTACCCAACTCAGGCTTACTATTCAACTTTGAGCGGGTATCATTTCATGTTTGAGGCGGGGGTAAAAGTACAGTTGTGCGTTCTACTATTTTTGGCAGGTTATCTCCCTACGGTGTCTTTGGCCTTGAGGAATGACAGATACATCGAACCCAAGGCGATAATTCAGACTAAAAGCTTTGGTTATGTAGTAGCGATACTCGCTACGGCCGTGCTTTTCTTCCACGGTTTTTCCAAAATAGTAAGAGTTCCGACAGTTGCTGCCTACTTAGCTGAAGGCTTCCATAAGTATCTGAATGGTCTTGTATTCATCGTAGGTGCCTTGCTAAGAAGCTTTCCCAAGGCAGCTAAAATTACAATACTTGTGTTGATAGGGATAACGGTACTGTTCTATACGGTTGGTAATAACCGCAGCTGGGCTGTTTTATGCGTTGCTTTCCTGACCTTAGGAATAGTGTTTTACGGTGGATACAGCCGCAAAACCAAGTTGGTTATTATAATATGCCTGGCCCTTGCTTTCCCCCTTTATGTAACAATTGCCAATGTAACTCGGGAAGCTATCGGCACCGTTGGCTTTGAGGAAGGATTTCAATATCGTCTTGGAATCTTACGGGAATGGCGACAGCTAAGCGCTGAGAGGTCCGCTGCGGCGTTTACCTTCGGCAGAATGTTTCACGGAGGTGGTCATGCGATTATATCGATGACGCCTGAAAAAATTCCGTATCGCCTTTTTAGGGTGCAACTTTTCATTCCGGAATGCTTCGAGGCATTACTTCCTGGAAGGTTGGTTTACCGCCCATACTATAGAGGCACCCATATATTGCTTGATTATGGTTTTAATATCATTGAAGGCAAGACATCTACTGAGGTATCGATGATTGGCAATTTCTGGTCGATGGGGGGCTGGCTGCCTGTCATTTTCGGCAGTATAGCTCTGGGGCTTTGGCATGGCTTTTTAGTTAAAATCCTGCAACGGTGCTGGCGGGCATCGGAGATGAAAGCCCTTGTGTACTTTAGCGTTCTGCTACCGTTTCTCTTTTGGACTTCAAACTGGGATTTTATAACGCATTGGCGAACTACAATATATGGGCTTGGGCTGGCTACAATTATATACTGGTTTTTAAAACTTTTCATAACCGAACAGAGGCGAGAGGAATCGAGTATTGAAGAGGAACCAACATACGTCTTGTGAATTATTTGGTTGTAGTTGGAATATTTTTCCGGACAGTGCTAGTGGGTTTGAGCATAGATTTATTACATTTGTGTGGCTTATAAAGATATTGTAGCGGGCATGGCAGCAACCGAAAATGAAGGCATTTGTATGTTTTAGTATTTATGTGCTTGTGCTGCTATGGGCTACTAATTATCAACCAATTATTTACTGGCATATCATTATGTATTCTATGTTTTTTGCATTTGTCCTCTGTTAGATTATTGCGATTCACCATCGGCGATCCTGGGCAAGATAGCGAGCAGGAAGAAATTTTATGTGTCTGCTGTGAGCGAAGTATTTAAAAAAGGAAACGACATAATGGAGCCGTTGAAAAGATTTGAGATATCAGAGATTAAAGGCGATGCCGAAGGTGTTTTGGCTGTCGGCGATTTAAGGCTTAATCGCGGCAAGGCTCAGGGAATATTTAGGCCGGGAATTTTGTCGCTTTTACACGATAAAGGGTTGTCTATGGCCAATCTCGAATGCCCTATCAATTCCGGGGGTGTTCCTATTCCCAAAACCGGTGCAAATCTGGTATCCTCCGAGGAAGCCGTCGAGGTTTTGAAACATGGCGGATTTGATATTGCGGTACTGGCGAACAATCACATTATGGATTTTGGAGAAGGTGCCCTTGCCGCGACTATTTCACTTTGCCAAAAATCAGGAATAAAGACTGTTGGTGCCGGAACTAATCTGGAGTGTGCAAATCAGCCGCTTTTTTTCTCGCTTAAACAGGCCAAGATAGCAATACTCGGCTTTACTCAGGAAGAATTTTCAATCGCTGGCGATGCGACGGCAGGCGCAGCAAAACTTGAACCAATGGCCGTTTGGCGGGCGATCCGTAAAATCAGGCCAATCGCCGATGTGGTTATCGTAAGCGTTCACGGAGGGATTGAGTTTTATCCGCTGCCAACCCCGAAGACGCAAGACTTATATCGTTTTATCGTTGAATGTGGCGCTGATGCGGTAATAGGCCATCATCCACATATACTGCAGGGAGTAGAAATATATCGCGGTGCTCCTATCATTTACAGCATGGGTAATTTTTTATTTGAATTTGAATATAAGGCTCCGCCATGCTGGTCAAAAGGACTTGTTGTGAAGTTGCTTGTGAATGATAAGAAGATAAGGGCTGTGGAAGTTTTTAGTTGCGCTCAGAAGCTTGATGAAAATAAAAATATCGTTTATGTAGATGTTCTACCTTTTTCTGAATACGCCTCGATGACACACCAATTTGAACGGCTTTGTCAGATTTCGGCGGACACGAGCCTTGTGAGTGAATTTTGGGAGTGTTTCTGTGTTTATAAAGAAAATGAATATATAGGCCTTCTCAAGTCTTGCTTGGCAAGTCTGCCTGGAAATGCTAAAGAGCTTGCAAAGCGGATGATAAGAAATAGACTTCCATTTTATCTGCTTAATTTAATGGGTGATCATCTGAACAAATTAATTCGAGGCAAAAAAAACATTGACAAGGATATGTTGCTCTTAAAGAACCTTTTTGCTTGCCCCGCTCATTACGAAGTGCTTAGCTCAATTTTTGCGATGAAGAGATTTAATATCACCCCTAAGAGCGAAATCTGGCAGGAATTTGAAAATCTTATGGAGTTTTAAACAGGCTAACGCATGAATTATTTATCAGTGGTAAGTCGTCATTTTGTGGATAGTCAGGGCGGAGCTCCACGGGTCGCGTGGGATATGTGCAAGATCATGCGAGATCGTGGGCATAATGTAACCATGTTTTGCCAGAAAACGAATGTGACTGACAGTGAGACCATCGAAATTGAGGGTATCAAAGCAGTACGATTTGAATTCCCTAAAACTGCGAGCCTTGATCCTTTCAAAGTTAAAAAGCAAACCGATGCTGGTCTAAAAGTGGCTCGAAAACATTTAATGAATATTAAATGGGATGTTGTACATATACACCTGCCGATTGAGGGGCGGATTATATTTAAACTATTGGGCGCAGGACCAAAATATATTTATACTGCACATTCGCCTTGCATCTTGGAACAACGGTTTAATTGGTCTCAGGAGGGGATACAAGGCAAAATCAAAACACTGCTGGGAACAGAACTGTTAAAAAAGATGGAGGGTAATTTACTCCGTAATATGCATTGCATCCAGACCCTTTCCGAGTTCACAAGAACAGCCATTGATGAGATTTATGGTATAGGTTCTAATATTCGAGTAATACCACATTGGTGCCGAAAAGGATTTTTGAGGCAGTGTTCCAAAGAGCAGGCGAGAACCTTGCTTGGCTGGCCACAAGACGCGAAGATCCTTTTTAGTCTCCGTCATTTTGGACCAAGATATGGCTTGGATATTGCTATAAAAGCTGTTGCGCCATTGCTTAAAGAATATCCAGATTTGCGATTTGCCTTGGGTGGCTATGGTCCTTTGATGCGATCATTAAAACACTTAGCCAGAGACCTTGTCGTTGACGAAAAGATATGGTTTATGGGCAAAGTAAGCGATGAAGTTCTTTGTCAGTGCTATGAGGCGGCGGATGTGTTCATACTGCCCACGCGTGCACTGGAATGCTTTGGGCTGATCGTGCTCGAGGCATATGCCTACGGCCTGCCGATCATCAGCAGCGACGCGGGAGCTTTGCCTGAGCTTATCAGGCCGATTGCGCCGGATATGATTGTTCCTGCCGGTCAAATTGAGGCCTTGCAGCAAAAAATCGAGGCTTTTGTCAATGGTTCATTAAACGTACCTGCGCCGGAGGCAATAATCAATTATGTTCAAAAAAACTATTCATATGAAGTAATCATCCCCCAAATAGTGGCAATGCTTGAAGGTACGTAATGATTTCCAATAGTTTGAAAACAACCTGCTTCCTGTTCAAGTATAATTTGTTCAATAGAGCCGTTTTAACGTATTATCATCGTCTGCAAAAACAGCAGTTTATGTCTCTCGATGAAATCGAGTCTCTTAACTGGGAAAAACGCAAACGTCTTGTCGCATACGCGTATGAAAACGTACCGTACTATCGTGAAAAATTTGATTCTGTTGGCCTTGACCCGCGGGATATCAAGCGGCCGGAAGATTACTCAAAGGTACCGCTGTTAAGGCGCGATGACATACGGGCAAACTTTGACAAACTCATCTCCAGACAAGCAAAACCTAAAATGATGCGGCTTTCGACAACGGGCGGCTCAACCGGCGAACCTCTGAAAGTAATGTTCGATAAACGTGTGCCGCTTAAGGCTCTGGAATGGAGAATTCGTGGCTGGTGGGGTGTGCAGCTTGGTGTAAATGAAGCGGTCGTTATAAGGATGACAAAGCCGCGAGCTATAGCACAACTAATCAATACTCTTATGTGGCTGCCTGCCTTGCGAGTAAAGCTCGATGCGTCCTCAATGAGACCTGAAAACATTAAAACTTTTATTATAAAATTTAATAAAATACGCCCCCAGTTTATTTGGGGATATGTTGGAGCGATAGCTCATATTGCCTCGTTTGCTGAGGATAACCATATTGACATTGTATCTCCTAAAGCAATCTGGGTTTCCGCCGCCCCACTTTCAGAAATTCAACGCAGGCGAATCGAGAATGTTTTCAATGCCCCTGTGTATGAACAATATGGCTGCTGTGAGGTGTTTTCACTTGCATCTCAGTGTGGTCAAAAACAGGCCTTGCATATATTTCATGACTCACGGTTGATTGAATTTACGGATGATTCTGGAAAACCGCGGCCGACCGCTGAGCTTGGCAATATCGTTTTGACCGACTTGGAAAATTATTGTTTTCCTATCATTCGATATGTAAATGACGATATGGGCAGGGCTGTCAAAAGCAAATGTCCTTGCGGAATAAATCTACCGCTAATGGACAAGGTCAGAGGAAGGCAAAGCGATTTGGTACGGCTCCCTAACGGGACCTGCCTTGCAGGTGAATATCTTACAACAATTTTTGATAATTTTCCAGATGCGGTAAAAAGTTTTCAGATTCAGCAGAATCAGGATTACTCTATCAGAATCATTTATGTTCCAAATCCTGCCTCTGCGGAACTTCAGCAGGTTTTGGAAAAGGTGCATAAAGATTTGCTCAATAAAACGCAAGGGCAAGTCGGTATAGTTTTTGAGGCCGTTAGTAATATCCCGCATGATCGGGGAAAGCTTAGATATGTAATTAGCGAACTTAAGTGATTGCGAATAAGAATATTTTATGTGGTATTACGTTTAGCCGAAGAGTTGATAGGTTATGTTGGACAAAATTTTGGTTCCGAAATAATTATTCTAAAGATAGTGCGCGGTTTTTAGAAGATTGGGGTACAGCAAATTTTGAATTTTGGAAAAACGGGAGGTTGTTATTAAGAGTATCAAAATAGCTATTATTGCACATAACTGTCGTACGGGAGGAGGCTTGTTCGGAACACTAAACTTACTTAGGGCGTTTAAAAAAGTCGCACAGAATGAACAAGTATTGTTAATTTGCTCTGCTGGTTATGGATATGAAGAGCTTGAGCTGCCCCCGCACAGCGAACTTTTTATTTATAAGGGCAAGCATTCGGCTATTCAAAGGACCCTATTTGAGAAGATAATGCTACCCAAAATCATAGCACGTTACGACCCCGATGTTATACTTGGTTTGGCGAATATAGGATTAACAAAGCCACATGTTCCGCAAGCTCTAGTTGTCCGGCAGGCATATTTGTTTTACGATAAGAGGTGCGATCCTGAGATAAACTTAAGCTATCTGTTTCAAATTCGTATTGCAGCATTGAAATCACAGGTAAGGAAATCGCTACCAGCAACGAACTTGGTATTTGCCCAGACACCTGTAGTCAAGCAAAGGTTCTCTCAAATGTTCCGATATCCCGAAAATCAAATCAATATCTTACGATGGCCAGCACCGGCAGAGATAAATCCGGCAGTGGTGTCGGAAATTCCTGATATACTTGATGAGTCCTCGGGTGACTTTTACGTCCTGTTGTTGACTCGCTACATGACGCACAGAAACCCGAGCGCTCTCATACCTATTTGCAGACTTCACGGTAAGGAAGTGCGGGCAAAGCGAATCAAATTTATTACAACAGTGGAGATACAAGACCATCCGCGGGCTTATAGATTCTTGAGACAAATCTTAAAGTATAACCTGGAGGATATTATTATCAACGTAGGTATACTTTCACGAGAAAAAGTGGCACAATATCTCCATTATGGCCATGTGCTTTGGATGCCCACGACATCAGAAACTCTGTGTTTACCTTTTATGGAGGCTATGGCTATGGATACGGCTATTCTGGCTCCCGATCTTGATTTCGCCCGCTATGTATGTAAAGAGGCGGCCTGTTACTACGATCCATGGAATATTGAGACCGCATATGAGAAAATACTCTTACTTAGGAAAGATGCCGCTATAAGGCAGAAGTTAATTGATAAAGGCAAAATGCAGCTTAAAAATAGATCACAATTCGCCGAAAACTGGGAGGAGGTAGCCAGCGACATGATACAAGATATAAGAAGGTTGACGGACCAAAAAGAAACGAAGTAGAAAATCCCACTATTTGGCATTTCATCGACAAAGCGCCTTAGAATCTGTGAATCGAAATAACCAACCAAAATTCTGATGTTAAGAACCAGCTTATCTTGCTGCCGACTAAGTATGAGTGATTCATTGAGACATCCACGCGTAATATTTCTCAACCAGATGGCCGGCCCCTTGTTTAGAGGACTGGCTCAGGACATTACGGAAAAATGGCCTCCAGGATTGCTCCTGACGGGCCATCCTGATGCGTTAAAAGGCAAACAGACGGATTCTCTAAGCATCGTGGCCTCCCCGAAATATCAACGTAAGAGTTATTTATCACGTATTTTGTCAGGTATTCACTACATACTTTACGCCCTGTTTTATTGTTGGACACTGCCACGCAGTACGTTGGTGTTCTCGATGTCAGAGCCGCTTTGCTTAGGTGTGGTGGGTTATCTGTTTAAGCGTTTACGCGGCCAGTGTTACGTCATTCTGGTCTATGATATATACCCTGACACTCTCGTTCGGTTTGGCGTGTTGAAGAAATCAGGGTTGACAACCCGGCTTTGGCGCCGGATGAATCGCTTGGTCTGGGAAAACGCCGAGATTGTATTTACTATAGGTGAGGCTATGGCCACCACTTTGGAGGGAATGTTTGATGCCAGCAAGACCCTGCCCGGCAAGGTGATTTTTATTCCGAACTGGGCAGATACCGACTGGATTCGACCTGTAGCAAAAGATAAAAATGAGTTTGCGAAAAAATATGGCCAAGTACAAAAACTAACGGTTATGTACTCAGGCAACCTCGGAAAAACACATGACATCGAGACAATTATAGCTGCAGCCAAAGAACTCGAAGGATATGACTCCATACATTTTATGATAATAGGTGAAGGGGCAAAAAAGAACCTTGTTGAAAAAGCAAAATATCAAGATAGCTTAGATAATTTGACAATACTACCCTTTCAGCCTGAGGAGGTTTTACCTTCCTCGCTGCCAACAGCAGATATCTCTATTATAACTCTCGATAGGGGCTGTGAAAACCTGAGTGCTCCCAGCAAAACCTGTTATGCTATGGCTGGCGGTTCTGCCTTGGTTGGTTTGTGCAATAATGATAGTGAGGTTGCTCATATAATTAACCAGCATAAATGCGGTATTGTAGTGAAGCCGGGGGATGTTCATGCCATGGTGAGCGGAATTAAGGATTTACTTAATGATAAGGCAAAGCTAAGCTATTACCAAACTAATAGTCGCCGTGCAGCCGAGAAATTCTACTCCAGAAAAAACACAAGTCAATACATAGAGGCACTGGGCAATATTAAGCTTCTGCAACAGTACTGCCCCGCATCGTAGTGTGCGCTGGTCATATCAATATATGAATAAAAGTGCTGTTTTAAGAACAGATATAACCTCAAAGGGTATCTTAAGTCATGGCAATTTTGTCAACGGGACAGCCACGAACACTGGTGAGAGAGTTGTTCAAAAAATAGCTATTTGCAAGATAATTAGGTAAAATCGTACCTCTTTGTACCGCACTTGGAGACTGCCGCTCCATGGAGTGTATCTTTATGACAGAGATAATGTGTTCAATGTGCAAGAAAACAGGCCATGTGCGAGTATTAGTGTCGAAGCCAAAAGGACACGAGATTATCAGCATGTGGAGTTGTGGCCACTGCCGACATGCATGGCGAAGTGAGCCTTGGAGGATATCTGACCCCATAAAATTTTTCGGGTACGCTCAATATACTCAGCCCGAAAATGTGGAAAGAATAAGTGCTGCAAAAAAGAAGCTGTTCCAAAGATTTCTACAGTGGGCTAATAAAGCAAACCCCCAAACATCGCGACTAATGGTTGATTTTGGCTGCTCATACGGGACGGTCCTGCAAATTTTCAAGGAACACAACTGGCAAGTGATGGGCGTTGAAATTTCACCGACGGCCCAGAAAACTTTGGATGAACGCAACCTGCCTTGGGCCTCAAGCTTAGAAGGGTCGTGCTTACTTAAACAGTCTGTGGATGTGGTTATAATGTCTGATTGTATCTGCTACTTACCGGATCCCCTCAAAACGTTACATTTAGTCAGAAGTTATATGAAATCCGATGGTTTCTTATTATTACGTCAACCCACGCGTGGTGGACTGGTTCATACGCTATCAAAGCTTGGTATAAAAAAAGCTTTATCCGATGACCTTTGGCTGGACCACGTTCATCTTTTCTCTCGTAAGAGTACAATGTTGGTTTTAAATCAAGCTGGCTTTTCAAATGTGAAATTTATTAAAGAGAAAGGATATAAGCGTTCCATAAAAGGCGAATTAATTCATCGCATACTTAGAGCGGTGGATTATGTTACCTTAGGTACTTATGACCTGACTCCTTCTTGGATAGTAATTGCAAGTGCAACAGAGAACCTCAAGCATATGCACCAATTTTAAGAGGCAAAGTGATATTTCAGCGGCGGCGATGCCGATATCCTCCCAATTTTGTATAATCCATCGGCAGTTCTATCGGCAAACCACACTTAACATATAAAAACTCACTACAGA
>Ga0114922_10007106_pt1 | contig 10253 bp, 8 predicted proteins | sample AartaG_FD_100975 | JGI IMG/M metagenome (GOLD analysis project Ga0114922, IMG submission 100975) | Deep subsurface microbial communities from Aarhus Bay to uncover new lineages of life (NeLLi) - Aarhus_00045 metaG | ecosystem: Environmental > Aquatic > Marine > Oceanic > Sediment | place: Aarhus...
CACTTCGAGGCTGGCCGGGTTGAAGGAAGCGACAAAGGCGCGGAAACTCTCCGGATGGGCGATTCCGCAAAAGGCAAGCAGGTTTTTTCCCTGCAGAGCCTGTATAGACAGGGCTGCCCCCTCGGCCTGGTGCCCCCTGGAGAGCCAGTCGGCGAACGGGGTGAGTGCGCTGACGGATTTATGAAGGACAAGAACCTGTTTGCCCTCTGCCCACGTGATTCTGGGAGCGGGGGCGGGCGAACCGGCCGGCCGGGTGAGCACAATCGCCCGTGCCCTTCCGGCTGCTCTACGGGGCTCCCTGAGATAACCCGCGGGAAAGATATGTCCGGTTGTCCTGATTAGATTGTCCGGTAAGAGCAGCAGGTCCATAGTGCGACCGAACCTGCGGTGTCCAAATCCGTCATCCAGCACCAGTGCCTGGGCGCCGAGTTCGGCTACCGCAGCCTCTGCTCCGAGCGATCTGTCGGAGCAGACTACCACGCCTACCTTATCGCTGCAGCGGGCGAGCAGGGCGGCCTCGTCTCCGGCCCATGAGGCGAGACGGCCAGGCGGATATTTTTTTTCATCACCAGGGTGGATAACCAGAATTTCTTTCCTTGCTTTGTGTGATCCTCCGTAGCCCCGGGTAAGTACAGCAGCCGGGATTCCCCGTTGGGCAAGAGTACTGGCAATCAGCATGGCAAGCGGTGTCTTGCCTGCGCCTCCCAGGAACAGGCTTCCAACGCAGAGAGCCGGCACAGGCGGTGGTTTCGGTTTAAGCCAGCCGCTGTGGTACAGCCTTTCTCTTAAGAGCCAGAGAAGACGGTAGGCCAGTTCTGCCGGACACAGTATCATAAGCAGAGGGATGTGCCAGAGACGGTTACGCTCGCGGGTGAGGAATTTTTCCAGCAGAGGGAACATCAATGAAACCGCTTTTCTTTTTATCGGGCGGACCAGGTTGTCGCACAGCGCTGCGACACGATTTATGCCTATCTCAACCTTTTTGCACCACAGGGCCACTTCCTGCTCGTCGAGCTTTTTCGGCACCTGGATTGGCGGTCCATAGCCTACGACCATGCTGGAAAAGGGTTTGGGAAACTGGAAACGGTCCCAACTGGAGAAATGCCAGCAGGAGCTGTATCCCACGCTGATCGGCACCACGGGACACCCGGATTGTGATGAGGCGTACACGGCTCCCGGTTTGACCACAAGGGGCGGGCCTTTGGGGCCGTCGACTGTAAGACCCAGATCGTGCCCGGTGCGAAGGGTGCGCAGCATGTGTTTAAGAGCGGATGCCGCCCCGCGTGTCGCGCTGCCCCGGGCTGTGAGAAACCCGAGTTTTTCCACAATACGTGCGATGATCTCGCCATCCCGGTGGCGGCTGATCATCACGCAGACACCCTGGTTGCGGTTATTGTAGCAGTTGCCGAGCAGTCTGCTGTGCCAGGACGCATAGACCACCGCACCCGTGCCGAGCCGCTTTCCTTGTTCCAGGTTATCAAGACCCACCTCCCGGATGCGCAGGGTGAGATAGATAAGCCGCATCACGAGGCTGCCCAGGGTGCCCACAGCCCACCAGATAATTCGTTCCTGGATGCCCATCCGGACTGAGCCGCTCATTCATGCCTCCCCTGAGCGCACATTTCGAGCACTATTTCAGCAACTCGCCTGCTTGCGCCTTTTTCCGTGGTGAGAGCCTCGCGCACCTGCCCGAACTGTTCCAGGATGCGCTCTCTGGCAGGTGATGAGTCATCCAGCAGCTCGAGAGCCTTTTCGCCAAGCAGCTCGGGCCGTACCTGGTTCTGGATCAGTTCGGGAATCGCCGGGTCTGAGGCGAGAAGGTTGGGCATGCCGATATAATTAACCTGCACCAGATGCTTGGCAATCCAGTAACTCAGGGGATTCGTCCGGTAGGCGATAACCATCGGAGTGCCGAGCAGCGCGGCTTCCATGGTGATAGTTCCGCTTTTGGTAATCAGTACCCTGCTGTGAGCGATCAGGCTTGTGGAGTCGTTTTCGATCTGGCGCACATCGAGTTTATCCAGCAGTTTGCGGTCCTGGCCGCTCAATGCGGCGGCTGTGTGCGGCAGAAGCCCCACGGCGAACTGGAGATCAGGGCGCTGGCTTCTCATGAGCTCTGCCGCAGCGAGAAATGCTTTCAGGTGGCGGTCAAGTTCCTGCGCCCTGCTGCCGGGCATTAGACCCACAATAAGCCGGTTTGGATCAAGGCTGTTCAGTTGGCAAAACTCCTCGCGGGAATATCGCGGTGCAAGGTCTCCTACCAGTGGATGTCCGACAAACTCGACGTTGAGATTTTCCCCGCGGTAGAAATTAACCTCGAAAGGAAAAACCACTGCCATCCGGTCGGCCAGCCGCGCGAGAGTGCGCTTTCTCCCGGTGCGCCAGGCCCAGACCTGAGGGCTGATATAGTAGAGGACCGGGATCCCGAGCCTCTTAGCGATACGGGCCAATCTCAGGTTGAAATCCGGAAAGTCGATCAGAACCAGAAGGTCGGGCTTCTGCCGCTCGAGGTGTTTCCTGATACTGGCAAGCAGGTGGAGAAAGAATTTCAGATGGGCTACCACCTCGACCAGGCCCATTACGGCCAGCCTGTCCTGGGTGCAGAAAAGCCTGGCCCCGGCCTCTTCCATCGCCGGTCCGCCGATTCCGGTGACTCCCAATTCCACGTCCATGTCTTTCAGCTCTTTGATCAGCCGCGCGGCGTGGCGTTCCCCGCTCGGGTCTCCGGCCGAGATGAAAATATTCAGCTTACTCATACCTACACTTTTGCAAGGAAAAATTCAGCTATGAAGAAACCTGCCCGGATTGTTCTTATTTCGGCAGGATTTGCTCGATCCGCCCGATCAGGCGCATGACCAGGAACACCAGGATCAGCACCGCTATTAGAAACCAGACGGGTCTGCCGCTTGTGCGGGCAAGAAATTTCTTCCTGGCTCGCCAGTGAGAAATAAGGCTCAATTGCGCGCACTCCTTTCCCCAAGCCCCGGCACCGGGGCTATGTTTTCAGGCCGGAAGAGGCGAGAGACCGGTCGATCGCTTTCAGTATCCGGTCCGCCACCTGGAGTGCCTGAAGTCCGTCGGATCCGGATACCACCGGCCTTTTGCCGCTTGTCACACAGGTGAGGAAATCAGCGAGTTCCACTGCCAGGGGCTCCCGCTTCTTATCCGGGGCCAGCTTTTTCCTCTCCACCAGGGAGAGCATATCAGGTATGATTGCCGGGCTTGTCTCCCTGTCCAGCGGAATTTCCACCCCAGGACGCTTGCGGTAGGCCACGGCCGAGTGTTTCAGCATGTTGACCGAGACGTAGCTGTCAGTGGAGAAAAAGCGCATTTTACGGGATTTTTTGATACTGACCCGGCTTGCAGCGACATTTGCCACCGCTCCCCCCTCGAAAGACAGGCGGGCATTGGCTATGTCCACACTGGTGGTGAAAACCGGAACTCCCATCGCCTGGATTGTGAGTACCGGGCGGAGGATCAGGCTCAGCACGATATCGATGTCGTGGATCATCAGATCGAGCACCACTGGAACCTCTGTACCGCGCGGATTGAACGGGGCAAGCCGCTCGCTTTCCACGAACAGTGGATTCGAGATGTATTCGGCTGCCGCGACCAGGGCCGGATTGAACCGCTCCACGTGTCCGACAGCCAGGACAAGCCCTTTGCTCCTGGCGATCTCAACCAGCTCCTCGGCGTGTTCCTCACGCTCGGTGATCGGTTTTTCCACCAGCAGATGCAACCCCTGTTCCAGAAGGAATTTCCCAAGTTCGTAATGGCTGTCTGTGGGCACGGCAAGACTTACCGCCTCGGCCGAGCGGACCACCTCCTCCAGAGTGGAAAAGGCGCGAGCCCGGTTTCCGGCGGCGCATTCGGCTGCCCGGTCGCTGTCTATGTCGTAAACCCCGACAAACTCCGCCTGCGGCAACTGGCTGTAAATCCGCGCATGAAGGCTTCCCAGGTGTCCCACTCCGACAACCGCTGTTTTAACCGGAGGCATAAAAACAAATCTTCTGTGGAGGTGTATAGAAACTCGGGCAATCAAACAGGGTAAACCTCATTAAATATAAATAAATTGGTGCACTCAGGCAAAGAGTTTCGACGTTGATTTGCCCTGCTGAGCGGCGCCGTATAGCGCAGGATTTGAAAGGCTCCCGGAGGAGCCGCAACAAGGCTGAGTTGCTTGACAGTTTTAATAAGGAATGGGTATATTATTTAAATTCATTGCTTTATCTACTCTTGAGTTAGCTCATGGAGGAGTTCTTGGGATCAGGCCCGAAAAAAAACCTGTGGCTGTACCTTCAGGCAGCTTTCTTATTCAGCGCCGGAACGGCTGTTCCGGCCGCCGAGGAGAGTTCCTATAACACTCAGGCAGCCAGGGAGATGATTATCGGCTACCAGTATTTTCAGGCCGATGAAAAGGAACAGGCGGCTCAGCATCTGGAACAGGCCTTAAAGCTCGACAGCAAAAGCCGGTACCTGAAAACGGTCTATGCTGAGGTGCTCTACGAAATGCAGCGTTTCAAAGAGGTGATACGGCTGCTCGAACCCCAGGCCAGTGAGGATTCAGTGGACAGCAGAGTGCTGGTTATTCTGGCTAACAGCTGCCAGAGGCAAGGCCGGATAGAGGAGGCTATCGATTATCTCAAGCGTCTTGTCAAGCAGGATCACTGGGATGAATGGAACCGCCGTCGCCTGCTGGAGTTGCTGAGAGCCCAGGGCCGTTACCAGGAGCTTATTGCGTTCTATAAGCCGCTGATCAACCCGCAAAGCAAGGTATATGCACGGGACCTGTTCCAGATGGGGGCTCTTTATCTCAAGATTGGGGGCAGGGAGCCGGCACGGGAGTACCTTGAGAAAGCCCTGGCTGCGGACAGCTCCCTGGCCGATGCCTACATGCTCCTGGGAAATCTTGACGAGAGCGAGGGCAAATGGAGCGATGCGCTGAATATTTATCTGGCTTACCTCGAGTTGTGTCCCGATGATGTGGAGCAGGTTTTCGGGAGGATACTTTCGGCGGCGCAGAATTCTGTGAATCAGGGCAGGTCGAAAGGAGCTGCCGGTGAGGATGCTGCCCGGGGCGATTCGGTTGTCTGGGCCGATTTTCTGGACAGGCTCGAAAACAGAATCTCCAGCGGCGATTCGTTGAGACTGCCGATGATGAGAGTGATGGCGATCGGCTGCGAGGCAATCGGCCGGCAGGAGCGGGCTATCGAAATCAACAGCCAGATTGCGGCGGCTCTTTCGGATGACAAGTTTTCCCGGCGGAGCCTATTGAGGCTGTTTTTCGCAGCAGGCCGTTTCGAGGAAATGATCTCGGTTTACGAGCAGGTACTGGACCCGGCGGAGAAAAGCTACCCCAATGATCTCCTTCAAGTCGGTGTGCTGTACCTTAAGATTGGGAACAGGGAATCCGCCAGGCGTTATCTGGAAAATGCAATCGAAGCGGATAGTGAACTGGCAGAGGCTCACCAGATTCTCGGGCATCTCTGGGAACTCGAACAAGATCCGGAAGCGGCGCTGGAGCACTACACGATTTTTCTAAAACTCAAACCTGAAGCGATAAGAACGCATTTCGATCATCTGGAGTCGGTTTCGAGCCAGATCGGGGACAAAAAAATCCCTCTGGAGTTGATGGAGCGGCTTGTCGCAGAGGGAGACACCAGTGCCTGGGCCGCAGAGCGGCTTGGCCGGCTGTATTTCCATAACGAGCAACATGAGAAAGCTCTGAAAATACTCGAGAACCTGAAATCACGCGGGGCTTTGAGCGATAACGGCTACTACGTGCTGGGTTTTGTCTATTCCCGGCTCGAACGCTTTGCCGAGGCTCAGGAGTCATTCCTCCGGGTTAAAGAGGCCCGGCCGGACTATATCCCGATCTGCCTCACGCTCAGCCGGGTGTATTACGCAATGAAAGAGTACGACAAGGCGCTCCAGGTTCTGAACGAAGGATTGGAGAAAGCCCCGCCGGAGGACACCGAGATCGGGCGGGAGCTGATGTTTGCCATGGCGAATGTTTATCACGAGCAGGGGGATGACGAAAATACCGAGGCCTGGCTGAAAAAAGGGCTCGAGTTAGAGCCGGATTTCGCGCCGGTACTGAATTATCTGGGATATTTTTACGCTGAGCGTGGAACCAATCTGAAAGAGGCGCACAGGCTGATCAGCCGAGCACTTGAGCAAGAGCCTGACAACGGGCATTACCAGGACAGCATGGGCTGGGTCCTGTTCAAGATGGGGCGTATTGAGGAGGCATTGAATTATATCAAGACCTCTCTAAAGAATCTTGGCGAGCACCCCGAGGTATTCGAACACCTGGGGGATATTTACATTTCACGGGGAGAGCGCGAGCTGGCACGCCAGGCGTGGAGCAAAAGCCTCGAAATTAACAGCGGGAACAAAAACCTTCTGGAAAAGCTTAAAAAGTTGTCCGGGAGTCCAAGACAGGGGAGTGAGAAGCAATAAAAGCAGACAAGGTGAAATTACTGTGGAAAACCGCCGGCCTTATCCTTTTAGCAGCGGCCATGAGCCTGCCTGCGGGCTGTGCGGTGAGCATGCGTAAGACCCTGCCGGGCATGGCGGTTCCTCCGGAGACGGTGATCAGCAAGCTTAAGCGGCTCTCCGGGGACCTTCAGACAAATAAGCAAATTTTTCGCGTGAGGCTGTTCGACAAGGGGCGCACTTTCAGCGGCGATGGATCACTCTGCTACCGGGCGCCGGACACATTGCAGCTTTCGATCTACGGCCCGCCATTCAGCACGCTCTGGCTGCAGATGCTCACCCGCGCCGATTCGATCACCCTCGTTCTGCCCAAGGACAACCGTGTTGTGCGTGCCCGGCGCAACGACCCGCACCCGGTGACCAGGCTTGCCGGCAGCGAGGGCCTGACAGATGCAGAATTCCTGGGCGGGTTGACCGGGATTTTTCCTATCGAGCGGTACCGAGTGCCGGGTTTGCAGGAGGTGGCCGCAGTCGAGGGCGAGGTTCAAAGGCTGCGTTTTTTCAATGATTCGGTGGCCTACGAGTTTGTATACAGCAGCAGACTGGATGCTGTGGTGCACTTTATCCATTATCACCACGGTAAAAAACGCCGCGAGATAATGCGCAGCGAGTTCAAGCAGATCGGGGGCCTTCAGCGTGCGGGAAAAACCACCTACAGAGACTATTTCGAGGATCGGGAAATCACCGTGCTGGTAGGCAAGGAGGAGGTCAATCCGGAGCTGGCCGAGGGCGCGTTCAAAATCTTACTGCCTGACGGGACTTGAATTAATTTTTTTTGATGTTATTTTTATCCTTGCTGAATTACCCGATTTCTGGCTTTAAAAATCTTCCCTGAAATAATCAGGGGGCGGGTATAGATGAGTGCAGGCCTGGTGAGATCAATATCAGAAAAGGTACTCCTCATACTCGTTCTTCTGTTTGCCGGGTGCAGCCATTACAGCACCAGCGGAAGGCTGCCGGCACACATAAAGAATGTATATATACCCACATTCGAGAATGACACGGACGAGTTTTATCTTCCTCAGCTTATCACCGATGAGGTGACCGAGCGTTTCCTGAGTGAGGCTAACCTTCGCCTGGGAGATGCCGAGGAGGCTGATGCGGAGTTGATCGGCAGTGTGCGGCGCTACTTCGAGGAAGCTGAAACGTATGGCCGCACTGGCGGGCTCGATGTCTCGGGCAGGCGGGTAACGATTGTGCTGGAGGTGGAGTTCGCCGACAGGGTGGAAAGCGAAACACTCTGGCAGAACCGCAATTTCTCCCGCTGGGTGGTTTACGAGCCGGAGAAGGAAAGCGAGCAGGAGGCGGCCGGGCGCGTGGTCAAGCTCCTGGCCGATGATCTGATCACCGGCATTCTTCAGCAGTGGTAGCACAAAACCTTTCGAGACTTGCTAAATCACCTCAGGTATGGGTTGTGAAGAGGAGGCTCGCGGAATGCTTAAAACCAGTGTTCTGGTACTGAACAGCAGTTTTCAGCCGCTGCATGTGTGCCAGGCCAGGCGCGCGCTTGTACTGGTGTTATGCGGCAAGGCGGAAGTTGTAGAATACTATGAGCGGAAATTCGTGCGAACTGTGAGCCGCAGGTTTCCGGTTCCCAGCGTGGTGCGCCTGCGGATATACATCCAGCCGAACCGCCGGTCGGTGGCTCTCAACCGGCGCAATATCATGCGCAGGGACGGTTTCCGCTGCCAGTACTGCGGCGCGCGCTCCGACTATCTCACCACGGATCATGTGATTCCGCGTTCCATGGGAGGGAATGAGAGCTGGGAGAACCTGGTAACCGCCTGTACCAAATGCAACAACCGCAAGAGCAACCGCACGCCCAGACAGGCAGACATGCGGCTGCTTTCAAGGCCCAAGCGTCCGGCTTTCTATACTTTTATCCGCTTCTACTACCCCAGTTCCCACGACAAGTGGCGACCGTATCTCTTTTTAGACTAACTAATAATGCGATCCTGAAGTCCCGGTTATCAATTGGCCGGGCCTTTTTGACTCTACTTATCGATCACGGTCTCGTCCAAAGGTATCCCCAGGCGTTTAAATCTCTGGGCGCGGCTTGACTGATCCTCGTCGTTGATCCCACGCGCCAGCTTTCCGACCTGAAGGGCGAGTTCCCGCGGCACGACAATCACCCCGTCGCCGTCTGCCACCACCACGTCACCCGGGTAAACCAGCACCCCGGCGCAGTTGATCGGGAAGTTGTAGGATTCGGCGATCAGGCGCCCCGGGCGCACCCCGCGGCCGCTGAGAGCGTTATTTGAATAAACCGGGATCGCCTTTGTCTTGACAATTTCATCGGTGTCTCTGGCAAAAGCGTTGGTAACCACCCCGACCACTCCCTTTTCAGCATAGCCCAGGCTGTTGTTGGAGCCGATAAAACCGACTTCGAACACACCGTTGGCATCGATCACTGCCACATCCCCGGGCCGGGCTGCTTTCGTCCAGGCATCCGGTGCGCGGCCGTACTGCTCGTCCTTGAATTTCAGGAAACCGGCCAGATCGCCGGAGTTCTGGCCGGAGCGGACATCCGAGGGCACGTGCCGCACGGTGATCGCGAAACCGACAAAGCGGTGGGTGAAATTTTCTACGTCACGCCAGAGCGAGCGGATGGTGTTGTGCATCAGGCCGACATCCTGAAGTCCCACGAGGTCCATGCCGTCACAGACATCGGTCACCCGAAGGTTTTTATAGAGTTCGAGGATCTCCTGTCGGGCCTTTTCGCTGTCGTCGAAACTCCTGTTCTGAAGGATCCTCACCCCCTGGGGCGTGGTAGGTTTCTGGGCCTGAATAATTCCCGGTGCGCAGAAACAGACAAGGCAGAACAGAAAAAATAGCCGGTAGAACATATCCACCTCCTGGGAACAGTTAAAACGAAAGGATAACCTTAGGAAAGGATCTTTCGGTTGAGGATGAATTATCATAAACAGGAAAAAAAGGGTTTTAAGCGGCCGTATTGGCCGCAGAGGTAAAATTGTTATTTCCCATTAGACAGTAAATTGGGAGCAAGTTAAGGATTCTTTTCGGAAAAGGCAAACTTTGCAGTATGTGGCAATGTATGATACATTCAAATTTCGGTTCCTGAAATGAAAATTCGCGCATGGAGACTGGCTGCTTTGGAAAGATTTTCAAAAGAAGGCGGCATGGAAATCCTCCGTTTCCAGCCCTGGGAGAGTATCCCGGGCCTGTGCCAGGGTGTGACAGTGCGGCCGTCCAGAGGGGAGCCTGAGCTGACTTACAGGCGCCTTTCAGCCGGGATGCGAGGGGAGGAATTTGGGGTAATCCGGAGGCTGAAACAGATCCACGGAGCGAGGATAGTAATAGCCGGCAAGGACACCACGGGATCAATTCCTACAGGTGACGGCCTGGTTAGCAGCGAGATTGGCGTGCTGGGCCTGGTCACGATAGCCGACTGCGTGCCGGTGTTTATGCTCGATCCGGTATCAGCATGTTGGGGCCTTCTCCATGCTGGCTGGCGCGGTGTGGTCGCTGCTGTTATAAAAGAAGGTTTGCGGGTGATGAAAGAAACACTGAAATTGGATATACAGAGAGTCGAAATCTACCTGGGTCCCTCGATTTGCCCTTGCTGCTACGAGGTCGGGCCGGAGGTGGCTCGATTGCTGTCAGAGGTGAGCGAAAGCGGGGTGGATAAACGCAATGGGAACCGATTCTACGCAGATCTCAGGCACCTGCTCGCATTTCAGGCAGCCTCCTGCGGAGTGCCGCATGAGAATATCTTTACCAGCGCTTACTGCACC
>Ga0114922_10007107_pt1 | contig 10253 bp, 9 predicted proteins | sample AartaG_FD_100975 | JGI IMG/M metagenome (GOLD analysis project Ga0114922, IMG submission 100975) | Deep subsurface microbial communities from Aarhus Bay to uncover new lineages of life (NeLLi) - Aarhus_00045 metaG | ecosystem: Environmental > Aquatic > Marine > Oceanic > Sediment | place: Aarhus...
CAGATCTGGATGGCAGCGATTATACGCAGGATTACAGCTGTGGTAATTGTGGGCTTGAGCAGGGGAATTGTAATCTTTCGCAGCACGGTGAAGCGATCGGCTCCGAAGATGTAGCCGGCTTCCCTGTATGCTTCGTCGAGGTTCTGCATTCCCGCAAGTAGGATGATCATCATGAAGGGGATGACCTGCCAGGCGTCGATGATGATAATCAGGATCATCGCCTTCCAGCTACCACCGGCCAGGAACGGGATTTTCCCTGCCTCTTCGATAATCCCGAGGTAGTAGAGGAAGCTGTTCATCCACCCGTAGGTGGCAAAGCCGCTGGACCAGATAGCTCCCACGGCCACGGCGGGCAGAGCCATGGGAATGATGGCGATGAACAGAAAGGTGCCGGAGCCCTTGAATTTGATATTAATAAGCAAAGCCAGGGCAAAGGCGACCACGAACTCGAGAGTCACGGAGAACAGCACGATGAAGAAGGTGTTGAACACTGACCTGTAAAAGGTCGGATCCCGGAAGATATATGCGTAGTTGTACAGTGTCAACCGCTGGTTGACATCCACCAGGCTGCCGACAACACACTGAATGACCGGGTACAGCCAGAACAGAGTGTAGTAGATGAGAACGGGTGCTATGAGGATGTAAGGTATCGCCTTGCGCCGCAGTTCTTTGCGTGTGAGACCGCTGCCCATAATACAATCTGCCCCCCGCCGAACAGAGAGAAACAGGGGCTGTCAGCCTACCGGTTGACAGCCCCGTATGCCGTTGGTTCAGATCCTACTTGTAACCTTCGATCTTGGACTGCATCTGTCGCAGATAGCTGGTGCTTACACTGCCCTTCTGCATAATCTCCACGCCGATGTCGTCGTACACGTGTTTGATCTTGCCCCAGTTGCCTCCCGCGGTATAGGAAGGTGGAATGAAGGACAGCACACCGTTGTCCATCACGTCGATGGCCATCTTGATAACCTCATCCTGGGTACTGTCGCCGACCAGGGCCACTGCTTCGGACACCGGGGGAATCCAGCCGCCAGCGCCTTTTGCCATCTTCAGCATAACTTCCGGCCTTGTCATGTACTCGATCAGCTTGATGGCCAGATCCTTGTTCGGCGCGCCTTTGGGGATGCCGAAGCCCTGGGTACCGGCGATGGATCCTTTGCCGTTCGGACCCTTGGGAACCGGAGCGATTACGAACTGGGCTGGATTAGAGCCATAGATCTCGCCTACATTGGCGACGTGAGCCCAGGTCAACCAGGCCTCGCCCCGTTTCATGGGCTCAACCAGACCGGCGTAGGTCATCACGGTGGGAGTCATGGCGTTGCGCATCTTGGCCATGATTTCCCAGGCCTTCTGCGCCCCGGCGGAAGAGACATCGGGAAATCCGGCACCGTAGGACAGGGCGATACCGCCGACTTGGTAGATCAGGGCTTTTTCCGGCACACCCGTGACTGCGACTTTGCCCTCACCTTCGCCGCGGGCCATGGCCACGGCCCAATCGGCGAACTGTTCCCAGGTCAGATCCTGCACATCCGCGCCGGAGGGGAGGTATTTCAGAGCTTTCTTGTTGGCACAGAGCAGGTACACATCCGAGGCAATGGGCACGAAGTACTGCTTGCCGTTTATCACGGCCATGCTGTTGATCCCGGATGAGAATGTGCGGTCACTCCAACCGGCCACGACGCCACTCAAATCCTCTACGTAGCCACCGTTAACCCATTCGGGAAAGCGTGATGCGTAGGCGATCACCAGATCGGTTGTGACATTACCCGTGTCCTTCTGCAGTTTCGCCCTCTTCAGCAAGGTATCGTCGTCGATGATCGAGAAGTTCACCTGGCAGTTGTTCTCCTCCCCGAAAGGTTTGAGCACCTCGTTGATCACGAACTCCTGCTCGTGGGGCGGTGACCAGAGCCGGGAATCGAAGACCAGTGTCTGTCTACCTTCAGGCACTGGAGTCGCCGTGGCAATAGCTGCCGCCAGCGTTACGAGTAGAAGGATACATAGAACCTTCTTCATAGAGAACCTCCTTGTAACGATTTTTTTTATCCCCGATACACGGGGATTATTCCCTTGATCGTGGAGCTTCGAGAAAGGCGGATCGTGTGTGGATAGCTTGGGAAAGATAGGTAGCCAGCGTAGTGAGGTAGTCCGCATCGTAGAGAAACAGCCCACCTTTCGATTTGTTGATATCTATGATCATATTAATTCTAAGGTCCTTTTGGCTATTTTGCAACTTCTTGAAAGGAACTAAACAGCAGGCCTGGGGGGTGCTGAGGTGGAATAAATCCGGTGCTGAGGTGCCCAGGGGATGTCCCGAGTGGATCGATCCGTCCCTAGAAACAGACGGCTCCCGGTCGGTCATCTCGAACCAGTCCGCCGGATACAGATCGGACAGCCCTTCGATCCACACACGCAGGCCGAGGGCCTGGATGGACTCGATCATGCGCAGATACCCCCCTCCCCACGGCGCACCGGGTTCCGCCAGGGCGTTTCTACCGGCAACCTGATCGAGCTGTATCCCATCGGCGCCCAGAGCGGCCAAGGCTTTCGCCTGAGCCAGGATATGCTCGATCCAGGGCTCGGAACCGGGATTCATAACCACGAATTCCCGGCCGCGGTACTCCTCTCGGAAAGGTTCCCCACGGGAATCGGTGAGTATCGAGGACAGCAGAGATACGCTCAGACGCTCCCGTTCTGCAATGCGCGGATTGAGGTAGAATACTGCCTGCTGCCCCTGTTGATGTACACTCTCGAGGGCCATGCGGAGAAGAGGCTTGCCCCCGAGTCGAGAACAAGGTGTGTAATCCGGATAGCCCCTGTCGTGTCCCTGGGCATAGCCGAACACGTGCAGGATATTGGCCGTCCCGATCGTCCGGCCCATCACCCGCGCGATGTCCGCCAGGACCATGAATCCCTCATTCGCAGGCACGGCCGTGTTTCCTCGCGGATCGATCAGGCCCACCTGCACCTGGTATTGCGCCGCCATGGCCCGATGTCGGACCTTGGCCCAGGGCAGAGTTTCTTTGATTCGCTCCATGGCACTGCCACAGCCCGGAATTCCCCCCTCGAAGGGGCACACAGCCCAGACGCTTTCGGGAGCTAGGATTTCCAACACCGGTACAGAAGAATCCACGGATTTGAAGGTGAAGCGAGTAACCCGTGCGCTTGGATCGGGAGGGGCGGTAATGAGCAGGCCATCCCCCTGTGCTGATTCCAGGATCAGTGTGCGGCAGGAGGCGATAGAGGGGTAGTTGATCATCAGACCCCGGTCACCGTGCCCACTGGCAACGAGCGTTCTCCCGAGAGAAGATAGCTCCATGCGCTCTCCCTCTCGATTTGGCCAGACCAGGAAATCTCCCCGATCGAAGCGCAGTTCGAACCGCCCATGGGGAGAGGGAGGTTGTAGAGTCAGGAGAGAGATACTGTCACGTCTTCTCGCCTTGATGGTTCGATCCCCGATCAGGCGTAAGGTAGTATGTCGGGTTTGGAAACAATGAACTTCCACTCAGGTGAACCGGATATCCTTTTTCTGTAGCTCCGCCACCCCGATCACCGTGTCTGCCGCTCCGTAGTAGACCAGCAGCCTGTTGCCCAGATCCGCCTGTCCGCAGGAGAATACCACCCGGGGAACGTGCCCGTTGATCTCCCAGTCCAGTTCGGGCCTCAGAATCGATTCATCCTGGCGCTCCAATACGTGTCGGGGATTCTTCAAGTCGAGCAAGGCTGCTCCCAGGGAGTAGACACGATCCCGACTCACCCCATGGTAGATCATCAGCCACCCCTGCTCTGTCCGAAGCGGCGGACCGGCCAATCCGATCTTGCTGCTCTCCCACTGTGAATCCGGTCTGGGTTCAAGGATCGGGGTGTGTTTTCGCCATATTTTCAGATCGGTGGATTCGGCCAGCCAGATCGAGGGAGCCCGGCGGTGGATCAACAGGTACTTGCCGCCAATCTTCTCCGGAAAAAGCGAGGCATCCTTGTTCTGTTCATCCAGCAGAACCCCATGCCGGTTCCAGTGGATGAGATTCGTCGAAGTTGCGGAACAGATCTTGAAATCCCGGCCCGAGTACCCAGTGTAGAGCATATGATAGGTACGGCCGAGTTTTACGATTCGCGGATCCTCCACTCCCCGCGTTTCTTGGGGACCTTCCGGATGAAAAACCGATTGATCCAGGCGGTTGAAGTGAGTCCCGTCGCTGCTCACCGCATAGCCGAGGCGGCTGATGAAGGATTCTCCGGCGGAAGGCCGGTCCGTGGCTCGATAGATCAGGTGGATCAATCCGCGTTCGAAACGGTCGGCACAATTGAAGACGGCGCCTCTCTCCCAGGGCGATGAAGGTCGCGGACGCAGCACCGGCTGCTCGGACAGGCGGGTAAGCAGAATCATCGTACTCCCATGGTTGACCAAAGCTGAAGATCTGTAAATGGGTGTTTGCAGCCGTTCGTTTTTTCTTTGCAACTCGGACCCGTGAGACTATTATAAAATTCCTATGTAAACCGGTTTAGGAACTAGATCCGACTGTTAAGACGCTTCAACAAATCGCTCAGGCATTGGGCATTACGTTGGATGATTTGATGAAGGAGGAGGTTTTTCGCAAACCCGCCCCAGACACATACGACCGGACCAGTCTCCTTGCCCAGGATTCATTCCCGGGTAATTTGAGTATACCCCGGATCGTAAAGCAGCTTTGCGGATATGAGTGCAGCCTTGGTAGTGCAGCCCGGAGGAAACACCTCGAAGTAAATAAAAGGTTGTGCCCCGCGGGAAAGAAAGTTAAGATTTCTGTATCAACCGAGAAGGGAGCATCTATGAAAAGCAGGACGCTACTGACATGTTTGCTGATCTTTTTAGTTTTCAACGGAACCCTGATGGCAGATGAAGAAGACGTTCAGGCACTGTTGAACAGAGTTGCCTATCAGGATCTGGAAGGACTAAAGGAATTGATAGTCGGTGGGGCCGATATCAATGCCCAGGATGCTACCTATGGAAACACGGCCCTTTTGATGGCCTGTGCTTACGGCTTCACGGATATCGCCAAGTACCTCATATCTGAAGGAGCCGACGTCAACATTCAGGAGACGATGCACGGGTATACGGCCCTCTTCGGAGCAGTCTACCATTCACGGGAGCTGGTTGAGATCCTACTGGCTAACGGTGCGGATATTCATATCAAATCCAAGGAAGGTATAACTGTCTTTACTATAAGCATAGGTGCTGCGCTTGGTGGAAGCACGACAACCGATTTAGCTTCCCTCTTTCTAGAAAGAGGCGCCGAAGTGAATGAATCCCCAGACACCGGTCCCGGTGAGGGGTACACCTGCCTCATGATGGTTGCCAGAAACGCCAGGCCTGATCTTGTCGAATTCCTGCTCGCCAACGGCGCCGATATAAACGCCAGAGCCAAGGACGGATCGACCGCCCTGAGCTTGGCCCTGGAAGAAAATGATGAGCAGATGGTGGCTCTTCTAAAGGCAAACGGGGCGACGGAATAACATCAGTCAGCGCCGCTTCTGCCTGAATCAGACCCGGTGGTATCGCGCTTGGCATGTAAAATACTGTCTCCTATTCTTGAACCGGAGAGGAATCCAGACCTTTCAGATGCTCTAGGCCCGCCTGATCCCGGAGGAGTGGGGCTGTTGGATTCAGGATCACCGCCTATCCCTTCCAGAAGGAGCCGTGAGGGTCTGCTTCATGGAAACCCACGACACCCGGGAGTTCCATCCCCCGGCCTACGCCTGGCAGGGCTCACAGGCCAGCCGTGCCGGATTGGCAGCCCTGCTCGGATCCCTGGGTTCTGAGCATCCTACGCCGCAGCAGCTCTGTCGACTGGCGAAGCTTGGTTTCCGAAGAGCTCTCGTGCTGCTCTCGAAGAGTCACTTCATTGGCGTTCTGCCAGCGCTCTTTGTATCGTTTTGCCGCGGCTTGGTCCATCGTTCTATTGTAGGGGTGCGTTCAAGGTGCCGTCAAGCCGGGGAATGGGGCGGGGTAGAGCGGGATCAGACAAGTTCTCAGTCCGGCGCGCCGGAGCCGGGCAGCCTCTCCCGGATCTTGTCGATGGTCAGGGGGGCGGAGCCCTCGAAGTGGTTGTTGATATTGAGATAGACATCCACCCTCCGGCGCAGCATCCTGCCGATCGTTTCCAGGATATCCCCGATTTCCTCGTCCTTGGGGCTCACGATCCTGTCCCACTGCTTGCCCGTTATCCGTTCGATGCCCTGGCGGTCCGGCCCATGCAGGCGGATGACGGCCAGGTCGCCATCCTGGAACCACTGCTCCCGCCCAGGCAGGATTTTCCGTAGATCGGGCATGTAGTAGCCCTGGAGAAAACAGGGAAAGAGGGATCTGCCGCGCAGAAACTCGAAGTAGGCGTCGTTGAGGTATTGAGAATTTCGGGTCTCCACGGTGCAGGGGTAAGGGTTGTCGATAGATGCGAAGAAGCTCTCCATGCGGGACTGAAACTCCTTCTGGGAGCTCATCTTCTGCTTGTTGAGGTACTCGAACTGGAAGATCAGGGCCCCGACGTGCTCTTTCAGCGCCTCGATTCGTTCGAGAAAGGCGGCGAACAGTTCCGGGGAGAGGAATTGGGGATTGGCCCGCAGGGGCCCCGACTTGTCCCGCCGGTAGTGGTGGGTCAGGGTGATGCTGTTGGGCACCTTGATGGTGAACATGAAACCTTCGGGAACGCTGCGGGCGTATTCCTCCGCAGTCCATGGATCGGGCAGCCGAGGTTCCGGGGAATCGAACAGGGACCAGAACCACCTGTCGATTTCCGCCGTGTCGTACACTTGAGCGTACTGCTCCAGGTAGCTGCGGTCGCTGTCCCGGGTGTATACCAGACCCTCCCAGGATTTGTAGTTCCAGCTGGAGGTTCCGATGCGCAGCACTGCTAACGCTCCTTGAACTTCCTGCCCGTGGCCAGCTCCACGCAGCGATAGGCTCCGTCGTACACACCGATCGCCTTGTTCTTGACGATGCAGCTGCAGTATAAGCGTAGCAGATCGTCGTGATGCACAAGCATGTCGATGGCCTGCAGGGTTTGAGAAATCGAGCGGGTCTCCACGGTTCCATCGCCGATTTCGGCGCTGCGGATCGCCCCCCACATCTCGTGCCCGCCGACCCGCTCATTAAAGATCTTTGGGATGGGATAGAAGGCCAGCTCGCTGGGCTTGGTGATCATCACATCACAGACGCGCATCATGTAGTTGCTTGCGTACACGGCGTGGAAGGTGTTGTCGAACAGAAACACGTGCAGCCCCCGGGCCGGCTGATCTCGAATCTCGTCCACCAGGGTTTTTGTCTCCTCCCAGCTGAAATGAGGCTGGATCAGCTGTTTCTGTTCGGCGAGGGCCGACTCCAGCCAGGTCCAGTTGTCCCGGTGATCCCCGAGGTTAACGAACAGGGCCAGCTTGTCCTGTTTGATCAGCGGAGTGCAGTGCTCGATGATGGCCCGAAACAGCTTTCTCTGGGCTCCGGCGCCGCCCATGGTCAGAAGAAATCGTCGGGGCTCCCCATTGCCCATTCGGGTAAGTCTGTCCCTGCAGTCGGACTCGATGTTGTGCACCAGCTCGTGATCTACGTGGTGGCCCGTGTAGTACAGCGCATCCGGAGGCACGGGTTTGAGAATCCGCCCCTTCTCGTCAAAGCCGCGCATCGTCCGAAAGCCGTAGTACCCCGACGGGGACTGAACCCCGTGTTTGGCACCCTCGGTGAGCTGAAAGGCCATTGGCCAATTGTCGAACATCAGATCCACGACCCGCCTCATACCTCCGGCCACTGCCCCCATGCAGTTCCACATGTGGGAGGTCAGCACCGGCATATCCGAAGGCAACGCCCGATGCAGGCCGGCGAACAGCTCGCTCATCTTGTAATCCTTGACGTTGGTCTTTATGAAGCGCCAGGGCCAGCCCTCGATCCAGCGGTTGAGAAACCACCACAGGCCGGGGAGGGTCCGTTCTCCGGTGGTCTCCGATTCCCAGACGAAGCGGTTGAAGAAGCGGCTGCGCTGAGACAGGCGGGAGAAGCGGCTGTAGTTGGTGTTGCACCAGTTGATCACATCCGTGGTGATTCCCGGGATAGCCAGAAAATCAAGCCAGTAGGGGGTGAAACCCATGGCGTTGGCACAGGAGGCCGCAGCCATGGCGATGCGGTAATGACCGAAGCCCATACGAATCGTGCTGCAGATGACTGCATTCTTCGTGTCGATCGGTGCCCCCCGATCGTCCCGCAGGATATCCTTTACACCGAAGATAGGTCCCAGGTAGGGGTTGTCATGTACGCTCAAGAGGTAGCGCTCGTTCGGATCGTATTCGAACTTGCGCATGAACCATTTCTGCCGGCGCATGATGGCCCGGGAGGGGGCTGCCTTCAGCTTGTTGCCGAACAGCATTAATCGGCCGTTTTCGCTCTTCATGCCCCGGCTCTCCTGCGGATCACTTGCTCGAGCCCAGGGTCAGTCCCTCGATGAAGTAGCGCTGCAGGAAGATGAATACGATGATCGTGGGTACGGCGGCCAGCAGCGCGCCGGACACGATCACGGTCCAGTCCATGATGAACTGCCCCTGCAGGGAGGCCAGCCCGGCGGTTACCGGCATATGCTCTTCGCTTCGCACCAGCACGATGGCCAGCAGATAGTCGTTGAAGATCCAGGTGAACTCCAGGGTGGCGATCGCCGCCAGTGCCGGGACGGTGAGGGGCATCATGATCTGCCACCAGATGCGAAAGGCATTACAGCCGTCGATCTTGGCGGCTTCGAAAATTTGGATGGGCACCGTGATCATGTAGTTGCGGAGCACGAAGGTGCAGAAGCCCATCTGAAAGGCCGTATGGAAGGCGATGAGCCCCCAGTAGGTGTCGTACAGACCGAGGAAGTCGGTCAGCCGAAACACCGGCAGGAGCAGAACCTGGAAGGGCAGCATCATTCCGCCCACGAAGAGAAAATAAATCAGCCGGTTGGCGCGAAATTTGAAGCGGGCCAGAGCGTAAGCCGAAAGAGAGGAGAGGAACAGGGTCAGAACCAGAGATGGAATGGTGATGATAAAGCTGTTGGGAAGGAACTTGCTTAAGCCCCCCCTCTGCCAGGCCGTTTTGAAGTTGCTGAACACGAGCTGCTTTGGCAGAGCCCAGAAACCCCGCGAGAGAATGTCGTCATTCGTGCGCACCGAGGTGACAACTGACGTGATTACCGGGACCAGCCAGAGCAAAGCCAGGAGAATGAGGATGAAGAACAGGATGACCTTCAGGGGGGATCGGAAAAAGCTTCTCGCTGTCATGATCTGCTCCTACGCCTCTTCGGTCTTCAGTACCCGCCGCAGGTAGATGCCGATGAAGATCAGACTGATGAGAAAGAGGATCACCGAAACTGCGGCTCCGTAGCCCATCTTGTAGTTGTTGAACGCTTCGATGTACATGAAGTTGGCCAACACGCTGGAGGAATTGTACGGTCCGCCCCGGGTCATGACACTGACCAGGTCGAAAGCTCGAAGCGAATCGATGATCGAAATGGTGATCACGATCACGGTGATCGGTGCAAGCTGGGGCAGGATCACGTGGCGAAATACCTGCCAGGCGTTGGCCCCATCGACCCGGCTGGCATCCACCAGCCAGGAATCCACGTTCTTCAAACCCGCCAGGTAGAGAACCATGACGTAGCCGACCTGCCGCCACACAGCCACGGCGATAACCGCCCACATCACCAGGTTCTGGTCGCTCAACCAGCCTCGGGTTATAGAATTGAGTCCTAATAGTCGCAAAACCGAATTGATCAGGCCGTTTTCCGGGTGATACATCCACGACCAGATCAAGCCGCAGACCACCAGTGAAAGGACCATCGGGGCGTAGAAGCTCGCTTTGAAGAATTTGTCCCCCGGTAACGATCTGTTCAGGGCCATGGCCAAGGCCAGGCCGCCGATCACGGGCACGGTAATGAAGCTTAAGATCCATTTCAGGTTGTTCTGCAGTGAGATGAAGAACACGGGGTCCTGAAACAGCCGGAAGTAGTTTCTGAGACGGATGAATTCCGGTGCGGACAGGCCATCCCAGTTGGTCAGGCTGAGATAGAAGGTGTAGAACATCGGCCCGATTACCCAGATCAGGTAGATGATCAGCGGGATGCCCAGGAACAACCAGGGTGTCAGTCGAGAGCTAGCCCTCTCCATATCGACGACCTCCTCTGTGAGCAATGCAGATAAGCCCCCGGCTGGAGTGCCGGGGGCTCAGCGTGTAGATTTTGGATTATTCGGCGAATACCTCTTGGCGC
>Ga0114922_10007109_pt1 | contig 10250 bp, 10 predicted proteins | sample AartaG_FD_100975 | JGI IMG/M metagenome (GOLD analysis project Ga0114922, IMG submission 100975) | Deep subsurface microbial communities from Aarhus Bay to uncover new lineages of life (NeLLi) - Aarhus_00045 metaG | ecosystem: Environmental > Aquatic > Marine > Oceanic > Sediment | place...
AAGGTGTGATCGTCACTGAAACACCCATCGAGGTCGAGCTTAAGGATGGCTTCGTCGGCGATATCCGCGGTGGGGCGGAAGCAAAAGCCCTTCTGGCCAGCATCACCAGGGCGGAGGAGCTGTCCCGAACCATGGAAGCGGAGGACAATCTGCCGAACGGGCAGGGGGAGGTGTATGCCCGCAACTCCCGCAACCTCGGCGAACTGGGTATCGGTTTGAATCCACAGGCCCTCATCGTGGGGAATATGCTCAATGACGAAAAGGTCTACGGGACCTGCCATCTGGCGATCGGCTACAACTACGACGAGGACGCTCCTGCCTTGATCCACCTGGACGGCCTGGTCGAGCAGCCGACTCTCACCGTCATCCTTCCCGGAGGCAAGAAGCGGCTGATCATGGAGAACGGGAAGCTGTCCGCGATAGCTTAGCCTGCTGCTTGAGTTCGCCACGGGAATTTACCTCACCCGGCACTCCGCCCCGCGGAGAGCAACACTCCCAACATCAGGGCGTAGCACAAAGCGGCCAGCAGCAGCAACCGGGAAATGCCCCAGCTCATAGCCAGCGGCAGGGCAAGAATCGAAGCCACTACGGATGCAATGCCGTTGGCCGCCCAACCGTAGGCCCGCAAACGGGGCGAGGACACCAGCAGGCGCAGCCCGACGGGAAATGGCACTCCGACCAGAAGAGCGATCGGTGCCAGCAGGAGGAAAGACCCCAGTGCCTGCCCCAATCCGGATGCCTGCAGGAGGATCTCTTCCACTCTCCCATAAAGCGGAAAGAGCAGCAGCACGCAGAGTACCAGGACGACAAGGAGGGGCGGCAGAATCCGCCGATTCCAGCGCGCGGACACGGCTCCTCCGATCCCCGACACAACCAGGAGCTCGGCCAAGACCACGGTGAAGGCAATCACCGGATTCCCAAATACGAAGGTGTAGCCCTGAAGAAAAGCCATTTCCACAAGCATGAAGCCCGCACCGGCGGCCAGAAAGTACACGATCGCCGCAGAAGGACGAATCGAGCTCTCCTTTCCCTCAGTGTGGCGATCCGGATCCCGCAGCAGCAGTAGGGGAAGCAGAAGCAGCAGCACCCCTAGCACGACGGCAATGCCCAGAACCACCATGACCACGGTTTCCCCGGACAGAAACAGCGTGTAGAAACGACTGCCCGTGCTTCGATACAGAGCCCCGAGCTTCGACCACCGTGTGAAGCGACTGTGGAAAGGCCTGTCGTCCCGAGCCGGAGCAATGTCCAGGTAGTAGCTGCGATAGTACTGTTCCGACTTTCCTTCCCGGAGAACCCGGTACAGGCTTTGAATCTCCCGATAGTGATAGGCCTCGGCGAAGCTGTTGAATTGGTTGGCCTCCCGCGCTTCTATGCCCTCATAAAACACCAGATCGAAGTTGCGTTCCCGGCAGAACTCCCGCAGGTCGGCGATCGAAGGCGGATCGAAGGGCGCGGGGGAACAAAGAATCGTGTAGCTGTCCCAGCCGCGAACCAGGATTATGTGCATGCCCGGATTTTCTACGCCCAGGGCTTCGAGGCCGGCATAGGCAGCCGCAAAAACTTTCAGGATATCCGTGGGCGGCAGGAGCAGTTTTCGGGACAGGATAAAGATTCCATCGGCGGTAAGATGATCAAGATAGCAGGAAAAGGCTTCGACGGTCAGAAGGTGCTCCTGGTTGAGGCTGGCCATCCCGGGGATCGAGGGACCCCAAGATTCCAATTGGATACGCCGGTACCGCTCCTGATTCCGGGCAAGATACTTTCGCATATTGCCGGCTACGATGCGGATGTTCGACTGGATATCCCGCCGCCTCTGCGCGGTTCGCCCGCGGTACAGATCCGCCGCTTCCCCGTGGTCGAGCAGCACGGTGATATCCTTCGCCCCGGAGGCTACCGCGCAGGGCAGACTCAAGCCCCCGCCCTGCTGCAGGATCAACACCTGCTCCGGACCGTCCTGTCTTCGGAGAAGGTACCCGGCGTAGGAATGGAGGTAGCGGCTGAAATCCAATTCACCCCCCAGATCGTACAGCACGAACAGCCCGTCCCCGTCCTGAATCAGAAAGGTGGCCTGGGGAAGATTCCCCTGGTATTTCAAGCTCAAGCCGGGGGCGAAACGAATGTACGGACTATCCAGCCTATCTAGCCGTCCTCGGATCGTGTTGCTTCCGGCCACCACAGAAGTGTCGGGAAATTGCAGTACCTGGGGTAGCAGCTTGTACGGCGATGGGTGGATCTCGAGAAACCTTCCTCCTTTGTAGAGTAATAGAGCACCGTTCAGCAGAAACAGCACTCCGGCGGCGCACAGGATCAGCAGGCGGGTGCCCTTGAAGCCTGTGGGATCCGACCCGGGAAAATCCCGCGGAAGACCCGGGGATCGGAGGAAGGGGAAAAGGAGGAGCAGCACGGCGCAGCTGAACACGATCCGTCCCTCTCCCAGCCAGGGCAGCAGCAAAGCCGGCAGCAAGGCCCCCGCTGCCGAGCCAACCATACTGGCGAAATAGATCCACCCGGATTGACCGGGCAATCCGGCAAAGGCGATCGACATAACCCCACCGGCGAAGAAAAAGGGAACCAAAAGAACGAAAAACGTAGTTAACAGATAGGCTGCCTGCCGCCTTTCCAGAGGCATGCGGAAGTAATCCAAGGGGATGTTCTTGACTAGGAGGAAGGATCCGCCGATGGACAGGGAGCAGAGAAGCATCAGAGCCAGAAACGCGTGAGAATCGAGAGTGCCGACTGACCAGCCCGGGCGGCGTCTCTCGATCAGGCTAAGAACACTGCCGCTTGCGCCAAAACCGAACAGGACGATGCTGATAACCATGAAGGAAAGATGGTTCCACTGGGAAAAGGAGAAAAACCGGGTGAGCAGCACCTCGTAACAGAGAGAGGTTAGGGAAACGCTGAAGACGGCCAGGAAAATCATGCCGGTCTAGAATTCATGAGCTAATAGCCTTCCAGAGCTTTGCCGGTCATGGGAACAAATAGAACACCGGTGATCTGCTGCAGTCGGAAATCCTCCCCCTGCCGGGTTACCACTACCAGGTTCTGATAGCTGAAAGGATGTCCCAGCGGAAGCACGATCTTTCCTCCATCCACCACTTGCCGGAGAAGCGGAGGCGGCACATGGTCCACCGCCGCGGTAATGATGATGCCGTCAAAGGGCGCCTCTTCCTCCCAACCGTAGTAGCCGTCGCCGTGGCGGGTACGGACGTTGCGGTACTCCAGCTCCTCGAGGATCCTCTTCGCCCGTTGATGCAGAACCCCCTTGATTTCGACGGAGAACACCTCGTCAACCAACCCGGACAGTACCGCAGCCTGATACCCGGATCCCGTTCCGATCTCCAACACCCGGTGATCCGGCTGCACCCCGAGCAGTTCGGTCATCAGGGCGACGATGTAGGGTTGGGAAATCGTCTGTCCCTCCCCGATAGGCAGAGGGGAATCGTAGTAGGCGCTGTCTCGAATCCCCTCGGGCACGAAAAGATGTCTGGGAACGGTACGCATTGCCTCCAGAACAGCCTCGTTGCGGACCCCCCTGAAGGCGATCTGGCGGCTCACCATATCGAAACGCCTCTGCCGCATCTCCCGCGATTCGTCCCAGGCGCCGGCTCGAGGGATCAGAAGCGTTAGAGAAACCATCAGGACTATCGTCAAAGCCTTGAGTTTCATCTCTCTCTCTCCTTAGAGCCAGTATACTCCAACTAGCGGCTTCATTGAAATGAAGTTCCCAACACCGGCGGATTGATTGGCAAAAATCCAAGAACCAAGTAGAATGACAACCTGCCCCGGCGTCAGCCGAATCATGGGTTTCTGCAAAAATTGGCTGTGACAATCGAGAAGGTCCGGACCAGAAGAGCACTGCGGGAGTTTGTCTATTTCCCGGAAAAGCTCTATAACCAAGATCCCCTGTGGTCGCCGCCGATCTGGATGGAGGAGCGGCAGACCTTCACCGCAAAGAATCCCATCTTGGCTCATTCGGATTACGCGCCTTTCCTGGCTCGGGAGAACGGATCGGTGGTGGGCAGGGTCCTGGCCTATGTAGATCACAACTTCAACGACTACTACGATTCGAAGGTCGGTATGTTCGGTTCCTTCGAATCTATCCGCGAGCCCGAGGTGGCCGAGGAGTTGTTCGCCGAGACCGAGCGGTGGATGATCGCTCGAGGCATGGACACGCTCCGCGGGCCGATCAATCCTGTTCCCGAGTGCTGGGGATCGTTGTACGACGGATTCGATAGACCCGCGACGTTCATGATGCCCTACAACCCGTCCTACTACAACGAGTACCTCGAGAATCTGGGCTACGATAAGGTGAAGGACCTCTTCGCCTTCGAGGGGGATTCGAAGCAGGGGTATCAGATCCCCGAGCGCTTCATCCGCTTCCGGGAGAAGCTTGCGGCCCGCCGCCCGGATATACGGATACGGCGGATCGACATGAAACATCTGACCAGGGATGCCGAGGCTATCTGGCGCATCTCCAACCAGGCGATTCGCGACAACTGGGGCTGGGCTCCCTACGATAAGGAAGAGCTGAAATCGACGATAAGAAAGCTTAAACCCATCGCCGATCCGGACGCCATCTGGATGGTCGAGGACGCCGGGCAACCCGTTGGATTCTGTCTGGGCTTTCCCGATATCAACATCATCCTGCGACGGATCCGGGGCAGGATCCTGCCCTTCGGCTTCATCACCCTGGTCCGGAGAAGAAAACGACTTCAGGACTTCCGGCTCTTCGGTCTGGCCGTTCTGCCGGAGTACCACGGCCTGGGGCTCGATGTTCTGCTTTACATGAGCCTGTTCGAAGCTCTTGCTCCCCGAGGTGTGCGGTTGGAGGCGAGCTACATTCTGGAAGACAATTCGAGCATGATCAATGCACTGCAGAAGCTTGGATTAGAAATTACAAAAACCTACAGGGTGTACGAAAAAGCGCTCGGCAACCGGCCGGCCGCTGCCTTAGGATGAAAGGAATGAAATTATGAGGATCACGGGTATCGCGGATGAAGGCTCTCCTGAACTGAAGGAGCAGATCCGAATCCACAAGACACTGGGTTGGGACACCCTCGAGCTGCGTTTGATCGGAAAGACCAACATCTGTGCCATCGATGACGCTGCCTTCGACGAGGTCTGCCGGACCCTCCAGGAAGAGAAGATGGGCGTGGTTTGCCTGGCTTCCTCGATCGCCAACTGGGCTCGACCGATCACCTCCGATTTCCAGGTGGACGTGGAGGAGCTCAAAACGGCCATTCCCCGGATGCAGCGCCTGAATACCCGCTTCATTCGGGTCATGTCCTATCCCAACGACGGCCTCTCTGAGGCGGAGTGGAAGAGGGAGGCGATCCGCCGGATGAAAGAACTGGCCCGGATCGCCGCTGACGGCGATGTGGTGATGGTGCACGAGAACTGCTCCGGATGGGGCGGCATGAGCCCGGAGAACCAGAAGCAGCTGTTGGAGGAGGTGCACTCTCCCCACCTGCAGATCGTTTTCGACACGGGCAATCCGGTCGGCGAAGGGCATCCGGCAGAGGAAACCTGGGATTTCTATCAGACTGCGCTTCCCTTCATCAAACACATCCACATCAAGGACTGCGCAAAGAATGAGAAGGGCGAGATCGAGTACACCTACCCGGGAGAGGGCCAGAGCATGGTGCGCAGGATCCTGGAGTCCGTCCTCGATCTCGGCTACACCGGTGCCTATTCCATCGAGCCCCACATCACCGCCCAGATCCACCTGGGCAAATCAACGACGGGCAAGGAGGCCGAGGAGGTCTATCTGGAGTACGGTCGACGAACCAACGCGATGTTTGCGGAACTCGCAGGGTAAGCGACTGGGAAGTAACCGGCCGGGTCAATCCGCGTTCAGGGCATACCCCCGGGCCAAACAGCGCTTGTTGATCTCGTTCAGATCCCTGTGCCGGGCTGAGACAGCCCGGTCCAGCGTAGCCCGGATGGATTCCAACGCAGCGACCTCAGGCTTCAGCTTGGCCAGCAGGCCGAGCATGATCATGTTGGCGGAGCGGGCGCTGCCTTCCTCTTCCGCCATCGCATTCGCTGCCACCGCAATGTTCTGGATATCCGTGCGGGACGGTTTGATATCGATTAGGGAAGTGTTGTACAGGAGAATACCCCCCGCCCTAACCTTCGGCTCGAACTTGATCAGGGAGGGTTTGTTCAATACCACACATACCGACGGGTGGGGCACCAGGGGCGAGGCGATCTCCCGGTCGCTGATCACGATGGAGCAGTTGGCCGTGCCGCCGCGCATTTCCGCTCCGTAGGCGGGAATGTGGGTGACCTTTTTCCCCTCCCTCATGGCTGCCAGGCAGACGATCGTACCGGAAAGGATGATTCCCTGGCCGCCGAAACCCGCGAAGATGATCTCTTCCCGCATCGTTTCCTCCCTCCTATCGGTCTCGGAAATTGCCGAGAGAATAGTAGGAAACCATCTCGTTGCCTACCCAATCCGCTGCTGCCTGTGAACTCATTCCCCAGTTGGTCGGACACATGGAGAGGAACTCGACAAAGGAAAATCCCCGACCCTTGACCTGGTTTTCGATGGCCTTCTTGACAGCCCGCCTGGCTTTGAGGATATGGGGTGCATCGTGGACCGAGCAGCGTTCTATGAAAACAGGCGCCTCGAGGGTGTTCAGCAGTTCGCAGGCTCGAATCGGCATTCCCGCTTCCGCCGGGTTGCGGCCGTACGGAGAGGTCTTGGTTTTCTGTCCTGCCAGAGAGGTCGGAGCCATCTGCCCTCCGGTCATTCCGTAGATGGCGTTGTTAACGAAAAGAACGGTGATATTCTCACCCCGGTTCGCCGTGTGGACCGTTTCCGCCGTGCCGATCGCCAGGAGGTCGCCGTCGCCCTGGTAGGAGATCACCAATCGGTCGGGAAGCACACGCTTGACCCCGGTCGCTACGGCAGGTGCGCGGCCGTGGGAAGCTTCCAATCCGTCGGCATTTATATAGTAATACATCAGTACCGCACATCCCACCGGAGCGATGACCACCGTCTTCTCCCGCATCCCCAGCTCGTCAATCGCCTGGGCCATGAGCCTGTGGATGATTCCATGGCCGCAGCCCGGGCAGTAGTGGGTGGGAACATCGGTAAGAGACTCGGGCCGAGTGAACACAAGCTTGCTGCCCGCTTCTTCGCCTCTCATGCTTTTTTTATCCTTTTGATAATCTCCTCGACTTCTACGAGCATGCCACCCATGCGCCCGTAGAACTCGATCGGAACCTTGTCGCCCAGGGCAAGGCGGACATCCTCGAGCATCTGTCCTGCGTTCATCTCCACAACCAGAACCTTTTTCATCCGCGTTGCGCTTTTGAGCAGCTCCTCGTATGGAAAAGGCCAAAGCGTGATCGGACGAAACAACCCGGCCCGTACACCGGCTTCCCGCAAAGCGTTTACCGCCGCTTTGCAGACCCGGGCGGCAAAACCGAAGGCGACCAGAAGGACCTCGGCATCCTTGCACTGATAACATTCGCAGCGAATCTCGGCTGCCTCTATCTTTCGATACTTCTCCTGAAGCCGAAGGTTGATCTGCTCCACCCCGTCTTCAGGCTTCAGCCGAAGGGAGGCGATCACCCGGGGTTCTCTGCCGGCTGCCCCGTCGAGAATCCATGAAGACTTGTCGAACTTCTTCTTAGAAGGCTTCGGCAGTACGAGGGATTCGGACATCTGGCCCAGATAGCCGTCCCCTAAAATCATGGTCACAATTCGATACTGGTCGGATAGATCGAATGCGGTGACCGCCAAATCGGCCAGCTCTTGAACCGAAGCCGGAGCCAGCACGACCATCCGGTAGTCCCCATGGCCTCCCCCCTTGGTGGCTTGGAAATAATCCCCCTGAGCCCCGGAAATATTTCCCAGCCCCGGTCCGCCCCGCATCATGTTCACGACAACCGCGGGCAGTTCCGTCCCCGCCATGTAGGACAAGCCCTCCTGCTTAAGGCTTATCCCGGGGGAGCTGGAAGAAGTCATGGTCCGGGCTCCGGCGGCTGCGGCGCCGAAAACCATATTGATCGAGGCGATCTCGCTTTCGGCCTGCAGAAAAGTTCCGCCGACCTCCGGCATTCTCCTGGCCATGTAGGCTGCAATCTCGTTCTGCGGGGTAATGGGATAGGCGAAATAGTATCGGCAGCCGGCGATGATCGCGGCCTCGGCGAGCGCTTCATTCCCTCGCATCAGCAGTGGTTCAGCCACAAAAACCCCCTTCAAACTGCCTTGGCGAAACGCCAAATTTCAATCGCAGTATCCGGACAGATAATGGCACAGAATGTACAGGCGGTGCAACGATCCGGATCGACACAAACGGCATAGTGGTGACCCTGCCTGTTGAAGGTGTCCGCTAACTCGAGTATGTGCTCCGGACAGGCTTTCACGCAAAGGCCACAGCCCTTACAGCGTTCCGGATCGATATTTGGCTTTCCTTTTGCCAAAACAACGCTCCTCTATAAGAAAATTTCGAGAAAATACTTGTGTTTGGTTCATTTGACAGGAAAACATCCCGAAGGGTTGCAGGAAATCTCTATCATCCACAGGAAAGAAATGGAAGAGCATAAAATCGGTTCTTATTAGGGTACTTCAGTACTACCAAAATAGTACCATGAAAGTACCCAAGTAGGCTACGACCGTGGCTGCCTCCAGTGTACAATTGCGTATTAAGAAATCTGCAATAAACGAAGGAGGCGCAGATGAAAACGATCATGTTCGTACTGGTATTGCTGCTTTCGGTGGCAAGTTTTACCCTCGCTACTCCACAGCAAGAATCAACGGAAAAACCGATTAGGCTGACCTTTTACCACTACGCCAGCCAGACACATCTTCTCTACATCAATCCCCTCAAGGAAGGCTTTGAAAAAGCCTATCCCAATGTCACGATTGAATGCTGCAGGCTCTGTCTCTCGGTGCTGTGGGATACATTTTGAAGGACGTGCATACCAGCTACCTGATCAATGCGATCCGATCGGTGCACAAGGGCGGCGTGCTGATAGCACCGAAGGTAGCGCGAAAGCTTGTTGCCAAACTAAATCCCCCCGGCGATGGAGAAGCGATGTCAACCAGACAAACAATCCTCGAATCTCTCAGCAAACGGGAACAGGAAGTACTCCAGCAGATTGCAAAGGGGTACTCCAACAAAGAGATCGCCCAGAACCTTTTCATTGCTGAGCAGACAGTAAAAAACTATGTGAGCGTCATATATTCAAAGCTCGGTATACATGACCGTACACAAGCTCTACGTCTGGCAATCGAAGCGGGTTTTAGTATCCAGAAAAAAGCATGACGGTCTAGTGATCTAAAGTACACCTACGAGCCTCCGGAGACCTCAATCGGTTCCACGCCGGGTTCAAGAACCCTCAGATTTTTCACTGAACTCCCCCCGAAACCGAGGCAGACTTTCGGGGAACTCCCTCTGGATGAAATCTATCAGCTTCTCCCTCACCTGGCAGCGTAGAGTCCAGAGACGGGAAGCATCGCTTGCGCTCATCAACGCCCGGACGGCCATGGTTTTTTCCGTGGTGTCGGTAACCTGAACAACACAAACCTCCCCATCCCAGTCCTCGGACTGCTCCAGTATGCGCTTCAGCTCTTCCCGAACCGCCTGCACGGGAACGCTGTAGTCGCAGTACATGTATACCGTGCCCAACAGGTCGGCGGAGACCCGGGTCCAATTCTGAAAGGGCTTTTCGACGAAGTAAGAGATGGGAACCACCAGTCGGCGCTTGTCCCAGATGCGGACCACCACGTAGGTCAGGGTAATCTCCTCGATTCTTCCCCATTCGTCTTCAACGATCACAACATCATCTATACGGATCGGCTGGGTCAAGGCGATTTGAAAACCGGCGAACAACAGGGCGATCGAGCGCTGGGAGGCGAATCCGAGAACGATGCCCACGATACCGGCGGAGGCCAGGATTGTCGTGCCCAACTGTCTGACCTTCTCGAAGTTCATCAGGATCAAGGCCAGGGCGATAACACCGACGATGACGGCGAACACCCGTTTCAGATAGCGCATCTGAGTTTGGATCTTGCGGGCTTTGAGGTTATCCTCAGCATCGATCCTGTACTTGTCTAAAAGATAGTCCTGCAATACGGCGGCGGAGCGGACAACGAGCCAGGCGACTATAATAATCGTAAGAATGCTGATACTGTGCCGCAGCAGATCGAGCAGATGCTCCGGCAGTGAGACAAAGGGAAGTACCACGACCACTGCCAGGAGAGGCAGGCCCAAACGCAAGGGACCTCT
>Ga0114922_10007110_pt1 | contig 10248 bp, 5 predicted proteins | sample AartaG_FD_100975 | JGI IMG/M metagenome (GOLD analysis project Ga0114922, IMG submission 100975) | Deep subsurface microbial communities from Aarhus Bay to uncover new lineages of life (NeLLi) - Aarhus_00045 metaG | ecosystem: Environmental > Aquatic > Marine > Oceanic > Sediment | place: Aarhus...
AATCGGTTGGAGACTCCCTCTGCGGATGGATTTTGGAAGCTTCGCCTGAGTTTTCTTGTCGGGCTTGGATACTACAGTAAGTTCGGCACGACATTTGCCGTAGACGAAAAGGATTTAAAGGAGAGTTTTGCCTACTTCAACAATCTTGATCCCACGGCAGAGAAGATAAGGCAGCAAATAAACGATGGGGCAGAATTATTCACCGGTGCCCCTTTGGTTAAAGTCGGCACGTACATGGCGGAAAAAATAAAGGAACATCACGGTGAGGACAGTTTAGATGGTTTACGCAGAAACGGCTCCATTCCATTCTTCAAAACCTACATTGACCTCTACAATAGTGATCGTTCAATACCTGAGGAGTGCACATTCACTGAGGATTTCGAGAGGATGCTAGGGGAATGGTATAGTTCATATAAAAAGACCTGGACTGATGAAACGCGGAAGTACTTCCTCATACCTCTTGTGGATTTCGGGAAATACATTGACGACATTAAGAAAAAATTCAAGGGCGAAATCGTTTATCCCAGTTTGAATGTCCTCTTTAATTCATATGCCTATTACCTGAAAGGCGAGGAGAAACTGGATGAAGGGCTCAAGGTGCTTCTTGATGCAGTCCAATTATTCCCCAGTGATGCGAATCTCTTCGATTCGGTTGGGGAGTTCTATCTTGCCAAAGAAGATAAAGCTAAAGCAATTGAACATTATAAAAAAGCTCTGGAGATAAACCCAAATTTGAGATCGTCAACTCTGGCGCTCGAAAAGCTGGAGGAAAAGCACTCGCTTGATCACTTGATCAAGCACACTCGAGTTAAATCTAAAAAGTAAATTACACTAAAAGGCATCACATACGCCGGCTGTGTACTCCAATAAATGGACTAAGCATACCGGTTCTTATCCTGCCAAGGATTTTGAATGCTTGCTCAGCACTATATCCATTTTCGAAAAAATTATTTTCGTATCTGAAAAGAAATAGTACTGTTTTTTAAAGTTGAACACTCCATCTGCAGGGATTTCTTCTTCAGTTAGATTCATTCATGTCGGATTGAATCGATGGGATTGGCCGACGCGGCCCTGAATACCTTGAAGGACACAGTGAACAGAGAAAATAAAAGGGCAATTCCCGATGCCAGCAACAAAGTATCAACCCCCGTTTGGATACGGTAAGCGAAATTCTGGAGCCACCTGTTCATCACATACCAGGCCACAGGCAGGGCTATGATGTTGGCCAGAATCACCCATTTGGTGAACCTCCAGGACAGCATAACTATAATATCCAAAACCGACGATCCAAGAATCTTTCTTATCCCGATCTCTTTGGTCTTTTGCTCGGCAGTAAAAGATGCCAGCGCGAGGAGACCCAGGCAGGAAATGACAATGGCCAATAAAGAGAAGATTCCGAAGAGAAGACGGCTTTTCTCTTCGTTTTGATAAAGCCGTGCAAAATCTTCATCGAGAAACGAGAAAAGGAATGGCTGTTCGCCTCTGTAAGGCTGGAGTTTCTCTTCCATGTACGCCAACGTTTGACTCATATCTTCAGTTCCGATTCTCACAGACATGTGGAAAAGCCAAGGTCGATATATGTAAAAGGCGACCGGCTCAATTTTGTGATGCAGAGATCGGAAATTAAAATCCTTCACCACTCCGACCACTGTTCCCCAATCTAACTCACCAATTTTGAACCTCTGCCCTATGGGATTCTCCCATCCTATCTGTTTTGAAAGGGTTTCATTGATGATATAGGAACGGCTGCTGCTGTCGTTGGCATACTCTGGAGAAAAATCTCTGCCTTCCAGAAGCTCGATCCCGTAAAAAGACAGGAAGTCATAATCCACTGTCATGTACGGAGAAATCCACCGATCCTCGGGACTTAGGCCTTCAAAGAATATTTGATTTCTCCAAAGCGGACTTCCCAATTTGCGTGTTGATGCTGTGACTCCTTTTATTTCCGGATGCATCGAAAGGTCCTCTTTGATGGCATCAAAATGTTGTTGCATCTGTTCTGTCATTGGCAGGACGACAACCTGGGCTTTGTTAAAGCCTGTGTTTCTATTCCTCATGAATCCGAACTGTTTGGAAACCACAGTTGTGCAAAAGATCAACATGATGGAAATAGCGAACTGTACCATAACAAGGATTTTTCTAAGCTTGTCGGATTTTTTCTCTTGGATAAATGAACTTTTAAGAACGACCACGGGTCGAAAAGAAGAAAGGACAAAAGCAGGATAGATACCAGCTAATACTCCAGCCCCAACTAGAAAATAAAGTATCCCGACTGCAAAGATCCAATTATTCAAATAATCGAAGGATATGTTGATACCCAAAGTGTTTTCAAGCACAGGTTCAATCGTTTGAACGATTACTACCGCAAGAAATAGGGCACATATCGAAAATAATAAGGACTCACCCATAAACTGCCGGACCAGCTGTAATTTGTGTGCCCCGATAACCTTGCGGACTCCTACTTCTCGAGCACGGCTGACAGAACGGGCCGTGGAAAGGTTGATGAAATTGATGCAAGCGACAAGCAGGATAAAAAACATAATGATGGAAAAGAAATAGATATCCATGATGTCGCCTTTCAGCCAGTTGATTTCCCACATGATGTGCTTGGAGCGAAGGTGGATGTTTCTTAAGGGCTGAAGAGATAAAGACACATGATCTGCATTCATCCTAAAGTACTTCCGGGTATGTGCCGGGAGTTTACTTTCCAGTGCTTTCGGATTCGCATTTTGCTTGAGAAGAACATAGGTGGGTGAATAATGGTCATAATTATCCCACTCGACAGGTTGGTTCCTCATTTCCATGATTGAAACCAGCATATCGAATTGGATGTGAGAGTTTTCGGGTACATTTTCGGCAACACCTGTAATCCTAAAAATCCCGGAATCAGGGCCCTGAAGGATTTGGCCCACAGGATCTTCCTTTTTGAATATGCGCTGTGCGGTATCCTCTGTTATGACCACAGTATTCGGCTCCAAAAGTGCAGTCTGAGGGTCACCCCGCAGCAGTTTAAAGGAGAAAACCTCAAAAACATCCGGATCGGCGATCAAAGCTCGAGGAATTTCAACCATCTCATCCTTGTGCTTGGTCCAGATGGTCCCCATATTGACGAAATTGACAGCCATGCTGACTTCCGGATATTCTACAAAAGTCTCTCCCATCCATGGAGTAGATTGCCCGAGATTCGTTTCGTCCTGTCCTTCAAAAAATTGTCTCTCGACCAAACGAAAGATACGGTTTTCGTTTTTGTGAAATCGGTCAAAAGAAAGCTCAAATTGGAGATAAAAGGCAAGCACTATGCAACAGGCCATACCCAGCGCCAGCCCGGCGATATTGATGAAAGAATACCCTTTGTGCCTGGTGATGTTTCTCCAGGTGGTTTTCAGATAATTTTTAAACATACTGGATTCTCCTTATATCAATTAAAAGGTCTTGCCTTCTCAACATAAGCTAAATCTATTCATTGGAGATTTATGAGTTTTTATCTTTTGGGGGCGTGAACAAGGCATCATCCAAAGGCACGTTAATTTTCACTTCCTCAACGACGCCGCCATGAGGAGGCCCTAAGGAGCCGACGTTCCTGATAAAGACATAAGGAATCTTGATCCCGTCAGCATCGCGGTAATTCCAGTAAGATAAATAGGACTTCATGAAAGGCTGGTCCTGAATATAATCAGACTTGATCTCGGTCAGAAGGTTGGTAAACGCGGAAAAGAAAAGGTCCTGTTGAAATCCATCCCAGAATGTCCTCCGCAGGTGATATACAGGAGAACTTTCGAGAAATTCCAATCCGATAAACGTATAGGACACTTTCTTTGTGGAATAATCAATAAACCAGTTGTCTATGCTTGCCATCCGAATATATGGATTCGAGTCTCCTTCCACTTTCCTCCAACCTTTATCACTGACATTCCAGACCGATTCTCCGTCGGTTGCGGTGAATTGGCCGCCGCTCTCAAGACCCTGGCGGTAAAAATGCGGGCGCTTATACATGCGGACCAATCTTGTTTGCAGGCCTCTAGTGCTTTGAACGCTGAATACCAAGACCATGGTTTTGACCGCCTTCCAGGCTTCTCTGCCGCCGGTCGCTTCTATATGCCTTTCGATGACCTCTTCGGCTGTTGCCGCCAGCTTGCCTTCGTTTGTTTTTAAGAAGTCTGCCAAGGTGGCTTCGTCTCGAATCGATTCCATTTTAGCGATGTCTTCGAGGCTTTTCTCAGCGTCCCCGGCTGCGTAGTGTGCAACTGCCATAAGCCAGTACACATTTGTCGATTCCGGGTAGAGTTTGGCTCCCATTTCCAGCACTGCTACTGCTTCTTGCGGCCGGCCTGCTTGAAGAAGTTTATTCCCGAGAGCTGTGAATTCGGCTTCGATGAATGAATAGTTTTCCTTTTTAGTTTTCAGTAGAAAAAATTTCGCCTTCGCTGCGTCGACACCCCTTTCATTCAGCACCTGCTCAATCACTGTTACGGCTGACTCCTTTTCCTTTGCGGCCTCTTCCTGCGCGAATACTCCTAACGCAACGAACACTGCCATCATCACAGCCAAATGAAGCACAGTCATAAGTCGGATGTGTTTTTTACTGAGTTTGTTCATTGTGTCTGTCAATTTCACCTCCAGAGAAAAAAGCCTGCGTGTTTTCGATGCACCCCAAATCTATCCTCTTGGCCCTTCCGTTATCTGGGGAGGACCATTAATTGATCATATAAATGCCTACGAAACGGCCTTATTTTTTCAGCTTTTTTATGAATCCGGCATCCACCCACCAGATATGGCTCTCGCCACCCCGCTGGCTGAGAAAAAACATATATTTCCCGTCCGGAGTGACCATCGGACATATATCGATGCCGGGAGAGTTGATGGGTTTTCCCAGATTCTTGGGCTCGGTCCATCCCCCGTCTTCTTTACGGTAGCTAATAAAGAGATCATAAGTCCGGGAGAAAAGCAGGTAGCTGCTGTCAGGCGCGATGAAAGGCATACCCTCTCCCTTATTGGTATTGATTGGAGGGCCAAGGTTTTCGGGCTTCTGCCATTTGCCGTCCACGAGCTTTGAGCAATAGATGTCCCCTTCGCCGTGTCCCTCAGGGATACTGGAACTGAAGTAGATGGTATGTTCGGCGTCCACAGAGACCTGCCAGTGATGGGGATAGTCATTGACAGAAGGATCGACGGCCTTAGGCTTAGACCACCCCTTTGCGGTTCGGTCCACATACCAGATCCGCTCCTTGCGAGACTGTGGATCGCCAGGAAGCGGCATTGTGGACATGAAGTAAACGCGTTTTCCATCAGGCGCAAAAAACGGAACATCCCCCTCTTCATCTCCAGTGAATGGGGCGAAGTGAGGCACTGTCCAGCGTCCATTTTTTCGCTCTGACATTAAAATCCCTCCCGTGGAATAGAGCTGTCCGGGAATCTCGATCATGGGTGCCCACATGACAGTATTCCCGTCCGGGGAGAAGGCTGCCGTGCTGTGAAGTCCCCAGATGGAGGACACGATTCCGGTGGCGAACAGCTCGGGCGTATCACCGGGGGGCTTCTGGCCCATATAGTCTCCTTTGAGGACAGGAAACTGGATGGGCTTGTCTTCTGCCCCATTTTCTATCAGAAGAGCACACACTTTATCCTGCTTCATCTCATCGGCGGCGTTCAGAGGAGTCTGCCCCATGATGCTGCGCGCATTGATCTCCGCTCCTTCATTGATCAGCCGTTTGACGTTTTCAATCCGGCCGTCTCTTGCCGCATAATGCAGGGACGTCCATCCATAATTGTCTTTCAGATTGATATCCAGGCCCTTGGCGATCAGGATCTCCAGTATTTTGATTGAGTCACCGGACGCAGCCGAATGCAGCAGAGTACCGCCGCTGGAGAGCTTGAACGTGGGATCGCCGCCCGCCTTGGCAACGGCGTCAAAAAGCCGGCTCAGTCCTTTGGAGGCGGCTATGGATAAGAAGAACCGGGCTTCACGTCCCCCGGAAGGAATGTCTGCTCCCGCATCCATAAGAATATCGACAACTTCTTTTTTACCCCGCCAGGCAGCCAGTTCGAGAGACGAAGATTGGAATTTATCCCTGGCGTTGACATCGGCACCAGCTTCAAGAAGGATCCGTATGGTTCCCGGCCCTCCCCTTTCTCTGGCACACAGAATAAGCGGGGTGCGCTGGTAATCGTCTCTGCTTTCGATATCCGCGCCTTTTTTCACGAGGAGTGCCACCGCATCCGCGGCATCAGACATGGCTGCATGATGGAGAGCGGTATCCCCTCCATAGTCCTTAGCATCGACTTCAGCTCCTTTGGCGGTCAGGAAGGCAATGCCTGAAGCGCTATTGCGGACCGACAGGCTGTGAAGAGGGACGACCTTGTTGCTGTCCTCGGCATTGACATCCGCGCCTTTTTCCACGAGAAACTTCAAGACCTCGAGATGGACACCACGGCAGGCCCAGTGAAGCGGCGTGCGGCCGTCTTTATCTTTGGCATTCACCAGGTCGGGATTCTTCTCGATAGAAGCTTTCACACCTTCCAAATCTCCCTTCTGGGCGAGTTCGTGAATCTGATCCGCGAAAGCCCGGCCTCCGAAAGTGATTAGAAATCCAACCAGAATCAATGTCCATCCTATCCCTGATTTGGTTATTTTATTTACCAATTTCACCTCCGTAGAAATATACAATTCTCCCTAATTCCCTATTCTGAAATGCAAAAAATATGCCAATGATATTTCATGAAGTTTTCCAACACTTATTCGACTCTATATGCTGGAATGTCATTCATACCGCAGTGAATCGACAGGATTAGCCAGGGCTGCTTTAATGGCCTGAAAGCTCACTGTGCCTAAGGAAACAGCCAATATTAGGAAAGCGGATAAGAAAAAGATTCCTAGGCTCATATTGGTGCGGTAGGCAAAATTCTGGAGCCATCGGTTCATAGCATAAAAAGCAACCGGCCAACCTATGAAATTGGCAAACAAAACAAGCCACACCAGATCTCGAGAGAGGAGATAGACAATCTTCGACACCGACGCTCCCAACACCTTCCGGATTCCGATTTCCTTTCTTTTCTGTTCAGCCATGAACGTGGACAATCCAAACACTCCCATACAGGCGATAAAAATGGCTACCAAAGAAAATACAGTGAACATTCTCTCCATTCTTTGCTCATTGATATACGCCGTGTTGAATACGTCATCAAAGAAACGGTACTCAAAAGGATAGAGTGGAGAGAATTTTTTTATGGTCTCTCCAATAAATCCGATAGCATCGGGGATGTTTCCACCCTGTATCTTTATGGATAATTGCAGGCCTCGATTGGGATTGAGATAAAAATACAAAGGCTGGATCTCTTCATGAAGGGAATTAAGATGGAAATCTTTCATAACGCCCACAACCTGGCCAAATGGTTCTTTACTCCCCCAATGGCTGAGTTTCATGCCCAGATGAAAATCATCTCCGAAAACCTTCACAGCTTTCTCGTTGACAAGAAAAGCGCCGTTCTCATCCGATGGAAATTCCCTGGAAAAGCTTCTTCCCTTTACGATTTCAATCCCGTAAAGCTCTGTAAAATCATAACCGATCTCACCCACTTTGACCCAAATCTGCAAATCCTCAGGTTTTCCTGGCCATTTGATAGTGGTCGAGGCTCCCACGTCATTGGGTAAATGCATCGAAGGGGCCGCATAAAGAATTCTCGGGCTCCTTTTCAATTCTTCAAGGACAGGAGCGACGTTCTTCCTGAGATTTTTGTCATTTAAGGGAACGATTACAATCTGGTCTTTGTCAAATCCGATTTCACTTTTTTTTATGTAATCAAGCTGACTTTTCACGAGAAATGTAGATATGAGAAGCACAAGCGAGACAGCAAACTGGACGACAACCAGGATGTTCCGCAATCTTGCCTTTTGAGAACCTATCCCGGCGCTTCCCTTTAGCACGGTCATAGGCCTAAAAGAAGACAACAGGAATGCAGGATAGCTTCCTGCAAATAATCCCACAAACACAACCAGCGCTAAGATCCCCGGAAGGAGCCGGGTTAAACTCTCCCCATCCAGGATCAGTTCTCTTCCTGCCAGAGAATTAAAGAAAGGGAGGAATAGCTGCGCCAGCAACAGGGCCAATCCTAGAGAAAAAAGGGACATTAGGAGAGATTCTCCCAGGAACTGTCTGGCTATCTGGCTTCTATGGGCGCCGATGACCTTACGGGTTCCGACCTCTTTCAGCCGTGCACTCGACCGGGCTGTTGTTAAATTCATGAAATTGATACAGGCGATGACCAGGATGAGAACAGCTATGGATCCAAACAATAATAATGTCGATACGTGTGTATTCGGGCTGATTTCTCCAATATAATGGGAATGGAGATGGATACTGAGAAGAGGCTGGAGGAATAGCTTCGCTTTTGGGATCCCATGCTTTTCTGAGAATGCAGCAAATTTCGCTTCGACTTCTTGGGCATTCGCATTCGGCTTCAGAAGAATATAGGTGTAAAAGCTCCAGTACTTCCATGCATCCAGGGGCTCATCATAAAGTTTACCCCATGTTTCAAAGGGAACAAAAATATCCTTTATTAAATGAGAATTTGAGGGCATATTTTTGATTACGCCAGTGACAGTAAGGTCTGTTTTCTCGTCGAATTGAATAATTTCGCCCAAGGGATCCTGGTTCCCGAAGAATTTTCCTGCCAATTCTTCAGAAAGCACAATCGAGTAAGGATCGCTAAAGGCCGTGCCCGCATCCCCATAAAAAAAGTCAACCGTAAAGATTTTAAAAAAGCTCGGGTCGACGGCGTAATAGGATTCATAGAAATGTTTATCCCCATAGGAAAAAAGCTTATTGCCTCCGCCTCTACTCACTCGAACAGATGCTTCTATCTCTGGAAACTCCTGGGCTAAAGCCGGAGACATTGGGGGTGGAGTGACAACCATCTTTGTCGGTGGAGGATATGCATGAGATTCATTCGCCACCCGGAAAATTCGGTCTGCCTTCTCATGATGTTTATCAAAACTTGTCTCAAACTGTACCCAAAGCATGATGATGACAACGCAGGCCATTCCAACGGCCAGGCCGACAATATTGATGAACGAGAAACCCTTGTGTCTGCGAATGGTTCGCAGAGTCACTTTCATCGCTAACATCAACTCCGCCAGTAGCAGAGTCAGCTTAGGTTTGATTTTCATGGCTCTTCCTTTCATGTTCGCACCTTGTATTTCCTCTTTTGAATTGCAAAAAATATGCCAATGTCATCTCCTGGGTTATTCGAGGTTTACAAAAAACTCTTTGTCCTTTCCCGCACAGTTTTTATCCGTATCCGAACAGAAATAATATTTCCTACATTAACTCTACTGAACGGATAGACAATCCAAATGAGTGAAAAACGCAGTTTGTATAAAGCACATTTTCTGACGGTTACTCGTATTTCAGGGTGTCGGCGGGATTGGTGCGAGCCGCTTTGAATGTCTGATAAGAGACAGTGAGAAAAGCAACCCCAAAGGCTGCCGCACCAGATATCAAAAAAATCTCAATGCCCAGTGATGTCCGGAAGGGATAATTCTGCAAAAACATCCGCATCACAAAATAGCCCAGAGGCCAGGCAATAATATTGGCAATAGCGATGAGTTTGAGATATTCTCTGGATAGCAGTCTAATGATGTCCGCACCCGAAGCACCCAGCACTTTGCGGATACCGACCTCTTTTATCCTCTGTTCCACGGAATAGGCCGCAAGTCCGAACAATCCCAGACAGGATATCAGAAGAGAAAGATAGGCCGCGTAATTAAAAAACCGGCTGGTAAGGCGCTCTGACAAATACACATCCTCTAAGATATCCTCTAATAGCCTGGCCTCAAAAGTTTGATCCGGGTCGTAACCATTCCATATTTTTTCGATCCATGCTGTTGTGCCGGTTATGTCTTCGGAATTGACTTTTAAAATCATGTATTCTGTATCCTGCGGATCCAGGTCCAGGACCAGGGGACTGATCCTATCACGCAAAGTGGCGTAATGATAGTTTTCCATCACGCCGACGATGGTTCCTTTTCCTTTAAAATGGCCCATTTTCTTGCCTATGGGGTTCTTCATGCCCATGGCTTTGACCGCCTCCTCATTCACGATTAAAGCCGTTTCCTTATCAGTGGCAAAATCGCGGGAAAATTTCCTTCCTTGAACAATGTCTATGCCAAAGGTATCAAAAAAATCATAATCCACACTGCCATGATACATATAGATTTCTTTGTCGCTGTCACGGCCGTCCCATTCATTCAGC
>Ga0114922_10007112_pt1 | contig 10248 bp, 12 predicted proteins | sample AartaG_FD_100975 | JGI IMG/M metagenome (GOLD analysis project Ga0114922, IMG submission 100975) | Deep subsurface microbial communities from Aarhus Bay to uncover new lineages of life (NeLLi) - Aarhus_00045 metaG | ecosystem: Environmental > Aquatic > Marine > Oceanic > Sediment | place...
AACACTCAACCCTATCATGGATGACTTCATAGAAATCCACATACCCTATTTCCGTACCTCCCCATCCGGGAACAAAAACTAAAGGACGTTTTGAGATTGGATTGTCAGGTTTAAAATGATAAACTCTAATTTCACCATTATCTACAGGAACATACAGGATTTCAGTTGTATTAGCCTCCCAGAAATTTGGAACTTTTCTTTCAGTAGCATCAAGCATTTCGTGAACTAGTTGTTCTAATTCAGGAGACATATCCAGCATAGACTGTTCCTTATGTAGAGTTTCTTGAACTTGTTCTGTCATCTACTTTTTCTCGTAAACACTGCATTATTAAATTTGCTGTCCTACAAATGAATCTTCTAAGATTAGCAAATGAAATAAACTATTCTGAAAGGTGTTCTAGATTATGATTGAAAATAGTCACCACCTTATTAGAAGAGTTAATTCTTTTGAAAATAACCTTGTTGTTTAGGTCACTTTCCAGTCAAGGAACCTTTCTGCAAGGTTCGCTTGTTTATTATTACTCTAGCTATGAATAAAGAAAGAATCCCAATAAAGAGAGAGATTACTGTTAATATTAAGATGTAATAGAAGTCAGCTGCACTATGATTTAAAATTGAAGTATATTTTGATACTATGAAATAGATTATCATGCCAATTATACCAATACCTGAAGCTGAGGATAAGAATACTAAGGTATTCAAGCTTCTTCCTTGACTACTTTGAGCAGTATAATAGAAAAGTAAAGTACAAATCAGTGGAATTGGAATTTCAAAAAACCAAACTGTATTTGGATTTTGTTCAAAGAAGGTTTCTACAACACCAAAGGCAGATTCCATACTTGATAGTAAAAGAAACAATAATGCTACAGAAGATACCAGAGCCAAAACTGCAGAAATCCATGGAGGGGTTTTGATCTTAGATCTCGATTTTAGATTTTGGATCTGATCTATGCTCATATGCTTTACCCTTTTTCATTTTAATTGAAACATTATCAAATAAAATTCTTCGGGTTAGAGTTGTTGTCTCAACACTATGTATATAAAATAAAAGGTAAGATTAAGCTCTGGAGATTTATATGACTAAAGCAAAAGTTGAAACTAACAAAGGAATTTTCATAATAGAATTATATGACGAACACACTCCTAACACTGTTAAGAACTTCGTTTCATTGATACAAGATGGTTATTATGATGGAGTTAAATTCCACAGAGTTATACCTGATTTTGTTGTTCAAGGAGGAGATCCTACAGGAACAGGGAAAGGTGGACCTGGATATCAGATTGCAGATGAAGTTGACAATCCTGTGCAGTTACACGAACTGGGAGCGTTAAGTATGGCCAATTCTGGGCCAAATACAAACGGATCACAGTTCTTTATAGTTCTTAATCCAGCAAATTGTAGACATTTGAATAAAAAACACACTGTATTTGGAAAGGTTATTGATGGAATGAAAATCATTAATATGATACGTCAAGGAGATAAAATGGTTAAGGTTACTGTTGAGGATGAATCTGATATCATTCAAAATCATGAACTTCAAAAACTGTAAGATTAAACAATTCTCCTTTTTCTTCTTATTAAAGGAATAATTCCAAAAATTGGTATTAGTAAGCCAGATATAGAACCAATCATAATTTTTGCGTTATAGCCAACAAGCTTTAAGAAGTAATGAACATGAGCTTCAAAACTTCTTTCATATCTTTCTTCATAATTATACTCATAAGATATCTTTTCAACAATAAAATCGATAATATCTACCAAACCTGTATCAGTATCCACCCTTATTTCTGTAAAACGACTCCAATTTAATTGATAATATGAACTTGAAGTGTTAAAAATGAAGTTCTCAGTTATATCTTCAAGAACAGTAATTGAAGAAGGTTGTTTACTAACCTCAATTTGTGAAGTATAACTGTAAAAAAAAACACCATCAGTTACTGAGTCAGTCTCTGTTTTTTCTAAATTATTCAAAATCAAATAATATTCTTCTAAGAAACTATATTGTTCTGTGTAATTAATATAAACTAGAGGAAGAAAAGGGAAAGGAGTCAGACTGAAAATTTCTCTAAACCAAGAAAATTCTACTTCAGTCATCTTCTCTTTATTACGGTACAGGTCAAAGAGAACATTAGCTTCAGAAGAATAAAGGTAATAACCTACAAGTTCAGGATATTCAGAAGGATTTTCTTTCAGTATAATTGTTATCTTATCACCTTGTTTGAATGGTGGATTACTGTTAGACCATATACTGGGTACTTGATAATTTAAAATTTTGAACATCCATGTATAAGAGGATCCTACATCAATATCATCATGAAAAACAAACTGTTCAGAAGAAGCATAGATTTCTATAGAACCAAAGTACATAGAATTCAATAGGAGAACTAGAAACAGAAAAGCCCCATTTAAAGATTTCATGCAAGTACCTCTGAAAATGGAAATTAGTGGAAGTTAGCTAAAGGTACGTGGGAGCTTGTTTATAAATAATTACCATGCAAAATCACAAATTTAAGAGGAAATGGTGGCTCGAGCGAGTTTCGATCTCGCGACCTCAGGATGTCTCACCCGAGGACTCAGCTCATAAACTCTAGCCCTTCTTTTTTAAGATTATGAGTCCTGCGCTCTAGCCAGCTGAGCTACCGAGCCATTTCTAAATCTGAACATGATATCTTGTTTTTAATTCTTTTGTTCTTTATCTTGAAATAATTATTAGAATCCTTTTTATATCTCTTAAGCTATAATTATACTATGTCTGGGAGAAGAGGATCAAAAGTTTATACTGATAAAAAAGGATACAAGAAGTATAAGAATAGCAACAAGCCGGTTCACAGACATGTTGCCGAAAGAAAATTAGGAAGAAAATTAAAACCAAGAGAAGTAGTGCATCACAAGAATAGAGATAAGCAAGACAATCAAAGAAGTAACTTATGGGTGTTTTCAAGCCAGAAAGAACATTACAAGGCACATAAAAAAGATAAGAAAAAATATAACAGATGGTAAAACTGAACATGATATCTTGTTTTTAATTCTTTTGTTCTTAATCATTGGATTATCTATTATACTAGCTTGCTAATATAGGTTCATGCTTAAAGAAGGATATACTACAGGAAAAGAATCTAAAATTGTTAGCGATAAGAATATTAGGGATTTCTATGTCATAATAACTCGTATAGGGAAAAGAGATTATCCTTATAGGGTTGTAGCTACTAATGAAGAACAAGCAATTGAATTTGCAGTTGATGAATACAATCCAATAACTGAAAAAGATATTATCTCACTAGAAGATCAATTCGTTGAGACAATTGATTGGGAAGCTAGAGTGGAAAAAGAACTCTAAAAATAATTTTGTTCTTTCTATAACCATTTGTTTAAAACTTCTTCTGCGCCTTGTAATAAGTCAACTAGCATCTTTTTATCTTCGTCCTCTTCTAATTTCACTTTTCGATTCTCTAACCATCTGTAGAGAGTGGTACTCAGCTGTTCCTCAAGTTCAGAAATAATTCCAAATTTTATTCCATAGTCAGATTCTTCTTTCATTATACTCAACATGTATTTTTACAATATATTCTCTTGTAATTCCCCGATAGTATTGAGAAATAACCTATTATTGTCTAATAGATTATAGAGAAATCGATTAATAAAGACAAACTTCTCGTAATTTTAAGACTTAAATGACTGAAATAAAAATAATTTGGGCTATTGTAATTATTCTTCGCCCATTTGTGCTTCTTCAGTAGTTTCTTCTTCAGTAGTTTCTCCATCAGCTAGTTCATGTTCAGCTAGTTCTCTTTCAGCTTCTCTTTCAGCTAGTTCTTCGTCAGATAACTTATCATCTGCTAGTTTTGCAACCTTTGCTATTCCTTTAGAGAATCCTTTGGTTCTTCGCAATTCTTCTACTAGTTCTTCTCCTTTGCCAATCTTATATGTACAAGGAGTTGGAAATCTATCAGATGCTCTTTTTAAAGCTTCAAGTGCAATTGGATAATGTTCCTCATTTAATCTTACTGTAACTAATTCTTGTCCTTCTCTTACTCTTGCTGCTCTATCTGTAGGTTTTCCAAAAGATCTTCGCATTCCATCTTGAATTCTATCAGCACCAGCTACAGCCATCATTTTGTTTTCTCTTAAAATATGATGGGGGTGTATTCTAATTGTCATGTGATAGTTTTCTACTCCTACTTTTCTTTGTAGATGTCTATTAACTGCAATTCTTGCAGCTTCTAAAGCAGTGTGTCTGATTTGACATCTTTCTTTTGAAACAAGGTGAACATGTAATGGGAAGTCTCCACTTCTGTTTCCAGTATCATATGCTCTAATTCTTGAATCAGGAACACCTCTAACATACGTACCAACTCTGGTATTCGCTGGTCCTCTTACATATCTGTAACATCTTGCTGGTCTTTTACCCATTTTTCTCAACTTACCTTATCTTGCTGATAGAGCGATTCGCTCTATTTCTTGTTTCCTTTTGACAGCTGAGCTTCCTTGATCACCTGTTGATGCAACGATCAATTCTTCAGCGACAACCTCATCAACACTTTTGATGTTATTGAAGCTCTTTTGCTTTATTGCGTTAGCTATGAATCTTAATGCTAAATCAACCCTTCTGCTTGGTGCTACATCTACAGATATATGCTGTGCTACTCCACCATAGGTTAAACGAGTTGTTTCTTCTCTTGGTGCTACTTTACAGATTGCATTTATAAGAACTTGAACAGGGTTGTTTCCAGTTCTTTCATATATAATCTCAAATGCAACTCTAACAATGTTTATTGCTTTTTGTTTCTTTCCAGCATTTTTGCCCTTTTTCATTAATTTATTAACGAATCTTTCGACAATGTTCATTTCTGCTTTTTTGAAACGTTGATCTTGGTGTCTTCCACCAGAATGTGGGAAGTATACTGGTTTAAGAGAGATATATCTTTGTAAACCTAAGTCAGATACTGATACTTCACTTAAATCCCATTTACCAAAGAGCTTGATTTCATCACTCATTTTGATTCCACTTCAACTAATTTAGCAAAACCAGCTACGTTTAAAAATCTAATGTTGAGCGACAGAATATCTTAGAAGAGTCTTTAAGAAAAGAAAAGGGAGAAAGAATTCTCCTGTATTATAGATTGAGTTTCTTTATTATCCAAGGTAATAGTAGAATCAATACTGGTCCCAATAATGCATAGATCACAAGATCTAACACCATTTTCAAAGTTGTTGCTGGCTCTGGATCAAAGAACATACCATAGAGGAACACTCCTGCAAGAATAACTACAGCAAATAATACTCTTAGTATACCTTTCCACCATTTATCCATCTTATTATCAAAACCAACAACTTTACCTTCTATTGCATAAGAAATAGAAACTGCTGTAAAGACAGCAATGTAACTCAAGTTGTCTACCATTGATTCCAATTCTACAGAGGGAAACAGATTTAGTAGTACTATAGGAGTTGCGAATATTATACTTGTTGCTATGCTCCAAAGTATCTTTGTTGTAGTTGATTTATCCTCAAAATAGTTCTCTACAGGTTTGAGTACTACTATAAAAATTGCTAAGAAAATTAATCCAATACCAAATCCCATTAAGACATCAGTAAACCAATGTTCCACTAGATAAATTCTAGAGAAAGCAATTAACAAAGGAAGCACAATTGATATGGATAACATTCCCCACTTGACAACAAAAGAACCAAGAACACCCCAAAAGTCGGTGCTCATTTGAGTATGACCACTAGGTAAACCATAACTTGTTTCATCTATTTTGTGTCCAAAAGTATCATCAGGTCGAGGTAATTTGAAAGCTAATTTTGCTGAAGCATTTATTACAGTTGTTGATACCAAAGCAACAATTGCTCTATATGCTTTCTTTTTATCCCACACATAGTACAAAATAACTAAAACAGCAACGTAAATGATAGCTTCTCCTAGATAAGTAATTGTGCTAAATATTCTTTTACCAATACTCGAACTGCTATTCAAAAAGAAATCAGAAATCATATAATCCAAAGTGGTTGTTCCTCTTCCATATATATATACAAGTACCATTGCAGCTACAATGAAAGCTACTCCCACTACCGACATTATGATTGCAATTAGATTTCGTTTTTTCATAATAGAAACGTTGAAGCGCAAGAAATAATTAAACCTTTTGTGACTTTTGCGTAAATTGCGCATTATTTTCGTATTATTTGCGTGGTGTTTTTTCCGACAATATCCTCGAAAACAGCTTTCTCGAAGCTTCTATTAGCTTTTTTCAAAGTTAAGATGGAAATAATCAGTGCGATAATCAATTTCTGAATTTTCAAGACATCTTGTCACCCATAAATGTCAACGAAAAGATAAAATATGATTATCCAAAGTATAGAACAGTGAATAATATGGGTATTTACAAGGATCTTGAAGAAAAGAGAGTAGTTATTACTGGTGGAGCTAGTGGTATAGGTTTGGCTACTGTTAAACGATTTATCAATGAAGGTGCAAATGTTGTTATCATTGATTGGAATAAAGATGAGCTAACTAAAGTACTAACTACTATTCCTGAGCTCAAAGGTGGAGTTCATGCTGATGTCAGCAATCCAGAAGAAATCAAACTTGCATTTGAAAAAATAGACGATACTTTAGGAGGTATTGACATATTAATTTCCAATGCAGGAATAAGTTTTCGTAAACCATTTTTGAAAATAGATTATGAACAATGGTCTAAAGTTCTTCGAGTAAACTTAGATGGAATGTTCCTTTGTACTAAAGAAGCAATAACTAGAATGAAAGAACAACGTTCTGGCGTAGTTCTGTTAACAGCTTCAACTAATGGCATTGAAGGTCACCCATTATATACAGATTACAATAGTTCAAAGGCAGGTGTTATTATCTTAGCTAAATCATTGGCTCTTGAATTTGCTCCATGGTTAAGAGTAAACGCAATATGTCCTGGTTATGTTCTTACTCCAATGCAAAAAGCAGAATATACGCCGGAAATGTTAGAAGAGATTAATTCAAAAATACCCCTGAATCGTCATGCGGAACCAGAAGAAGTTGCTAGTTTATTCGCATTCCTGTCTTCATCAGAAGCTGCATATATTACTGGACAAGCAATAGCCATCGATGGGGGGGAAACAGCAGGACCTTATTCACCGCTAGAGGAATAATTGAGCTGGAAGTAGAAAACTATGGGTAATGTAAACAAAAAATTAATGAGCATGATTTCTTTGGAGGGTAAAGTTGCGATAGTTACAGGAGCAGCTTCAGGTATAGGTTTAGCTACTGCTAAGTTACTGTCAGATGCTGGAGCAAGAATGGTGTTAATTGATATTAATGAAGCAGGGGGTGTTGAAGTAGCAGAAGGAATCAATAGTTCTGGAGGAAAGGCTAAATTCTTCTTATGTGATGTAACTTCTGATTCTGATTGTAAGAGTATAACTAAAGCAATTTATGAAGAATTTGGCAAAATTGATATTTTATTCAATAATGCAGGAGTTATTCGTCGTAAAAACGTTCTAGATTTAGAAGAAGAGGAATGGGATTTAATAATTGATGTTAATCTAAAATCTATTTATCTTCTTTCTCGACAAGTAATTCCAATTATGATTAAAGGTAATGGAGGAAGCATCATTAACACAGGATCTGGATGGGGTATCAAGGGTGGTCCAGATGCAGTAGCTTATTGCGCAGCTAAAGGTGGCGTTGTTAATATGACTCGTGCAATGGCGATTGACCATGGAAAACATGGGATTAGAGTTAATTGTGTTTGCCCAGGAGATATTGACACACCTCTTTTACGTGGTGAAGCAGAACAGCTAGGTGTTGATGAAGCGGAGTTCATGAAAGAAGCTGCAGACCGTCCTCTCAATCGTGTAGGTGAACCCTTAGATGTAGCTAAAACAGTTCTTTACTTTGCTAGTGATCTTTCAAGCTGGGTAACAGGTGTATCACTAATTGTTGATGGGGGAGGAATTGCTTAATGAGTAAAAAGAAAGTACACCCTTACATTCCTAATTCTGTTCCAGAAATAAAAGCACAAATGTTGGAAGAGATTGGTGTAAGCACTATAGATGAATTATATGAGGATATTCCGGAGGATTTGAGATTTAAAGGAAAAATGAATCTACCTGAACCTTTTCTCTCAGAATATGACCTCAAAAAACATGTTAATCAGATTCTTGCAAAAAATCAAACATGTCAAGAGAACCTGAGTTTCTTAGGGGGAGATTGCTGGCAACATTACGTTCCTGCAATATGTGATGAAATCAACCAACGTTCTGAATTTTTAACTGCATATGCTGGAGAACCCTATGAAGATCACGGTAGATTTCAGGCACTTTTTGAGTATGCTAGTATGATGGGAGAACTTCTAGATATGGATGTAGTTAATGTACCAACATATGACTGGGGTCAAGCTGCTAGCACCTCTATAAGGATGGCAGCGAGAATTACAAAACGTACAGAAGTATTAATCGCTGAATCCATCTCACCAGATAGGCTTTCAATAATCAGAAACTACTGTAAACCAGTTATTAAAATTCAATTAGTCAAATTTGATAAAGAAACTGGGAAGATTAACATCGCTGATTTAAAGGAAAAAATATCATCTAGTACAGCTGCTATCTATTTTGAAAACCCTTCATATCTTGGTTGTATAGAAGACCAGGGTAAAATTATCGCAGATATTACTCACACGCATGGTGCATTAAGCCTTGTAGGTGTTGATCCTATTTCCTTAGGAGTATTAATACCTCCAAGCAATTATGGAGCAGATATTGTTTGTGGTGACATCCAAGGTTTAGGTGTGCATATGCAGTATGGAGGAAGTCTTGCAGGTTTTATTGCTACTAGAGATGAAGAACAATATGTAATGGAGTATCCTTCACGTCTTTTTGGTATAACCACAACAGCTGTTGAGGGAGAACATGGGTTTGGTGATGTTACCTATGATAGAACATCTTTTCATGATAGAATTGAAGGCAAGGAATTTATTGGAACTGCTTCAGCATTGTGGGGAATTACTGCAGGGGTATATTTAGCCCTTGCTGGACCACATGGGATGAAAGATTTAGGACAACTAATCTTACAAAAATCTCAATATGCCATCAAGAAATTTTCTGAGGTAAAAGGGATAAGCATTCCATTTTCCCTATCATCTCATTTCAAAGAATTTGTTGTAGATTTTAGCGATTCAGGAAAAACGGTTGATGAAATAAACAAAGCTTTACTCGAAAAGGGTATTTTTGGAGGTAAAGATATTTCTAGTGAGTTTCCTGAACTGGGAAACTGTGCAGTCTATTGTGTGACAGAAATTCATTCCAAAGAGGATATAGATAGACTTACTCAGACGGTAAATGAATTTTTGAATGAGGAGGGAATATAATGAGCAGGAAAATCAAAGCTAGGAATTTCCACCAAGCTAAATGGGATGAACCAGTTATCTTTGAATTAAGCAATAAGGGAGAACGAGGTATTCTATTCCCTGAAATAGAGAAAGAGATAGAACAAATTATTGGAGATGGAATATCTAGTCTTCCTGAGAGTATGATAAGAAAACAGCTCCCTAAGCTACCAGAACTGTCACAAATGCAAGTACTGAAACACTTCCTTCGAATGTCACAGCAAACACTAGGAGCGGACTTCAATGTTGACATTGGTCAAGGAACGTGCACAATGAAATATAGCCCAAAAATAAATGAAAAATTTGCTACAGATCCAAAGTTTACAGAACTTCACCCATCTCAAGATGAATCTACTGTTCAAGGAATTCTGGAAATAATTTACAAATTAGATTTATATCTCAGGGAAATTTCAGGTTTAGATAAATTTACCTTCCAACCAGGTGGAGGAAGTCAAGCAATTTTTGCTATAGCTTCCATTATTCAAGCCCATCATGAAGCAAATGGTGAAGCAGATAAACGCAATGATATCATAACTACTATGTTTTCTCATCCTTCAGATGCTGCTGCACCTGTTGTAAAAGGATATAAAATAATTAATATCTATCCAAATGAAGATGGCTTACCAGCTGTTGAAGCCTTAAAAACTGCAGTTTCTGAACGTACTGCTGGATTATTAATTACCAATCCAGAAGACACTGGGATTTTCAACCCCAAAATAAAAGAATTTACAAGAATAGTTCACGAGTTTGGTGGTGTTTGTGGTTATGATCAAGCAAATGCCAATGGAATCTTAGGAATTACTAGAGCAAAAGAAGCAGGATTTGATCTTTGCTTCTTTAATTTACATAAGACTTTTTCTTCCCCTCATG
>Ga0114922_10007113_pt1 | contig 10247 bp, 12 predicted proteins | sample AartaG_FD_100975 | JGI IMG/M metagenome (GOLD analysis project Ga0114922, IMG submission 100975) | Deep subsurface microbial communities from Aarhus Bay to uncover new lineages of life (NeLLi) - Aarhus_00045 metaG | ecosystem: Environmental > Aquatic > Marine > Oceanic > Sediment | place...
TTGGGTTGGGTTCTGTTTGCCACGATTTCCGTTTTGCCTTTTTCTCAGAATTCTCCACATATCCCCGATATTTGGTGTGAAAACAAAGAAAATAATGTCTGCCGCGATACTGAGGGCACTCTTTGCAAAGTTTGTTTGAAAAAGGACACAGCATTTTTGTTTTCGCCATGCGTTACTCTCCCTTCTTGCGGTCATGAATTGGAGTGTTTGTCAGATTGACTGCTATCATAGGTATTGCATTGGCAAGATAATCAAAAGAAAAGAATTTTGTCAAGAAAAACCCTAAAGAAATCGGATTTGAACTGGATCAAGATCGGTTTATTCGTAACGAAGAGAGTGCACTGGATCGGCAAGTGCTGCCGGACCTCCTCCCTTCATAGCCAGATTCAAGATATCTCTTATATCAACTGTAGAAAGAACTCCGCGACACATCCCTCTCCTCCAATGTCTTCTTAACACTGAGGTTGGATTCCTCAACCATCCGGATTATCTCCATCTTCTCCGATTGTGAGTATTTCATGTAGCGGTTTATCCTTATTCCAAACCCTCCGAGGTTTTTTTAGCACCCTGTTGTTGAGCAATAATTCCGCTACAGCCTGTTTCAACTCCTCATTCTCAGCCCTCAACCCTTTGACTTCTTCAGAGCCCGCTTCACGAATCGTATCCCCGGTCAGCTGTCTTTTGCCGGCATAAAGGAATGCTTTGCTCCACTCGTAGTACTGTGTGGGATGAATACCTTCCCTCCGACACAGATCCGTTATGCTTTCTTCACCTCTAAGTCCTACTAATACAATCCGGATCTTCTCCTCGGCTGTGAATTTACGATGAGTTTTTCGTTTAATGTCCCGGACTATGGATTCAGGTGAGGCTTTTGTTTTGACGCTCATAGATATCTCCTTGCATGGTTTTATTATACGAAAACCACAGCTTAGAAAATATCATGCGGTGTCCAAATCTTGCTGATGTCAAATACAATTCAGGCTGGAAAGCGCCCGAGGTTTTCGTCACCAAGGGCCGTGACGGCAAGACCAACATCTGGGGAATAATCAACCGGCCCATGAATTTCGATCCCGAAAAAAAGTACCCGGTCGTGGAATCCATCTATGCCGGGCCGCAGGGATCCTGTGTACTCAAAACATTCAGTCCCTGCAATTGCATGCAACCGCTGGCCGAGATGGGATTCATCGTCGTCTAGATTGACGGCATGGGCACCAACAACCGGTCCAAAGCCTTCCATGATGTTTTTTGGAAGAACCTCGACGATGCTGGCTTGCCGGACCGGATTCTCTGGCACCAGGCCGTGGCCGCCAAATATCCCTATTATGACATCAACCGGGTGGGAATCTACGGCAACTCTGCTGGCGGTCAGAACGCTCTGGGAGGACTCCTCTCTCATCCCAATTTCTACAACGTCGGCGTGTCTTCCTGCGGCTGCCATGACAACCGGATGGATAAGATTTGGTGGAATGAGCAGTGGATGGGCTGGCCGTTAGGCCCAGAATACGGCGCTTCCTCCAACGTAGACAATGCTGACCAACTCCAGGGGAAGCTCTTCTTGATCGTTGGTGAATTGGACATAAACATAGATCCGGCCTCAACCATGCAGGTGGTAAACGCCCTGATTAGAGCTAATAAAACCTTTGACCTTCTGGTTATTCCTGGCGGGGGTCATGGTATGGGCGGAGCCTATGGGGAGCGGAAGCTCTATGATTTCTTTACCCCGCACCTGGCCGGCATCATGCCTCCCAACTGGAATGAGATAGAGGAGAAAAAGTAGGAGTCGATAGCCACTGGCTCCATCTCAAAGGCACAACTCTTTTTTGTGGTAAGAGATAGTGTGCTATAATAATAAAAACAGTTATAAAAATTATGGCAGGAAAGAAAATGAAGATTTGTGTCTTCCAAAAACTGCGAACTGTGAGATATCTCTCTGTACCGCTTTCTATTCTCCAGCTTATCGTTGGCATCGCTCTTCTTTTTAGCAGTTCCTGCTATTATTACAAGCTGGAATCCAAACTGAATCCTGAAAACGCGGATTGGCTGAGCAAGGTCAGGTACATCATAACGTCAGAAGAACGCAAACTTTTTCTGGATTTGCCTGATTCTGAAAAAGAAGAGTTCAAGGAAGAATTCTGGCGACGGCGTGATCCTGATCCCCAGACAGAAGAAAATGAGTTCAAAATGGATTTCGACGAACGGATGGAACAAACCAACAAACTCTTCATCAGCGAGGGATTACCAGGTTGGCTGACCGACCGGGGCCGAATTTTCATCTTGTTTGGCCCTCCCATGCAACGTATCATCTTGCCCCATGACCTTGATCGCAGCTCCCGGGAAATCTGGTATTATGGGAATTTTCCTGTGGTGTTTGTGGATAGATTTAGCACAGGAGCGTATAAGCTGGCTACTTATAACCTAACCTCCTTGCGGTCTTTTAACCTTGCCTATATGCATGAGCTCAACCGAGAACAAGAAAAGGCTCAGCTGACCATCATCGGTGAAGTGGATATGTTAAATTTTGATTGGGAGGTCAGTGCCAAACGACTGCCTCCCGGTCAGATTGAAGGCATTGTAAGGATTTCCGTTCCTTATGCCAATCTTTGGTTCAAGGATCAGGAAGGAACGATGTTCACCATACTGGATCTTCATCTGGAGCTCCGTGATGCAACTGCGGCTCTGGTTTGGTCCCACGAAGAGTCCTTTGAGATCCGGATTGAGGAAGGGGAACTATCTAAAACACAAAGCAAGAGGTTAGAACGTGAGATTGCTTTCACTTTGGAGGATGGGGTAGAAAAGCTAATTCAGGGAGTAAGTAAAATCTATGCGACCCTGACGAACAGAACAGGCATGACCAAGCTGCGCAAAGTGAGAGTGTTTTCCATCAAATAGACTTAACTAGCAAGCTTTTTAATAAAATCTTTTTATGCCTAACTAAAATTTTTGTTGGACAAAATGAGGAGAAGGGAGTTGTATGGTGTATGTTGAAATATTGTCACATGTTGTGGATCGAGCGTACTCTTTCCGTTTTTCACCATATCAAACTGATATTCTCTTTCCCTCAAAAGAAACGAAGCTCTCAAAGGCTCTATAAGCAGCGATCTCAATCCTATCCATATCATTCCCTTATCCATTCAGGCCGCTTTCTGCAATATTCCATCAACGAAAACTCTCTCCTCTAAAACGAGAGGAATAAAATTATTGCCCTTGAGCTGTATGTCGTCAAATGATTCGTACACTCCTTTAAGCGATGAGTTTGCTTCTCCATGTTACTCCTAATTTAGATTTCCCATCAAGTCATTTATCATAAATAAGCGATATATTTCCCTCCTCTGACGCATAGTATCTGCTTTAGTCTTTCTCCTTTGTTCCAAAATCTCCACGTCTCTTCCAAAGAAACGGTCACTTGGCGTGACATTGTTGATGGCCTCATGGTAACGATGGTTATTGTAATGTTCGACCCACTCGGAGATTCGTATTTCAAGCTCAGAAGGTGAATAATAATTATCCAGCAGAATGAGGTTTTTCATGGAATGGTAGGTCCTAGTCCGGATGTGCTTCATATCATGCTGGCTTAAATAATTCTTTAGCTCAGTAGAGATGAAGCAGGGGCCGTTATCTGAAAGCAGCCTGGGGCGATGGTAGACATGAACATGTTTGACCCCAGTTGCAGCGATTGCCATCTCCAGGGCCTTTTTTACATCTTCGGCCTTCATGGATTTGCACAGACACCAGGCGATGATATAGCGGGAATAATCGTCGAGAACAGTCAACGGATAGTACCATCCCCAGTCGATGACTTTCAGATATGTGAAGTCTGTCTGCCAGAGTTCATTGACCCGGCTCGTAGGATGCTCAAAGTGATCTTTGGCTGAGATAAGAGTGTAAACAGGCGATGTAACAAGATCATGAGCCTTGAGGATACGATAAACACTGGATTCTGAAATAAAATAACCCTCTTTATCCGTGATGTGGAAGGCAACCTCACGGCAGGATTTTTCAGGATATTCCCTGGCCACCTCCACCACTCGCTGTTTTTCCCACTCGGGGATAGCATTCCAGAACTGGTGGGGAGTGCGGTGCTTGAGAGCTAACCCTTCATAACCATATTCCTGATAACGTTTGTACCATTCATAGAAGCTAGAGCGGGGGATATCAAGCTGCTGGAGGGTCTTTCTCACACTGAGGTTAGACTCCTCGACCATACGGATAATCTCCATCTTCTCAGGCTGCGAGTACTTCATATAGCGGTTTATCCTTATTCCAAACCCTTCAAGGTTTTTTTTAGCTTCCGGTTCCTTAAAGATAGCTCAGCCGCTAGCTGCTTTAGCTCCTCGTTCTCAGCCCTTAGTTCACTGACTTCCTCAGAACCGGCTTCCCTGACTGTATCGCCTGTCAACCTCTGCTTTCCGGCCTCTAGAAACGCTTTGCTCCATTTGTAGTAAATCCCTGGATGGATTCCTTCCCTGCGGCATAGATCCGCGATGCTCTGCTCGCCTCGCAGTCCTTCCAAAACGATCCTGATCTTTTCTTCGGCCGAATACTTGCGGCGGGTCCTTCGCTTGATCTCGCGTACTATGGAATCAGGCGATGGCTTTTTCTTGGTACTCATGCATTTCTCCTCGCTTGATTTTATTATACGCAATCCATCGCTTAAGAAATATCATGAGTGGTCCGAATTTAGTTGAAACGAAACAATCAGTGGCCGGTTTCATCGGAATAAGCACCCAAACGAGGGGAGGCCGAGAGATCGATTGGATCCGCAAGGCTCTAAGCTCCAGAAAATCTATGCTGTCTCGTTTCGCCAGAAAGTTGAAAAGACATGCTGTCGGTATACTCAACTACTTTGACTTTCCTATCTATACAGCCAAAGTGGAGGGGATTAATAACCGCATTAAGGTCATTAAACGAAAAGCATACGGCTACCGAGATATGAACTATTTTATGCTCAAAATTTACAACATCCACACCACCAGGTACTCATTATTGCGATGAGCCTGGGGGGCAAAAACATAACTCTAAGCTCATATTTTATGGAAAAAAGAAGGTTAATTATTTTAAAATCAAATAGTTATCGTGGGTTGCCCCCAATATGATTTTCCCAGGGCAAGACCTTGGCTCGTTCAGCCCAGGTTTGCCACATTTTTGCCATTCGCTCCACGCGCTTAGGATAGTCGGTTGCTAAATCTACTGCTTCCGTTCGGTCTTTTTCTACATTATACAGCTCCCAGGGTTCTTCCCAACCCTGGGCCACCAGTTTCCACTTTTCTGTCAAGACCGCCCGATTCCGTTCGTGCTCAAAGTATATGGCCTCCCGGTCCAGGGGTTTATCATCAAAGGCCGGAACCAGACTACGGCCTTCCATGAGAGTGATGGAGTGTCCATTATACTCTGGGGGATAGACAGCTCCAGCCACATCGACACAGGTGGTCATGATGTCGATCAAGTGACCCGGCTGGCTTCGCAATTCGCCCTTGGCTTTTACTCCTGCTGTCCAGTGTACGATAAGCGGTGTGGCTACGCCTCCTGCGTGCGTGTGATGTTTATACAGACGAAAAGGCGTGTTGGATAGGTTAGCCCAAGGAATACCGTAACTCTGGTAGGTATCGTAAGGTCCTGGCATGAATGCAGAGTTGTTACCGACCTGGATGGGTTTGCCATCCAGGGTGGTTTTGCGACTGACGTGGTCCTTACCTTCTAGGATATAATCATACCAGCCTTGGGTGTTGATCTCTTCGGCACAGCCGCCATTGTCCGAAAGGAACAAGACCAGGGTATCGTCGAACATCTTTTGGCGCTTAAGCTCCTCCACAATACGCCCTATACTCATATCCAGGCTTTCAACCTGGGCGGCATAAACTTCCATACGTCGTTTTTGCCACTCCTTGTGTTCTGCCTCTTCCCAGGGTGGAACTCTGGAGTCTCGCTCGGTGAGTTTCCAGCGGCGATCGATAAGGCCCATCTCGAGCATCCGTCTGTATCTTTCTCGGCGGAGGACATCCCAACCCTGGTCATAGCGACCCTGATAGCAGGCGATATCTTCCTCGTAGGCATGCAGCGGCCAATGGGGTGCGGTATAGGCCACGTACATGAAAAAGGGCTTCTCCGGGCTGTTCTGATTATGTTCCTGGATAAAACGCGCCGCATAATCACCGATCCCGGTCGTGTAATAATATCGGCCGGGCGGCACCTCAATCCAGGAATTATCCAAAGTCAGGGTGGTAGGCTCAAAAAAGCTGCCAGCACCAGTGACGGTCCCAAAATAACGATCAAAACCCCGCTGCAGCGGCCAATTGTGTTTGGGGCCATCGTCCTCCATGAAGCGGGTCACATGCCACTTACCGCACATGTAAGTGGCATAACCCGCCCCCTTTAAGACCTCGGCTATGGTCATACAATTCCGATTAAGATCTCCCCGGTAGCCATACAGACCCCGGTCGTTCATCATGCCCCCGATCCCGGCCTGATGCGGATAAAGTCCTGTCAGCAGACTTGCCCGGGTGGGGCAGCAGCGAGAGGTGTTATGGAAATGCGTAAAACGCAGGCCATGCTCTGCCAGCCGGTTTAGGTTCGGCGTGTTGATCTCACTCCCATAACATCCTATGTCTGAATAGCCCATATCATCGGCCAGAACCAGAACAATGTTGGGACGGCTGAGCTTTGATTCTTTCCGCTTACAGCTCGTCAAAGAAGCAAAAGTTGAGATCCCCGCAAGAGAAAGGGAACCATAGGAAACACTGCGCAAAAATTCCCGTCGACTGAAGACTTTCCCCATTTCTTCCTCCGAATTTCAGCTCCACTCATTATAGAGCATTTCAAGCAGGATTTGACTACTTTTTGATCATCTTTTCCAACTCAGGAATCAGGTTCTGGATTATTGGGGCTTGAGGTGAATCTGGCGCCAATTCGAGGAACTTCTTAAAGCTGTCCAGTGCCATTTTGTATTCGGCTAGGTTTAAATACGCATACCCCCTCTGTCTGTAAGGCGGAGGCCAATCTGCCTTTATCGCTATGGCCTTATCAAAGTACTCGATCCCTTTGGCCGCTTCGCCCTGTTTGAATAAAATATCTCCGATGTTATGGGCCAAGGTCTCATCATCAGGGAAAATCTCCATCGCCTGCATCAAATAATCATTCGCCTTGTCGAGGTCTCCCATCCTGATACGGGTCTCACCGATGGCTGCCAAGGCTGCGGCAGCGTCCTTATTGGCCTCAGTCGCACCCTCATCTGTTTTGGCTGACTCTACGACCTTTTCATAAACCGCAAGCGCCTTTTCATACTCACCAAGTTCCTTGTAACATTCGCCAATATTCATATTGACTCTGTAGACCGTTGGGTTTTTCTCTAGAAATTCCTCAAATTTTTGGGCAGCTTCTTGAAATTTTTCCTCATTATAGAGCTGAGCCCCCTCCTCAAAAAGAGCAATAGATGCTTTATCCTCCAAGCTTGGAACACCTAACTGTTGGCCTTGAATTTTCTGAAGAGTAGACACGACCGGAGGATTATTCTTGGAAAACTGACTGACTTTCATATCATGGAAAGCAGGGAGGTAGCCTTCGAGTTCCATCGTGATCCGGAACATGCCTGTGCCAAGTCCAGCAATGGACCACTTACCTTTATCATCGGACTTGCCCGTAAACGTGGTCTCGTATTCGAGATGCTTGGCTTTGATGAGGACTCCTTGGAGAGGATTGCCGGTCGCATCCTTTACTTCTCCATTTATCCGTCCTCTCCCCCGACCCTGCTGAGCAGATAAAATTGAGGTCATACTCCAACTCATAAATATGATCACGATCACAAAGATTGTTATGTTTTTCCTCATTGGAGTCTTCTTTCTATTTGCATCATTTCTTTTCCTTCAAAATTTCGACCTTTTTCCTAATCTCAGCCTGATCGGCGTTGATCTCCAAGGATTTTTCCCAAGCCCCGAGAGCTTCATTCTTGTTGCCCAGCTTAGCGTGACATTCTCCTAATGCATTCAGGATATATGTGTTTATTCCATAATGGGATATGGTTTGGTTAAACACTTGGATGGCACGGCTTAAATCCCCTGAAAAATAATTAGCCAGCCCTAGAATAAAATAGACATCATAGTTAGGAACTTCAGCCTGAGATACCAGAGGTGATAACAGCGGCACGACCTTGCCGTATGCCTTGAGGGCATAATACGTGCGGGCCAAACTCAGGACAAAAGCATTGTTATTCGGATCTTTTTGGTAAGCCTCTTCGAATTTGGTGCGTGCCTCTTCATATCTTCTGCTGTTGAACAGTTGAGACCCGATGACATGTGCATACACCGGATCCTGCGGACTGAGCAGGAGCTTGCTGGATATCCAAGGTCGGGCAATACCCGTCATATGTGTTATCGCGAACTCCTCTTTACCAGAGAAAATGTCCTGTCCCTCAACAGAAAGTGTGACCTCCACCCGGTAAAGGGCTGGCATGAAATCTTCCAAAGAAATTTTTTCGACAAAATTCGGAAGGTCCGCATATTCCCCCACGGCTTTTGAAAAGGAGCGAAACTCAAGTTCGTCTTTAAAAAAAGTATACCTTATTTCGGATTTATCTAGCAGGGGCGTCTCCATCCCGTGAATCTGAAAAGCCAATATCAGATCATCGCCCCGCACAAAAATTTGATTATTATGAAAATAGATTTGGTTTCTTCTCGCCTGAAAAGGACGCAGCCGGCCCTGAGATGGAATATTCTCACGCATACGATAACCGAGCAGAATGGAAGTCATCTGCAGCCGCCCATCATCCGCCGGAATCAAAAGTTCACAATTGGAAGAGGTGAATTCCCTGGAGACTTCATTTTTGACGATTACAGAAAACCTGAAAGTCCCGGAAATCAAAGGAAACATATCGCGAATGCTGAAAGGCTTTTGGCTTACCTCTCTCATCTGCTCGCTGTCAAATTCAACTTGAATGGTTTTCTCAAATTGATGAATGATATTTTCGTCCTGGTCAGAGACTACGCCGTTTAGTCTGAGGGTTGTATAGTACTTGTTCTCATACTGACCTACAGAAAGCCGTTCAGGCTCAATGGCATAGTTGACAAAATACAACCCGGAGGGATCTTTAGAGATCTTCACCAGCGTATCATTGTCGATATAATTGGCCGTGTATTCAACCCCTACGATATCTTTATACTCTAAGAACTTCTGAGCATATCTATCCTTGATCTCTCTTATCGGAGTCCCTTCGACCCTGTTGATCAGAATATCCGAGGATACGCTGGGCCGCCCCATCACATAAGCCTGTTCACCGGGAATGAGGGTGAGAGAAACTCGGGCGAGATCGAGTTCGAACTGCTGGAGATACTGATAAGCTTCCATGTAATCCCTGGGATCTCCGGAATAGGAAGTCAGCAGAGCTTGAGGCCCGTCTGCCAGCGGGCTGTACAGACGAAATTGCCCTACCCCTCCTTGCTGGAAAAAAACCAGATTAAATCCAGGAGGCAGGCCTTTTTTCGACATGGCTTGATAAAACCAGACATGGGTAGGGTAAACCGTACCACTGCCTTCAAACCTTTGGATATCGTTTGGTTCTCCTAATATGATGTACATCCGGCCGCGGTCGGTCATCCAGCCCGGCTTGGGTTCTCTTCTGCCGTAATATCGGTTGGCATGATTAATCCGCCGATAATGTTCATCCTTGAATTCGTTCACGTCGGTGCCAGGGGTGGGATCGCGGTGTTTCCAGAAGGCCTGAATAAAAAGGTCTCGTTCCGTGTTGGTTTCCAGTTTTAAAAAAACCTCTCTCTCTACCGGAGTGATAATGTACAGGACTTCCTCCTCCAGCCATTTTTTATACAGCTCCGGCAAGTCGTTTTTTTCCGCAAGGCTAAAAGGGCTGAGTAGCAAAACACACATAACCAGAGAAACGACTCCCCACCGCTGTACCAGCTGGGCACTTTTCATTCTTATCTCCTGACGCCCTCTTCCAGAATCAACGCAGACAATTCTTCACCTCAGGCATAAACCTCTATTCCTTGTGTCATTTCTGATAAGAAATTATAACATATTCCTTCTCTGCGAACAAATGATACCAGGGGCCCCGAATATTCGAGTAAGCCCCTATAACCATAATGTATAGCAAAATATAGACCTCTATTACGCCAGAAGAACTGGTATAATAGAGGCATGAAAAAAAATCAAAAGTTTCACCCAGTAGGTGAAACCCAAAAGGTGCTTTTATGGTATGTCAAAAAGTCAAAAATTTCAATCTCGGATTATTAAACAAAACAAAA
>Ga0114922_10007114_pt1 | contig 10247 bp, 12 predicted proteins | sample AartaG_FD_100975 | JGI IMG/M metagenome (GOLD analysis project Ga0114922, IMG submission 100975) | Deep subsurface microbial communities from Aarhus Bay to uncover new lineages of life (NeLLi) - Aarhus_00045 metaG | ecosystem: Environmental > Aquatic > Marine > Oceanic > Sediment | place...
AAAAGAAAAAAAAAGAAAAAAAGTTTTAAAATTGAGTTCCGCAATATTTGCAGAAACTTCCCGAGTAATCGTTCGATTTACCACAAATTATACAATACCGCAACTCGTTCGCTCCAGCGAGCAGTAATTCTTGTTTATTGGAACCGCTCTGAGCAACTGAAACGGTCTTTATTGAAGAAACTCGAATTGGAGAGATAATTTCTGTTCTGTAGCGTTTAAAATATCGTTTTAAACTTCCGTTAGTTACCAACAAGGCAACCACGGGAAGGATGTACGCTAAGCCGAGGTATATGTTGTAGTGATAAACGGTGTAGACGGACCCAAACGTACCGTAGTCTTCTACAATGAGCTTGCTACTCCAAGGTACGATAATCGCTAAAGGAATTAAACCCACAGAAACGACTATGGCGATTACTTGGACGATTTTTCGCGTAATCTCTAATTTTTTGACGTTCATACTATTCGTCTTTAATTTTTTTTTATTTTTTGTAAGTCGTACTTAATTTGATTTGATTAGAAGTATTTTTTATCTTTTTAAAGAAAAAATAAAGCAATCGAAATTTGCTTAGAATTTAAATTTTAAGTGTTAAATATTGTGAAGAAAAAAACATAAAAAAAATAAAATTATTTGAAAAAATTCAATTAACCTCTCCTTTTAAGTTTGGGGCTCGTTTTTTTTTTAACTGTTAAACACCATCTTCGGCAACCGTTAGATCACACCAGCGACTTAATAAGGTTAACAAATTGCGTGAATCACAACGGAAACGGAATCACCGACCATACGAGTGAATGCATGCCCTCATACGGAAACAAGTTAAATTCGCCACGCAACACGTGTTTATTAATTCGGTTTGTTGAGGTTTATATGACAAAATAAGCGCGAAGCTCACCTAGAGACGGCGTCAATACCCAATACAACTTAATAAGAGCGTCTAACGCTCTACAAATTTATTACGACATTTTGCGACAAACGCGATGCGTCGATACCCAAGATACGCACAAAAGAAAGGTTTAAACTGGTATCTCGATTCAAAAATTTTAACCGTAATTTTAAATCGAATACGTAGTTTCTGATAAATTTTACGACGCATGACGTAGTTTCGTAGAATGGTAAGGTTTAAATAGGTAGTTTGGTTCATAATTTTTAGGATTTAAGAAAAGATATTTAGAGAGAAAATTTTAAGAGGTTTTTCTAAAACCTTGAAAATAGTTAAAAACATTCGGGAAAAAAAGCGTCATCCGTCAGTTTTAGATTTAAAAGAAGTTGAAGACGCATTTAGGGCGATGAAACCCCTGTCATTTCAAAGTCTCATAGGTACGCTAGCTAAGTTAGGGATTTCTTACTCTCTTAGTAGTGAATATTCACAAAGCCATCGTTGGGGACAAAAAACATACGAGACTTGTTCTTTTTCCTTCGTTGGCTTTGAGTATAAAGTATTTAACGCCCGTCCCTTAAGTTGGATAACTTCTGAAAGTAAGAAAAAAAAGCAGTACCTTTCTAGCTTGGTGAAAACCATGTTTAACAAAGAATTCAGCGAAGGCGTATGGATAAACACCTGCTTAAACTGTGGAAAATCTTTTCCTCGTAAGCCAAATCAGACCAATTGCAGCGATCAATGCAACCAAGAACATAAAAAATTGATTCGAAATCTTCGCAGAGCAGAGCAAATGAAAAAGAACTTTAGAGAAAAGATCGAGTGGAAAATAAAAGAAAATTTGCTGTCTTTATACCCCTTATGGGAGCGTTCTGACAAACAAACTCGTTGGCTCTGGGTAGTGGACGTTGAAAATCGCGTCAAAAAAATAGTAGACATATTTCCTTCTAACATCCAGAAAGAATGTGCAAATTACTACAGGTGTCGCCCCCACGGATTTCTTTCTAACAATTGTTGGACCTGCGAGTTTATCGATTACGAAACTCCATGTTCTCTTTACCTTTACTCGTCTGTTCTTCCTTCGTTAACTGAGCCTGATAACGCCCCACTTACCTCTTACGTGCCTACATTTAACCAATCTATAAAGAAAGAATTAAAAAAAAAAGAAATTCTATTGAAAGTAATTTTCAATAGTTACGCTACGGATCACTATGAGCTCCAACACACTCGAACAGTTTCTAGGGATTCTTACGGAGAAATCTTTTTTAACGCTCTGTTAGCCAAACTTTTTAAAAGAGGGTATATGAAGGAGAGGTTCGTGGACGAAAGCGACCATACCGACTTTATGTATTACGATTTTACCAATTTAGGGTATAGATTTTTTGCAACCTTCCGTTTGCTCGAATTAGTAAGCAATCTACAGCCCATTAAACTTAAAAGATTAGAGATAATAGCGCTTAGATATCTAATGATTTACGACATGATTTCTCTCTCACGCCTTAATTTCTACAGGATCAAAAAAGCGTTTTCTACTTTACTCGAAAAGCAATTAGTGTCGTTAAATAATTCCAAAGCGTATTACATTTCTAAAAAAAACTTGAAAACGCTTCACAGATATTTATTTGAGCTTGTCAACCAATCTGGTTCGAACGGCGAAATTGTAAGCTACCTTTATCCCATAGGGAACGTATTGGAATGAAACTCAGGATAGCTGGAAAATCTTTTTTTAACTTAATTTTAAAGTTTGATCTTAAACACCTTTTCTCCAAAAAGATTGCATGCTCCTCTTAACACCTCGAACATTTCTTCTAATTCAGTAGGTTCGCATCCAAACCACTCTGATTAAATTAACGATCTTTCCCTCAAAGATTCTTTCATGTTGTTCATAAGAATTTATCGGATTCATTATTAAAACCTTTGGCCGTTTTGAATAAACCTTTAGACGTCCCACTAAGTTCGTACCTCTCCTTATTTCCCATTTATTGTCACTCCTAAAGATTTCTAAGTACCAAAAATAATTCAAAAACTCGTGACCGACATAGCTCCAATTACTTGTGGCTACTAGAAGCTTAAACAACTCGTTTTTGCTTAATCGATTATCTCCTTGATCAATCAGGATTGGATATGAGTAATTCCAATTTAAAACATAGTTATGCTCCTTAGCGAGTGATTCCAGACAATTTTTCAAGGATTTAAAATACGATCTGCACAACTTATAGTAATCTTTTAAGGCTTTGAGCCAAGATTTATATTCTTTGTCTTTGGTATCGTTAAGTTCCATTGCGATATACCTCTTTTAATCACTTCATAATTAAATTATTTAAACACATAGAAAAATGCAACAATATACCACTTTTAAGCATGTCGATATTTTTTTTTAATAGAAAAATCTCGTTTTTGAAAAACATTCAAGAGCTTAACAATTGAGTAATCAAAAATTTGTTAGTCAGTTAATTTTTTTATAGTTTTAAAATTTCTTCAATTTGTGGCGTCTAAAAATTTCAAAAACCCGTACAATTCAGGATTCGAAGAGCATAAAAGAAAAGGGAAACTACCGATAATATCGAGCGGGGACTCTACTTTAGACGCGTTGCTCAACGGGGGCTTCCGTAAAGACCTCTTGTATTTACTGTCCGGGGATCGCAAAATAACTTCTAGGATCTTACTCGAAACGGCTGTCAATTTTTTCAAAAGTCAAGCGGTTGTTCCATCTAGCGGCGGGGAGTCGAGACGGTGCAGTAATTTTAAACAAAAAGTAGCTATCGTAGACGGAAACAATAAGTTCAACCCATATACCGTTAGCAAGCTCGCGGTAAGCTTAGGTTTGTCTCCAACGAAAGTTTTGGAGAGCGTGCTGATCTCGAGAGCTTTTACCTACGAGCAAATGGTAGAATTGTTGGAAAACAAAATAGCTGAGCTCGAACAAGTAGGTGCGGTCTTTATTTCGGGAATCACGAGTTTGTGGCCTAACTACGACCAGCGAACTTTCGAAGATTTGCTAAAAGCGATCGGCGGGATTAAAAGAGTTTTAGAAAAATTGGACCCGTTAACAGTTATTTCGGCGCCGAAAAACGAGTACTCTGACTTCAAGCCGGTCGGCGGGAACGTTCTTTATCACTTTAGCCAAGTACTGGTTTTAATCGAAGACAAAAAACGATACGCAGAATATAAGTTGATTCAGCACCCATCTCTACCTGAGAATCGCTTAATAAAGTGGAAACCTTTAAAACCAAAGCGAGGGCTTAAAAAACCCGCGAAAAACGCGACCTTAGATAGTTGGTTTTCTTAAATAAAAAAAAAGAGATATTGGAGTTACGAATACATGCAAATACCTAATATAGCGTTACAAAAAGGACATATTATAATAGTTTTATTCCCAGGTCTTATCTTAACCAACGCTTTAAAGTTTTCTATTTCTTGACTACAGAAACCGCACACCATTCGTTTATCTTTACCCATTCATTTTCACCTCCTTAATATTAAAAAAAGAGACTGTAATATATATAATACACAAGAAGTTTTCTATGAATAAAAATAAATTTTAAAGTTTTCTTAGTTTTTTAAGACGCTCCTCAATATTTGGGTTAGATTCGTCGAAAATTTGGAAGTGTAATTCAAATACTTCGCTTTTCACGGTGAAAAACCCTTCTTCTTCCGTTATTATTAAAGTTTCTTCGTCTTCTTCGTTCTCCTCGTAGGCGCCATTGGTTTCGACAGAGTAGGATTCGACCTCTTTGACGATTAACTTTACAAATATAATTTTGTTTAACTCTGGAAAAGAATATACCGTTACGTCTGAGTTGGCTATTCTATTTGGTTTAGTAAATCGAGATAACAGCGAGATAGCTTTTGAGCAACGGAGGATCGAATCTAACGGGAGTTTATCATCAATATCGCATTCGGGGAGAATGTACGCGATGCCTTGGCCTTCTTCGTATCTCTCTTCGTAAGCATCTGGAAGCTCCTCGGGACTTATTAATTCTATCTCTGAAGGCAGCTTGTTAACGTAATCTGTGAATTTAGTAAAGTCAAATTTCTCGCAAAATTCTCTTTCCATGGCTAAACTTGTATTTGCTAGGTCTAGAAACAATTGCTTGTCAAATTTAAACAGAGTATCGCTAATTGGTTCCAAATAATCGGAGAGGGATCGAATTAAATTTGGATCCGAAGTCTTTAAAACTTCGCCTTTGATATCAGCAGAGTGAGCAAGAGCAAATTGATCGACGGAATAATACTCTAATTGCAGATGTTTACACGCGCCTTTACATAATAACTTGTCTTGGCAATTAACCGCGTAAAAGAACTTAACCGCGTTAACGGGCTCGCCATCGTCTATAAGAATTACGGATCCTTTCAGATTTCCTACGAGATTAAACAATCTTTCGAGGTTTTTATCGCGAGGGTCGTCAAATTCGATCGCGTAAAATTTGTTGTCTAAGACGCCACCACATTTTCTCGCCAAAGTTAACGCTTCTGGCACGCCTTGACCGCTTGATCTGGCGTTAAACTGAAATTTAATCTTCATGATACAAAGTCATATAAAACTTAATTATATTTGAATTTTAACGTATTTGTCTTAGAAGTTTTGGATTTTTATTTAAATAAGCTCGTTATTTTTGCAATTAGTTAGAACCTTAGAAAAAGGTTTGACATTAAATAGAAAATTTTAATATAAATAATAAGAAAAAAAAATAACTTACTATGAAAGACGATCCTTCGACAATAATAGATCACTACGGAAACGTTAAGTTTTGGCTTTATATAGCGCCTGATTCAAGAGTTCCCAGCGTGTTAGATTTCGAAAACAAAGAGGCGAGAGATAACTTAATTAATCCCAACGAAGTGGTAATTAAGGACGAAAAGATAACGATGGTAATTAGTTACCCCTTATCAGTCGAATTTAGCGTTATTTTAGAGAAGAAAGGAGGTTTTACTCGGTTAGACGTTTTTAAAAACATCTACGAGGCCTACAAACGGATTTACGAGGAAGAAGAAAGAGAAGTCGGTGACCCAGGCACTTACGACAATTTGTACAACCGAAAACAATCCGAAGGAAAATACGGGATATGGGGGCACTATCTCGAGGAATTAGTTATAGAAAGCGTATCGTACGACCCAAAAGAAAAAATTCTTGACATGTTTATCGGTTCTTGATAAACATTATATCAACTATTCTAACAACATCCTTAATCCTTGGACTAACTGGACTGGAGGGATGCCGTACAAAAAAGCGCGATGCATGGTTTCAACATCGCCCTCAATATTGGCCGCTTCTTTACCCTCCTCCTCGTAAGAACGCGCTATTTCTTCTATTCTTTTGTAAGTCGCTTCTTTCGAACCGCCTAACTTACCGAAATAGCCACCAAAAGCGGTGAACATGTTGTGCATGAGCGCGAGGTCTTCGTCCGAAAATTCTTCTGAGCAATCGCGACATACGACCCCAAACGACCTTCCGAGCCTTTTAATTTTAAATTCGGCGTTATTTTTACCCTTACATATGGCACACTCGACCGAACTTACTTTTTTCCTATCGATAACATGTTCAGGTGTAATCATGTTAACAATAGTCGATCCATCCTATTTAAAGAAAAATTCTATCGGAAAAGAAAACATGGAAATTACTAAATTATAATCGCTAATTTTTGTTTAAATACTTTCGTTGCTTTGTTGTTTTAATGCTTACTCAAGAAATGTTAGGTCAGATCGAAACTTTAAGAGAACAAAAAGTAACTTACGAAAAAATAAGCGAGTCGTTCGGTACCTCTGCTAACGAAGCGTATTATAATTATAATTTTTACGCCCTGCCGTTCGCCAAAGCGTTTGATTTAATTGTAAAAGAATTAAAATTGTACGAGATGGCCGTATATAGGAAAGACTGCCAAGAATTACTCTGTCGGATTCTCTCTCGTCTTAAGAAGTACACGAAGTTTAAGAACGTGCGGTTGTTAGCCCCCATTGTCGTTTACACGGTTTTTAGGTCCAAGGGAATGACAATTAAGACCTATGACTTTTGTCGAGTCTCTGGAATTTCTATAGGCGATTTTAAAGAGGGGTTGTTCATCGTCAATCCAGTTTATTTCGAGTACGTCAAACCCGACCGCGAGAAATTTGTGTCTCAACTAATCGCTAAGATGATCACCAAATTTAACTTGGATTCTACTTTCTGGGATACGACGAAAAAGATAATTAGAACTTTTCTTCCGTTGTTTAAAAACACGAAAGATAACATCGCGGCTGGTTTGATTATTACTCTCTCGTTCGTGCTTCTGGACTACGAGCTACCGCTTCTATCCGACGTATTCGAAGCGCTTGGAACAGACATAACCAGGGCTCACTACCACCTAAGGAATAGAATTTTCCTGCCGAACCAACTTGGGGGCTTCAAAGGCTTCGCAAAATCGAGAGAAAAGCTCAAGCAATTCTTACTTACGAAAATTTAGTTCTGGAGCTTTTTTAATTTTTTTTTGATTTTATAATTTCGCACATTTTTCTTTATATAAGCTCGTTCTTTTTGCAATAAAACGCTTTAATTAAATTGTAAATAACAGGTAAAAGTGGTGGTAAGAAATTTATTCCCCTGAAGTTGTACAAAAAGTAAAAATAAAAGTAAAAAATAACAGAAGTTTCGTCGTCGACGCAAGACCAAATAACAGCGCTCGCTCGATTGACGATTATTTAACGGCTGGTTGTCTTTCTCCAGATAATTGGGATTCTATGGTTCAAAAGTACGCAAAAAAGAGGTAGTTAGCGTGAAAAAATTGAGAAACCTCGAATGGCAGAACTATCGGCACCCCGAATTCCTTCAGTCCCTAAGTATTAGCGTAAACGAGCTAAGGTATGTCAAATTGTTTTTAAAAGGAGGTGCCGCTTCTTTAGTGAACGAAATCTTGCGGGAGCGAAAAACTAAGCAGTTCAACTACCATCGAGACAACGACTTAAAAAACTACAGAAAGCCCGAAAAAATCAAAGCTTAACTCACTATTTTTTTATCATTATTCTTTTAATTTAATTATTCGGATTATTCGTATTTTTTTTTAATACTTTTATTAATGAATGTTTCTAAGATTATCTTATTATGATTAATAGTAAGTTTATAAAAAATTGGATACCTGAATTTAGTTTACGTGAGATTGATAATAAGAAGAAAGACGAAGAAGACGAGTATAGCGGAATTCTTAAGACAATTAAAGAACAAGACCTGTGTATAGATAAGGCTACTTTTCAAAAACTTTACGATTGGAAAGCAAAAAGAAGTAAAAAATATTTAGAAGTAGAAGATAATTACGAGCTATACGAATCTGCTTTCAAAGAGATACTTGATTTAAAAGATGAGGAGAAAATCAGATTTTACCTGAAAACTAACGAAAGAAAGAAGTTACCCGGCATTTTAGAACCTGTTGCGTCGACAATTCTACATTTCATGTATCCAGATAAATTTCCTATTAGAGATGTAAGGACTGTAGAAACTTTAAGAGATAAGGGTTTATTGACTGGAAAAGTTAGCTATAATGAATATAGAAAAGTAATATTTGAAATACGTAAAAATTGTGGAGAAGAATTTAGTTTACGTGAGATTGATAGAGCGTTATTTACATATAACGAAAAAAAAGAATTATTATTAAAAGTTCTCGAAGGAAAAAAGTTAATTGATGATATTACAAAGGATTTGATCGACCCTCAAGAGAGAATAGTGGAATTAATTAGGGATTTAGAAAATCATTTCAAAGAAAAACTTCTGAAATTAAACGATTTAAAAACTGAATTGGGAATGTCGTAATTGTAATATTATCCAAAGGCTTTACAAAGAGTTTTTTTAATTTATAATTTATTTCTTTATTATTTCTCTTCCTAATACCTAACAATTATTTATACCTTATTGAAAAGCCCGAGGCAGGTTTTTAATCGTTAAAGATATGAGTTTAATGAATCGATTTAAACTGGAAGTGTCTAAGAAAAGAAAATAGTTCAATCTTGTTGGTATTATAATTTTTAATAGAAAAAAAATAGATTTTTAAAATTTAATTCTTTTTTAGCAATCTCTTTTGAACTACGTAATGAGTTCTTACAGGGACGCCGTGTGGAAATATAGTTTTTATAGCTCGGTCGTTGTTGGCCCAGATCGTAGTTCCTTCGTAGTAGTCGAACCCGAAAGTTGAAGATAGAAACTTCCCGACGTTGTGAAGCGCGGAGAAAACCCCTTTTCCGGCGTATTCTTTTTTTACCATAGCCGTGTCTACGTTCATGTGGGTTAACTTCTCTCCGTTCCACAGCTGATATAAGTTCGGTTGACACATGATAGTTCCTATTAACTCGTTAGTGATTCGGTCGAAACCGAAGGCAGCCATGGGGATTATTTTTTTGAGGTCGCAAGACTCCCAGGTTTCTTGGAAGCCAGAGATATCAGCGTACTCTTGTGGAATCTCTTCGCTAGATACCTTAAGAAAATCGATGGTTTGAGCGTACGCGTTCATAAATTCGTCGAATCTAGTCCGCCCGCCCGGCGCGTCTGCAAGCACCGCGTATAGAGATTGAGAAGCTAAGCTCATTATTTGGTCGATTAAATCCTTTATCTCGTCAAGAGGTAAAAACCTGACCACTATTTCTTCGTCTAGATCTCTACCTTTGGCCCACCTTTTTAAGAAAGTGTCGAGACACGAGTACTTCGAATCTTTTTTGTAGCCTAACTCTTGTAAATATTCCAGAACTTTTGACTTGGGGTCTCCGAACGCTATACCGCTCATCATGGGAGCTTCGAACCCTTCGGTCTGAATACCAATCCCACCGATGTATTTCGGGTAATTGATCGGACCACGGAGCTTTTTCTTTTTGTTTTCCCGAACGAATTTTTCGCACTCGTTCATTAACGCTCTACAAGTTTCTAAATCCGTGGCGCTAAGCCAGCCGAAAGTAGGACACTTCATCCCGTAGCTTTTGTACTCGTCGTCCATTTGGCAAGAGACAAAGCCCGTAATTCTTTCGTTTTGACTTGCTACGAAAAATTTTGTTTTGTTTTCAGGATTAGAAAATTTAGTTTCGAAATAACTAACTATTTCTGAAACGATTTTAGGCTTCAACCTCTCGTCAGGCACGAACAACAATTCGGATAACGCTTCTTTGATTTGATTGATATCACAATTATCTATTACATTTGGTTTTTGCTGGTTTTCTTTTTTTACAATTAGTTCCATTTTAACACTTCTTAGAGTTTTAGATGTACTAAAAAAAGAGTATATTTAAAGGAAAAAGTCATAAAAACCAATTGAATAAAAATTTCGAATATTAATAAAAAAAATGAAATTAAATGATATTATTGGTTGGAAATTCTATTTATTATTTAACTATCCTATTATTACCCTCAATATAAAATAAGAA
>Ga0114922_10007115_pt1 | contig 10246 bp, 8 predicted proteins | sample AartaG_FD_100975 | JGI IMG/M metagenome (GOLD analysis project Ga0114922, IMG submission 100975) | Deep subsurface microbial communities from Aarhus Bay to uncover new lineages of life (NeLLi) - Aarhus_00045 metaG | ecosystem: Environmental > Aquatic > Marine > Oceanic > Sediment | place: Aarhus...
AAAATAATGGATCACGAATTCCGTACAAATGAAAGTAATTTTAGAATCTTTGAGAGACGCCATTTTGAGAATACTGATAAGTTTTTAGCAGTGGGTTCTGTTCAAACTAATTTTTCCCCGATTAAAGATGGAGATTTAAAAGACTATGTAGAAACCATTGATGATCTTAAAAAATTTATAAGAAAAGGAATTGACCAATATGGGCAAGAGAATTTGGTAATTAAGCCTGATTGTGGTTTCGGTGCATTGAAAGGAGCTTTTGAAGAGAACTTTGTCTATGATATCGTAGTAAAAAAATTAAATAATATGGTATTATCTGTTAAAGAACTTAAGTAAATTAATTTTACATTAGGTATTTTTAAAGATCCTCTTACTATTTAATTAAAACCTATTACCAAAACGCTTTTTCAAACTTTTTAATAGTGTCTTCTAAAGAATCTTCAATTTCAGGTTCAAAATCAGAAAAAACACTTATTTCATAGTCCCAATTCTCTAATGTTTTTGAATATTTAATGAAAAACTTTTCTGAAATCTTTCTTAATTCTTCTTTTACACTTTTTTCTTTAATTTTTTTGGCAGAATTTGCAATAAACAAGAAAGTATTTGTTCTATAAATCGTATATCTCACTGAACTCAATTCAAAACTCATAGGGCCCCCTTCAATAAGTTCTTCTGCAAATGAATTTAAAGCAGTCATCAATGCTCCAAATAGCTGTTCATTAATTTTTGGATGAAAAACACGATTAAAGACTACTATACCTCCCTCAGAAAGGATCCATATGTCTTGTAGAATCTTACTAGTCAACGTATTCTCAGCCGTTTTTTATGATTTCCCTTTAAATATGCCTATTCAATATAAGTAATAAAAACAAAAAGATATATAAATTTGCTTTTAATAAAAAATCGGATTATATCAGATATTACTCTGATAACCAATATGTAAAGAATAAAATTATTTTAATTAAATTATTCACTTAATTCTTTCCGTAATTTTTCGATTTCTTCTTGAAGTTTGGCCTTTGAATGTACTTCTTCGTCTTCAGACTCAAAATCGACATCGCTAATATAGGTCGGCATATCTCCTGTAGGAACATTAGGCATTGATCCGCTCGCATCTAATAACATCTCAGTTTCCAGTTGGTCTAATTCTGAAGAGACGTCAATCCCAAAGTCAATTTCTGGATCACCTGCAAGAATATCTCCAGCTTCTTCAATTTCCGAAACATATAACTCACTATCTTCTGCGATTTCTGCAATTTTAACAGGAGACGCTTTAGTTGCTATAGTTTTTAATTCATCTCTCATTTGAGCCATAAAATTTCCAGATTGTGCAATAGCTGTTCCTTCTTCAATAGCCTCTATTTGTCTGTCAAATTTAGCTCGAATATTATTTGCTCTATCCACTTTTGCTTGATATGATTTGTATTGAATAAGGTAATTTTTCGCACGTTCTTTTTCTCCTCTTTGCAAAGCAATTTTTGCATTTTGTCGAGAAACTTCAGATCTTTTTTGATGCTGCTTAGCTCGAAGTCCAAGTTGTCGAGTGTATCTTTTTACGGTTGTTACAAGCTTCTCAGATTCTTTAGCTTTCCTTGGGAATAGTTTTGATTTAAATTTTTTCCCCATTCATATATCAACTCTATTATAATATGTTTTAATTAAATTTTAATTAAACAAATCAACTATTTATAATAAATTGTTTTGATTTTTGTAGATTTGAAATTAAAATCTTATTTTTTATTATTAATATAACCTTTCTAATTTAAAAATTTAATTTGATTAATAAAGAATTTAACTTAAGAAATAAATTAAATTTTAAGATAAAAAAACTTTCATAGTCCAAAGTTTGATGTGTTAAGATAAAATGAAAAAGATAATCTTGAATTTCGAGTTTAAGAGCGAAAATTTTAAAGAATTAGTGCAAGAAGCATTTAATAAGGATATACTCAATTTTTTAGTTTCTAAGGATACATATTCGGAAGTCCAAAATATTGAGCGTTTGAATCTATACTCAAAAAATCTAGAACTTTTACCTACCTTTTCTATTTATGATAATAAGGAAGAACTTGAACAAATATTAAGCGAATCTGAACTAAATGAAAATGTGGGCTATTATAAAGAACTAAGGACGAAGGATGATGAACTCGAAATAATTGATTTATCAAACACAGGCAAAGTAGATTTTATAATTGTATCTGCTAAAGATTGGAAAATTATCCCCTTTGAAAATCTTATAGCTAAAATGCATCTTAATGAAACGGATTTATATGCTGAAGTAAATTCCGTTAAAGAGGCAGAATTAATGCTAAAAACAATGGAAATAGGTGTCGACGGAATTCTTATGTCGCCAAAAGATGCGAATGATATTGTTGATCTAAAGAGATTAATTAGCAATGGACTTCATATTGAATTATCTAAAGGTAAAATTATAAATATTCAAAATATTCCGGAGGCAGAGCGAGTATGTGTCGATACCACATCCATACTACATCCCGGCGAGGGCATGTTAATTGGTAGTACTGCAAAGGGTTTTGCACTTGTGCATGCTGAGGTATTTGAGACAAAATTTGTATCTTCAAGACCTTTTCGGGTCAATTCAGGTGATGTGTCTGCCTACATATTGGTTCCCAATACTGATCCTGAAAAAGTTTATCGAACAAATTACTTGAGTGAACTGAAGGGCGGGGAAAAAGTCTTAGTAGTTAACTATAAAGGAGAGGCTCGAATTGTTTCTGTAGGACGAGTAAAAATAGAAACACGCCCTATGTTGAGATTTGAGTTGGAAGTTTCCGCTGGAGATAAAAAAACTCCAATAAGCCTCATTTGTCAAAATGCAGAAACAATTCGACTTGTTGATTCTAATGGCATGGCTAAATCTGTAGTTGATATAAAGATTGGAGATGAAGTTTTAGTTCATGTTGGTCCTGGTGCAACTCACTTTGGAACAGCCATCAAAGAAACAATCATTGAAAAATGAATTATAATGATAAATTATTCTCATAAAAAATAGAATAATAAGTAATTAAAAGATAATTTTATTATGACTATCTATTGGGCTCCATTACTTCATGTTTATCAACCACCAACTCAAGAAATAGAGATCTTGAAGAAAATCAATAAAGAATGTTATAGACCTCTATTTTCAACAATAGAAAATTACGAAAATGCAAAATTCTCCTTAAACATTAATGGTTGCCTTGTTGATCTCCTTTATGAGTATGGAATGGCTGACACTATGGATCTACTAAAGAATTTAGTATCAGAGAACAAAATTGAAATATTAGGGACAGCAAAATATCATCCCATTCTTCCTTTAATCCCCGAAAAAGAGATTTTGCATCAAATAGGAATGAATGAAGAAATAAATAGAAAAGAGTTTGGAAATATCTGGGAAAAGAAAGGATTCTTTCCACCTGAATTAGCGGTTTCAACAAAATTAACAGAAATCATATACAAATTAGGTTATAAATGGATTATCATGAGCGGTATTGCGTGTCCAGAAGATTGGCCCTATGATAAAATATATTGTACTCCTAATGGTCTTAAACTCTATTTTAGAGATGATATTTTAAGCAATCAGATTTCTTTCAAAAAAACTACAGCAAAAGATTTCATAAAATCCCTAAGAAAAATATTTAAATCTAAAGAAGAATATGATGGAATCAGCGATAAGGGTAGAGCCCGATATATTCTAACAGCTATGGATGGCGAGACATTTGGATGGTATATTAAAAATTACGAAAAGGTTTTCTTAGGTAAGGTACTAGAATTAATTTTAAGTAATGAAGACACTAATGATAAGATTCTAAAACTTGAAGAAAATATAAAAGTTGTATTCATTTCTGAATTAGAAAAATATTTTCCAATTAGTAATAAAGAAGTTAAAATAAGGGAGTCCGGTTGGAGCACGAATTATGATGATATTCTTAACAAAATACCTTATCCACTATGGAAACACCCTGATAATAATATTCATAAATATTACTGGAAAATTATCAAAAGTTTAAATAAATTAATGGATCTAGCAGATAAGTTGGATTTAACTGGAAAATGGGAAGTAGAGGATTATTACAATACCGCAAGATGGTTTTATGACAGAGGGTTACATAGTTGTCCGCTGTGGTGGTCGAATTCATTACATGGATTGTGGAGTCCTAATTTAATCTATAAAGGAATGGAATTGTTAGTAAAAGCGGGTCTTAATGCTCAATTAGCATTAGTTAATGCAGGTGTCGACTCTGGAGATAGTTATTTTGATTCTATATCGTATTATCACGGATTATTATTAATGGAACTTTATACCATTACAAAAACAAACTTGGAAAATAAAAAAAAATAAGAATTCTTAAATAATGGTTTAAGCTAGCCAATCTATTACCCCTTCCTTGTTATAGTTTCCCCATTTTAAAACAGCTTTTCTTTGTGCTCTCACATTCTTTCTTGGTACGTTTATCGCATCGTAATCGGTATATTCATATATAGCTAATCCCCCTTCATTGGTACCTATTTCCTTTATGTAATATTTGATTTCTTCTTCGACATCAGCTGGAGTTCCTTGAATATATGTAGTTTGGATATTCGAACTAAGCCAAAAAGCAATTTTCTTTTCATTAGCGAAGGGTGCAAAATTATTCACTCCGGTCATATGAGGGCTATCGAACTCCATTACATCAATTTCTATATTAATAAACTCGGGGAGAAGCCCCAATACATCACCACAAGAATGGAGAATAAAGTCCATCCCCAAATCATGGGTTTTATCTACCAATTTTCTAAAATGTTCTTTGAAAAATCTCTTAAATATTCTCGGACTAATAAATGCGGATTTCTGAGTGCCAAAATCGTCAGTAATAAAAATAGAATCCAAAGGAGGACAGAATTCTTTCAATTTTTCGATCACTATAAGATTAAATGATGTTACTGATTCGATAAGCTTTCTTAAATTGCTTGAATTTCTATTTCTTACTAAATCAATTAAAAGCTCGGAAAATCCTCTTAATTGAGAACATTTATTAAATATTCCACTTGTATCAGTACTACCTAAAAGATATCTATCTTCAGCTATTTCTTTCCATCTTCCTGATTTAATAAGATTATAGCGTTGTGGATCAGAAGCATCCGGAAACTTATAATCCTCTAACCTATCCAGACCTTCTCCTTTACCCTCATCCTGAAAAGGCCCTCTATGAGGGTGTCCCTTCGTCCAATCACCTCCTTTAGTGCCTGATGATCTCCAAATAACTCCAAACTCATCTATAGAATCATGAGGAATCTCCCACCAATTTTCAGAATACCCTAAATTTTCTCTAATTTCATTATTCCAATCATATACATCTCTTCTATAAGCAGGATTTGCAATTACTGAAATTCCTTCGGGAGGGTGAGGGGGATAGTTTCTCGGCTGCCATGAAATTGGAACATTTGGACTAATAGGATAAAAGTCCGACTGAACAGTTAAACCGATAAATGGGACTCTATCTGGCTTTTTAAAATGAAACGCCCGTTTTACTCTTTCTTTTCTCTTCATAAAAATCTAAATAAACTTTAATAAGAATAAACGCAAATTATATAATTTTTAAAGAATATATTTACAAAATAGAATAGTGAACTATAGCATAAATAATTTCAAGAGATTTAAAAAAAATGTCCAAAGAAGAAGAATCAGAACAATTAATTAAGTATTGCGTACATTGCGGAGCTAAAGCGGATAAAAATAAAACCTATTGCCCAAAGTGTGGTAAACTTATAATTAATTTAAAATCGACGAAGGAAATTTCTGAGAAAGGCGAAATTTCTAGCGGACCAAAATCATTGGGATATAACAAGATCTCACGGAAATGTGCTGGTTGTGGATCAATAATTACCTCTACTGTTCTTGATCAATGTCCTATATGTAGTTCACTCTTAGAACCTCTTCCTGAAATTCAGAGACCTGTTCAAAGCAGAACGGGATTTGTTTTCACTAACAAAAAGCTTGAAGCGGAACAAAAATTTACTTTAAAAAAAGAATCTTGGAAATTCAGAGAAGGAATTCATATATTTTTTAATAGTATATTGTTGTACATTATTGCTCAATTTTTAATAATAATCCTATATTTGACTACACTAAGTCAAAATGAATCAGATTTAACCATTTACCTAATTCTTTTGAGTCAAATTCCTAGTTTACTCTTTGCTGTAACTCCTTTATGGTATATTTATTCCAGAAAGCATAAGTATGAGAAGTTGGGATTTTCTTCAGATAAGAAAAAAAATCAATTAGCATTTATTATTGGGATATTAGGAGGTTTAGGATTAATCGCAATTAGTTATCTTTCTGGTTATATCTATCAATTTTTGTATGACATTGGGCTGGATTTTTACGATATCCAAGCTTACATTGATCTAGAGTATAAAATTATTAGAGGGGCGGGATTATTGCTAATTATATTATTAATCGAATTGATATTTGGTGCCGTTGCAATTGAAATAGCGTTTAGAGGTGTATTGCATAACACTTTAAAAGAAAAATTTAATGATAATACCTTTAGCGGCAAAGTTTTAATAAGTGCTATAGTGGCGTTAGTTTATTCTGTATTTTTTCTATTACTTTCATTCCCTATAGGGATATATTTCCTCATTCCAAACTTCTTAATTTTTCTATTACTAGGTATGCTTTACGAGATTAATGATAATATTTATAATACTATTATAGCTTTGATATTATACAATGTGCTGATGATAATCCTTATTATCTCTCTTTAATCTTTATCATTTTCAATACATTTTCCCATTAAGATATAACTTTAATAGTAAGAAAAATCAATTATTTGATTGAGTATTATTATTTATATCTTACATTCTACTTGATATGACATTATTATATTATATGATACTATAATTCGGAGTAAACCAGATTGCGTAAAAAGATTTATAGAAATAAAGGGAGCAAGGACAATATTGTTATTTCAATAGCTGGGGCTCATGGGATAGGTAAATCAACCATATTTAATCAGTTTAAAAAAAGAGTGGGAGATAGCAACAAATTCAAGTTTTTTCCTGAAAGGTATGTGAAAAAGCCCCCCTTCCCCTTCGGATCTCCCGATAAGCAAATTGCATTTCGGAGTGAAATTCACTTCTTACAGCAATTTATTAAAAGAAATAGAAGTGTAGTAAATTATGATCTTAAATATAATGGTCGAATTTTAATTTTAGATAGAACCCCTCTTTGTGTTTTAATCTATTCTAAAAGTTTAAATTTAAAAGAAAAAGATTATAAACTCATTTTAGACACTTATAATTCAGTTAAGTGGAAAGAAGATTACATAATTTATTTAACTGCAAAGCCAAACACTATTTTACGGAGAATTATTCAGAGAGGTTCATTGGAAAAAATAAGAAGAGAATGGAATGAGAGAGAAAAAGACTATCTATTAAAAATTCTTTCATTCTATAACCAAATGTTATTATCAAAGAGAGACAAAAAAAAAGTATTCATTATAGATACAGACGAATTATCACCTGAAGAAGTTTTAAAAGAAGTAGAAGAAAAGATTACAGATATCTCAGGATATCTTTTTAGGAAATTATTAAAACAACCTTCTACTCAAATGAATTTAATTAGATTTCTAAAATAAATATCTTAAGAAAGATAAATAAATATATTAAGCTAAATTTATAGTTTATACTTAGCATTATTAAAATATCTTTAGTTAACATTAGAATAAAAATAAACGAAGAAAAGAAAATGTCGGCTTTAACTGATGAACTTCGGGAAAAAATGATGTATATTCTAAAGGATGAAGAAGAAAAAACGGACTTAGACAATCTTTCCGTTCTATCGAGAGTAGGTATGAAAGTTGCCTCGTCAACTTCTTCAGAATTAGATGCCGATTCTACTTCTGCTTCGAGTACAGCATTAATTGACTTAGGTGTGCGACTGGTAGGGGTAACAGCACATGGCACTTTAAAGGAAATTATTTTACATAATGATTCTGGATATAGTATTCTAATGGTGATAAATGATGAATATATTGTATTTGGAGGTTTAAGAGAGCTTTATCGTATAGGATATTATCTAGGTTATCTTCAAGAACTAGTAAAAAAATTAGCAATTTTAATCTCTGGTGGAGAAATTTCTGAGATTTCTCTTACTTTACAAGAGGATGAGCTTCAAAAAACACAAAAACAACAAGAAGAAGAGGCAGCAAAAGCAGAAGGAATTGTTTTACCTAGTGTTGAAAAAGATAAAGAAGCCTTAAATGATTTATTAGGGGTTTTGGATGAATGGGATCAAGAAGAAAAGGAAGCCATGGGAATTAGGGATTTTGAAGATCTTGAATCAAATAATATTATATCCATTCCCGATTCAATGGTAGTAAGTATTCCTAAAGAAGGTGAAACTTTTCCAATTCCAAGACAAGTAATACAAGAAGAATATCATGCATCATCTCAAGATATGAAGAATATCGAAACTAAACCTGATTTTAAAATCTATAAGGATGAAGTCCCCCCTATTCCGCTTGAAGATTATACTCCTATGGATGTTGAAGAACCAAATGCCCAGGAAACAGAATTCCTTGAGCCCCCCTCGCAAGTTAAAACTCAAGTTAGTGAACCTGAAGAACTACCCTCGCTTGATGAATTACCCTCGTTTGATGAGTTAGGTCCCCCTAATTTTGAATCTGAATACGATGGCTCCGAATATGATACCCAATTTGTTTTAGAGGAAGAATCTGAAGCGTTAGATTCCGTCTTAAAAAATCTCGGATGGGAAGAGGAAGAATAATTGTAATTGTAATTTTTTCTCTTTAGTTTCTTAAAGTTTTAAAAAATAAATTCTTCTTTTAAACCCTTATTAATAAGCATTTTCTCCATCAAATAAAATCAATAATAAAAAAAGTAATCTATTCTTACTTTTAATGAAGATGACTATTTTTAAAAAAGTCTTAGAAATTTATCAAAAGGTTGAAAATTCTGAATTTACTATTTGTCTACATTGTCTAGGACGGATGTTTTCTCTTTTAGGGACAAATACTTCAAATCTAGAGCGAGGATATTCCTTATTGCTTTCATTTACTATGGAAAATCATAGAAAGTATTTATCAACAGATAAAGAACTGAAAGATGAATCAATTAGAAATCTAAAAATTTTAGCCGATAATGCAAATTTTTCTCCTGCTCAAAAGGTATTGGGAAATGAGGGCTTTGACTCCGCTAAAACTCTAGATAATAAATTGTGTCTATTATGTGAAAACATTTTTCTTAATTTGGAACCATATATTGAAAAAGCAAAAGAAATTACAAAAGATTTTGAATTCAAGAATTTACTAGTTGGTACAAGTCCCGCTTCCAAAATTATCAATAGCGAGGATAATTTTAAATCTGAATTAAGCCTTTTAAACTCAGAATCCTTTAAAAGTCATTTTAATCGTGAAATAGGCAAAAAACTTTCACTCGTATTAAATAAGCCTGTAGAATTTAATAATCCCGAAATGGTTTTCGTTTACAATATATCTTTTGACGATTTTCATATAGATTTAATTATTAAATCACTATTTATTTCTGGGAGATATAATAAGTTAATGAGAGGAATCCCTCAAACTCATTGGGATTGCAGAAATTGTTCTGGAAGAGGTTGTAAAATTTGTAATTTTACGGGAAGACAATATCAAACTAGTGTAGAACAATTAATAGGTCCAGAGTTCCTCAGGAGTACCCAATCATCAGAATTAAAATTTCATGGTGCTGGAAGAGAGGATATTGATGTAAGAATGTTAGGAACAGGCAGACCCTTTATAATAGAATTAAAAAATCCTAAAATAAGGGCTATAGAACTGAATAGAATTGAAAAATCCGTCAATAAAACCAATAAAGGAAAAGTAAGGATTTCAGATTTAAAATTTAGTAGTAAAAAAGAAGTTATTAATCTCAAATCTGAAGCTGAAAATACAAAAAAAGTCTATAAAGCCTTGGTGGAGACTGAGCAAAAAATAAATAAAAAAAATTTTGGTGAGATATTAGAACAATTAAAAATTCACTTTGAACAAAAAAAAATCTCTCAAAGGACTCCAAATAGAGTTTCACATCGACGTGCTGATTTAGTAAGAAAAAAGTCGATTTATAATATAGAAGGAAAATATCTTAAACCATATTTATTTAAATGTATTATTGAAACTCAAGGAGGGACTTACATAAAAGAATTAATTTCTGGAGATAATGGTAGAACCACACCCTCATTTTCTTCAATTCTTGGATTTGAAACTAT
>Ga0114922_10007117_pt1 | contig 10245 bp, 9 predicted proteins | sample AartaG_FD_100975 | JGI IMG/M metagenome (GOLD analysis project Ga0114922, IMG submission 100975) | Deep subsurface microbial communities from Aarhus Bay to uncover new lineages of life (NeLLi) - Aarhus_00045 metaG | ecosystem: Environmental > Aquatic > Marine > Oceanic > Sediment | place: Aarhus...
AAGCTCCACAAATTCCACCAGCTCTGTCTTGACATCGGGGTCATAGTGAATCTCGTTTATAACTACCTTCTGCCCTTGCTGCCAGTTCCCCGCCAAAACGGCGTAATCAAGCATATTTACCCCGTCGGCGTCGTCTAAGTCAGCCACACAGTCAGAGACCACGCACCATGGGTCCAGCCACTGTTGGGCGAGAATCCGCAGGTCGCCGAAATCAACCCTCTGGTCACCATCCAAATCGCCTGCCAGATTAAACTGGGCTTCTGCCGTACGTAGGGACTCCCAGGGAAAACCGCCCAAAAATGTTATCAAAACCAGCAGTAGCAACAAAAGTTTCAAAGTTCTGAGCATCCTTTATGTCCTTCCTCACCGATGCCTTGGACCACTCCCGCTGCTTTCTTGCCTGCACCTGCCTGCAGGAAAACGCAGGCACAGGTGCGAAACCAGGAAAGAGGGCGGCTTCATCTTCGTGGGCCTTAAGGTCGTGGCACGGCCTTCCAGGCCGTGTATAAATCACGGGCAAGATGCCCGTGCCACTACACGATTCTTGCTCATTATAACATATATAGGTGGTCAAATCAATGCCTTTTCCGTCCAAACTGAGCAGTTTTTGAGGGGCAGGCCACAAAATAGTTCTTGACTATTCGCACCAGAGGATGCACAATAACTTACAAGTTGCGGAAGGACCCAAATTACCGGCCCTGGCTTGCAGCCACAATTAGAAGCGGAAAAATAAGCTGTTAATAGAAAGTCCGGGAATATCTGCTGATGGATGATTCCAGCAAAACCGAGAAAGAACACCTTGCAGAGGACCGAGCCACAAAGCCACGGAAGCCGAAATTAAAGCGCGAGAGCCAGGACATCACCGAACGAAAGAGGGTGGAGGAGGCGCTGCGCGAGAGTGAAGAGCGATACCACGCTATCTTCGAGCAAGCGGCAGACGCGGTTGTTATCTTTGACGCAGAAACAAAGGAAATGGTAGAGTTTAACAATAAGGCACACGAAAACCTCGGCTATAGCCGCGAAGAGTTCAAAAAACTCAGCCTGTTCGATATTGAGGCCGCCGAGTCTGCCGAGGAAATTACCAGGCACACCGAGAAAATCATCAGGGAAGGGGCAGACACTTTTGAGGCAAAACAAAAGACAAAACATGGAGAGATACGCGATGTCCTCGTAAGTGCCAAGGTTATTCACATTCATGGGAAAGCCTTAATTCAGGGAATATGGCGAGACATCACCGAAAGAAAGAAGGTGGAAGAGGCGCTCCGTGAAAGTGAGGGCTTTTGTTCATCCCTGTTAGATAATTCTCCTAATCCTATACTCGTTATTAATCCGGATACGTCAGTAAGATATGTGAATCCTGCACTCGTAAAACTGACCGGTTTTTCTTCTTCAGAGATTATTGGCACAAAAGCACCATACCCTTGGTGGACAGAAGAAACACTTCATAGCACCGGCAGGGACTTGAAAAAAGCTATGGGTAAGGGAGCAGTAAGGCTTGAGGAGCTTTTTAAAAAAAAGAACGGAGAGCGATTCCAGGTTGAGATAACCTCCGGACCCATAATAAAAAATGGAAAATTTATGTATTACCTGGCAAACTGGATTGACATCACCGAGCGCAAAAAGGCAGAAGAGCAACTTAAGACCTCACTCAAAGAGAAAGAGGTGCTTATAAGCGAAATTCACCATCGAGTCAAAAACAACTTGCAGGTGATGTCCAGCCTGTTTAAGCTCCAGTCCGAATATATCCGGGACAAGCGGATGCTTGAGATGTTGAAGCAAAGCCAAAACCGCATAAGAGCAATGGCGCTCATCCACGAAAAATTATATCAATCCGAAAACGTGGCGAGGATTGACTTTGCCGACTATGTCCGGAGCCTAACAGGTTATTTGTTCCGCTTATACGAAGTCAGTTCGGACGCCATTGCCCTGAAGATAAATACAGGTGAGGTTTCACTGGGCATAGATGCGGCCGTTCCCTGCGGCTTGATTGTCAGTGAGCTTGTTTCCAATTCTCTCAAACACGCCTTCCCGGCAGGGAAAGAAGGCCAAATCCGCATCGAATTTCACTCCGATAAGGATAATCACTTTACGCTGATTGTCAGTGACAACGGTGTCGGCTTACCGAAAGCTATGGACTTGCCGAACACAAAATCATTAGGTCTGCAATTGGTCAATATGTTAACAGGTCAGCTTGGGGGGGCCATCGAGCTTGATAGAACCGATGGAACAACAGTTAAAATTACATTTACAGAAACGCAGGAAGGAAAGGACGTAATATAATGCCAAATCCGCAAATCTTAGTTGTTGAAGACGAAGCCATTGTAGCAAGGGAGATACAAAATACGTTGAAAAGTTTCGGATATGACGTTCCCGCTCTCGCCTCGACCGCAAATGAGGCCATTGAAGAAGCCCGGGAGAACCACCCGGATTTAGTCCTGATGGATATCAGGCTAAAAGGCGGCACGGACGGCATAACAGCGGCCGAACAAATCCGTGCCCGCTTCGACATCCCGATTATCTATCTTACTGCTTATGCCGATGAGAAAACACTGCGCAGGGCAAAGATAACTGAGCCATTCGGATATATCCTCAAGCCGTTCGGACGGAGAGAAATACACTCCAACATCGAGATGGCCCTTCACAAACATAACATAGAAAAGAAACTAAGAGATAGCCAACGCTGGCTTGCCGCCACGCTCAAAAGTATAGGCGATGCCGTAATTGCCTGCGACACCAAAGGACGGATAGTATTTGTGAATCCCGTTGCCGAAGAACTGATGAACTCAAAGCACAAGGACGTTCTCGGGAAACCTTTGAGGCAAGTTTTCAAGGTAGTCAGTGAAGAAACGCATAAAGTCATCGAGAGCCTTGCAGCCAAGGCAATCCGGGATGGTGTTGTTGTCAGTCTGGAAAATCATACCCTTATGACCAGGAACGGAGCCAAAACGCCTATTGATAACAGCATTGCGCCAATCAAAAATGACAATGGAAAAATCGCCGACGTCGTCATCGTCTTCCGAGACGCCACCGAGCGTAAGAAAGCCGAGAACAATATTCTTGAGTATCAGGCAAAGCTTAAGTCGCTGGCTTTGGTATCGACCATAATCGAGGAACGTGAAAGGCGATACATCGCTGCTGAGCTGCACGACCAAATAGCTCAGTCCCTCGTCGTTTCAAAGATGAAGTTGGAAGTGATGCGGGAGTCTGCGTCCTCAAGAGACCTCCGGAAGACATTGGGCGAAATCTGCAACACGCTTGGACAGGCCATTCAAGACACAAGGTCCTTGATGTTTGAACTGAGTCCCCCTGTACTGAATGAGTTAGGTCTTGAAACGGCGGTGGCCGAATGGCTCGACGAAGAAATACAGGAAAAGCACGGTATCAAATCTGAGTTCGAGGACGATGGACAACCAAAGCCACTCGACGACGACCTTCGTGCTCTTTTGTTCCGCAATGTGCAAGAGCTGCTGCTCAATGTTGTTAAGCATGCACACGCTAATAAAGTTAAAGTTTCTACCCAAAGGGTTGGCAGCCGGATATGCGTCAGTGTCGAAGATGACGGAATCGGATTCGAACCCGGAAAAGTCGTGGAGGCCGAAGCGAGGGCAGGTGGAGGTTTTGGGCTGTTCGGTATTCGAGAGCGATTGGAAGGCTTGGGCGGGCATATCGAGATTGACTCTGTACCCGGACACGGAGCCAACATTACCCTCATGGCACCGCTGAAACAAGAAAAGACTAACGCCGGAGAAAAACTATAAGCGCAAGAATTTTAGTAACCGTTCACGGGTTAATATGCGCAATTTCGACCATTTCATTTCATTGCGAGCGAGCCACCAGCCGTTTTGCTTCGCAAAATCGAAGCAGCGGGGGCGAGCGCGGCAATCTCGGCAATTTTTAACTGTGATTGGTATTAGTTGTCCCTTAGAAGATATAAAGCCTCGTCGCCTGTGATGTTTGATTGGCCTTGAGAAGATATATACGGTTCATCTTGAATCGCGGCCGTCAGATAGCCCATCATTTCCCGTACAATTCTCGCTCCAAATTCGCCTGTGTTGACACCTGCGGCGCTCGCCATCTGCTCCTCTATAACCGCCATGGAATCCTGCAAAAGTTGGTTCTGACTTTTCAGATACATAGTACATTCGCCGGCTTGCTCTATTGCGTTCTTGATAACGGCCAATGCTCCCTCAGCATCCGTGGTTAAGTCCAAATTTGAAACATCAAGGCTGAGGTCCTTCGCAAAAAGACTAATATTCCGCGCACTGCCGACCGACCTCATTATGACCTTCGTTATCGTCCGGCCCTCACTCGTAAACAGCTTGTTACCGTCGTATTCCGTACTGCCAGCTATACTATTGATGTCCTGAGCTAATACTTCAAACTTCTTCTGCATAGAGGCTATATCGGCGCTTGTGTAGTAGCCGTTTGCGGCTTGTTCAGCTAATTGCTCCATTAGAATCAGCTCATTATGGATGGTATCGGCGGCATCGACAAACATCTGGACCATTGATGTGTCGGCATTGGCTTCATGGGCGCTGAGTCGAACACCGGCAACATTGCCCTGGATAAATTCCCTGATTATCGCAACTTCACGGTCATCGTTCTGCAATTCATAGCTGCCGTAAGATAACTTGTCACCTCCACTCAACGACCAGTGTTGAAAAAAGGACTTGAATAAAGTTTCTATCTCGATCATTCCCCCCCTCATCCTGAAGAAAGTCCCGAAAAAGCTCCTTCAACTATAATATAAGGAAAGTTTGCTATAAATCCAAATATGGTAATCCTTAAAACCGCCACAAACTCAAGCACCGCAATTTTACAGCCTGCTTGCCGTTATTTTGGGACGGTTTTTCACCACAACCAGGAATGATATCTCTGAGAATTAAGAAAATCGTTGGCCCAAAGAAAAAGCCCGGGTGCAAAAAATGAAACCGGCCATTACCTTTGAATGCTCTCACTATGAACTACGAACTATGAACTACGAACTAAAAAAATCGTGTCAATCTTCACGTCAAACCAAAGATTTTATTACAGATATGATGTTGACAGCAGAGACGGGCGTTTTATAATCATAACTATGCAGGCTGGATGGTTTGCCCTGCGGGATTAAAATGTTTGTTTATTTTTAGGAGGCCGTAAAATGAATAATGTCAAATCAGAAGCTGTACCGCTAACAACTGCTAAAACTTCCGGCCTTGCAATAGCAAGCCTCATCCTGGCCATCTTCGGCTTCTTAACTTGCGGATTCACTGCTATTATTGGCTTGGTTCTCGGCATTGTTGGGCTCTGTGCCATTAAGAAAAACGCCCAACAGCTAAAAGGCCAGGGACTTGCCATTGCCGGAATCGTTGTTTCCGCCATTAGCATTGTCGTAGTACCGTTTTTTGTTATCATGATGGCCATCCTCATGCCGGCTCTTACCCACACACGAACTCTTGCCAGGACGGCGGTTTCACTCAATAAGGCAAGGCAGATTTGCATAGCAATGATAATGTACTGCGATGACAATGAAGGAAGCTTCCCACCTGCTGACAATTGGCCGGCCGCCCTCACACCCTATCTCGGTAACGAGAAAATCCTCGAATCCCCTTTTGCTCCGCACACCGGCCGGGCCTGGGCAATGAACGCGCAGTTAAGCAGCCGGAAAATAAACGATATTAAGCAGTCGCATCGAGTTGTGCTGATTTTTGAAGCTAAGCCCGGCAGCCCACCCGCTGGTGGCCGGGAGCTGCTGCCCGAAGAACCACGGGGACCCAGAGGTTACGTCATCGGTTTCCTGGATAGCCACACCGAAATCGTCAGACCCGAAAGATTGGACGAACTGATTTGGATACCAGCAACTTCAAGCCCTCGAATTGTAAGATAAACCCAACCAACAGGCCCTACGCGAAAATAAAAAACAAACCCTAACTCTGCCGGGGTTTTCCTTATCGATTACCCCCGCCACCTGTGGGCGGGGTTGACCACGCGAGGAACACTTTTTGTTAACCCCCGGCACTAAGACCGTCCTTGTAAAAAGCAATTTTATCAGAATATGTTTAACTCGGTGCATTTGGCAGTAATGACATCCGGGCTTTCATGAACTGTTGTTCACTGTGTTTTCACTTCAACTCGGCGTATGAAACCCAATAAAAGACTATGGTGATAACGAGAATCATACTTTATAATCGTCTTTGCTCGTAAACTGGAATAATTACAGGGTCCTGCGCGAAATGATATTTCGCCTGACACAGAAACTGGCTAAAAAGATTAAGCTGCCGCCTTTACAGGCTGTGCCGGCCGGTCAAAATCCGTTCATCGACTGGACGGCCAATCTGTTCACGGCAGAGCGCGCCCAGTATATCATCGTTACAAACACTGCTTCTCTGTATAGCCTCATAATGTATGGACGTGGTATCACTGACGACAATGAGCTAATCCGGAGAACACTGAGCTTTATGCGGGAATTTATGACCGATGACGGCTGTGAATTTCTATATCGGCGGCTGATAGTACCACACGCGGCCAGAGTCTCATTTTCCAAAGCAACCGACCGGCGGGTGATAGGTTCAATGAATGAGCTTATCTTTGAGTCCGGCTTTTATCTCGTTGAACGGCAATTATCCCCTTTTGAAACTTCCTGCCGCATAAATGAAACACCGATGTCATATCTTGATTACAACAGACCAAGGGAAGCTTTCAGGTCGCTAAAGGTGACAGACGGAACGTCTGACAATTGCACGGTAGGCTGAAAAGAATAGAATGCTCTACGGCCCGGTACTTATGGGTTCTGAGTTTTGTAGAAAATAAGGAACGACCGGCTCCCGCGTTGTAAACATCGTCATATGCAGATCCTTCAAAAAACTTTAGTCTCGCTGTCATTCCGACCGAAAACAGCCTTCAGCCCTGAGCGAAGCCGAATGGACGGGAATCCACATTTCATCACTCGTTATTCCTTGTTCGATACCTGTCCTAAGCGCAGTCGAAGGATTCGATATTCCTCGCGGTCATCCCGAGGCGCACCAGAAGAACCTCTTCTTTTCTGTTCTCTGCCCCCGCAAGCAAAAGGCCGCCAAACTATGACCGCGGTCAACCCTCCTTCTTTCTTTTACGTCTCAGGGCCCTAAGTTTCTGTTCTGTCGGACGAGTCTTGCCGTGAGTACCCCGCCAGACTTTACCTCTCTTGCTCGTTCTGTCACCTCTGCCCATTCGCAACTCCTTGCCGCCTTGTCCCTAATCAATTTCACATTTTCTATGACCAACACCTGTTCAATTCACACTCACCCACCCTCTCCCGCTGCCGGTAAATTATAAATGTTACGCCGTACCACGCCTGTCTGCAAGAAAAATCCCCCTCAACAGCAGCGAAAATCCCCGCCAAAACCAATAGGCCGGCAGCCTTCAACTGGCGACCTATACTTACCAAAATCCCCCAATTTGAAGCTAAATACCAGCAACTGTGCGCAAAAAAATCCTGCCTTTCCCGCACCAAATGGTCTTTACTTAGTACAGGAGCGATACCGGATTTTCATTTAGCTATAAGATTATATTTTTCAGGATGTTCAATTATACCAAACGAGAGGTCCACATCAAGGCTCGGCCAATACAAATGTTTATTGTGCCACAACTGGACTTCACTTATTTGCCGAACATTTGCATTTTTGAACCAGGGAAACTGCTCAAAAGGCAAAAAATATTCCTTGCCTTTGAAAAAAATCCAAAAGCCATGCTCTGAAATATTGCTGATTTCAGGCCTCGAAGTGTTTTTTCCACGCTTTAACGATTTTACTTTTGTGTTCCTCTACTCTGTAATTTCCAGCGCGAAAAATTGTAGGGCTCATAAAAAAAGTATAAAGAAATCCTAATATGTTATCAATAAAATATTTTGCGCAAAAACCAGAGTACCGACCAACTCTTCCTCGTGTTGCTTCCATTAAGTGTTTAGCCCGTCAATTTATTGGCGGGTCCATTTTCTAACCACCCCTAACGACTAATTTGCCTCTCGCACAAAAGGCTCGCCTAATGCGCTATTTGCCAAGTAGTATCTTAACCTGTTCGTGAAGCTTAGGTACATGTTCCTGCAAAATCCCCCAAATGGTCTCATTCTCTATTGTTGAGTAGCCATGTACAATAACGTTGCGAAGGTTGACAATCTGGCGTATGTTGCTGATAGTATTTGAGATGTTGGAATCTATTTTTTCAGCCTGACTCAGGGCCTCGCCTATAATCATCAACTGCCGTTCCACACCGCTTCTCAACAAAAGCTCTGCCTTATAATCTGCAAGATTTTTCCCCTCTGTAAATTCCAGGAGTCCTTCGCAGGCCTGAAAGACATCATAAAGGAACTTCCGTGTTTCAGGCTGCATAAATTTCACTCCTGTTCTTGTTAATCGACTCCAGCAGATATGGATTGTCTATGGCCTTGACCTCAACAAGGTCCACGTTGCGCCCGAACATATCCTGAAGCTTTTCCAGTAGACCAAAGTAGCAATTAGCGTGTTGCACCGGCTCTAAAGGCTTGAATTCTACAAGAAAATCGATGTCGCTGCTCTCAGGGTCAAAACCTTCTTCCGTCAACGCCGAGCCGAACAGCTCTAAATGTTTCACGTTATATTGCTCACAAAGGCCGGTCACTGCTTTGCTGTTATTTTTGACAAGATCAATCATAATACTTTTCCTTTAATCTTGAAAAAAGAGTGTAAGCGCTATCGATGCTCATGTCAAAACAAATCCCCCAAAAGCCAAAACGCCGACAGTTCTCGACTATCGGCCTGTAATTACCAAAATCCACCTATCGCCATTACAGAGACCCAACCGTCAGCGCGGGGTCATTAGAGCCCAATACAAAATCCCGACCAACTCTTTTTCGTGCCGCTTCCACTTGTCATTCCCGCGAAGGCGGGAACCCATTTTTGAACATTTGGATTTTGGTCATTCGGATTTGTTTCGGATTTCGTGCTTAGTATTTCGGATTTCATCATCATCGCTCTGTGCCATGGACTCATCAGAAAGCGCAAAAGGAAAGCCCCGACCGGTCTCCCAATCGGGGCTTATAAATCCTGCCTGTCCTGAGCACCGTCGAAGGAGCGATACCGGGTTGGAGCGAAGCGCAATCCGGCTTTAGACGGACTCGCCCATATCTTCATTTCAACGGAATCGCCGGCAGCCTTTTCAGCGTCTTATTGGCCGTATCAACAATGATCCCCACCGACTCCAGCGCCGTAACACCAAGGATTGGTTCTGCTTCAGGTAAACCAAAAATCACTCGGCCGGCCGTAGTTTCGCCCATGAATTCAATTCGGCCCAAGCCATACGGGTATTCTTTGACCGAACCATCGGCAAGTTCGTAAGACATTTTGCCTTCTTTCTTTAAGCCAATCTTTTCAAGTTCCGGCGCAGGAACCATTGAATCGGTAGCACCGGTATCAACAAGAAAGACCGCCTCGTAGAACTTCTCGCTATTGCCAAACGGTATTATTTTCGTTGTTACTTTTGTCAATCCCATATAGTGAGCATCCAGGAAAACCCATTTATCAGACGAATGCAAAAAAAAATCCTGGCGATACCTACTCTCGCCCATAAGGACTACCATCGGCCGGACGGGCTTAGCTTCTGAGTTCGGAATGGGATCAGGCGTTTCCCCGTCAGTATATTCACCAGGAAATTCATTAGTTCCGGGCCGTCAGCCCGGCTCTATTCTCGATACGAAATTTCAAATCCCAATCTGAAATCTTAAATTTGAAATCTGAAATCTCCAAAAAATATGCAGATGCGTATATGAGTACTTACTTATGCTCTTATGCACTTGTGCACTTTCTTCAACCAAAGATTGATATGGTCAAGTATTCGAGCGTTAGTACCGGTTAGCTGAACGCATTTCTGCGCTTACACACCCGGCCTATCAAACCTGATAGTCTATCAGGGCTCTTCTTCCCGCACCTATTTTAGGTCACATAACAGAGCAATCAATCAACGTCCGTTACTGGCCTAAAATAGGTGCGGGAACGGAATCCTAATCTTGAAGGGGGCTTCCCGCTTAGATGCTTTCAGCGGTTATCCTTTCCCGACTTAGCTACCCGGCGATGCAGCTAGCGCCACAACCGGTACACCAGAGGTCAGTGCTTCCCAATCCTCTCGTACTAGGGAAGCATCTCCTCAAGATTCCTGCGCCCACGGCAGATAGGGACCGACCTGGCTCGCGCCGGTCTGAACCCAGCTCGCGTACCACTTTAATCGGCGAACAGCCGAACCCTTGGGACCGCCTAC
>Ga0114922_10007118_pt1 | contig 10244 bp, 8 predicted proteins | sample AartaG_FD_100975 | JGI IMG/M metagenome (GOLD analysis project Ga0114922, IMG submission 100975) | Deep subsurface microbial communities from Aarhus Bay to uncover new lineages of life (NeLLi) - Aarhus_00045 metaG | ecosystem: Environmental > Aquatic > Marine > Oceanic > Sediment | place: Aarhus...
CACGCGGATGGCGGAGAGGCCGCGGGCGCCGAAGGTCCGGCCTGAAATCCAGCAAGAGGGAGCGTGAGAGATGAAACGCCGACGGAGGAGCCTGACCTTTATTGAGCTGGGTGCGGCGGTCGGGTTGATCGCCGTGCTGGCAGCGGTTCTCCTTCCTGCGCTGTCCACCGCGCGGGAGGGTGCCAGGCGGGCATCGTGCGCCAACAACCTCAAGCAGATGGGGCTTGTTTTCAAGATGTACGCGAACGAGTCGAACGGTTGTTGGCCGCCGATCAGTCTGGTTCCGAACAACTGGATGGCCGATATGAGGTCGATCTATCCGGAATATCTGCCGGATTTATCGGTGCTGATATGCCCCTCGAGCCCGTTTGCCGACGAGTACACGTTCCGGCTGAGGGACGATTACTACCATCCTGGTGCGCCTATTGGAGCGTATCACCCCGACTGCGTATCCTCGCTGTTCTACAACTACACGGGCTTCACGATTCAGTCGAGCGAGATGGCGGTTGCACTTTTCGACGCGTATTACGAGGTGCCGCCGGAAGTATTCGCCGCCGGGGACGTGCAGCTAAACATACCGGTATGGGCGGTCAGCGATCGAGGCGACGGTCAAGCCGGCGTGCCGGTTCTCTGGGACAGGGTATCGGTTGACGAGCGCGAGCTCTCGCACACGTCGGTCGGCGGAAACGTCCTGTACATGGACGGGCACGTTGAGTTCGTCCCGTACTCCTATTACAACGACTGGAGCTACTTCCCTATGACGCGCGTCGGCGCCGAGACATTCGGTAGCGTCATTCCCCGCCTCTCGAGCGACTGCTACGAATTCTGACCACGGTCCGACAGCGGCTCTTGAAGATTGATCTGCCAAGCGAAGTTGTCATAGAATAGTCGATGCAACGGGCCGCAAAGAACAAGGGGAGATGACCAAGGGGCAGGGTCTCGTCATGTTGATCTTGAGCAGAATAGTCGCTGCCCAACGCGCTTTCTCAAAGGTCTACGAAATCCGCCGCTTGTACGTTATAGAAAGTGAAGAGCAGGTGCAATCCACCGGAGAAGTGCAATGAATTTCAGGCCCACCGAAGGATTTTCCGGCAAAACTACAATACCTTATGGAGCGATCTAGAACCGGAGGAGACTGATAAGCGTGGAGCCGGGCCTCAATCCGAAAGACCGCCGGGAAGATAAAGCTCTGGCAAGAGGGCTCAAGGCGGGAAAGCGCGGTGCATGGGACCGGTTCTACACCCTTTACGCAGGCCCTCTGTTCCGATTTGTTGTGGCGCGGTCGGCCGAAGGTAAGGGCCGCGTTGAAGACATAGTGCAAGACGTTGTTGTAGTAGCCGTCGAGCGTATCGGCCGTTATGATCCCAAGCGAGGGAGCCTGTGGGCGTGGCTGTGCGGTATTGCCGTGAACAAGCTCCGGGAATCAGCGCGTAACGTCAGACGGGGCGGTCTTCTGAGGCAACGTCTGACTGCACCGCTGCCTTCTGCGCCTGCGCGCTCAGATGAGTCGTCTTCGGAACTGTTCCAGGCTTTGGGCAGTATCCACCCTCGGCACCAGGAGGTTTTGAGTCTCAAGTACATGGAAGGGTTGAGCGTGCGAGCAATCGCCAAAGAACTCGGTTCGAGCGAGAAGGCTGTTGAATCTCGCCTGAGCCGTGCCCGAGAGGCGTTCCGGAAGGAATACAGGGAGTGCCGGACACAGGCACGCAAGGAATAGACTGATGATAGATGAACTCGAGGGACTGAAAGCGTGCTCCTTTCCGGCGCTGCCGGCCAAGTTTCGAGCAGGGGTCGAGATGCGTGTAGCGCCTGTCCTGCGCAGGCGGCGCGCGCTGCGACGCAGGAGGGTAGCCGCTGTGGCGGCGGCTTTCTTGGTGCTTATCATCATCTCCGTGAACGAGTTGATGGATAGGGCGAGCTACCGGGAAGAGCGCGGCGAGCGGGCCTCAGCCGTTCGTCAAGAGGCGCGCGTGACACCTCGTGCGGAGCTGGACTCAGGAGAAGCGGTAGGCACGCCTGTCGGCGAATCGGCTGCAAGTGTCGTGCGTCCGAAACCGCCGGAAGGATGGGAGAAATCGGTGATTCCCGGTTTCGACCCAAGTATCGAGTCGGTGATCATTCGCTATCCACGTCCCGAGCGGAAAGAGTGCAGGAAGCTGTTTGAAACCTGGGGTGCTGGCGCTGTCGACGCGCTTATCAAGCTATATACGACCCCCGAATGGGCCGAGTTCAGGTGGGATATTCGGCATCTGCTGGCAAACGGTGGAGAGCCACGCGCAGAGTCTTTCCTGATCGAGCGATTCCGAGCACTCGCGCGTGCTCAGGACCGGTCGGATGCGGCCGACAGAGAGATGCGGCGCTTGTGTGCTGTCATGGGTCGTAGCGGTGCAGAATCTTTTGTCGATGCGCTCGCGCAAGAAGCGCTTCGCGAGCCCCCAGAATATCTCGATGAATACGTCGGAGCCTTGGCACAAACCGGTTCCGCGAAAGCTTTGGAGGTTCTCAGGGCTCTAAAGCGCAACGGCCACAATGTGGACTTCTACATCCCCCGGCTTGAAGGAAGAGTACGCGCCCGGCGACTTATGACGGAGATGAAGGAGGAGCGGACAAAATGAAGAGGTGCTATCACGTCCTGTTTGTATCACTCTGCGCTTTGTTGGCTGGCGCAAGTGCCGGACCCAGCCGGGAGGACTGGAACTTCACCGACGGCAGCATCACAGTGACCGTGCTGGACGAGGAGGGTCGACCGGCGCCTGATGTCGAGGTGCGATGTGCCATGGACTGTTACGGGATCCCGGGTTCGCGATTGCCCGACGCCACCGTCCACCGTATGAGAACGGACGTGGAGGGCACTTGTACGTTCTCGAATCTAATCGCCGTGTGGTACTTACTCCATGCACAATCCGGCGGGCTTGGCGCGTGGGGAAAGACCGGGCTTCTGGCGCCGGATGACAAGCACGTTAAAGAAACGCTGAGGCTGGGTGTGCACTACTCAAACCGAGGCATTGTGCGTGACCCGTCCGGTGCGCCCCTCCCGGGTGTGGAGGTGCTGCTGCGGCGCTCGATGCCGGCCGCGATTACGGACGAGAACGGACGCTACGAAGTTCGCAATGTCGAGGGCGACATGATGTTCTTCCTCAAGAAGGACGGGTACGGCTGCCTCGAAACCAGGTATCGTCCTCCCGGGCAAAACCTCGATATTACCATGCCTGAAGGCGCGTTGTTGGAAGCGACATTAGTGGATACGGACGGACAACCTGTGCCGGGCGCGCGTGCTTGGTACGAGGTGCTAGGGGATGAAATCTATTACAGCATCCGTGTTAAGACAGACGCTCAAGGGCGGTTCACCACGGTTTGGCTGCCGCCGGGAGAGAAAGTCATACTTGGCGCCTGGCGCCGAGTTAATGGAGAGCGTTGGAGGGCTGAAAAAGAGGTTGTACTTGACGCCGGCGCAGACAACACAGCGACCCTACAATTGGAACCATATGAGGAGCCGCCCACGACGACCATCAGCGGCCGGGTCGTGATGGCCGGCACAGAAGATCCGGTCCCAGCACAGATAGCGCTTGGCGAGCACAAGGAATGGGTGCACGAAGCCGATTTCCACACGGACGAGTCCGGCCGGTTTGTTCTGGAGCAGCTACCGTTGAAGAAATACTATATCGCCGCGCTGCCGGACGACCGCACACTCTACGCCGTTGATGGCTTGACCGCCGTCGACCTTTCGAGCGGCAAGCCCGTCGAAGACCTCGCCATTGAGCTCGCACAAGGCTGTGCCATTCGCGGAAAGGTCCTCAGCGCTGACGGGGTGACCGTACCGGAGAAACAGGTACTGTATTGTCTTAGCAGTGAATCGGGCACGCGCCGTGTGCCTGGATACGCGCGCACGGTCTACTCGGAGGATGACGGGCACTTTGAGATTCCGTGTCTGCCGTGCACCGGCGAACAGTTTGAGCTGACCGTCGGCGATGCTCGAGCTATGGTCGGTCCGCTGCAGAAGGGTGAGATCCAGGAGGAGGTCGTGCTGCGGCTCGAGGACGTCTACCTCAAACCTGACTTGAAAGCCGCCATCCGGGGCACACTGGTGGACCTGGGCGGGGAGCCCATATCCGGCGCGGTGGTCACGCTGACCGCGCCGCACCGGCCGGAGACATGCGTCACGCGCAGCGACGGCTCATTCGAGTTGGAGTTTCGCGAGGGTGGCACGGTTCAGTTTGACGTTGCTGTTCGAAAACAACTGTACACGGGGCGTCAGGTCGGTTCGACGACACAAAAGGCCGCAATTGTGGAAGGAGGCAGACTCACGTTGAGGAAGGGGGTATCTGTTGATGGGGCGCGCTTAGTAGCTGTGATAAAGCCACCCCGTACCCTTGCAGGCACAGTTGCAGATGAAGCTGGTCAGCCGCTTGAAGCGAACGTAGACTACTACCAAGGTACGACGCAGGGCGGGGTGCGGTGCGAGAAGGGTCGTTTCCTTCTGACCGATTATGAAGCCGTGGAGCCCCTGCTACTTGAATTCCGGAAGGAGGCATACCAGGCGGTCGTTCTGGAGTGCGGGCGCGATTTCGACATGGGAGACATGCACATAGAGGTAGTCATGAGGAAGGGGCCCTTTCCAGAAGGAACCCCCATCTTCTTAGCGGTGACAGGTCGCGAAGCGCCGCCCGAGGGAGTAGCACCCTACTCCCCCTGGGGCAGCATGAGAGATAGGGTGCGGCTTTGGAAGAGGGACGCCGAGCACGTGGCTGTTGTCGCGCGAGCCGAGTACAGCATTCGTGTGACCGACGCGCAGGGCAACCCGATTAACCGCATTCGCGTTGAGGACGCCGTCCCGTATGGCCGCATGGGCCCCATCAGCCGTGAGACTGCCACCGTCGATACAGATAGCCCTTCGGAGATGCTCGAAGGGGAAGACGGCCGTTTCACACTGAAGGAGAAATCGTGGCGCATGCCATGGAAATTGAGCGTATGGATCTCTGCTCGGGGCACTGGGCGGGAACTGTTCAGCGCGGAGAATCTGACGAGCGAGGAGCCGGTCCATATCACGCTTCATCCGGCTTCGAAGATCACTATCCGCGTCCAGGACTATGGTGGTGAGCCAATCGTGGGATTAGTTGTGGGACCGGGGGCGAGCTATGGAAGCCACAATTCAAGTCCCAGTTCCGGCCTGCCCGAAACCGATCTCTCGGGTGCTGTTGAGTTTGAACGTCTGAGTCCCGGATATTACGTGTACTTTGTTCAAGACAAATGGAAAGTTGTTGAAAGGCAGTTCCGTTCCCCCCAGGAATACGCAAGAGTGGCTGCCTTTGACATAGGACCCGGCGAGACCTACGAGAAGACCGTCCAGTTTGGCGTGCCTCAAGAAGGAAGTACGGCCAAGCTCCTGTACGACTGGGAGAAGGAGTATAGAAAGAGCACTCGTGAACGAGACCTGAAACCCCGCAAAATTCAGGAATCTGTGCGGCGAGAACTGGCCGAGCTGGTCGCGGCCCGGCTCGAGGAGCTGCCGGGTCGGTACTGGTTCGAAGCGCGTGAGGCGACCCGGCTGGCCGCGGCTGCCGAAGGTTATGGTCTTTCGGAAACGGTACCCGCACTCCAGGACATGCTGGCACGATGGCTCTCTGCGGGTGAGGGCGTCAGTCACGACCGTCAGCTTCGTGTCGTCGTGCACGCGGTTGTCGCATTGGCCGGAGACGATGCTGTGCCCTTCTTCGCCGCCGCCGCGACCGATGCACGCTTTCTTTACGAAGTCAGAAGAGAATCCGTCGTTGGTCTCGGCCAGATCGGTACTGAAAAGAGCGTGGCCGCCTTTGTGAAGCTGCGCGATGCGGCGTTCGGCAAACCCGGCACGCCCGAGCGCAAGGAAAGCTACACGCACGCTGAGAAGATGGCCGAGACAGTCGAGATGGTCTTCAACGTAATACCACGCCTGCCCAGCGACGAAGCGCCTCCGCCTCTCGCAACAGTGTCGCCCGAGGACGCGTGGGTTTCGGAGGGCTTCACCGAAGGACACATCGGTTGCCGCATGCCAGGAGGCGGCTATACGCGAATCATGATGAGGCGTTTCGGCAATGAATGGCTCATCGCGGGGTTCGGGCAGACTGTTATCTCTTGAACATCTCTCCTTTACTGCCTGCGCATTTCCTCAGCTTCGCGCAAGCGCCTTCAGAGGTCACCTTGCTGGTCGGGAGGCAGCAGGACGAAGGAAAGTTCGTTCGACGGGATTCGGCAAAACGGTACGTCCACGTCCGGATAGTTCAGTGTCCTGTACGCGGCTTTGACGCGGTATTCGCCGGCTGGAAGGTCAAAGTTATCGTGCAGCGACACCTCCAGACTGACCTTTTCCCCCGGCTCCAGGTAGCGCCCGGCATTCCTGTCCATCTCCTTGAGGCCGTAAGGGCCGAGGTAGTCACGGCGCACTCCGCTCGTGTCAAGAACGGCAATCTCGAACGTCATGTCTTCGGGCGCCGGCTCGAGTATCTTGGCCGGTTCCTCGCCCTCGTTGGTGATCGTCGCGTGGAGTATAATCGGCCACCCCGGGGGGAACTCTGATTCATCGAGGCTGATCCTGACCTTCAGTTGAGGCGGATGAGCGGGCATTCGCGCCCAGATCAGAAGAGCAACGAAGATGGTCGCGCAGACCGCGATTATTATCTTTCGTCTCTTGCTCATCCGGACACTCCTACTCCATCTACTCCTCACAGCAGCAATTGTACCGGAGGCGCACCAGCGTTTTCAATGGCGTTGAAACGCGATGAAGCTTCCTGCAAGCCGATCTCGCACCCGCCAGAATTATTGACAATTATCGCAACCCTGTGATAGTGTGCAAGTAGCACGGGTTTGGCGCGACTTTAATATGGATACAGAGAGAAAACACAGGAAAGAGAATCTGGGCGAAAAGCCCGTTCATACCGAACTCGCCGGAGGGCGTATCGGGGTAGTGTACCGAACTCTAATGCCCTTCATAAAGGTTCGCCTCACGGCAAAGACCATGATTCTGAGCTTGGGTCTTGTTGGTCGGGGGGCGTACAGGAGGAAGGAGAACGCCGAAATCGCCCGCCAGAGAGACCTGCGGCTACCGCTCGACAAGACCGCGTACGGGGGAAGAGGCAGCGCACGAAGAGGATTCGAAATTCCGCTTGACAAGATCTCTTACGTTCAGACGCAGAAAACTCTTCTCGTCAGCGAAGTGAAAGTCATTCATTCCGAACCGGACGTTCCGGCCGCAATAAGCATTCAGTCATTTAACCCGGCACGCCTCCTGAACCTGATTGCCTCTCTGGGCGTTCGTGTGGACGACAGGGCACGCGTCGCCGCGCGTCCGGCGCGGCATCGGCTCGGGGCCTACGCGCTGGTGATCGGAGGCGTGTTGCTTTTTGCCGCGGGGCTGCTGTGTATTGTGATCCTGACGGTGTTGGCGGTGAAGGAGATAACTGGAAGCCCGGTGTAGTGGTTTTCGCCGCGAAGTGGCGTCGATCGACGGAACGTCCTGTGCAATGCCGGCAATAGGAGATGTGTCATGGAGTGCTGGGCTGGAATCGATGTCGGTTCACTCACGACCGAGGCGGTCGTCATTGACGCAGACCGACGTGTGGTCGGCAGCGCGATTGTGCCGACAGGTGCGCGTTCGACGCGAGCCATAGAGGAGGCGATGAGCCGCGCTCTGGCGCTTGCCGCAATACCCGCCAAGAAGATCGCGTCCATCGTGTCGACCGGTTACGGGCGAGGGAACGTACAAGGTAGAATGAAGGACGTGACGGAGATCACATGCCATGCGCGAGGCGCGCACTTCCTGTTTCCCTCGACCCGATTCGTAGTGGATGTCGGGGGCCAGGATTCCAAGGCAATAGCGCTCGATGGCGGCGGACGCGTGACGGACTTTGCGATGAACGACAAGTGCGCCGCCGGAACCGGACGTTTCCTGGAGGTCATGGCGCGCGCACTCGAGATAGAACTGGAGGATATGGGCAGCCTTGCGGTGCAATCGACGAAGAAACTGACCATATCGAGCATGTGTACCGTGTTTGCCGAAAGCGAGGTGGTTTCCCTGCTATCGAGGGGGGAATCCGTGCCGGATATCGTAGCGGGACTGAGTCGCGCCATATCGGAGCGAATCCGTTCGCTGGCGCAGAGGGTCGGTATCGGAGATGAGGTGACTATGACGGGTGGAGTCGCCAAGAACGGGGCGGTCGTCCGCGCGTTGGAGAAGGTTTGCGGGAAGAGCTTCCACATCCCGCCGGAACCCCAGATAGTCGGTGCGCTGGGCGCGGCCCTTATCGCGCGCGAGATGGAAGTGTAGGGGCGGTTCGCGAACCGCCCTCATGCACGGCGAAAAGGAGGCGGTGACGCCATCAAGATCCACGGAAACCTTCACGGACTTAAGGCCAGCCATATCAAGGCGATCCAGAGGATCGCCAGGAGACGAATCTCGCCCGACGCTGTGGTGACCCCGGAGGTCGGCAGGTATCTGGCGGAGGTCTCGCGGGATGTGGGTCGGCAGATAGGGATTCTCGTGGACCGGCGCGGTCAGATCGAGAAGATCATTGTCGGCACGGCGAGAGGCATTTTTCTGCCCGACATGTCCTCAGACCCGTCGCCGTTGGCACGGCTGCGAGGTGTGCGCCTGATACATACGCATCTCAAAGAAGAACCCCTTTCGGATGAAGATCTGACGGATCTAACCCTGTTACGTCTCGATTGGATCGCCGCGATCGGCGTGAAATCCGACGGTGCGCCGGGCCTCGTTCACAGCGCGCATCTGGTGGCGCATAACGCTGAGGATCACGCCTGGGAACTCAGCAAACCGGACAGCTTGTACGAGCTGGGCACCGATTTCCTCGAGACGATCAAGGCCGTCGAGGAGGAGTTCGCGCGCGTGCGGCGTGCCGCATCGCCCGCTGAAGGACGGGACCGCGCTATCCTGGTGCACGTTGCCGGACGTTCGTCCGAATCCGCGCGCGAGTCCATCGCTGAGCTGGAAGAACTTGCCCGCACGACGGGTCTGGTCGTGGTGGACACGGTGATTCAGAAGCGAGGAAAGGTTGATCCCCGATTCGTCGTCGGGCGGGGCAAATTGAAGGAACTTATCGGTCGCTCCATGCAGCTCGGAGCCGAGATGATAGTATTCGACATGAACCTCACCCCGGGGCAGGTGAGGGCTATAGCCGATTTCACGGACCTGAAGATACTCGACAGGACACAGGTCATACTCGACATTTTTGCTCAGAGAGCGCGTACCACCGAGGCGAAGAGGCAAGTCGAACTGGCACAACTCAAGTATCTGTTGCCGAGACTTGCTGAGAAAGACACCGCTATGTCGCGGCTCACGGGCGGCATAGGCGGTCGGGGTCCCGGCGAGACGAAACTCGAGATTAACCGCAGACGTGCCCGCGACAAGATTCACAGGCTTGAGAGGGAGATCGAGAAGATCGGACAGAGAAGGACCCTACGCCGCTCACTGCGCAAACAACACGGGCTGCCCGTGGTATCGATCGTCGGTTACACGAACGCCGGCAAGTCCACATTGCTCAACTCCCTTACTAACAGCGAAGTGCTTGTGGAGAACAAGCTTTTTGCGACGCTTAATCCCGCCAGCAGACGCCTGAGGTTTCCGAAGGAGCGCGACGTGATCATAACCGACACGGTCGGATTGATCCGCGACCTGCCGCCCGACCTGCTGTCGGCGTTTCGGGCAACGTTTGAGGAGGTGCAAGACGCAGACCTTCTCGTGCACGTAGCGGATGTCGGTAGTCCCCACTTCGAACACCGCGCAGAGGAAGTGAACCGCATCCTGGACCAGCTCGAGCTCGATCACAAGAGGACAATACTCCTATTTAACAAGATAGACCTTGTCCCGTCAGAACTGGTTTCTAATCTTTGCAGGATTCACCGCGCCATACCTATATGCGCGCACGATACGAGCACGTTCGGGCCGTTGCTGAGCGAAATGCATCAAATACTCTGGGAGGAACCGCTGACGGCGCCGGTTCACGGGTAAACGGCCCGTCAGAGGCGGGTATGCGAAATGGATGTCTCCCCCGCCTGGCTGCTAACATTTTAGGTGTCAAGACTCATTAGAAATGTCCTCCTGTAGCCATAGCTCGAAGTGCTTGCATTGTGTGTGGGTTGGCCCCCATGGGGGCCAAATTTGTCAATAATTATGTTTGGTCTCTGGTGCATTAGAGTTGCCTTGCGTTTGACCCGGAAGCCGGCCGTGCGCACGCCGCCCGCTTACGTCCGTAGCG
>Ga0114922_10007119_pt1 | contig 10242 bp, 14 predicted proteins | sample AartaG_FD_100975 | JGI IMG/M metagenome (GOLD analysis project Ga0114922, IMG submission 100975) | Deep subsurface microbial communities from Aarhus Bay to uncover new lineages of life (NeLLi) - Aarhus_00045 metaG | ecosystem: Environmental > Aquatic > Marine > Oceanic > Sediment | place...
GCAGAGATGTCGCTTATCTGGTTACGATAAAGGTTGAGATCAGTCAGGTTGGTAAGGCTATCCAGGGCAGAGATGTCACTTACATGGTTATCGTAAAGGACGAGATTAGTCAAGCCAGTAAGGTTAGCCAGAGCAGAGATATCGCTTATCTGGTTATGAGAAAGGTTGAGATAAGTCAGGCTGGTAATGTTGGCCAAGGCAGAGATGTCGCTTATCTGGTTACGATAAAGGTTGAGATCAGTCAGGTTGGTAAGGCTGTCCAGGGGTGAGATATCGCTTATCTGATTAACACTAAGGTCGATAGCAGTCAGGTTGGTAAGGCCGGCCAGGGGAGAGATATCACTTATTTGGTTGAAATAAAGGTGGAGATGAGTCAGGTTAACGCAGTATTCGAGCCCAGTAAGATCAGAGATATCCCTATCTGACGCGTCGAGTTGGGCAAGTCCTTGCAGGTCGGATTCATAGATATCTCCGGTGGGCTTTCCTATGGCCTCGCGTATAGCCTCTTCTAGGTTTGGGTCGGGAAAGGTTACTACTACGTCAGTAGCAGCGTCGGCAGTTACATACGTTCCACCCACTAGTGACAGACACAGCATCAAGGCAAAAACAACATATACACACTTTTTCATTTTTCCTCCTCCTCTAGACGATTTCTAGATCAGCATTCGATTGTGGATTCCCCTTTCAGAACGCAGCACCTCCTTACCCTCCATATCTCATGCTGGGCGGCTTGCTATTCTTAAGAGCGGACGAGATTATGGGAAAATAAAAAGGGCACCACCGACCGCCGCCAAACAGCAATTACGGTGCCCTTGTATTCATCTTCCACCCCAGACTCGCCCTCGACCTTCGTGCACGAGTTCGTTTTATATATTATGGCACCTCTGTCAAGCCATTAATAGAGCCTTAGGAGAATCTACGCAGGGCCGGGTGAGGGCTAGCGATATTGTGTGGATTTCCTGCAAAACTTGTGATATAATCCCTGATTTATTGTGCTAATAACGTTTCCTTCCTTTGAGGCTAATCCACAGAGACAGCACGCACTGTCCAGTACTAGTGAATTCCAGCTATGAGGTGACTATGCAAGATTTTTCATCTGCGGATGAAGACTACAACTTGTGGGTGCTGCTAAGCCAGGCAGCGGACGCGATGCTCAGAGCCAGGCAGAAGGAGCTGGATCGATACGGCATTTCGGCTGTGCAAGCTGCCGCTTTGTTCATTATTCAGGCTATTGGTGACAGGGCAACACCCGCTGAAATAACACGCTGGCTATTACGGGAGCCCCACACGATCACCGAGCTCCTTAACAGGATGGAGAACGAGGGGCTAGTGACGAAGACCAAGGATTTGGAGAGAAAGAACCTGGTCAGAGTTTCCATAACGGACAAGGGACACCAGGCTTACCAGCAGTCAACCAAACGGAAGTCTATCCACAAGGTAATGTCTTCCTTGTCTGAAGAAGAGCGCCAGCAACTGAGGTCGTACCTGGAGAGACTAAGAAATAAGGCACTCGGAGAGCTTACAACGGAGCGCAGCAAACCACCCTTCCCATAATTGTGAACCCGTGCCCCCAGCGCTGCCAGCGGACATTTGATAGGCCAGCTCCAGCATCGCAAGAAGCCCCACGCAACACCCTGACTTTTAATCAGGGTGTCCAGGGTTCGAATCCCTGACGGCCTACCAAAGCTATCAGACCGGATTCTCCCCCAGGTTTTGGAAAGAATCAGGGGGTCAAAACACTAGATCAACCGACACCCTGATTTTACTATGTGTTCAACCAGATATCAAGACCCGGCTACAATACCTACAAGGGTAGATTTCTCTACTGAATTGAAAGGCCACCAGCTACCACGATTAGCTGCCCCGTTATATATTGCGCTTCGTCAGAAGCCAAGAACACAACCGGCCCCACTATGTCCACCACTCTCCCCAACCGCCTTAGTGGGATCACATTCTCTAATATCTTAGCGTAGTCCTTCATCTTCTGCATCGCCATCAGGTTCTCTGTGGGTACCACCCACGCGGCCACGGCGTTGACTCTGATCCCCAAAGAGCCCAGTTCAACCGCCGCCGACCTGGTAAAACAGGTCAAGGGGTTCATTTGCTTGGCCACCTCAAGGCCCATCTTCTCTGCTACAAGCCCGTGCCATTCGCTCTCCACTTACATCTGTTCCTTGTACCACGGTCCCATCATTAGGTTTAGCAGTGTTTCCTTGGAAAGGTCTTCATACCGTCCGTTGGGCTGGAACTGTGCACTGTAATCCTCGGTGTGACTCTCCATAGTCATTGTCCCTCCTTCCATAGTTATCTTTACGCCCAAGTCCCTTGTTCCCGAGAGCGCCTGCTGCTGGTCACGGTTGCGCACTACTTTGCCTTCCCCTCACCCAGCGCGCCGCAGCTACCTCAAAGGCGAACAGGGTAGTGGACGGATGAGCTTCGTCGTCTCGCTGATGACGAGAGGGGAAGACATAGCTCGCGTCTCCCGTGTAAACGCCTCATACTGCTCTATGCTGTCGAGCTGCCATATATCAATTATCTCATCTCGGTTACCGACAACGTTCTCCCAGCTACCAACGAGCTTCATCCCATACTTCCCGACCGAAGGGACAATTCCATTTGCTAAGAGATCATTGAATTCGGCGGCCTTACCCTGTACTAGCTGCAATTTCGCATGAATGTATATCATTCGGCTTCCTCCTTTTATACTTTTATATCCTCCTGGCAGTAGCCATTCCCTCTTGCATCGCTCTATAGACCTCGCATGGCTTCTCGCAATGCATCACCGAGAAAACCTCGAAATCTCCGTCTTTGAGTAAGTCAGGTATCTTACTATCTGGCTTCGCGCCAAGAGCAACAACCACACTATCCATTTCTAGGTCATACATTGCCCCACAATTGTCTCTGTATACGACTTTTTTGCCCTGGATGCGAGTCACCTCAGCACTGGTCAGGATCCGTATACCGCGTTCAACTAAATTGTCGACCAGCGCCCTCCTGGTCATGGGTTCGAGACCGTGACCTAGCCTGGAGCCTTTTTCAATAATCACCACCTTGATGCCCCTTCGGCTGAGGAATGCAGCAACCTCGCAGCCTATGTTCCCACCCCCGGATAGCAACCGCATGCCCTACATTTGCCTTATCGACAAGGACATCGTTAGCGAGAAACACATTGCGCTGGCTTATACCTGGAACCTCAGGGACTATCGGTGTTGAGCCCATCGTTATAATAAGGGCGTCCGGCCTGAACTCGTCAATAACCTTAAGGGCATCCATCTCTCCGTTCTCAAGATGCACGCTCAATCTCCTCAAAGTCGCCATCTTCTCCCTGATATATGGTTTTATCAGCCACGACCAGTGGCTGCTCATCTTATACCCTTCTACGTAGGCGGTGACTTCATGTCCACGAATTCGGGCTACTCTTGCTGCCTCCAGTGCTGCCGGCCCACCGCCTAGAACGAGCACTCTCTTGGCCCTCTCTGCCCTAGTCTCTACTTCAAGCTCTCTGCCTGCCTCTGGATTAACCAAGCAAGCTATTGGCCGCACCTGGCTGCAGGCGTTACATGCCAGGCATCTTCTGATCTCCCCATATCGACCCTCCATAGCCTTTTGGGGCAGATCGGGGTCTGCTACCAATGCCCGCCCCATGGCAATCAGATCAGCCTTCCCTTTGCTCAAAACGTTCTCCGCTAACTTGGGATGGTTAATCCTGCCCACCGCTATTACGGGGATATCTACTGCCTCCCTCATTTCGGCGGCCAGTGGCACGAGACAGCCAGTCGGCAGTAACATCGGCTGCATCACCCACTGAGAAGAACCCACGTGGCTGCCCGCCGATACGCTTAGGACATCGACGCCTGCCTTTGCTAAGAGCTTGGCGATGGGCTTTGTTTCAGCCAGAGTAAGCCCACCATGGAGATGCTCATCGGCGGAAATCCGAAATATGACTGGAAACCCTCTGCCGACTTCCCTCTTGACACGAGCTACTATCTCAAGAGCTAGTGTAGCTCTGCCATGAACGTCTCCTCCATAGCGATCGCGTCGCTTGTTGAATAAGGGAGAGAGGAATTGGCAGATAAGCGCGCCATGAGCGCCATGGAGCTCCACTGCTTCAAAACCTGCTTCTTTGGCTCTTTTGGCTCCTGTGGCAAATCCATCCACAATCATTTCTATACCTTGTTCAGATAGCTCTTCTATCTCGCCAGAAATTGGAATAGGTGACGGGCCCACTGGCTTCGCACCGTCAACCGTAGGATTAGCTAAGGGACCCGGATGAACGAGTTGGATGGCTGCACAGGCACCGTGGGCCTTGATTGCTTGGGCAAGAGCTTCAAGCCCTGGAACGTAGCTATCATCGGAAATTCGCAGTGCTCTCGGACCGAAAACCTGCATGGGATCCGTGCAACAGCACTCCACTATTATCAACCCAGGACCGCCTGCTGCTCGCCGGGCATAATAAGCAATCGACCGCTCGGAGACAGTGCCGTCTTCATTAGCCAGCCAAGTTCCCATCGCAGGCATCACGATTCTATTCTTTAGCCGAATCGCGCTGAAACTAATATGACTAAAGAGCTTGCTCATGCCTGCCTCCCAGCTCCAATGTGGCTTGTATCAGAAGTACTTGTCTAATCAGCGAGCAACACAGACACCCGAATTCGCCTACTGACATATATTGCACTTCTTAGAGTTTGATCCTGCCTCTTATCTCCTCAACCAAGATTCTGGCGCTTTCTGCAGCGCCGGAGCCGTCTACGAATTCCGGTGCCTTTACCCCATCGCCAACGTTGTAGAGTGTATGTCGTTAGCGAAAGTGGGACAAATAAGCCTGTGAAAATGACCGACACTTTAAGGATCTCTGCCCTCTTTCCTGGCGGCTCTATTATAGCCCTTTCTTTCCTGTAATGTCCTTATTTTCACCTCCTTTCTGGTCTGGATTATCTCGTGATGTCTTCCTGTATAGGATTTTGCCCTGAGTTTTGGAAAGAATCAGGGTGTCAACACACTAGGTCAACGGACACCCTGATTTTACTATAACTTCAACCACATATCGACCCGGTGAGCTAGTTCAGATAGATGGGTGACACATGAGTTATGAAAGGGCAGTATAATGGCTGCATTATGAATATACAGCACAATACCAGGGGCAAATCGCTTAACAAGCATCACGGCGCTATCAAAGAAGGCAAAACAAAGACTTAAATGGTTCGATTACTATAACTCCCATAATCATAATGCCGGTCTCGCCTGTCGCTATTTCGGCATCTCTCCCCAAACCTTTTATCGCTGGAAGAAACGCTATAACCTCTGGCACCTGGAGAGCCTGGAGAATCGCTCTTACCGTCCTAAAAAAGTCCGCCAGCCCACTTATTTAACAGAGATGGTTACCGCCGTCCAGAAGCTAAGGGAAGAATACCCCAGATGGGGTAAGGATAAACTAGTAGTGTTATTGCACCGCCAGGGATTCAACTGCTCTGCTTCTACAGTGGGACGTATCATCAGCCGCCTTAAGGCACGTGGTGTGCTCAAAGAGCCAGTGATAAATCATGTTTCGGCTCACAGACGCGGAATTAGACGACCTTACGCAGTAAGAAAGCCAAAGGATTACCAGGTTAGCAGGCCAGGGGATCTAATCCAGCTGGATACTCTGGATATTCGACCTATAGCCGGAATGGTCCTCAAGCAGTTTAATGCCCGGGATGTTATCTCAAGGTGGGATGTTTTAGAAGTCCACAATCGGGCTACATCTGCCGCCGCGGCTCATTTTCTAGATAGCCTGGAAAGGCGGATGCCATTCCCGGTTGGAGCTATTCAAATAGATGGTGGCTCAGGGTTTGAGGCGCTTTTCGAAGAAGAGTGCCAGAGGAGGAATATCAGGTTGTTTGTGCTGCCATCCAATTCACCTAAGTTAAATGGTTATGTAGAGCGAGCCCACCTGACACATACCGAGGAGTTTTACGAATTGTCGGACAGTTCCTTTAATATTGCCGAGTTAAATAGTGAGCTGCTGGTTTGGGAGAAAGTGTATAATACGGTCCGCCCTCACCAATCCCTGGGCTACCTTACGCCCAAAGAGTTTCTTGAGTGCTATAAGCAAAATGATAGAAGGGAGGTTTTGTGTAACCAAGGTAATGAACGAGGAGGTTCCTATAAATCGTGGTTGAGAGTTTGCCATTCTATTTGATATTATCTCCTTACCTAATTATGAGTGCTGTCCTCGTGATTGTAGGTGCTGTACTAGCTTTGTTTGGCATAGTCAAACTCACACAGGGCTTGTCTATAGATGCTTCTCTCATTCTTCCAAGTTCGGCACTATTGCTTGTTGCTATAGCTCTGGTGGTACTTGGTAGGTTTAGATAGTCAACAAACATTACTATTCCCCTTCCTGTACTTGCTATTCATATAGCCACTACTAGCAAGACAACTCAAGCCAACTATTATAAGGATGATGCTTTTGGCAACTTCACTAATATCTAGATACTCCACTACTTGGTAAATGCAACAAGCTATTGGTATACCTATGAACCAAGGTTTTGGCAAAGTTTGAATACCTTGTTGCTTCCTCTTTGTCTGTGTATGGGCTATTGCTTTTGTTACTTTTGTATTCTCATTCATTCTTAGCATATATTATCCTCTTGGTTTTCAACGCAAGTCTATGTCGCCTTCACGGGTTACACGAGCCTTCTTCAGTATCCGCTTCAATTCAGACTTCTTTCTGTATCCAAGCCCTCGCAATAAAATTCGTCTTGTCAGGGGATTTGCTCTACTGACCTTCTTTTCAATGGCTTGAATCAACTCTGCCTTTATCATGTCCTTTTTCTTAGTCATCTGGCTGTCCTCCTTTTTCCAAAATTTTCTATACACCACGTGTTATAGGAATCAGCCAGCACACCCGATTGACAAGGGCAGTTCGCTGTGATACAATTAGAACAGTCGATCTCGACTCATTAGCGCCAAGATAACCAAAGATGAAGCTGAGCCTTTCAGAAACGCCAGTTTCAAGTAAAGATGGTGAAAAGCGATAGAATTCGTAAGGAGGCTTTAAGATGAGGAAGAGTATCGTAAAGGGAAAAGGGCTCTGGGTTCTAGCACTAGCGTTAGCGGTGGTCCTTTTGGTGACTGCCTGTGCCCCTGCCGAAACTGGGCTAGGAGAAGGCAAAACCGTGGCGTTTGCAGCAATAGAGCCTATCACTGGCGGCGCCTCTGCCACGATCCAAGATTTCATGTTAGGTGTTCATGATTACACTAGATATTTCAATGAAGAGGAAGGGATCCCCGATGTGACCATCGAAGCCTTGTGGGCAGATGATGCGCTGCAATTTGCGCAGTTCATGAGCGCGTACCAGAGGTTTGTGGCGAACGGTGTACCAATAATACGGATCATGGAAGCTGATGCCCTAGAATGGGTTGGGAATAGGTGTGCAAAGGACAATGTAGTTGTTTTTGGGTCGACAATTGGGATTGAGACCATGTCCTACTCCCCGAAGGGTTGTCGCTATTTTCTGAGCCCGACTCAGGCCGAGCAATTTGCTGTTGTAGCCAAGTACTTCATGGAGAACTGGGAGGAGCAGACGCCCCCAAAGTTAGCTTTCGTGGCCATTGACAACGTGTGGGGGCAAGAACTTCAGGGAAAGGGTAGAAAATATGCCCAGAGCCTGGGATTCGAAGTCTTGCCTTCAGAGACCGTCCCCTTCGTGGTCTTGGATGCTACTACTGAGCTGTTAAGGCTAAGAGACCAGGGGGCAGATTTCGTTTATCTGCAAGTCCTTGTCAGCGGAACAACGGCGTTCTTGAGAGACGCTGAAAGATTGGGGCTTCTGGGTGAAATGCACTTTGCGGGTGGTCCATCAGGAATCTCGAGCGCGGCAATCGAGTTCGCAGGGATTGCCAGTGAAGGTTACCTCGTATCAATGCAAGGCCCCTGGTTTGATGAGACAGAGGTCTCAGGTATAAGGCTGATGCTAGATCAGCAGATGAAATATCGTGGAAAAGTAGTGAAGAACATGGCGTATCAATATGGCTGGGTAGAGACAGCCGCAGCATGTGAAGCTATAAGGAGAGCCATAGATAATGTAGGTTATGATAATGTGGATAGCGCAGCCATAAAAGAAGCACTGGACAATATGGAGGGCTTCGATGTTAATGGACTTGCGACTATTACTTACAAAGACAGACCGCTTGACCGTAGAGGCATTACCAGAGTGGCAGTATATCAGGTACAAGACGGGAACATGGTTCGTGCGACCGATTGGCGAGAAGTTCCCTCGCTGGTGCCGGAGGGACTGGTGAGGGAGTGATAGGGCCTGATAAGGAAGCTTGGCTGGCTTTTCGGTCTTAGGCCACCTGAAGGATATAGTGGCGAGGTCAAAGTGGCCAATCGAGAAGCAAGGGCGCGGCTGCAACGCTGGATCAAATAGGAATTGTGGTTAAGGAGTTGCATACGCTAGTGTCAAAATGGGCTGGAAGACCAACAGCCGGATAGTAAGAAAGTGGACTGCAGACGGAAGGATAACATTTAGAGGAATGCAGAAACGGGCCGAGCAAAATACTGCTCCGGGTTTTGATAGAAAATGAAGCTGCCGGTATTGTTACAACAAGGGGAAAATCACGGCGAATTTGAGATCAAAGCTGAAGCAAGGGCTAGTAATCTTAGTGATCAGTAAAGGAGAATTAGGATGATGACGAAGCATACAGAGGAGTGCAGCCGTCAGTTTCAGGCTGACGGACGGTATGAAGACTTCTCCAGGGAAGCATTGATAAATTTGATGAACCGAGAATGGTAGAAGGTACAGCGACAGAGTCAGGAGTCTTATGTTGGAGCTAATTGAGTATAATAAGGCCCAGAACGTCGAATGGTAGACAGTGGCACTGATGCTAAATCGAATTTAACAGAAGGAGAATCATAAGATGACGCAGAAGGATCAAGAATTCAAGTTCTTGGGACATGGCCCGCATGTTTTTGAAATTAGCATCGTAGTCGAGGATCTTGAGAGGAGCGTGGAGCAGCTCCGTTCTGTTTTTGGATTGATCCCTTACCAAAAAGGGAAAGGACCGATACCGAATTTCTACTCGCACGGCCAGAAAGTGGAGGGGGCATCAATAAAGATAGCATATTACCGAGCTGGGCCAATCAGGTTTGAGCTGTACGAGACAACAGGTGATAGCTTCTTCACCGAGTTTCTGCGGAAGAAAGGGACCGGTGTACAGCACGTTGGTTGCCGGGTCTCGGATTTGGATAGCGAGCTTGCCGAGTTGGAGAAGAGAGGTATAGGGGTGGTAGCAAGGCTAGAAGGGCCGAACTATAAGATAGCCTATATTGACTCCGAAGACATTCTGGGCTTTCACATTGAGTTAGTACAAAGCGTAGGTTTACCCGGGGAAGCCTAGAACGCTTTCAGGCCGAGAACGACATCTGAAAGGATATGGTAGCATGGCGAAGCAAGACATTTTCAGGTCTAAGGAGGTTCTTGCAGAGGAAGCCCGGAAACGGGCCAGCGATTATGAATCGCAGTACCACGGGTGCGGCCAGTCCGCACTGCTTGCCCTGCAAGAGGTGCTAGGCCTGGAAGATGAGCAGGTTTTTAAGTCCGCCTCCGGTCTTTGCGGTGGGATGGCTTTTGAGGGAAAGTTCTGTGGGGCCCTGACAACAGGGCTCATGATTCTGGGCATGAAGTTTGGTCGTGCCAATATTCAAGATGGGCTTCCTGGCATTTTAAAGGGCATCATGCCTGCACATAAACTGATGAGACGATTCGATCAGGAGTTCGGAACCACTGTTTGCCGCGAAATTCTTGGAGGAGCTATGGGGCAGACCAGCGAGGAGCAGTTTAGGGCTATGATAGCAAACCCAGAGGCACTGGAGGAAATGAGCCGCAAAGTGCTTGCGAAGTGTTCACAGGTGGTAGGCAAGACAGCAGCCATGGTGGTAGAGATCATAAGTGAGGAGAGTTAGGAAAGCTCTGGGCAACGTCCTCAGAATCTCTTTGGGGGGATTCATTTAACAGAAAGTGATTTTACAGGCTGCAGTTACGTAGAAAAGCTAGGTGACATACCGGGGCCTGTTGTGCCCAAGGCCCATTTGGGCCGAAGACGCGTCCCGTGTCGAGCGGGCTAGGCAATCCGGTCATAGTCTGGGCCAGTGAGGTGCGGTTGAGATATCATGGCACCGAAGAGATGGATCCTCTCTGTGGAGATCCTGCCGCTTATTTGCCTACAGTGCTTGACGACATGAAAATGGCTATAGAAAAC
>Ga0114922_10007121_pt1 | contig 10241 bp, 9 predicted proteins | sample AartaG_FD_100975 | JGI IMG/M metagenome (GOLD analysis project Ga0114922, IMG submission 100975) | Deep subsurface microbial communities from Aarhus Bay to uncover new lineages of life (NeLLi) - Aarhus_00045 metaG | ecosystem: Environmental > Aquatic > Marine > Oceanic > Sediment | place: Aarhus...
ATTGGTCATCAGGCGGGCGATTTTCTCCCCAGAACATACCCCTAATCCAATAATAGAGCTTGTCTCGTAGTCCCGCAGGGTTTGACCACAACAGATGTGGAAGCTGCTGGGTATCGAAATGAGCTCTTTCGAACTCGGGCTCCTTACAGGTGTGGATCACCGGTATATTCAGTCCTCGCGCGAACCCCGCTTCGAAGTAGACACCGTCCACACTTCTGAGTTTTTCTCGGCTTGGTCCGAGCAGGCGCGACGGACCCTCTCCCAGTGCCGGACCGACCCCCTCCCCGCGTACTGCGAAAGTCATGGAGCCACGCCGACAACGACGAGCGGTACAGGTGGACTTGTGCGTCCCTGCCGGAGGAGATCGTACAACCCGCCCTCATAGTAGGGTACTCCCGACGACATCTTGGCCTGCAAGTTCTTCATGGGCAAAATCTCAACGCCTACGTCGATGACATCACCGACGAAGAATGCCATGTGCTTAACGAACATGTCGTAAGCGACAAAGGAATATTTCCCGAACTGCACTTCGATGGCAATGCGGGACTTGACAAAATCAGTCTGGTTATATGAATAGATAGGCTCTTTCCCAGCGTTTCGGATTTTCGCCTTCTGCTTGTCTGGCGCAAGCGCGAGGGTCTTCCTAATTAGCCGATGGTCGGATGTCACCCAGTAGGATGTCCGCGACTCACGCCAGCCTCGTGATGTAAGCCGCACCTTAAAGGATTTGTTCATCTCGATAGGACTAAATAGCATCTTGCCTTTCTTTGTTTTCTCCTCCGAGAGCTTCGTCTTACACCGAAAAGCGTCGACCGATTCGATCGCATTCCGAATCTCATCCCATATGTCAGGTTTATGCACAAGAATATGCTCGTGCCCGTTGAGGTGAGAGTAGAGTTCAATGATTTTCACCTGTGTCCTCCATAGGGCAGTGCGGGGTCGTACACAGGCTTACCCATCGGTCGAGTTCGGAGGACGCCCGCCTCCAATTGGTCGAGCCGCTCTTGGGCGATTTCTACGTACTTAGGTTCAATGTCACACCCATAACCAACGCGATCGTGCTTGACGGCCGCAATCACCGTGGTCCCTACGCCCATATAGGGATCGAAAACGAAGTCTGTCGGATCAGTTAGCGCCAAGACTAGTCGTTCAATCAGTTCGACCGGAAATTGACATGGGTGAATTGTCTTCTCAACGTGATTCGATTTGACGTTGGGAATGATCCAAATGTCCCCTGGGTTCTTGCCGAGAGGGTTGCAGGAAAGCTGTCCAACGCGCGGACCTTTGAAATGCTTCTTCGAAGGATATTTCGATGGAACACGTACTGGATCGAGATTGAACGTATATTCGTCGGATTTCGTGAACCAAAGAATCGTCTCGTAGCGCCCTGAAAACCTCCGCTTACAGTGGAGCCCATGTTCAAAATGCCAGACAATGCGGTTCCGTAGGATAAGCCCGTGGCTCTGAAATTTCGGGTAAAGCAGGATGTCGAGCGGCACAATCTCGCTCCGGCGAGATACGTGATTCCCAATCTGCCAACACATCGAGCCCCGACTGCCAAGGAGACGTACACATTCCGAAATGACGCGGGCCTCCCGGGCGACATAAGTGTCGAGTGACTTACGTGTTTCATATGCCTTGCCAATATTGTAAGGGGGGGACGTCACAATCAGTTGCATCGAGCCGTCGTCGAGTCGACGCATGAATTCCAGATTGTCTTCACAGGCAAGGATGGCTTTATTGCCCTGCGGAAATCGGAGAAGAGCCTGCCTCATTTTCTTTACTCCATCAGATGACTCCAGTCGGATATCCGTTTTCGGCGGGTGGAACCCGCCCTACACGGTTGGCGTCGTTCTCTGGCATCCGCCGCCGATTATTCGTCATTCCCGTTACGTGGGACGGGTTTGCCGTCCCTGATGCGCACGTCAGTGCGATAGTAGACTGCCTTTCCTTTCAGCTTCTTGGCCGCATTCTTCACGCCAAATGTATGAGTGCGGCCCCCGCCACGCTCACCGGCGCCGCTTTTTTCGTGCTTCCAGTCGGATTTGTCAAGAAATACCACATCCACTCGCCAGATGATGACAGGGCTTCCTTGCTCCAGGGATTGCGTCGGATCGATCAGGTATTGCCACACGATGTACCAGCCGGGATGGTCGTAGTGTGACTGGATCGCCCACGGGCGTTTGCTTCCTTTGCTCTCCAGAGAGTACTGCGGCTCCGTCGAACTCGCATACCCCCGCCGGCGAAGATCGGGAAAACGCTGTTGCGCCGTGTCAATGTTGCGGTTCTTCTCGTAATTGCTGACGGCGTCCAGCGCCTTGGTACCGTAGATACCCACCAGAGCACTGAAAACGTTTGCCTGCTCGTAGTAAATGTCAATCAGCTCGGAAAGCTCGCGCTCGATGTATTCGACCGCCTTCCGGATCGCGGTAACATCGAGTCCTGGGGGAAGCGGGACGGTGGAATCGAAATCACTTCGCCGGACCATTACAACTCTCGCCGTTGGGGGTGTATTGCGCCAGTGCGGGGATCGCCTTCTGGGCCATGCGGAAGTACTCCGGGCTGATCTCCAGGCCGATGCTGCGCAGGCCGCCGGCGGAGGCAGCGGCGATCGTCGCACCGGAACCCATGAAAGGATCAAGGATCGTTCCCTGCCCCAGGGGCAGAGCGGCGCGGACGAGCTGACGCATGAAGTGCTGGGGCTTGAGCGACGGGTGCGGGGCGATCTTGTGCTCTTGCCCGCGCGCGGGTGACGAGTGAATGAGGTCGCGAAAAGGCTCATCGTCGGAGACGCGCCGCAGGCCGCCGGTTTTCCATTTGCGAAGATTGTCTTGAACCCGCCCCTCGCACGGCTTGCGGAACAAACCCCACGGCTCCCAACACGAGCGTGGCATGACCGACACATGCGGGAATTCCTGGTGGGCGTTCTTGGGTCGGTCCCCGCCGCGCAGGGTCTTGACCACCCGGATGATCTCGCCCCGCTTTTCAAACCCGGCGGCGATGAACGGTTCATACACCAGATGGGACACCAGCGGGTTGGTGGCGATCATGATGTGGGCCCCCGGCACGAGCACCGGCCAAAGCTTCTCCGCCAGGCGGGCGAAGAACGTTCGCAGCCGCCGTCGATCCAGATCCCCCAAGACCGTAAAGCGAGGCAAAGGACGACGCCGACATCCGTCAAAAGAGGGCGGAATCCGCCAGACGCCGCCGCGACCATTGCGCATTTTCTCGAGCTGCTTGTCAGTGTACTCCAGCAGGCCGTACGGAGGATCCGCAACCACCGCGTGAATGCTGTGGCGACGCGCCGTTTCCAGCCACTCGAAAGCGTCGGTTAAGACAATCTCGGTCGGGCCGAGTGATTTGTCAGGCAAATCCAGCGCGAACGGCGTCGGCTGTGACGAGTCTGGATTGCGTCTGCGTCGAGCCGCGCCCATCGCCGGCGATTCCTTTGCTACGTGTCTTGCAGGATTGTCAAATCATCCGTGTTCGTATAGGTTAGGAAACCGTTCGGAATCATACCGACGCCGCGACATGGCCGCAACCGGCGAGTCGCGGGAACCTGTGCCCCTACTTTACGGTCGGGGTTCTGCTGGATATTCCCTCACGTCGGTCACGACACTTGGCCGGCGTTTGAAAACTGACGGTTCAAACGTGATAATGTCGATACTGTCAACAGCGGACGGCATAACCGACAGACAATAGCTGACGGCTGAAAGCTGACAGCTTCGGGGATCGCACCATGTGTGGCATTGTTGGATACGTGGGACCCAAGCCGGCGTTGCCTATCCTGATGGAGGGCCTCAAGAGGCTCGAATATCGCGGCTATGACTCCGCCGGCGTAGCCCTGATGGACGGCGGCAAGGTGGCTGTTACGAAGTCAGCCGGGCGGATCGAGGTGCTCGATCACATGCTCGATTACGAGAACCAGACGACGACCGGCATCGCCCACACGCGCTGGGCGACCCACGGCGCCCCCACCGATCAGAACGCTCACCCCCACACGGATGCGTCGGGCAGAATCGCCCTGGTTCACAACGGCATCATCGAGAACTACCGGGCGCTGCGCACATATCTCGTGCAGCAGGGCGTCGAGTTTGAGTCCGAAACCGACACCGAGGTGCTCGCCCAGCTCATCGGATTGCGCTACGACGGCAATCTCGAGAAGGCGGTGCGCGAGGCGCTCTGCGATGTCGTGGGCACCTACGGGCTGGCGGTAGTCTGTGCCGACGAGCCGGGCGTGCTTGTGGCCGCCCGTCGGGGAAGCCCGCTGATCGTCGGCGTGGGCAAGAACGAGAACATCCTGGCCTCGGATGCGTCTGCGATTCTGGCCCACACCACCCAGGTCATCTACCTTTCCGACGGCGAGATTGTCCGGATCACTGCTGACGGCCTGCGCACCACCACGCTCGACGCCGCCCCGGTCACCAAGGAACTGGAACAGGTCGAGTGGACGCTGGATCAGATCGAACTGGGCGGGCACGACCACTTCATGGCCAAGGAGATATTCGAGCAGCCGGCCGCGCTGGAAAACTGCATGCGCGGGCGGATCGACGTGCGCTCGGGAACGGTTCACCTGGGCGGGTTGGTCGACTGCGCCCGCGAGCTGACGCGGGCCAGGCGGATCATCATGACCGCTTGCGGCACCGCGTGGCACGCGGCGCTGGAGGGTGAATACCTTTTCGAGGAACTGGCTCGCATTCCGACCGAAACCGAATACGCCAGCGAGTTCCGCTACCGGAACCCCATCATCGAAGACGGTACGGTCGTAATCGCCATTTCACAAAGCGGCGAGACTGCCGACACCTATGCCGCCCTGCGCGAGGCCAAAGACCGCGGCGCACTGGCGTTGGGCGTGGTCAACATGGTCGGCTCGACGATCGCGCGGGAGACGGACGCGGGTGTGTATTTGCATGTCGGCCCGGAGATCGGCGTCGCCAGCACGAAAGCCTTCTCGGGGCAAGTCACCGTGCTGGCACTGATCGCCGCATTCTTGGGCCGACGCAAGCACTTGTCCCAGACGGCGGCGGCCCAGTTTCTACAAAACCTGGCCGCCATTCCAAAGCAAATCGAGCGTTGCCTCGAGAGCGCCGATCTGTGTGATGAGGTCGCTCATCGCTACCACCAGCGAGACAACTGGCTCTATCTGGGGCGGGGCTACAACTACCCGGTCGCGCTGGAAGGGGCGCTAAAGCTCAAGGAGATCAGCTACATCCACGCCGAAGGGCTGCCTGCAGCGGAGATGAAGCACGGGCCGATCGCCCTGATCGAAGATGGCATGCCCGTCGTGTGCATCGCCACTAACTGCAGCCAGTATGACAAGATCGTCAGCAACATCGAAGAGGTCCGCAGCCGGGGGGGGCACGTCATCGCGGTGGCCACCGAGGGCAATAAGGGAATCGCCGAACTGGCCGAGCGGGTCATCTACGTGCCCGACACGCTTGACCCCCTGCAGCCGTTGTTGACGGTCGTTCCGCTCCAGTTGATCGCCTATCACACCGCCGTCCTGCGAGGCTGCAACGTGGACAAGCCGCGAAACCTGGCCAAGAGCGTCACGGTAGAGTAGATGTAGCGCCGCCCCTCGTGGGTGGCGCGCTGCGGGGCATTACGTCACCCACGAGATCATTACGTCACCCACGAGGCCTGTCTGCGTGCGGACACGCACAGGCAGGGGTGACGCTACACGAGAACGAAGAAAGCTGCTGCCCGCGCGGTGCTCCGAATTCAGAATTGGAAATAGATGAACGGCGCGCCGCCTCCGCCGACGGCGGCGAAGATCAGCAAATTGCCGGTAATGAGGCAGGCTTGAGCGGGAGATGGAAGACGCAGGTAGGTCTCGGTGAACGTGTCGATCCACCCGCGAGGTCCCCACTCGAGGCAGGCGGCTATCACCAGCACCACCCACGCGGCTGGTGACACAGGCGCGGCATCCGGCGTCAGGGACGCAAGCGTGCTGAAATACGCGGTGACGGTCGCAAAATCCTCAGCGCGAAACAGCACGAAGCAACCGGCGGCCAGGTGGAAGGAGACCGCGATGCGGGCGACGCGTGAGACGGCCGGTTGATCCGCCCGGTCGGCGTCGATACCCGTGTAATTACGGAAGATACGCCCGGCGCCGAGCAAAAGGCCGTGAACCGCTCCCCAAAGCACGAACCCCCACGCCGCCCCGTGCCACAGACCGCCGAGCAACATGACAATGGTGAGGTTGCGTACGACCTTCCATGCCGACCCGCGCCCGCCTCCCAGCGGAATGTAAAGATAGTCGCGCAGCCAGGTCGAAAGCGAGATGTGCCACCGCCGCCAGAAGTCGCGCATGCTTGTGGCCGTGTAGGGGCGATTGAAGTTGATCGGCAGGTCGAAACCCATCATTTTCGCCGCTCCGATCGCGATGTCGCTGTAGGCGGAGAAGTCGTAGTATATCTGAAAGGCGTAGCCGTACATGGCCATCAGCAACGTCCACGAGCCGCAGGCAGATGGATTGCCGAACGCCGGGTCGACCAACGTCGCGCCCAGAACGTCCGCGATGCATATCTTCTTGAACAACCCGCCGATGATGCGAGCAAGACCGGCTTCGGCGGCCCGGTCGTCAAACCGCGCCCGTCGTTCCAGTTGTGGTAGAAACTGCGAGGCACGGACGATCGGCCCGGCTACAAGTTGCGGGAAGAACGACACGAACAGGGCGAACTTCAGGAAGCTGCTGGTCGGTCGGATCCGACCTCGGTAGACGTCGATCGTGTAGCTCAGTGACTGAAACGTGTAAAAGCTGATGCCGACCGGCAAAAGCAACGAGTGTCGTGCCGACGCGGCCACATTGGTAGACAAGCCCAATGAGGCGGCTACGCTGTCCACGAAAAAGTTGTAGTATTTGAAAACGAGCAGGATGCCGAGGTTGCCGGCCAGGCTCGCGATCAACAAGACACGCCTGCGACGTGAATTGTCGGTCGTGTACATGCCCTTGGCTACGAAGAAATCCAACGCCGTCGAACCGAGAATCAGCCCGGCGTACAGCACGTTCCACGACATGTAGAAGTAGTAACTGGCCAGCAGCAGGAATGCGACGCGCAGCACCGCACTGCGGCGCAGGCTCCAATAGACCGCCAGGACCACGGGGAAGAACAGCATGAAGTGGATGCTGTTAAATGCCATGCCCGGGCGGCCTCTTCGTCCTTGACGCCTGTTTGTCTTCGTCGATGACGGCCCGGGCGACGGCTTCGCCCACGAGTCGATGCCCCCGGTCGCTCAGGTGCACCGCATCCACGAAGTAGTCGCTTCGTTTGGGCACGATGCGGTCCAGGTCGACGAGCATCACGCGGTTTCGCGTTGCGACTCGCCGGATCGCCTCGTTGTAGCGGGCGTATGCGTCGCTGAGCCCGGCCAGCGACAACGACGGATTGTGCGCCAAAGCCGTTTGCGCCAGCGTGTACTGGTCCGTCGGCGCCGTGTCATCGCCGAACGCACGGCAGCCGGTGCAGAGGATCAACCGCCAACCGCGCCGGCGGCAGATGTCGGCGACCGTCTGAAGCCGCGCCTCGTACTCGGCGACGCCACGCTCATCGAGACGGTCCTGCGGCCTCTTTGCAAGATACTTGGCCTTAAACGCCACCGTGTTGAGCGAAACCAGATGCCGCAGCAGCGAATGCTTCTGAACAAACCGGGATACGGGAGGGTCCCTCAGGACCGGCTCTGCCGGCGTCCGAACCGGCTCAGTTGAGTGTGCGAACTGCCGCCGCGCGTGTGCAGCCACGTCGCTGCAGAACAGAGGCACGATCACGATGTCCGGATCGAACGGGGCAATTCGCTCGGTGAGTTGAAGGATGCCGGTGGCCAGCGTGTAGCCACGGGTTCCGCCGTTGATCGAATCGTATCGGGCAGTCGTTGAGGCCTCGTTAAGCCTGGCGGTCATTCGTGCCACCCACACCGACTCGTCGCTACAGGCCTCCAACCCGAACGTAACCGAGTCGCCGAGGACGGCCACACGAGTGGTACCGGGCGGTTTGGTCCTGGGAGTCTGCTGCCCGCGGAACCCCCACTCGTTAATGGAGAGGCTTCGTCTGGCGCCGCCAACGGTCGTGCCCGGTCGCAACCGGTAGCCCAGCAGCGGGTCGCGTTCGTCGATGCTCTCAGTCAGGCCGTTCGATCCGTGCAGGTAGTGTGCACGGGCCCGAAGACCCACTTCCCCAAGCAGCAACAGCAGGCCGACCCAGATCAGAGTCCGCCTCACTCTGCATCCGGAGCGAGCGGCCGGCAGGGTAGTTTTCCTTTGTGTACGTGTCACCATTGAGGCACCCGATGCGGCAAAGCACGGGCAGGCGGCCATGCCCCATGCCGCATATCGAATTATTGCCCTCGGTGGTCACCGCAAGTCTGGGGGCAGGGCGAAGCGAAGCGAAGTAAAAACCCGCCGGCACCGTCAACCACACCCCCCCGGCACCGTCAACCACACCCCCCCGGCACCGTCAACCACTGCCCCGATGGGTTATCGGCACCAGACCGCCGGCTCTGGATATCTCCCGGCCAAGCAGGATACCAGCCGTGCCAATGCAGCCGTCCGGTGCGGGTGAGGGTCAGCGGTGGTGGTGGGCTTTGAGCCTGACTCGAATTCACTCCTCCGTGTCAGATTCGACCGGCGCGGGTTCAGGGAAAGATGACCGAATCCGTGCTGGAGATCGCCTGGCCCAGCGAGTTGACCGGGGCGAACGGGTAGGCGTTGCGCCTCCAGGGGGATTCGCCGGCCGTGCGCGAGGCCGTGTGGATGTTATCCAGGGCGATCGTGTAGATGTTGTCGTGATCGATACCGACAATGGGCGTTTTCTGGAACGACACGTGGCCGTCGGCGAACAAGACGTTCTGGCCTTCGCGACCGTGATTTGGGGAGTTGTACGCCGCCCATTTACGAGCCGATGCCTGAACGCCCAATCCCGCAGGCGGTGTCGGCACGTCGGCGCTGATGTACGGCCCCTTGTCTGCGGCCAGGGGAAGCCGGTTGTCCGCGCCCTCGCGGGGCTGTGTCGTGACCGGGCCGAACGGCAACTGATATCCGTAGCTGACGTTCTCGTACGCGGTGAAGTCGTAATACGCGTCGATATGCTCCGTTTCGTCGAGCACATCTCCGCTCGATGGGCAGATAAACTCTTTCACGGTGCAGTCGCCCGAACTTACCAACGCCCAGAACGCTCGCGTGGGGGAGAGTTCCCGCGCTCCGCCCGGGCCTGAGGTCGACGGCTGGGTACGGCTCGGCGAAGCGGGCGTTCCTTTCCCACCGCCGATCAGCCCCGTGTACTTGATCCGGCCGACGCCCGTTTCTTCAGACAGTGGTACGGCCCACATCCCGCCGGCATCGGAGGCGTAAATCGCCATGCTCGTGCCAATGTGCCTGAGATTGCACGCACAGACGTGCTTAGGTGATAGGGCGCAGGAGGGGCTCACTGACGGCAACAAAAGAAGAAGAGCTACGACCACAAGCACGAACACGAAGAAGAGGAACGCGATGAGTTCGATCAACGTCATCCCCCGCCGGCGCTGCCGATGGGGCTTGTTCGGTTTCCGACCGTATCCAGCAGACATGGTTCATCCTCCGCAATGGATTTGACCGACGAACAGCAATGGCTCACGCTTGATTATACGCCGGATGCGTGGCAGGGTTCACAAGAAATCAAGCAAGCGCGGACTGGGACGCAGTAGCTGTGTGGTATCGGGGACTCTATGTTCCTCTGGACGGTGACTTGCGAATCGACTATACCGTTGGGCTTACTCATTTTTGAGAGACGCGCACGGCTGAATCTTCAATGCAGTATCGCCCGCTGGGTCGTTGTGGCACGAAGGTCAGCGTGTTCGGGCTTGGCGGGTGGACGACTTTCGGGGACAGCGTCACCGATCCCGACACTGTCAAGGCCATCCTGCACGCGGCATTCGACGCGGGGATCAACTTCTTCGACACCGCCGACATCTACGCCATCTCAAACACAGGTCCGACAGCGAAGTAGGCATCGAGCACCAGGTAGGCACGACGCCCCATGGCGCAGGCCACCTGTTGGGCCATCTGGACGATGCGGGTTGTCTTGGGTTGCTTCGCATCCTCGTCGACCGCCAGTTTGGCCAGACCCTCTTGAATACCGGCCCAAAGCGGCGTGGCGAAGAATTTGTCGCAGGCCTGCACGACGACGGCAATGCAACCCCAATGGTGTCCGCGAAAGAACGATGGTTTGCCTGACGTCTCCGAGTCCTGATGGAGGGTGGTGACGGCG
>Ga0114922_10007122_pt1 | contig 10241 bp, 10 predicted proteins | sample AartaG_FD_100975 | JGI IMG/M metagenome (GOLD analysis project Ga0114922, IMG submission 100975) | Deep subsurface microbial communities from Aarhus Bay to uncover new lineages of life (NeLLi) - Aarhus_00045 metaG | ecosystem: Environmental > Aquatic > Marine > Oceanic > Sediment | place...
CTTTTTGAATGATGTTCCCGAAGAAATCGGTCAGGTAGCCGAGCAATTCACCTTTCTGAACATAACGTCCACCCTGGCTCAAGGGATAAAATATTCCCTCATGCTCTGACCTGATATAAGTCGTCTTTCGAATCCAGACCGGATCGAACAGTCGTTCCGGCTGGCCCTCGATCATATTCAAATGCTTCAGAATATTTGAGCATCCATTGAGGATGGCTGTTATATCTTCCTCGCTGGTTCTCCCCAGCTTTCCACATTCTACCGTTATTGCAGGTTTGTGCATAAAAAGCGATGCGTTTGCACACATAGATGCCGGCTGTCCCTCAGGTCTGGCAGTCACATGAATGATAACTTTAAACCCGAAATTTTTAGCCAGGCCCATGGTTTTCTTGTCCAATTCAGGATTGCCCGTTTCCGTATAATACAGGTATGTCATGAGATCCTCATTGCCATCGCCGCAGTGAAGGTCGAGGTGATAATCACACTGCTTCAGCACTTCATTTGTGATCTGATAAGCAATCCTTTCAGTCATGGTGCCTTCTATCTTTCCCGGAAAAACCCGGTTCTGGTTCTTCCAATCATGGGGATTATAGTAGATGGTTCGCTTCAGAAAAGAGGGCATATTCACGACATGGACCATGATCACAGTCCCGCTGATTTTTGCAGGATCGAGCTGTTGTCTGAGCCTCTGGAGAGCCAGGATGGGGGGATATTCATACCCATGTATGCCAGCGGTCAGAGCGAGAACCGGGCCTTTCTTTTTGCCATTCACGACTGTTATGGGTATCCGGATTTCAGGCCCATCCGACCCGGCTGGAACGTTTATAAAGCCAGATTTTATCTCTCCTGAGGAAGAGGTGACTCCGCCCACTTTTAATGTTTTCTGACAAAGTGCCGGATTGGTTAAAAGAAGCGACAAAACAAGCAATAAGATAATGAGGGATGTTTTTTTGGGTGTCATGTGAATCCTCCCTCTAAAATTATTGGCGTATATCGGTATTTACAGGATTGAGAGAAACATCATAAACTCTTTTTTTTAAGAAAGCAAAATATTACAATACCCTACGCTTTTGAGCGATTTGACTCTCTCCTCACCAGTTGATATCTTTGTGCCGAATTATGCGGACGTATATCTCAGACAGTCGCAATCCTGTCACGATTCACCTGTGCCTTAGTTAGAATGGAGGGCAAAGATGAAAACACGATTATTCGGGCTTCTGAGTCTTATTCTGTTGCTGCTTATGTCATACAGCCTGGATGCTGAAGGTGCTGCCGTAATCAAAGACCTCTGCAATGAGTACATCGAAGACTGGAAACAGTTTTATCCCTCACGGGCCTTTTCCCGCGGTTTTCTCGATTCCATATTTGGCTTTGAAGACTATTCGCAAGAGTGCATAACAAACTGGTTAACCTTCAATAAGAAAACACTGACTGACATTTCCCAAAAGGAATCAATCCTGGCTTTACAGGATAGAATCGACGCCTGTAGCTCAGGGGATAGAGCGACGGAGTTGAATCCCATCCATTTTCATGTTTTTTACTGCATTAATGAACATGATAATGAGAAAGGGGGAATTGTAGGGATTGTGTTATTTTTGAATGACTCTGCTTTTTGAAGTGCCTTCAAAGCCCCTATTTCGTCTTTTTAACAAACAAAACGACAACGGCTGCCACAACACACAAAATCGATAGAAGATTGTTTATGGAAAACACGAATTCTTGTCCCTTAAGCAGGTCTATTATAGGTGGCTTTACCAAAAAAATTGCCAATATTAATAAAACACTTATAGTAATTGATTTTGTCGTATTCTTCATATCTCCTACTTTGACTCGGAATTTATTTTATCTTTGCAAAACTATTTTATCAGATTAACATTCCCGGAGTACAGGTCCTCACATAAAACCTGGAATCAGCTTACCATTTTTTGCCTTTTTATGCATTATTGAGATTCTTTTCTTATAGGATATTTTTTATTCTCTGGCGTCTTTAAGAAATAATTCGTCAATTTGGCCTTTTTTTAAAGGAAAGGAGTACTTCTTTAGAGTTTTTTTCTGGATATCAAGCAGGATCAGGGAAGCTTCATCTTGACTCAGACTTTTGAATATGCCCTTTTTATCAAGAATTATGGGATATCTGATATCATTTCCTTTTATGAATCCTCTGAGTTTCGTTTCTATGATCTTGATTCTCCTTTCAGCGTCTACCTCATCATGCGTTTCTCTATAAACCATCACTCCGATAAGGGAGTGCTCAAGCTTAAATGCATTGATCATGTTATTAAAGTCTGTTAAGGATTGAGCACAAAGAGGACAATTAAAGAAGGCAAAGTCGATGATTAAAATAAACCTCTTTTCTGAAATAACATCTACACTTTGCTCCTGGGGAAATAACTCTTTATTCGAAAAAGACAAAGTCATCAGCACTATCAGTAAAATCCATATCCCCATCCCTCGATTCATTTTCATTGGGCTTTCACGACAGAATTTATATTTTTAATTGTGAATAGAATGTAAGGGAAACTATTATCATTGTTCTCTCATCGGAGTCGGAATAAACATTATTCTTCGTTTCTTTGAGAGGACTCAAGTCAGGTAAACGTTATGAAATGATCGCCGTTTTCGCATAAGAGGTAAACATCTCCATTCTTTTTTTAAATTTATTAGAGTTTCCTTTGGTCCCAGTAATCTGTTTTCATTTATACAGACTCATTTCAATAATATTTTTTCTCACTTTAAAATATAAGTGGGATTTATTATTTTCCTTCTGGCCGTCTTGGAGGATGCGGAGAAGCGGTTGGCTGGTTGAAAAAGCAATAATCTACTGCAATTATTTGTACCGTCTAGGTGAAATTATGTAAACTCCATGTGAAATATCCTTTTTTTTATCTCTAATAAGGGAGGGGCAAAATATTTTTTTCGGTTGATAAGAGAATAGGTTTTTTTAATAATGGTTATTAATATGTCTATGGTCTTGTTGAGAAATTGTTACGCAGTCAGCGCTATTTAATTAACTATTACGAGGAAAAAAAGAACATCCACAAAGAAACCATCAGTATAAATGCAGTGGATATCACTCCTGCTATGAGGATGGTGTGGAGAAGGTTCTGCCGTCTGGCTTTCTTGTAGGCTTTCATTTCGTCATCCTGGGAAAGCGGAACAGAAATCTTTCGCGGCTTTTCCATTTCTTCTAATTGCTTAGACACATTAGTGAGTTCCGGGTCGGTTTTTAAGTATTTCTCAACGAGGGCGCGTGTATCGGCGCTCACTTCATTGGCCGAATACAACGGCAACAAATCAAGGATTACATTTCGTGTTATTTCCATAATCAATAAACCTCCTTATCGATACATGAAGCGATCAATTTTTTACGAACGCGGTATACCTTTACTTTTGTCGCTGTCAGGGATAATTCCAGGATACGGGCAATTTCATCGTAGGGGAGTTCATGCTGAACGCGCAGAACAAATGCAGTACGGTCAATCTCAGGTAAAGTCTGAAGAACTCTCTGAACTCCCTGTAATTCAACTTGAGATTCGGTCAGTTTGTCTGGCCCTGGAGCAGGATCCGGATAAATATCCTCGAGGACAACCTGGCGTTTTCTCTTCCTTTGATGTTCTAAATAAACATTTCTAGAGATTGTGAAGAGGTAGGCCTTAAGCGTCTCCGTGCGAATTTTACTGTTGTTTGCCCACGCGCGTATAAATGTTTCAGAAGTGATATCCTCTGCCTCTGAACTGTCACCTGAGAGCCAAAGAGTGAAACGGTAGACTTCAGTCGCATAGGACTCGTATAAATCCTGGAAGTTGATCATAAGTTTCCTTTGATAGATCCTCTGATTATAATATGCATAAAGAAGGCAAAGGTTACAATTCATTTCAGAATTGTTGACAGATTAAAATTTCATTAAGAACCTGTGCATGCAACGAGTATTGCGCGGTTATGACCAGTAGGTGACTGAAGCGGATGATTTAAAAGAATCCTTATATATTATTTTTCGACGTTTTTTTTGTGGGATTTTGCTTCCAGAAAACGTCAATAGAGTAGAATGTACCTTAGAAGGAGACAGATGTTGTGACGGAACAACAATGGTTAAAGATGTACCGGGAGACGGTCCATCCCCTCTATGGGTACATGGCCAGGCGTACAAGGGGGAATCGGGAATTGACCGAGGACATCGTACAGGAATCCTACCTGAGAGCCCTTGATGACTGGAAGCGTAAGACCGTGCCGGATTCTCCCCTGGCCTGGTTGAAACGGGTGGCCCGGAATATCCTGATCGATTATCTGAGGCAAAAAAGATTGGTCAATAAAGAAGATTTAGACCTTAACCCTGACACAGGCAATCAGACATCACATGATCAGTTCGAATCTTTGGAGATATTTTTGGCCATCTCTACCCTGGGACGAAAAAAGGCCAGAATTCTAGAGGCTTTCTATTACGACGGGAAGAGTACTAAGGAGATAGCGAACGAGATAGCTATCTCGGAAAGGGCAGTTGAAGGACAATTGAGGCGGGCCCGCCAGTCTTTGAAATTACTGCTTCCTGATTTAAAACCAAATGGAGGAAAAAATGACTGAGATTTACGAACCCAATAACCAGTTTCTGGAGAGGCTGGAGTGGCAGCTGTCCTCGGAATACCGAAGGGCAAGCCGTTTGAAATCCTCGGCAGGGAAAATTGCCGTACCCCGGATGTGGGTCGCGGCAGCTTGCATGGTCGGTGTCCTGATGACCGGTGTGGCCGTGATCAAAGCAGCTGACTATATCCAGGATTCCTGGCGGAGAAAGATAGAGATTGCCAGGGCTGAAACGGAAATAAAGCTGATAAAGGCTCGCCTTGAATCCGCCAGCGAGATGGAATCCAGGGCTAAAATGCGCTTTTCAAATGGATTGATCCGGGAAGAGGAATACCGAATGATACAAATTGCAGTAGAGAGAGCCGAGCTGGATTTGAAGAAATCGCTGTTGAACCTGGATGAAGTGAAAGCATCCGGTGAAATTCCACGTAACGAACTGTATGCTCCTCTGGTCGGCGGCCGTGATTTTGTCAGTGAGCGGTTGAAGATTGAGATAGAGATGATTGAACTGGATTCAGAACAGTTCAAGAGCCGTGTGGAAAGGTTCAAGCAGTTGGTTGAGAATGGTTTAGTCCGAGGGGATGAGCTGAGTCAGATTCAGGCGGAAATTGCCTCCCGAAAAGTGATGATCGACAAGATCCAAAAACGGCTTGATTTACGGAAACGTTTTGTCGACGGGGAAATCACAGCGCAGGAGGTTGAAATCAAGGACCGGATGACCGTTGCAGAAAGGAATTTGCACCTGGCTCGATCAAAGGTTGATTCTTTGAAGGAGCGACTGAAGCGGCTAAAAACCCTTGAAGCCAGGAGGATGATTTCACCAATGGAAGTCAAACAGCTGCAGTATGCCCTGGATGCTGCCCAAGCCGAATTGGAACTTGCCACTCTTGAAATGGATGTCCTAGAGAAGCTCAAGTAAAGGACAGGTTTTTTCTATAAACCATTTGGATTTGGAATCCGTCGCTCAAAAAAGTTCTATAGTATCTTTATTTTACTTATTTTCAGCTATTTCAATTTAGTTTTTTCAATAGAATTTTGCCTATTGTGACCAAAATGTGACTGATTTGATTGAAGAAATAGAGCGTCTGACTTCGGATTAAAAGGTCGGGGATTCAAATCCTTCCGGGGATACCTGGAGAAATCTGTGTTTTTCTCTAATTAAGAAGAAAAATTTGTTATCAGTTACTTTGACTTTCTACCAAGACAAAGTCATTATCAGGTGATAGCGCTGATAAGAGTTTGCTAAATTTTTCAATGGTAGGAATTGACTTGCCTTGTTCGTACCGGGCGTATGTATTGTGTGACTTCGCACCCAATCGCTTGGCAACTTCCACTAGAGTAAGACCTTGTTTCATTCTTTTTCGACGGAGTAAGAATGCAGTCAGGGTCGATAGATCAGGAGAACCTAGTTCAAAATAGTCTCCCTTTCCTGGAAAAACCTCAACTTTAAATCCTTTTTTATTGACAAGTGACACGATGGCATCAGCAATCATCTCATAAGCTTTTTTCTTTGTATGCCCTTGTGTCACTACGCCAAGAATCGGAACTTCAATTGCCCAAAATTTGCCGACTTTAAACACGCGTCCTGCTAAGCGCATCAGTCGCCTCCTTTTGCTTCTTTTAGAATAGCCTTAGCGGTGTACTCATTGATCTCATTGTGTCGTGGCACGGCTATTTCATACTCACCGTTTGTCCAAATATCATGTCTGCGTCCATGTCGATCCAATTTCCAACCCAACTCCTGCAATCTCTTCTCGAGTTCCCGCCGCTTCATAGATTTATTTTACACATATAAGTGTAAATTGTCAATAGAATACGCAGAAAGTTAGGGCAAGTATTGAATTGATATTTATGTAACCTGTGCGTGTACATTTTACATGAAGATACCCTCTGGAAGACATTGCAATTTATCTAATGGAATAATAAAATTTAAGGGCACAAATTGGGCATTATTGCATTTAAAGTGTAGGGCTGAACTTATGTAACTGATTAAAAATAAATAAGGTGCGCCTGTAGCTCAGGGGATAGAGCGACGGACTCCGGATCCGTAGGTCGCACGTTCGAATCGTGTCAGGCGCGCCAATTTTCTCTCTAATCCCCTGAAAACACATTAATTAATGTAAACATTCCAAAACAGACGCAAACAATCGGAACCAGAAGGTTGTGGTTTTATACGTTTCCAAAAGGTTGAGTATTGTGCTATCATCTTTGATTCATTTTCCAGAAGCTGAATCATGTTTTATCGAAATTTCTTCAAGCAATCTCTTCTTATTTTATGTATCGTTTTGCTTGCCGGAAGAGCCTGGACTGAAGATCTCTTAAAAAATTCCCGACAGAATAACTCCATCCTACGTGATGCGGATGGTAAACGGTCCATCGCTGCCGTTCGAACAGAAACCCCATTGAAAGTCGACGGGTTATTAAACGATCCGGCCTGGCAAAACGCCCTGTTTCAAGGGCAGTTCACCCAGCGTGAGCCAGAAGAGGGGGCGCCAGCATCCGAAAAAACCGAAGTCGGATTTCTCTATGATGAGAGGAATCTTTACATTGGCATCAAGTGTTTTGATTCTGATCCGGATAAAATTATCGCCAGAGAAATGCGGCGCGATGCCATTGTCGACGATGATGACTATTTTGAGTTAGTGCTGGATACCTATCACGACCACCGGAGCGCATACTATTTCATCACAAATCCCCACGGAGTGAAGCGCGAAGCGATAATGGCTAACGAGGGCCGAGACTACAACCCAGCCTGGGACGGTGTCTGGTCGTGTAAAGCAAAAATCACCGAGGAAGGCTGGTTCATTGAGATCGCTATCCCCTGGAAAACACTGAGGTTTGCAGAGGCGAGCTCATCTGCATGGGGTTTCAACTGTGCACGGATGATTCGCAGGAAGAATGAGCATGCCTACTGGCAGCTCATCCCGCGTGATTTTGGAAGAGGCGCAGGGATATTTCGTCTCTCCGAGGCAGGATCGCTTCACGGCATAGCCGACGCCAAAATGGGAGGCAATCTGGAACTGAGGCCTTACTTCATGGGAGGCATGGAAAACGATTCCAGCACCAATTTCACCACGGATCGTCTGAGTGATATCGGGTTGGACGCAAAAGTTGCACTCACAGCCAACCTGGCTTTGGACCTCACCCTAAACACAGATTTTGCCCAGGTGGAGGCAGACCAGGAACAGGTCAATCTGACGCGTTTCTCTCTTTATTATCCGGAAAAACGAGAATTTTTTCTGGAGGGTGCGGAGATCTTCTCGTTCGGCGGGAGCGGAGGTTTCCGCTGGCATAGAGGAGACACGGATATGAATCTTTATTACAGCCGCCGGCTCGGACTTGTGGATGGCCATGAGGCCCGGATACTCGGCGGCGCTAAAATGGTCGGAAAAGTGGGCAAATATCAAGTCGGAGTGATGAATATATTTACTGATGATGTCACCTATCAAGAAGAAGATGATACAACCACGGTCAATGCGGCAAATTTTACTGTGGTTCGCGTCCGGCGTGATATTCTCCAGCGGGCCACCATAGGAATGATGTTCCTGAACAAGGAAGACTTACGTTCCTCGGACTTTAACCGCTCCCTGGGACTCGACGGTCATATTCCTCTAAGCCGTTACTTCACTGTGTCGGGCTATCTTGCCGCAACCTTCGGGCCCGAAGAAACGGATGATGGACAGGCCATCAATATGAACACGCAAAACATAGCTGGCAAACTCAGCCTGGATTACAACAGCGATTTGTGGAAAGTCTCTGCATCTCACCTGGATATAGGAGGCCGTTTCAATCCGGAAGTGGGATTTATCCGCCGTACGGATTTTCGTTTGAGCAACGCCTCCATCGAATACTCTCCGCGACCCAAACAATCGTCGGTTATCCGGCAGTTTGGATATCGACTGGAGGGCAGCTACCGTTCTGACCATGATAGCAGGATGTTAGACAATGAGCTGCAGGCGTCATATTCCATCGAATTCCAAAACAGCTCACGCTTCAGCATCAATATTCAGCGGGAAAGTGAGTTTATCGACTATGACTGGGAAGTTCGTGAAGGCTTCCTCATCCCGGAAGGAACATACACCGGCTTCATGTATTCTGTAAATGCGGAGAGCGATAAGAGCCGTGCGATTGCCGGCGGGATTGATATTGATTATGGAAAATATTATACCGGCCGCCAAATGAGCCTTGGCCTTGACAGCACCATCACCCGCCTCAGGCGTCTCCGGATGGAGCTGGGCTACAGGCACAATTACATCCATCTTCCTGAAGGGAGTTTCCGCACCAACACTTTAGGACTTCGCATGTTTTACTTTTTTTCCACGGACCTCTATGTGAAAGCCTATGTGCAGTGGAACGACGATAAATACTACAATGCAGGAAGGGAGAGGATCGTCAGCGACATTCTGCTGCGATGGATATATTCACCGGCCTGCAATCTCTATGTGGTCTACAATGATGCACGGCTGATCGGACCTGGTAATAACGAGATCGTTAACCGCACATTGATGGTAAAAGTCACTTATTTCTGGCGCAAGTGACACTACAGGAAAAAGCGGAAAGCTCAGACTGACAGCACAAAATGACTCATTTTATGTTGAATCGCAACAACTTCTAGAAAAAGCTACGAAAAGAGGGGATCTCTTACCTTAATTATCTTTAAAAGTCCTTGACAACTAATATTTATTTTTTTTATATTGCAGTCGTTCAAGGTTGGGGATATTCGGCGTTAAATAAGAACGAGGGGTTCATGACAAACTCTCCAAAAAAACCTGCAGATATTCCAGGAAGATAGCGAGAAAAAAATTATTCTCTCAAGAGAGAAAAAAGTTTATACCAAAGTTTCACTCAGCTCCCGAAAATCGGAAGAATGAAATTTTTCGAACAAAATAAAAAGTAAGTCGAATTTCACAGGACTTTTGTTATTTTGAGGTGGCTTTGAGGGTATAGATTGGAAAAACACTTTTTGCCTCTCCGAGGTTTATCCCTGTTTGTCGTTAAAACATCTATTCTTATTTCGCTTATATTCTCTCTTCTCAACCCTGTTTTTCCTCAAAAACAAACAATCAGAATAATTAATCTCAAGATTGCCGCAGATGAAGAACTGAGAATGAAGTTGACATGGCGACTGGACGTTAAGAAGTTAATCAAGACTGTCTCAGAAGACTTTGATCAACACTTCGGCATCCAGTTTAACATCAAAAAGTTTGAGAATTGGACATCAGACAACTCCAAACACACAACTTTTAATTTATTGAATGACCTGAGAAAAAAAGTGCTTCATGAAGACTGTGATATCGTCATTGGCTTCACAGCACAGGAAAACATTAAAAATGATATCTTCGGTGTAGCCGCATATCTTCAGGGTTTCATAGTCTTAAGAGAGCTTAAAGATATATCAAGGATGGATGCTTTACTCAAGCATGAACTCTGCCATGTGTTCGGAGCCGCTGACCTCTATGAGAAAAATTCGATCATGAGCATCAAGGCTCGTGGTCACGAATTTGATGAATTTACGAGTCGATTAATTTTCTTGAATAAATATCGAAATTTCAATTCGAACACTTTTCCGTTGTCCGATAAAATATTGAAAGAAGTCATATCTGTTTATGAGCAAAGAAAAATATTAAATTCAAAAGAAACAGATATTCGTTTGTCATTGGCTATGC
>Ga0114922_10007123_pt1 | contig 10241 bp, 7 predicted proteins | sample AartaG_FD_100975 | JGI IMG/M metagenome (GOLD analysis project Ga0114922, IMG submission 100975) | Deep subsurface microbial communities from Aarhus Bay to uncover new lineages of life (NeLLi) - Aarhus_00045 metaG | ecosystem: Environmental > Aquatic > Marine > Oceanic > Sediment | place: Aarhus...
GCTGATATTCAGTACTTAAGAGCATTTTTTAATGACTCATATGAGGTAGATGATGCATATGGAGAAGCTGACTGGACACCGGAAATCTTTAACGAATTTATAAAACGTAGAGGGTATGATTTACGTGATCATTTGCCTGAACTTTTCACACAGGATTCAACTGAAGAAAATATTCGTGTACTCTGTGATTACCGTGAAACAATATCTGAATTACTTCTGGAAGAATTTACCTTAACGTGGAAGGAATGGGCAAAAAATAAAAAAGCTTTAATCAGGAATCAGGCACACGGTTCACCTGCGAATATTCTTGATTTATATGCAGCAGCTGATATTCCTGAAACAGAAGGAAGGGATATTCTTAGAATTAAATTTGCTTCATCAGCATCAAATGTTACAGGCAAACAACTTACTTCGTCAGAATCAGCAACCTGGCTGGATGAACATTTTCTAGCATCGCTTGGTGATGTGAAAGCAACCGTTGACAACTACTTTCTGGGTGGCATAAATCACATTTTTTATCACGGAACCACATTTTCACCTGAGGATGAGCCCTGGCCTGGCTGGATGTTTTATGCTTCAGTGCATTTTGGTCCAACTAATACATTCTGGAAAGATTTTTCAGCATTAAATGATTATGTTTCCAGATGTCAAAGCTTCCTTCAAACAGGAACGCCGGATAATGATGTATTACTTTACTTCCCGTTTTACGACCGTATTTCACAACCAGGAAAATATTTACTTGAGCATTTTCGTGGCGGAGGTCCGGGATTGTATATTTCAGAGTTCAGGGAAACTGCAAAGGAAATGCTTGATAACGGGTATCAGCTGGATTATATATCTGATAATCAAATTAAAAATCTGGATTTTAAGAATGGCTTAATTTATAAAAGTGGACATATCTACAAAAGTATAGTACTGCCGAAATGCAACTATATTTCCATTGAAACAATAAAAAAACTGGTATCGCTGGCTGAACAGGGAGCAAAAATTATTTTTTATAAGAACTTACCTGCTGATGTACCGGGTTTGGGACAACTTGGAAGAAGACAGAAAGAATTTCAAAGTCTTTTAAATAGCCTGGATTTTACCAGGTTAAAGAATTTAGAGATCTTAGAGGCAGATGTTGGCAGGGGATCTTTCCTGTTGGGAAAAAATATTGATGCTTTATTATTATACTCAGGAATAATTAGAGAATCTATGGTGGATAAAGATTTACAGTGTATACGCAGAAAACAAAATAAAGATAAAATATATTTTATTGTAAACCGGGGCGAAGAGGCTGTTGATGGCTGGATAACTATTCAAACAAAAGCAAAATCAGTTGCTGTTTTTAATCCTTTGTACAAGATAAAGGGAATGGCAGCTATCAGAATTTCGGAAAACGGAACAAATGAAATACAACTTCAACTCCAGCCAGGTGAATCCTGCATTTTAAAAGCTTTTCCAGGTGTTGTAAAAGGACCGCAATATCCATATATTAAAAAAGCCGGTGAATCATATAGTATTGATGGAGAGTGGACTATAAATTTTATTGAAGGAGGACCAGTACTTCCTGAAGAAATAAAAGCGCAAAAACCGGATTTATGGACAAATTTTGGTGGCGATGATAATGGAAATTTTTCCGGGACTGCAAAATATTCAATAAACTTCGAAATTCCGGATGATACTGCAGACAGATGGTTACTTGAAATAGAAAAGATTTATGAAAGCGCAGTATTAATACTCAATGGAGAAGAACTGGCAATACTTTTTGCACCTCCTTACAGCATAACAATTCCACAGGGAAAGCTAAAGACATCTAACTTGCTTGAGATAAAAGTTACAAATCTTATGGCTAACCGAATTTCTTATTTAGACAGACAGGGTTTTATATGGAAAAAGTTCTATAATATTAATTTTCCCGCAAACAAACGGGAAAATAGAGGAGATAACGGGCTTTTCAATGCATCAAAATGGATTCCTCAAAAATCAGGATTAACGGGTCCTGTAACACTTACACCCTACGACTTAATATATTTTGAATAGGTTATAAAAGAACTTTAAGTATTAGTGAATCTTTACGAGATGTAAATGCTTATAAAAAATCAGTTAGCCATGTCAACCAAAAATAATATATAGTTGTACTATTATCCGAATTATTTATTTTAGTATTTTTGTAATGTAAAGAATTAATAAACTAAAAATTATTACTATGAAAACACTATACCTTATAAAAATTACATTTTTTGTATCAACGTTATGTTTATTTACGTTGACAGCAAATGCACAAAACAAACAAATTATTTTTGTTGGTGGTACTGCGGATGTCTCTTGTGATCAGGATAGTGTATTACTGGATAGTATTACTAAATGGGATTGGGTAGATGTTACTTATATGTCAGCCGGATCATTTAATATTGCTACAGCAGAAGATTTATATGAAGATGGGCAAGGCAATATAGTTGTTGCCGGAGTTATCATTTCAGAGTCAATTAATTCTGTTGCAGTTCCAAACTATGCTGTTCGTGATGCTTTCCCGGTTCCCTGTATATTGATGGAAGTTGGTGTATTTTCGAATGATGTGGACAAATGGAATATGTTTTTGTTAGATACTGATCTGGGTGGCCCAGGGGCAATTATGGGATATAATCCCCCGGTGGAAGATGATCTTTGGTGGACAATTGTTGACGATAGTCATTATATAACAGAAAATTATTCACTAAATCAGAAAGTTCAGTATTCAACAAATGATCTTACTTATGGAATTGGTTATCCATATGGCATAAATGGTAATGTTGAGGTTCTCGCAAAACCTAAGAAGGTTATTGCAGAGGATCCGTTAGCTATAGGAATTATTAATGATATAATTCTATATTTGGGTGTTGCTCATCACTACCATGCACGGGGATTTGGAACTCAGGATTTCTATGACGTACTTCATCGCAGTATTGAATTTATGTTTGAAGTCGGTACTCCTGATGCAATACGAGAAAATAGAATTCAACAAAATTATAATTTGACAGTATTCCCTAATCCTGCTTCAGAACAGGTAACTATTCGTTTTAAATCCCCGGGATCTGCTGATGCACAGGTTTCTGTATTCCATATCACCGGGCAACAGATAGATATTCTTCCGGTTAAGAAAAATATTTATGGGAATAATATTTTGTATCATGACGTATCCGATTATTCTAAAGGCATTTATTACATTAAACTACAAATAGGAAACAAAATAGACTATACAAAAATGGTTATTCATTAGTTTATTGTAAAAAATGAAAAATAAGGGGATTATATTAAAATCGTTCTTTTCTGTTTGTTTATTATGTTTTCTGGTATCAACATGCTATACGCAAAAAAAGGACACTGATGAAATTGTTTTAAGAAAAGTAGCTGATTATGTTCTGGATAATGCAGAATTCAGTTTTATTGGGATTAAAGACAAACAAACATATACCTCAACCAATAATATACCGGAAGATGTGAATACAAGGTTTAAAAGTCCGTTTGGTGAATGGCATTATACAAATGGTGTTTTAAACATGGCTATGGTTAATCTTTCAGATTTTCTGGATGAAGAAAAATATTTTGATTTTGCTGCACAACATATCGCGTTTGGTATGGACAACTACAAATTTTTTCAGAAACGTTTTAATAATGACCTTCCCCATCATCAATATCCTTTCGGGCAGCTGTGGACTATGCGGGAGCTTGACGATTGCGGGGCAATGGGCGCCAGCATGATTGAGGTCTATGAGAAAAATAAGCGGAAAAAATATAAGGAGTATATTGAAAACACTGCAAATCATATTACTAACGTTCAGGAGCGTCTGGATGATGGTACACTTGTACGGACATTTCCTCATGCAATGACCTTATGGGCTGATGATTTATATATGAGTGTGCCTTTTCTGGCCAGAATGGGAAAGTTTTCCGGTGATAGCAAATATTATGACGATGCTATAAACCAGGTGTTAAATTTTACTAAATACCTTTGGAATGAGGAAAATGAATTATATTACCACTGTTACTACAGTGATCTTGAAAGGAACGGAGTGGCACACTGGGGAAGATGTAACGGATGGATTATGATGGCACAGGTTCACCTGTTAAATATATTACCGGCTGATCATCCCAAAAGAAAAGGGCTGATTAAAAACCTTGAGAAACAGATTCTGGGAATTGCAAAATACCAGAATTCTGATGGATTATGGCATCAGTTGCTTGATAAAACTGATTCGTATCTTGAATCATCCTGTACTGCTATGTTTGTATATTGTATAGCCAGGGCTGTAAATGAAGGCTGGATAGATGAACGTTATGGATCAATTGCAATACAAGGCTGGAGAGGTCTGAAAGAACATAAAATCACAAACGATGGCCAGGTAAAAGACATATGTGTTGGAACAGGCATTGAAGATAATATGGTATTTTATTATAAGCGTCCAGCGAGGCTAAATGAAAAACATGGTATTGGTCCTGTGATAGACGCCGGAATAGAAATTATTAAGCTTAAGAAATCTTTGTTATAGTATGAGTATTCTATTTGATTGATACATTTGCAGGATCTGAATCCAGGTTTTACACTTACTTATCTAATTTATATATCCTTTCCATAAGTTGCCACTTATCATCTGCTGATGCAGTTGAGGATGCTTTTTGAAATTTTGATACATAAGCTTCCCATTCAGCCTGGCGTGTTTTACCGGCCAATTCTGCCATAGCTAAATCATGATCAAAACCCATAACTGTATCCATAATCATAAACAAACGGTTCCTGTGTATATATATTTCCATGTCAACGATACCAACTTCTTTCATCCCAAGTGTAATCTCAGTCCATGCTTTTCCTATTCCATGTACCTTTTTATATTCCTGTATTAATTCACCGTCCTGTTCCAGCATTAGTGTTTTGCAATACCTCTTAAAATTTGCTATTCTTAATTTTACCTGTCCGTCTTCCGGTGCAAATTCTTTTGTTTGATCCATCTCATAAATCCTTTCCAGCAATGGCCATTTTTCTTTAGCTGAGCTATCAGGGGAAGTTTCCTGGAATTTAGATACATAAGCTTCCCATTCTGCCTGGCGTGGTTTATTGCCAAGTTCAGCCATTGATTTATCATGATTGAAATCAGCAATTGTATCCATTATCATAAATAGCATATTACCGTAAATGTAAATTTCCATATCAATAATCCCAACATCCTTCATACCTTGTGTGATCTCAGGCCATACAGCACCAGCTTCATGGGTTTTCTTATAATCTATAATAAGCCCGGGATCATTTTGCAGGTTGAGTGTTTTACAGTACCTTTTTAAATATTTCTTTTCATTTGCCATATTAATATTAGTATTTAAAACCGTTGATTTATATAGTGCCTGGAATTTTTAAGCTAAATAAATTTAGACAATTCTTATTTAAAATTATAAATAAGGATACTCCGGATCAATTAAATTACTTTTCTGCATAGCTCTCCAGAATTCTGCCGGTATTTTGCACTGAACTGAATCGACATTCCTTTGTACTCTGTCAGGTTTACTTGTGTTTAAAGCAATACTTATAATTCCCGGAGGTGTAATACCAAATTGTACACATGCTTCTGAAGGTTCAACATTAAAATTCTTGCATATCTTATTAAACTTTTGTCTCCATTCAAACAAATGCTTATCTGATTCGGAGTTATTGTCAGCTTTCCTGTAATTATAGAATTCACCTCCTGTAAGGAATCCACCATGAAACACTGCCGAATTGATTATTGTAATACCTTTTTTTGTGAGTTCATCAATAAAATCAATTAATTCTTTGGGATGATTCATTATTGTAAAGCTTATGGCAAGCATAATCCAGTCCATATCTATCCGGTCAGTTAATTCACGGATTACATGCCAGTCTTTGGAGCCAACTCCTATAGCCTTAACTTTTCCTTTATCTTTTAGTTCTTTTAAAGCCCGATAGGCATCAACTATATCATTAATCTTTGCATTCCTTTCATTATAATCCGATGTTTGTGCTAAGTATTCATCAGGATCATGCACTGAAACAATTTCAGTGTTATAATTGCCGCCCAAAAGTTCACATCCCTGATCATAGCATTCCATTATACCCTCATAGCTTATTTTTTGAATGGCATCATTCTCAATATCTGCCCATACTCCCGGTTCAAAAGTAGGTTCAGGTGTTGTAAGGGGAATCCTGTACCAGCCTAACTTATTACTAATTATAATATCATCCTGATTGATGTTTATTTTTTTTAAACCTTTGCCTATAACCTCTAAAGCCAAACCTGCTCCATATTTTCCTGCAGTATCAATGACAACCGGTTTTTCAACATATCTGAACCACTCTTTAATAATGTTAAGTTTAAGATCATCATTAAGAGCATTATAAAGATTTCCCAGGCAACTTGTACCGAATACTATCGGGGGTAATTTTAAACCTGTATTTCCCAGGTTAGATTTTATTTCCAGCTTTTCCACAGATAACAATTTATTTTTAATTCACTTCCTGCCTGTCGACAAGTGTATTTCTTCACAATAAAGGTAACAGTTTTGTGCTAATACTTTAAAGCCTTTTTATTCTTTGATATTCACCTGATATTGTAAAAATCCAGACAATTCCCTGAAAAGATCTTTTCCTGTATATTTTCAGGAAAATTACTAAAATATTTCTCCACAATTCCCATCACCTGGCCATACCCGCCTGCAAGTCTGCATACGGGCCAGTCACTGCCAATCATTAGCCGGTCCTCACCAAATGCTTCATATACTATGTCAATATAAGGCTTAAAGTCAGATTGTTTCCAACTATTCCAGTCAGCTTCTGTTACCATACCGGATATTTTGCAGTATATGTTTGGAAATCCTCCCAGTATTTTTATCAGACTACTCCAGGGCTCGAGAATTTTATCCCTGATCAAAGGTTTTCCAATATGGTCAAGCACAAATTTCTGATCCGGAAATTTACCGACCATTTTTATTGTGTTGGGCAGATGTTGTGTGAATATAAGTATATCATAAGTTAGTCCAAATTGCTGCAATTTTGATATCCCATTTAAAAATGCCGGATCAAGCATAAAATCAATGTCAGGTTCATCGTGAATAACATGGCGGACACCACGGAATTTCACGAACTTTGAGGCGTTGCTTAACTGCTCTTCAACATTATTAGCCCGCAGGTCTATCCAGCCAACTATGCCTTTGATTAAAGGATTATTTTCTGACTGATTCAGCAGAAACTTATTCTCTTGTTCATTCTGCCTTGCTTGTATGGAAATGCTTCCATCAAAGTCCGATTTTCTCTGTTCCTCAGCCAGATGTTCAGATAAAAAATCTCTCTTCAGGACTTCCATTTTATCATCAATCCATTGGTAATCGCCGGTATTATATTTCCAGAAGTGCTGGTGTGAGTCAATTTTTAACATAATACATAAGTTATTGAATAATTACCCTTTATTAGAAAATGGCTAATGATTATCCATTAATATTACTTTTGCAGGTCTATAATAATTTTTACAAACTTTGAAGGATTTTCTGACCATTCAGCAAGGGCTTCCCCGGCCTTTAGAAAGGGAACTTTCCTGGTTATTAATGATTCTGTTGATACCCTGTTTTCTTCCAGTATCTTCATCACATCTATCAAATCTTCAATATCGGCATTACGTGATCCGTGAATATCCAGCTCCTTCATTACAAATAGTTTTGTGGAAAAGGATATATCTTCTTTCACATAACCTATATATACTATCCGGCCGGCAAAAGCCACTTCAGACACCGTCTGAAGGTAAGCAACCGGACTACCTGCTGCTTCAATAACTATATCTGGGCCGAATCCTCCGGTTATTTCAACCAATGAATCATGAACATCTTGTTTTGAAGGATTAATAGTATAAGCAGCACCCATTTTACCGGCAATTTTTAGTTTATCTTCTGCAATATCAATAGCTATAACATTACCTGTATGAGCTGAAGCTCCGAGCAAAGCCCCCAGGCCTATCATACCACATCCGAATACAGCTACATATTCATTCTTTGTTACTTTACCTCTCTTAACTGCGTGAAATCCAACTGACAGAGGTTCTAAAAGGACCAGTTCATCATGTGAAAGTTTACTGGAATACACTAATTTCTCCCATGGGACGGAGATATATTCTGTAGAAGCACCATCGCGTTGCACACCTAAAGTCTGGTTATCCTTACAGGCATTGGCTTTTTTAACACGGCACGCAGCACATGTTCCGCAATTTGTATAAGGAATTACCGTAACCCTCATACCAGGTTTATATATATCAGGAACACCGGAGGTTACTTCTTCGATTTCGCCGCTTATTTCATGTCCGATTATCCTGGGGTACTTTACCAGGGGATTGAGTCCTCTCCATATATTCATATCACTGCCGCAAAATCCCAGACGCGCTATTTTAATCAGCACTTCTCCTTTTTTTGGAACAGGCTTTGGGATTTCTATAAATGAATATTTCCCGGGTTCATCAATTCTAAATGCTTTCATGGAAATATCTCTTGTACTTATATTGTGAATTATGACAATGTATTCTGAATACTAGTTACGCATATAAAAGTGCCGTAATGACTTTTATGTCAGGGATACTCTTACTCTTGAACCAATAAATGCATAATAAGTAATAAAGGCATAACAAATCAGGGGTACAGTCATGGCAATTGCCATACTTTTCGTTAGTTCAAATACAAGACCCATAACCGGAGTAAAGACTGCACCACCAATAATGGCCATAATGATCATTGAGCCTCCTATCTTTGTATTAGGACCAAGTTCTTTAATTCCCAGTGCAAAAATAGTCGGGAACATCAATGACATAAAGAAACTTGTGAAGAAAATTGCCCAAAGGCCAATCCATCCGGGAAATATGACACCTATCGCCACCAGCAATACATTTGCAACACCAAAATATCCCATTAATACATTAGGTTTTATAAATTTCATAATATAAGTTGCAATAAATCTTCCTATACCAAATGCAATAAGTGAACCGGTGAGAAAATAACCTGCTGCTTTTTCAGGTTGACTTGTATAATCCTGAACATACTGGATAAAATAACTCCATGTTCCTACCTGTGCACCTACATAAAAGAATTGTGCAATGACGCCCTTATAGAAATGAGGATATTTGAGCAAATCTCTAAACCTGCCTTTTTCTCTTTTTTCTTTAGGTTTAGCTTCATCTGCCACTTTTGGGAATTTAGTTTTGATAATCAGGAGAGCCCACAAGAAAACGACACATCCAAGAATAATGTAAGGAATTACAACACGCATGGTTTCCTCCTGTAAATAACCATTATATTCACCTGCAAGTTTTAAAGTATCAATTTCTTCGTGTCCTAATTCGATTCCTGAAAATATAAAGATTGTACCAATTAATACTCCAGTGATAGCACCCAGAGGATTAAAAGCCTGTGAAAAATTCAGCCTTCTTTCGGATGTCTCAGGAGGTCCCATTACGGCAATATAAGGATTTGCACCTGTTTCAAGAAAAGCTAATCCACTTGCGATGACGAATAAAGCAAAAAGGAAAAATCCATATTGGCCTACTATGGCAGCAGGCCAGAATAATAATGTACCAATGCTGTATAAGAATAGTCCGACCACCAGTCCGGTTTTATAACTATATTTTTTCATTAACAGGGCTGCAGGCATTGATAGTAAAAAGTAGCCCATATAAAATGCAGATTGAATAAAGCCAGCCTTCAAACGAGTAATTTCGAATGATTTCATGAATTGCTTAATAAGCACATCATTCAGATTATTTGGTATACCCCAGAAGAAAAATAATGCTGTTATAAGGATGAAAGGCAGTATTTTACCAGAGGCAAATAATCTGGATTTATCATTAAATTTGCTATTCAAGTTTATAAGGACTATTGTTCTAATTTGGTTTTACCTAAAGTAGCTAAAATGCCTCCGTCAACATAAACAACAATGCCGGTAACAAAATCTGAGGCTTTTGATGCAAGAAAAATTGCTGTTCCCTGTAATTCATCAGGATCACCCCAGCGGTTTGCAGGAGTTCGTGTCATAATCAGTTCATTAAAGGGATGTCCTCCTTCCCTTATTGGTGCAGTTTGGTCTGTAGCAAAGTAACCCGGGCCAATACCGTTCACCTGAATATTATATTTAGCCCATTCTGTGGCCATATTCTTGGTAAGCATTTTAAGTCCGCCTTTAGCTGCGGCATATGCCCCTACACTGTGTCTCCCGACCTCACTCATCATTGAGCACATATTTATTA
>Ga0114922_10007124_pt1 | contig 10241 bp, 7 predicted proteins | sample AartaG_FD_100975 | JGI IMG/M metagenome (GOLD analysis project Ga0114922, IMG submission 100975) | Deep subsurface microbial communities from Aarhus Bay to uncover new lineages of life (NeLLi) - Aarhus_00045 metaG | ecosystem: Environmental > Aquatic > Marine > Oceanic > Sediment | place: Aarhus...
AATCTGTGTCAGTGGGCCGACCGCCGCCAGCAGTCCGATGACGACGTTGGATGCCCCCAGCAGCAGCGCGAACGCGACCAGGAACGCTCCGCCCGTGAACACCCCCATCGTTTGGGAGCAGACACCGTCGAACAAAAGCGCCCGCAACCCTTGTTTGATCTCGTGTTCGTCAACCTTCTCCTGGGGGCGGAGCACACCGAACATACCGTGACTCCCCGAGCCCTTTCCGCTCGGCAGAAATGGCCTGCGTTATTCTGCACGCGCCGCGCCACCGACGCTCCAGTTTGTCGCCGGCATTTTGCCGACGGACGTGCCCGGCGACAAGATGCCAAAGTCCCGTCGTGCGGGGCAGTCGTCGCGCAGGCCGCGCCGGCAGGGGGGCTGGTGAAGCTAGCGGCCGCGGTGTGGCGGCCGAGCCCATTCAGCGGTATGAGTAGCCGGAAGCCCCGGCACCGGGGCGTGCCGATGCCAATGCGGGTGCTGATCTGGACGTCGAGCGATGATCTTTGAAGGCAGCACAGTAAGCCCGGGAAGGGCGCGCGGTAGGGCTCGCGCAATCGACGCCCAACGAATCCTGGAATCGATCCTGGACGCCGGACCCCAGGGCCCGCCGACCTGGGAAGTCGAGCGCCTGCAAGCTGCGATTGGGCGGGCCTGTGTGCAACTCGAGCGAATCAATCGGCAACTCGCCCAACGCATCGGACTGGCGGACGCCGCGATCTTCCAGACCCACGAAGCAGTACTGCGCGACGCGAACTTCATCGGGCAAATCAAGAACGAGATTCAGCAGAACGGATTCTCGGCCGAGGCGGCGGTCGCTCGCGTGGTTAAGCACAACTATGATCTGCTCGCCAGCAGCCCCGTGCCCTTGGTGCGGGATAAGGCGGCAGACATCCTGGACATCGGTCGCCGGCTGATCCGTTGTCTGCAAGCTGTGCCGGGAGACCGTGACGAGAGCGATCCCGATGCGGTCATCATCGCCAGGGAGTTGACGCCCTCGGAGCTCGTGCGTTTCTTTCATCAGAACGTGAAGGGCTTCGTGACCGAAACGTGTGGTCCGAAATCGCACACGGCGATACTGGCACGCAGTCTGGGCGTTGCCATGCTCACCGACGTGGGTCGCGTCACCGAGCAGATTGTCGACGGCGCAAACATCTTCGTCGATGCGACCGAGGCAAAGGTGTACACCGGCGACGACATCAAGCGTACCGCAACTCCTGCACCTCAGCCTGCCTCAGAATGCGTGCGCGTGCCGACACCAGCAACCACCGCAGATGACGTCCGTATCACGTTACTGCTCAGCATCAGCGATTCCGCCGAGGGCAAGGTCGTCCGGAAGCTCGGCGCCGACGGTGTTGGCCTGTGGCGTACCGAGTTCCTGTTCATGGGCAGGACGCATTGGCCGTCGGAAGAGGAGATCTATGAGGAGCTCAGAAAGGTCGCTGCGCACATCGGCGACGCAGAGCTGAATATTCGGCTTGCTGATTTCGGGGCCGAAAAATGCCCCATCTATGCCGACATCCCCGTTAACCGGAACCCGAGCCTCGGCCTGCGCGGCCTGCGCTTGCTGCTCCAGCGCGAGGACATCCTCAGGCCGCAACTCGGGGCGATCGTGGCTTTGGCGCGTCAGCGTCCGGTGACGCTGCTGCTGCCCATGCTGGATTCTGTGGACACGCTCGAAATGGCCACGAACCGCTTTTGTCACATTGCCGGCTGCCGCGGCCGACGTACATTGCCGTTCCAGCTCGGCGCGATGGTGGAGATGCCCTCGGCCGCCCTGATGGTCGCCGACATCCTGGACGAGGTCGACGCTATATCCATCGGACTCAACGACCTGACTCAGTATACGCTCGCCGCCGATCGGGACGATGAGTTGGTCGAAGCTTATCACGACCCCATGCACCCGGCGGTCATCCGGCTGCTGAGGCAGATCATCGAGGCGGCCACAGCCAAGTCGAAACTAGTCACGGCCTGTGGTGATCTCGCCGGAGACATCCAGACGATGGGCTTGCTCCTCGCTCTGGGCATTCGGCGTTTCAGCGTCTCCCAAGTCGATTTCCCCAAGCTAACGCTCGCGCTGCCGAACATTTCGGTTCGGTCGCTCGCCCCTTTGGCGGCCGAGCTGGAGACGCTTCGATCCGCTAAGGCCGTCCGACAGCGTGTTGCCGAGCGACTGGGCGTGACGTCAAACGCCGATGAGGCATGAAGGGCCCCTAGTGCTACTCCGTTAAGTTTGATTACACACCGCCCGCGCCATGGTCGGGACGGCGGAATGCGAGCGGGCAGCCGCAGGTGGCGCAGACCCCCGCCCAGCAGAGTAGGACTTGCTGTAACGCGCGGCGAGCCTGCGGGAGCGTGCAGCCTTCGGCCCCCTTTTTCGACCGCGACGCTGTGTCTGCAAGAACGCCCAGGCCAAGAACAGCAGCGTCACGTGGTGATGCCGGCCACGCCATGAGCGGCCTTCGAAGTGGTCCAGCCCGAGTTCGCCCTTCATCTGCTGGTAACTTTGCTCGATCATCCACCGGCTCTTGGCAACCGCGACGAGTTTTCCCAGTGGGGTCGTTGTCGGCAGGTTGGAAAAGAAGTACTTGGTCGGCGCGTCTCGATCAGCCGGCCATTCCGCCAGCAGCCAGCACGGCTCCAGTGGTGTTCGTCCGGACGAAAGTTGATAAGCGGGCCGTACACGCCAAGCGGCGAAACGCGACGCCAGCTCGCCCTTGCTTCCCGCACACCCAACTAGATTATCGGACATCCCCCAACGAGAAACGGCCAGCCCGCAAGTGGCTGGCCGTTATCGATTTACCGGATTAGCGGGGGCAGGACTCGAACCTGCGACCTCCGGGTTATGAGCCCGACGAGCTACCAACTGCTCTACCCCGCAGCATTGTCTGAATTCTAGCACATCCCCAGGCCGCTGCCAAGTCGCCTAAACCACGAATCGCCGGAGATTGTATCCTCCCGTGCGCGACCTGATTGAGGGCAAGTACGGGGGGCGGGGAGGGCCATTGCCTGGTCGAAACCCTGGCACGCCTGCCGGGCCGGAATCGCGGTGTTGGACCTGCCGGGGGTTGACATGCCCCGCTGGAGTTCCTCAGCCGGTCCTGATCGAAGCGCAGACGCGGGAGACCTCGACAAAGCGATCTGTCCGGCGTGGCGAGCCGCGTCGCGATCAGGTCCAGCTCGGCCCGGGTTAGTCCACGCGGACCCCGCGCTGCTGGAGCCACTCCTTCAGATCCCCCATTTGCGTGTCAAAGACCTCGTTGTCGTAGTCTTCTTCGAGCTTGCGGATGTGCGTGGCCAGTTCCGGCTCTCGCTCAAGGGCGTCGTTCAGCCGTTTCTCCCACGCGTCACTCATCGTCCGCAGGCGATCGAGACTGACTTGCAGACCGAGCATCGCGGTCAGCTTCCTGATGACGGCCTCAATGCTCTTGGGGTTGGTGCCCTGAATGTACGCCGGAATCTCCGCCACCAGACTCGCCATACGGAAGCCGCGGCCGCTTGCCAGGGTCATCAGGTGCGTGGAGAAGCTCGCCGGCCCCTCGTAGTCGGTGAAGGTCACGCCGTACGGCTCCAAGGCGGGTTTGAGGCTCTCGTCGGATACCGTGCTCATGAGGCGCGGCTCACGCGTATGCGGGACGGTCCCGGCCACGCTTCCGATGAAGTACACGGCCGAGATACCGGCTTGTGACGCGAAAGAAAACAGGCAATCCGCGAAATCGCTCCAGTTGAAATTCGGCTCTCTGCCGCTGAACAGAAGCAGATCATTCCCCTTGTCGCAGAAGAACGTGTTTGTGGGAGGCTGGTAGGCCTCGATCAGGCCGTCTTCGATCTTGGTGTGTGGGCGGAAGAGCGAGGAGATTTCCATCGACCCGGGGAAGTTGTAGATGTAAAAGCCCTCGGGGGCGATATCGGCAGCCTTCTGTGCACCGAGCGCCTCGATCAGCCACTCCACTGTGCCGGTCGAGACGTTACCCCCGTCCATCCAGCCAGAGAAAGCCAGGATCAGCCGGCCATCAACCAACTCCGGTCGGGTATGGATCTTCAGCCGCTCAGGCGACATCCTTTCGCCTCCCATCTGGTCAGCAACGGCGTCGGGCCGGCACGATAATAATCTGCCGGGAGCTAATCCGACAATGCAGTGTACGGCGGCTCGGGCATCTTGCCCGAGTCTCACGGCCGGGACGCCCCTGCCCTCCTGACGTAGAATGGTGATCTGCTGGACGGGCACGCAGCCGAACGCCGCAGGTGGCGACGACATGGGCGAATGCACGATCTGTCACCGCCAGTCACCCCACATCAGCCAAACCCTGGGCTTGTGTGCCGGGTGTATCCTGGCCGAGACGCCGCAAGCCCATGCCCAGGCGGTGGCCGCCCACGCCCGCGCGCGGCGACGATTCCGTCTGCCTACAGATCCACCCAGGGCGCGGGCGGGCGCCGGCTGCCGGCAATGCATCAACGCCTGCAAGATAAACACCGGGCAGGTCGGCTACTGCGGCGTCCGACGCAATGAGGACGGGCAGGTCAGCGGCGGCGATGCCCAGGCCGCGGCCGTCCAGTGGTACCACGACCCGCTGCCGACCAACTGCGTGGCCGATTGGGTTTGCCCGGCCTCGGGCCCGGCCGGATATTCGGATTTCACCGACACAACCGGGCCCGAGCACGGATACGCGAACCTGGCCGTGTTCTACGAAGCCTGCTCGTTCGACTGCTTGTTCTGCCAGAACTGGCACTTCAAGCACCACAGTCTGGCCGGACCCAGGCACAGTGCCGCCGAGCTGGCCGCGGCCGCCGACTCCGGCACCCGCTGCATCTGCTTCTTCGGCGGCGATCCGTCCTGCCAGATCGAGCATGCCCTGGCTGCGGCGAGGTCGGCTCGACGAGAACGGCAAGGCCGCATCCTGCGAATCTGCTGGGAAACCAACGGCTCGTTGGCCCGCTCCGCGCTGAAGCAAATGGGCGAGCTGTCGCTTGAGAGCGGCGGGTGCATCAAGTTCGACCTCAAGGCCTGGGACGAGTCCCTCCATCGTGCGTTGTGCGGCGTGACGAACCGCCGCACGCTGCGGAACTTCGAGTATCTCAGCGGCTGGATCAGCCGGCGGCCGGACCCACCGTTTCTGGTAGCCTCCACGTTGCTGGTGCCGGGATACGTCGAGGCGGAACAGGTGGGCCGGATCGCGGGCTTCATCGCCCGGCTGGACCCGAGCATTCCCTATGCCTTGCTGGGATTTCATCCGGCGTTCGAGATGTGCGACTTGCCGACGACTTCGCGGCAGCACGCCGTGGAGTGCCTGGAGGCCACTCAGGCCGCGGGTCTGCAACGCGTGCGGATCGGAAACGTGCATTTGCTGGCCTGAGCGCGAGAGCACCGGGTCGCGTGACCGCAATGGCGAGCCTGGTAGACTCGCCCTGCTCTACTTGGCCGAGCGCGCGAGGGTTCGACTGCATTACTATGGAGGTCTTCAGATATGGGTGCTTCAACATTGTTGCTTCCCGCAACACTGCTACTCGCCTTCCGGACGCCCTGCTTCGAACCATACGCCGTAGACAACGCTCCGCTCGCGTTCGAGCAGTCTGAGCAGCGCCCGCGGGCACGTGATATCGGGATCGTGGTCGGCGTCCTGCCGCCGGGTCCGCTGAATGCCATCACCGATGTCGCCGGCGTACGCGTCGGCCACCGGACGATCGTTGAGGGCGAGGCGATCCGAACGGGCGTGACGGCGATTCTTCCGCACGGCGGCAACGTTTTCCAGCAGAAGGTGCCCGCCGCGATCGTGGTCGGCAACGGTTTCGGAAAGCTGGTCGGCTCAACACAGGTCGAGGAGCTGGGCACGCTCGAAACGCCGGTAGTCCTGACAAACACGCTGTCCACCTTTGCGGCGGCCGACGCGCTGGTGACCTATATGCTGAATCTGGACGGCAACGAAAACGTCCGCTCCGTCAACCCGGTGGTCGGGGAGACCAACGACGGCTATCTCAACGATATCCGGGCCCAGCGCGTCCGTCGGGAGGACGTCTTGGCGGCGATTGCCGCGGCCGATGAGGGGCCCGTCGCCGAAGGCTCGGTCGGTGCCGGCACCGGGACGCGCTGCCTGGGCTGGAAAGGCGGCATCGGGACTGCTTCGCGCCGTCTGCCCGCTTCCCACGGCGGCTACACCGTCGGGGCTCTGGCCCAGACCAACTTCGGCGGCATCCTCACCGTGAATGGAGCGCCGGTCGGGAAGGAACTGGGGCGGTACTACCTTCAGGATCTGACTGACGAGCGCGAGTCCGAGGGCGGCTCCTGCATACTGGTGGTGGCGACCGATGCACCGCTCGATGCACGCCAACTCAAGCGGCTGGCCAAACGGGCCTTGCTCGGCCTGGCCGCGGTCGGGTCTCCCATGACGCACGGCAGCGGCGACTACGTGATCGCGTTCTCGACCGCCGAGACGGTGCGCGTTCCACACGGAGCCCCACGCAAAACCCGGACACCCACGCTGCTCCGCGACGAACGCCTCTCGCCCCTGTTCCAGGCTACACGCGAGGCGACCGAGGAGGCCATCCTGAACAGCCTGTTGAAGGCGACAACCGTGACCGGTTTCCAGGGCCACACGAGCGAGGCAATTCCTGTAGACCGCCTGATCGAGATCTGCACCCGCCACCGCGCCATCCGACGATAGCATTCGGTCGCATTCAGTGCAGATTCTCCAACCTTGCTAGCTCCTCGTCGTGGCCGTCGCAGGCTGGATCAACAGGCACCAACAGGATGTCATCGAGTATCTCAAGGAGGAAAATCGAGTCTTCAAAGAGCAGCTCCGCGGCGAGAGACTCCGCAGACTCAGGCGGCGCCGCGTCCGCGTATCCCGATGGCGTATCGCCAGCGCTGTGTAGCGATGCAAAGCGTGCCGTTGGCAGTGGTCGGTGTGGTGCGAATCGAGTGCCGCAGCTCGTTCACTGCCAACGGTTCGAGCGCCCTGCCGCGTCTAAGCCCGTTCCAGCCGTCTGTAGGTCGGGATCGGACAAGCCTACCGGGATCACCTCGCATTCGAGTCGGTCCCTCACGCCCGAAAGCGTGGGGGACCAGCGCAGACACGGCCTACTGACTCTTCTTTCGAAGCATAAGCCAGATAACCAGCGCGAGGATCAGCAGGGCGCCGAAGACGAGGACGATCGTCGGAATCCTGACGCCGACCCCCGGGTCGATATCGGCAAGTGTCGTCATCTGAATAGCGTATAGCCAGCGCGGCGTAGCAATGTATAGCGTGCCGTTGGCAACGGTCGGTGTGGTGCGCATCGAGTGCCGCAGCTCGTTTACCGCCAACGGTTCGAGCGTCCTGCTGTGTTTCAGCACGTGTACTTCGCCATCGACGTCACCCAGCATTACCTTACCGTCAACAACAATGGGCGAGCCCCACACGTCGGCCCCCAGGTCATAGCGCCAGTGTTGCCGCCCGCTCTTGATGTCAAAGCAGTGAAGAATGCCGGGAACATCGACGGCGTAAAGCAACCCATCCGCGATTACCACGCTCGAGACCGTGCGGCCGAAATCCCGGCCGCCAACGAGCCAAATCCTGCCGCTGTCGGTGATGTTGCCTCGCTGAGTTGCGTCGATGGCATAAAGCTGACCGGGACCTTCACCGTAGGCCGGCTGATTGCCACCCCCCAGAAACACCTTGTTATCGTGAATAACGGGTGTGGCGACGATGAAGGTCTTCGTACCGCCGCGGCCGGCGGGGCCCCATACAGCGTCCTTGGCGTTCAGATTAAACTTCCAGAGAAGGTCGCCGGTCTTTGGGGCGAAGCTATAGCACCAGCCGTCACCACCGCCGAAGACAACCTGTGGCACGCCGGCCACGAGACCGTACGCCGGCGATGACCATTGCCCGTGCAGTAGATTCGTTCCCGGATCGTTGCGCTGCCAGACAACCTGGCCGGATTTCTTGTCAACGGCGATTAGCGATGGGGCCTGCGGAGCAGGCACTGGAGGAGGGATTCTCTCGTAGTCCTCCCCGGTGCCGTTGCCGGTGCACACAAACACGAGATCACCTGCACCGACGGGGGAACTCACGGCCAGAGCGTGGGGGAACACGCCCAGTTGGCTGATCATGTCCAGAACCCAAACTAGATCGGCATCCTGCTTCTCCGTGAACTTCTCGTCGGCGAACGGGCCGTCGTTCTCGTTGTCGTAGAAGCCCTGGACGTCAGCGCAGACTAGCTCGCAACGGTTGCTGACGTAATAAACGCGATCGCCGTGAACGTACGGGGTCGAGGCGATGCCGGCCTCCGGCCAATCGTGGACCTCCCCGGTCGGCAGCTTGTCGTGCGTGGCCTGCCAGAGCAGCCGGCCTGTGTTTGCATCAAAGCAGAGCAGGCAGCCCTTGTCGCCCTTGCTGTGTGGCCGGAACCTGCCGCCGTTGTTCGTTCCAACGTAAACGCGGCTGTTGCTGACGACCGGCGATCCATAGGTCTGTGTGCCAAGCGGGGCAACCCACTTGATGTTGCTCTTGACGATACCTGTCTTCCATTCGGCGGGGATCCCCGTCTCGGTGGAGGCAGCGTTGCGGTTGGCGCAGCGCCCCCACATGGGCCAGTCGCCTCCGACCGGCTGCGGGCGGGACTGCTGTGCTGTTGCCGCGGCAATGCTGACGGTAATGAACCCAACGGCCACCAACGGTACACGGTATTCTCGTCGTTCCATCAACTCACGTCCTCACGCCTGCCGAGCGGGGATGCCCACCCCAAAACGTAGGCCTCGCAAACTCGGGTAGCCCTAGCCGGCTGCTTGATTCCCAGGACAGCCGCGGATAGCGAGGCGGCGCCGGGCAACCCGAATACGCGGGGAATGGGACTCTCAGCGAGGAGCCCGAATCGGCCCGGCCTTTCAAGACTGTGTCAACTCTAAGCGCAGCGATGCTGTGCTCAAGCCCCAGCTTGTCAGCGAAGCGCCCATCCTGGTCTTCCTCAATCCTCTCGACCTTCGCGATGACAATGAGGTCCGCGTCGGCAACGAGTACCCGGAGTGGGACCGGGGGGATCGGGAATAGGCCGGCGGCTTTCGCGGTCGGGGAGGTTCCCAACGCGATCAGGGCGGAAACCAGCCCGAGTGCGCGAGGCCTCTGCATCGTCAGCTCCGACCAGCAACGTGTAGGAGGTGCAGCTCCATATAGGCGTAGCGCTCTCTATGTGGCCCGTGGCTTATAGCCCCCATTTATCATACTGGCCTTGAGTGGACGCTGCCACCGCGTCCCGTCAGTGAACCTGCGGCTGTTTGTCTACGGCCCGATCTGCGCCTCGAAAACTGGGGCAGCCCTGCCTGCTTCGCCTTGTTTCTCCCACGAAGGGCTTTGTATTGTCCGGCACGGCTGCAGATAATGGCCATCATGGCTGGCGGGAAGTGTTACATCGGGACGAGCGGGTGGAGCTATGCCCACTGGGCGAAGGGGCGTTTCTATCCGCAGGGGCTGAAGCAGGGCGAATGGCTGGGCTTCTTCTCCCAACAGTTCGGGACGGTCGAGCTGAACTCGTCCTTCTACCGCCTGCCCAAGCCGGAGTTCGTCGCCCGCTGGCGGGCCGTGACCGGCGGACGCTTCCGCTTCGCCGTCAAGCTGTGGCGACGCATAACGCACGTCAAGCGGCTGGCGGATTGTGAACGGGAGTTGGGGGACTTCCTGGCCGTCGCGAATGAATTCGGGCCGAAGCGCGGCCCGCTGCTGGTGCAGTTGCCGCCCTCGCTGCGGAAGGACGCGGCCCGGCTTGACAAGTTCCTGACAACACTAAAGAGAGCCGCCGGGACCGCTGGTGCGAGAATCCCTTCTCGCACCCAGCATTGGAGAGTGGCGGTCGAGTTCCGCAACCCGGATTGGCTATGCGGCGAGGTCCACGCGCTGCTAACCCGGCACAAGGCTGCCCTATGCCTGGCCGATCTACCGCGCTGTCCGATTACCGAGCCGAACGAGGCGCCCTTCGTGTACGTCCGCCGCCACGGTCCGGGTGGCGGCTACCGGGGCTGCTATACGTCGAAGCACATTGCCGCCGACGCGGCTCGGGTTCGCGCCTGGCTCGCCGACGACAAGGACGTGTACGTGTATTACAACAACGACATCGGCGGTCATGCCGTGGATAACGCCCGCCAATTGATGGAAGCAGTCGGTTCGTGAAGCATCGGGGCGGCAGTTGAAAGGCCTGACGGAGTATTGCTATGGACGTCTACTTGGTTCAGCACGGACAGGCGCTTTCCGCCGAGCAGGATCCGCAACGGCCGC
>Ga0114922_10007125_pt1 | contig 10240 bp, 16 predicted proteins | sample AartaG_FD_100975 | JGI IMG/M metagenome (GOLD analysis project Ga0114922, IMG submission 100975) | Deep subsurface microbial communities from Aarhus Bay to uncover new lineages of life (NeLLi) - Aarhus_00045 metaG | ecosystem: Environmental > Aquatic > Marine > Oceanic > Sediment | place...
ATATGTCAAGTGTCATATAGTGTTTTGGGCATTATTGTTGTTACTACACTAATGGCTCAAACAAAACTAATAAAAACAACAGGTTAATGATAACCTGATGGCCGATATTGAAGACTTCGGTATGAGTCAACGATTTCACCTACGGCCCTTCCGCTTTTGGTGGGTAGCTTCAAAAACGGCGTCACGATGTGGGGATAGTGGTAAATACTGGCTGGGTTTGGGTTTATGGGTCAGAGACAGTATTGATGACCATTTCCATATCGTGATCACCACCTGGCTCTTTTAAGTCCCCTATGAGGGGATTTAGGGGTGGGTGGGCGGGTTAATCTCTATGTTGCCACTGTGCTTATGAACTGCGGATTCGGTTCTCGATTTCAGCCAGGCTGCGAGGATTCTTGAAGGGTCTCCAGCTTAGCTTGTCCATCTTTTTCATTTTTCGCCACAGGTGTGGAAAGAAGTAGTAGAGTGTTTCAAGTTCAGAATTTCTTTTCATTGGACAGTAAAAACAAGACGTGCGAGTAAATAGGCGGTAGAGGCCGTTCCAGTCAAAACCCTGTTCGTAACAGTATCGGAGGGCCTGGTTTTGCGTGATTTTCCAGTCTATGAGGGGAAATGCGGGCAGACCCGGATAGGTGTTGTTGTGTGACCTGTGACGTTCGTCATAAGTTATTGCATAGTATGTGTATGGTGCAGGTGATAAATTGCGGATATATCTTGTGAGGGGCTCATGTTTGAGTACTCTGACACACCAACGACATTGCCAGTCGGGCCATCCATAGCCTTTTTGGCCCTTTCTTTTGCCTTTGGTCTTGACGTGTTTTGTAAACCAATACTGCCACCCCTTCTCACTTTTCAGGACGGTAATCTTTCTGCCGATGTCCGCTTGAACATCTTTGATATGCCTGTAAACTTCAGGGAATTCGTGGCCTGTATCACAAAACACAATATCGTCAATGTGCATGTTGTTCTCAAGCATCATGAGCAGCATGCATGTGCTATCTTTGCCACCTGAAAACAATACTATGTGTTTCATCGAAAAACCTAAGTGTTTTTCACGATTAAAACAGGTTTATGGTATGAAAAATATTGAGTATCTATATTATTACCCCCCTATAGTCCCCCCTTAGATTCAAAACACAGGTGGCCTGGCCAGACTGCGGGGACTGTTTTTGAGGAGGGGACAAATCACTTTGCGGGCTTTCTGTGCTTGTAGCTTTTTGGATGCCAGTAGGTCTTGCCGGAAGGGAGCTTGTGGTAGTGATAGAGGGGGTTGTCCTTGTACCTGTGGTCGATATGGTCAGCGGCTTTTTCCCACAGTTGCTCAAACCTGGAATAGAAAGATTGGATAAGCTCCTGGTTGCTAGTGAAGATCATTGCTTCGTGGTTTCTGTATTCTGAGTCTGTTGTGACGTTGTAGCTTCCGGTAATGAGTGTTGTTCTGTCTACGATAAGAAACTTGTGGTGCATAACCCCCTTGTAGATTTTGACAGGCTTGATATTTACTCCCCGTTCGATCATCCATTCATCTATGGAGTAATATTTATCAGCTTGTTCTCTGTCCAGGATGAGCCGTACAGTTACCCCTCTGGGTACTGCCCTGGCCAGGGCCCTTGCGACGTATTTAGAGGAGAACAGATAGACAGCAGCCACGATTTCCCAGCCTGCTTTGTTGATGACCTCAACGATCTCTTTGGCGATGTTGCCTCCTGGGGAAAAGAGGACTCTGGTCATGACCACTCACCGCAAAGGCGCCAAGGTCGCAGAGAGCAAAGATATTTTCCTTGCCGTTGAGAGAACGGCAAGAGAAAAGCTCTGCAACCCTTTGGGCGATTTGAATGCTTATGAATCTTCATGTGAGTTACGCGGAAAGCAAAAAACCTAAACCTCAGCGCTCTTTGCGCCTTTGCGGTGAACTATTACCTTACTTCTTGCCTTTGGCTTTCTTTTGCTTGGAGCGGGGCTTTTTGGTCTTGGTTGGCTTTTGGGTTGTTTTGGCCAACACGTTTTTGGCAACAGCCTCTTTCAGTGGCTGCCCTGGCTTGAAGCTTACCCTCACGCCCGGGGCAAAGGTTGTTTTCTTTCCGGTTAGGGGATTAACGCCCTTCCTCTCGGGCACGGGGGTCACCTTGAAGGAGCCAAAGCCAGAAAGTTTCAATGCTTGTTTACGTGCCAGGATGGCCTGGATTACATCGAGCAATATGCCGAGATATGCTCCGGCGTTGAGCTTGGTGACTTTAGCCTTTTTAGCGAATTTGGTTATGACTTCTTCTCTGTCTGTCATTGTTTGTTCACCTCCTTGATTGGCTCAGTCCCGCCTGCCATCGCCTGGTTGTCATCGCCCCGAAATGGCGGGCAGTCATGGCAATGGCGGGCAGTTATGATGTACCGGGAATTCATGATGCTCAAAAAAACATTGTAAGCGAGATTTGCCTGTGCTTCAGAAGTGCCGGGCTTTTGGAGTATCTCAATTACAGCCTCAATGATTTCTACTTTTGTCATTTCACCTCCTTTCACTTTATGATTTCCACTAAAATGGCAAGGATGGAGACGATAGCTCCCCCTGCCATACCCAGCCCTAGTGCGATCCCTTTGGTTTTGGCCATGGCCTGTGATTGTTGTTCGGCTGTTTCACACACCCTGGCCAGATCTTCGTGGATGGACTTTAGAACGACGTCATGTTGCGAGATTCGAACATCAAAGTCTCGCCACCTTTCAGCACGGGAACTTGTAATTCTTTCTGCGGCATCAAAGTGTTCCTTGTGTAGCTCCTGGGACCACTCCCTGTATTCATCAAGCCGCTTGAAGATAGTCCTGGCCTGCTCTTCAATGCGGGCTATGGCCTGCTTGATCTCTATGATGCATTTTTCCAGGTTATTGCTCATTATGGTTGTATCCCCTTTGTAGGGCTTAAGATGTATTTGTTAACCACCGACTCGCTACGCTCGTTCGAGACAGGGAGAACGCAGAGGGAAATCTACTTTTCCTGTTTGCGTGCCCCATTATGAATAGGGCTTTCCGTTGGCGTCTCTGTCCTTGCTGGTGAACTGCCCTGCCTTGTTCCTCCAGGGGTTGCCCGCAAATCCAGGACCATACCGACCGGCTCTGGTAGGATTTTTCTTTTCTTTGCTTTTGGACCTTGGAGGCTTTTTGTTGGCCATTTGATTCGCTCTCCATTAACTCAGTAAGTATCTGTCCAGGAACTTTCCCCACCTGCAATCCTTGTAAAAGTCCAGCTCTCGGTACTTGGGGTTGATCCAGGCTGAAGGAAAGTAGACAGACATTCCATGTGTGTCCTTGACCTTTTTGCCGAGATGGGCCTGGTGAAGGATAGCCTTGCGCCTTCCGCGTTTCAGTTCCCGAATAAGCCTGGCCGCCTCTTTCTTGATGCCCTGTTGCGCAGATCGTTGGCGGAGGTTTTCAGCAAAGGAACAAAGGTCAACATAGTTATTCCAGAAAAACCTGGGGCTCTTTCTCCAGGAGCTGCCAACAGCCCTGTAAGCATCCCTATGTTGAAAGGATGATATGATCTCACGGGAAAGAACATCCAGGCGTTGTACTATGCTTCCTATGCGTTTCAGGTTAAAGGCTGATTGAGTGACGTTCTGATTCTTTCCCCGGTAAGACTTGATGTATTCCTTGACGATCATTTTTGCTATGGTGGTGGGCCAACTCCGGGGTCTGTTTTTCAGGACGTGAAGGATTTTGTGATACGGCCATCCATCAAAGGGTTCTTCCTCCTCTGATCCGACCATTACCTGTACGCAATTTTTTAGCTGGTAGGCCACCTCGATCATATTCATAAGACAGGCATCCATCCCCAGGATGTCGATCTTTCTTCCTATCTTTTGGGATACCCCTGACAAGACATTCTTTAGCTCCTGGTTGTCCAGGGCATCTCCCGAGGTGTCGTCGTAGGCAATGTTTCTTTTGGTGGTTGGGGATTTCTTCTTAAAGATGGCCCTCGGCTTTTTGACCCTCTGACCACTGACCCCTGACCCCTGACGGCTGGTTTCTTCCCACCAGCCGCCTCCATGATTCCAGAGGATGAGAAAATATCGCCTGGCGGGGTATCTATGGATCGCCCAGAGGATGAAGTTTTCCAAGATATTGGGATCGCCGGTATTGGTTTCGTCGAAGATCACGATACAATCCTTTTCGTATCCTCCATCCCTGGTGATATAGAAGCGCCTGGTGAGAAGGTCTTTGTCTCGATCCAGTTGGACAACGATATGGACCTTTTTTGAAGATCCTACCTGAGCCATCTCGGCAATATCTCTTAAGGCTGCCGAATCCAGGTTGTTGTCACCGGCCATGTAAACCATGACGGTCCATTTTGCTTTTTTGGTAGGTTTCATGCGGTGTCTTTTTTGGTCGTTTTTTAAACCTGTGTAGTTTGTGGTACTTATAACGTTCTGGCGACCCTGCTGGCGTGTTTCCGTGCAGGAACATGTCAGGCGCGCTGTTTTTGGTAGTGTTTGGAAGCGGTTAGGGCAAAAAGAGGCAGGCGTCAAGGTAGGGTTGTCTACGGTTGTCTACACTTGTCAGTAAAATGTGATAAGAATTTAGGGCATCCTTCATTCCTCGGTTTACACTTATCAAGCATGCGGGCGTCAAGAGATAATTTCTTTTGTTCCTACTTATTGGTGTCAGGTGTCAGGCACCAGGTGTCAGGAACTGAAAAAGCAAGACCTGAAACCCCGGCCCAGCAAATTACCGGGGCAGGGCCTGAACACCTGCCCGCCATTGCCAGACATGCCGGCATATAAGCTGAATGCTGTCTCAGGCGTTGGCAGGCGGGCTGAAACCTGAACACTGGTCAATAGGTGTAAACTACTTTATGGCGAAAATGAAGGATGCCGAATTTAGGCATTGAGGAATTTAGGGATTGAGGGATTCAGGGTCTGATTATTAGCGCAAGGTTGCGCCTGACGGCTTGAGAACATTACACTTCGTGTCAGGCAAAACGTAGTTTGGGACTTCAAATATTCCGAGCTGGCCACGCCATTGAATAGGACTTTTAAATTTTCTCGCATTTTCAAGAACGAAACCATGCGGCCCAAAAAACCAAGGTGAACCATGTTCACGTACACAGTCAATCAAATCGACTACGCCAATTATAGCTCCGTACACATGGTGCGGCTTGCTGGGTACCCATACATCCATGACCTTTAGAATGAACTCATAGCCTTGTTGATCCCACTTTTTTGATGCATGAATGAGTAGGGGGCCACGGTAATTGGTCGGCCACTCTCTGTTTTCTATATTCTTGATGCCATTTACAATTAACCAGGCCCAGGGCTGGCGGATGGATAGCGCTTTCATTTTTTCCTCACTCGTGGGTTTTCATGTCTGAGAATTTCAGAAACATGAATTCTCAGAGAGCTTCCAATCCTTACCGATTTGAGCTTCCTGGACTCGATGAGACGGTAAACGGTTCTCTTGGATAGTGAAAAATAGTCTGCTACCTCATCGACTCTCAAATACGTCTTGTGTGGCACGTTCATGATTTAGGCTACCTTTCCCCTTAACCTCGAAAAAAGCGTCGCTGTCGGTACCCGTTACATACCCGTTACATACCTATTACGTATCCGTTACGTCCCGCTGTGTTTTGGTCTCAGACCCATTGAAGACGATTCTGCGGGACTTGAATAATTCCATGAGATCGGACTCAAGGTAGAGGCGATGCCTGTCGAATAATCTAATAAACGGCAAGCCGTCATACCTAAGTCTATCAAGGTGCTTCCTTGTGATACCGAGAAACTCGCATACTTCTTTTTCGGTGAGCACACCTGCCAGGGGCTGATATTCTGGGTTCACGCTCTTTCCTCCTTATGAATGCTTTGAGGGCTTGAATCTTCTGATGATTTCCTTTGGCTTCACATTGGTTGTGTAGATCTTTTAACATCGTCTGGTCACACCTGGAAAGTAAGAGGACGCATCGGCTGCAAATGAAATCGGTACCCCTGGGGGCATGGTAATGTTTATGACGTTCCGGTCCGTGGCACCAAAGACATGTCACTGTCAAGGTGTGATCGTTTGTTGTGTATTGGGGATGGCTCTCTGTTTGTTCTGGAAGGTGGGGTTCGTGCTTTTTCATTGTGACGTCTGAAGCCTCCTGTAGCTTTCCCAGTGGAATGTAATAATCCTGGACTCTTTCTCATAAAGCCTGTCTATAATTTTCTCTCCCAGGAGCTTTTCCAATACCTTTAGGTTGGTTACATTAGTTGTGAGGATGATAGGTTTCACATTCTCGTACCTGGCATCCAGGATGTCGTATATGATCATTCTTTCAGTATCGGTGCCGAACTGGACTCCTATCTCATCTATTATCAGCAGGTCTACGTTTTCTAAGTGAGAGATAACCTCGTTTTGAGTGACATGTGAGTTCTTGTTGAAAGTGTCTTTTACTTCACGTAATAGCCTGTGCATTTTGGTGTAGAGGCAGGTATGGCCTTGTTTTACGACCTCGTTTATGACGGCTGCAGATAGATGACTCTTTCCTGTGCCAACGCTTCCTGAGAAAAGAAGCCAGGTGCCAAGTTGCAGGTGGTGTGAGAAGTTTTGGGCAAAGTCTTTAGCGATTTCATAAACTTCAGTCTGTTTTTTAGGACTCTTCCTGGAGTAGATTTCAAAGTTAGCGAAGGTCTTTGTTACGAATCTCTTTTTGAGCATGCTGTTCTTAAGCAGGGCGCTTATTCTGTTCTGTGTTTCCTTGAGTTGTATGGCCTTTTGCTCGCAATAGTTACAGGGAAGCTCGATCCAGGTCGGTTTTTTAAGGCTGAAGGCGTTTAGCGTTGTAGAACCGTTTATGTAAACAAATTCTAAAGGGTTTCCACATTCTGGGCAGTTCTTATGAGGTTTGTTTTTTAGACCACGGTCCGAACATGCGGGGCGGAACGCCTTGTCTAATCCAGTCTTGCTCGGCTTCTGAAAAGTTACTCCAGCCTTCGATCTGTGTAGGATCGAACTGATCTTCCCCATGATTAGTCTCCTTGTCTTTGATCTTGTGTTCCTGCTTCTGATATTTCAGAGCATTGGTTAGCCATCTTCTCAAGCGTAAGCGGTAATTGACCTTTTTCTTTCGGTTCTCAAAGTTCTTATCCAGAAGCCATGTTTTCCACTTCTTAAGTTCCTCGGTGATGTCAATTGTGGGAAAGTCGATCAGGAGGTCTCTGAAGAAAGAAAGGTCTTTCTCAAAGTCGAATGGATATCCAGGAATTGATTTCAGGAGGGAGAGGTGAAGACGTTCCTGTTCTGAAAGTTTACATAATCTGGTGTTCTCGGTTTTTTGGGGCCTACCTAGGAGGTAATCATCTTCTATAATAATATCATCTTCTATAATGGGGTGCGCATTTTGCACTTTTTGTTGTTCATTTTGCACCGCCTGTGTCATTTTTTGCACTTTTTGTTGTTCATTTTGCACTTTTTCCCCATCATAGGGGTCTGATGAATGTTGTTCATTTTGCACTTTTTGTTGTTCATTTTGCACTTTGTCTCTGTATCTGTAGAGTTTGGGAATGTAGATTCCGGTGTGCCCGCGTTTCTGAATCCAACCCCTTTGTATGAGCTTTCTTTTTGCATAAAGGATTGTCCTTCTTGTCATCGGTAGTAACTGTTCTAACTGTCTGATTGTCCTCCAGCACTCCCAGGTCTCTTTATTGGCCAGCAGGGTGTAGGTAATGAAAAGAACAATCTCAGATAGGGTCATGTTCTTGAAATGCTCTATGATCCCGGATCTGATGGGTGTCCAATGTCCGCTCAGTTTCTGCATGGTTATTCAAGGTCTGCGTAACCCTTTACGCCAGTTGGCGCTCCGTTGAGTGTTTTCCTTTCTTATGGAAACGGGCCGGCCAGTCCTGTATCATCTCGCCGTCCCAATAAGGCCGAAGGTTGTCTTTCATGAAGATAGGCAGGTTAAACTTTGTTGCCTGGTGAAGTATGTTCCGGATCCAGTTCTTTTCAGGTGCATGTTGCCTGGCGCCGGGGCCGGTCATCGCGCCGACAATGACCCAATTGATCCACCACAGAGCGTTGTAGTTGGTGTAAACAAGATCCAGCAGGGGCTCGTAGCTGAGGAACGTAATATTTGGGAGGTCCGCTAATGCCGTGGCATTCCAGTAGCTGGCTTCGAAGCTATCTGCGGTTGCTCCCAGCCAGCAATTTTGTGGAAAGTGGAAGTGGTAGTATGTAGTGGGGGTTTTCGTTAAAAACAAGAAAGTATGCTGGGGGCATGCAGTGACTGTGGTTAGAACGGATAGAATCCAATTGGGGGGAACCCAGTTTCCAAACAGATCACCCATTGAGCATACAAAGATCCTGGTGGGTTTTTTCCATTGGGAAGGCATGGCAAGGCGGTCAGGATGAAAAGTGGGAACAAAGGGATCGGGGTCAGGGTATCCGTGACGTCCACGGAGCCTTTTGGCCATGCGATGTGCATAGCAGTAGAAGCACCTATTCGGATTTCTTGCTGACCCTTTTGGTCCCCAGCAACCAGTCACCGGGTTCCAGGTCTTGGTTGTCCAGCCTATGCTTTGCTTAATTCCCATGTCACGAAATCTCCTTTCCTGGTGTCGATCACGGCGATGCGGCCGCCCAGTCCAAAATTAAGCATAAGGGCCGAGTAGGTCTTTCCGGATCCGGATGGCCCTGCGATGGCGAGACGTAGCTTACTCTTTTTTCTTTCTGGTTTTTGAAACTTCATTGTTTGCCTCCTGTCTTTTTCCTGCCCGCTCGTGCGTGTCCGCCTCGCCCCTCGACAGGACCGCGTGCCTCGCAGTGGCAGGCGGGCGTTTAAGTTCCCTGTAAGCGGATAGGTCTATAATGGTGGACCCTGTTGAATAGGTTCCCTTCGGCACACGAAGTAAAGCTTGCGCCAAATTGCACAGGGTAAACTTTTTGCGTCTGAAATACTTGCCTATGGCGATGAGTCTTTTCATCGGCTGCTCCTCAAATTTCTGAATCGCTGAATCCCTTCAATCCTGAATTCCGTGTCACACGAAATTCACGGGGGACTTCGTCGGGGTCGTAAGGTGGTTCCATGAGCGCATCAAAGATCGCGTTCAAGGCCACGGCCTCGGCTTCAATGAGTGCGGCCCTGTTGAATAGCTTCCCCTCGGGAAATTCAACAGGGCACGCTTTGGTCCGATCGCCGCCCGAGTCGTCCGGGAATCCGCCATCTCTGATTGGCTCCTTGATCCATGGTGTGTCTGGTATCCGTTTCATTTGCCATCCCTCCTTTCACAGAGGGACAAGCAAGATTAGATTTCGTTTTCGAGCCGGCACAGGAACCGTTCTATGACTGGATAAGGTTGAGGGCTTACATCCTCGTGCTTGTGCTCTGGCTTAAGATCTCTTAGGTGGGTCATGGTGTTTATGTAGATCTCTTCCAGGTTGTTGATAATGTCCTGGGCTATATCGCTATTCACGTTGTGGATTATGAAGATGGCCTGCAAGGAAAGGGTCAGATCGAAGAAGGTCTCCTTTACGATCCTGGTGGTATCGTTTAGGACGCTTGCAGGCCTTTGTGGATTTAGAGAGTTCATGGCAGCCTTTTTGTCGAAGAGAAAAAATGTCCCTCTATAAATAAGAAAGTCATTTAGCCCTCAAAATGGGACAGAAAAAATGAAGGCAGGCTAAAGAAAATCTGTAAGCTTTTGATAATATTACAAGATGAGTTACCCCAAAAACTCCTTCAAAATGTCCGCCGCTGACACTTCTTTTTCGTTCAGTCTTGCTTTGAGTGCATATGTTCGTCTTTTTCTGTCCAGGTAGCTTTCCATTGCCTTGATAGCTCTGTACCGTCTTTTTCTGACCTTTGCGTAATCTTGAGGCCGTGGTGCGAAGCACCTTAATGGGCGCTTTAGTATCTTTGTGCCCAGGATGAGCAGTTTGTCTGTCTCTGTGATTATGCCTGCTTCGACGAAGAGGTTTAGGAAACGGTGCGCGGTTTCGAGATCAGACAAGCCCTTCCGTATGATGGGGGTGTAATCGTGTTCAGGCGGGAGTTCTGTCCTCATCTTTTCATGTTTGAGTCTCTCGTTTATCCAACTGCGCATCAGGTTTTTCACCTTGCCCAGGATCGTGCTTGCCACTTTTTCCTCACAGCGGGTGAGCTTTTCGTCTTTTAGGGTCTGAAGGAAAGAAAGGCAGATCTGGTTTAGGAGCTCCTCCGGGTCGGCGCGAAGGGCCTTCTTTTTTGCCTGGGAGTAGGTCTTCGCTATGGCTGGGGTGAAAAGGGCGA
>Ga0114922_10007126_pt1 | contig 10240 bp, 9 predicted proteins | sample AartaG_FD_100975 | JGI IMG/M metagenome (GOLD analysis project Ga0114922, IMG submission 100975) | Deep subsurface microbial communities from Aarhus Bay to uncover new lineages of life (NeLLi) - Aarhus_00045 metaG | ecosystem: Environmental > Aquatic > Marine > Oceanic > Sediment | place: Aarhus...
AGTAGACTTGCTGGATAGGGTGCTTGATAAGGGTGTAGTGCTCTATGCTGACGTCATTGTCTCGGTCGCCGGCATACCTCTTATCGGAGTTAACCTACGGGCAGCGCTGGCTGGGATGGAGACGATGGTAAGTTACGGGGTAATGCAGGAATGGGACCAGAGAATCCGAGCCGAGAGAAGTGAGATTGGAAAACAAGGGGAACTACCTCTGGCTGCAGGAGAGCAGGTCAAGCTGAAGGTATTTGGCTCTCACTACTACAGTGAGGGGATATATAGTGCCCGGAGGCAGGGCTACTTCTATGTAACGGATAGAAGGGTAGTTCTCTACCAGACCGGCTTTAATAGCACCCTCTTTGAGACACCCCTTGAGTCTATCAACGGGCTGACAATACAGAGGGATAACCACTCATTTAACGAGAGCCAGCGTGAGAATCTTTACCTCTCTCTTAGTACCGGGGATATTGCACTGCTACATGCCCTGGACATGCACAAGCTGCGAGAAGCCATTGAGGATGGGATGAGTGCTTTGGGTCTCACTACCCGGGAGATGCCATCACTGCCTGTATTTGACCAAAGCGCCGCCAGGTTTCTTGGCAAAGATGAAGAGGTCATCTATAGGGGCAAGATGTGGCATATGATGGAGCTGCCCGTGCCTAGAGCAAACACCATGGATAGATGGAGAGCCGGTCACTTGTACATCACCAACAGAAGATTATGCTGGTGGTATGACTTTGAAGAGAAGGTGCTGTTTGAGGCGCCGCTGGCAGCAGTTACGGCGGTAGCGGCAGAAACGAGGAAGCTTGGCACAATGCTTAAGAACGATACGGTCCTCGATGTAATCTACGAAACAGAGCAAGGGAAAGGGGTAGCCTGTTTCTCTGGAGATGAATTGTCGCAATGGGAGAAGGCTCTAAGGGAGATTATCGCCCAACAGGGTGTGAGCACAAATGCGGAGGATATGGATACCTGCCCCCAGTGTGGAAAAGAGGCGTTGGTTAGAGAACTACTGGAAAGGGGATGCAGTGGATGTGGCTGGGTCAGCCCGAGGTTGAAGAAACAGGTGCCTGAGATAGTCAGTGGTTAAAGAGGGTAGCAAGGAGCAATTTAGAACCATTTCCATAGAATATTAACCAGTACCAGTGGCACTAAGCTAAGAAAGGAGAAAAAGTGTCAAGAGCAATTGGCATTGATTTGGGAACCACCTTCTCACTGGTAGCCTACCTTGATGGCGGTCGGCCGGTAGTGATTCCCGGTGGCGAGGGCAGCCGGTTAACCCCGTCAGTGGTCGCCTACCTCAAAAACGGCAGACGGCTGGTGGGCCAACTCGCCCGGCAACAAGCCATTGCCAACCCGGACGGCACTATCTTCTCCATAAAGAGACATATGGGGCGCCAGACTTACCTTGACCTCAGTAGCCTCTCCAGCGAGAAGGAGCTCATTCAGCAGATTAAGAGACACATGGGGTCCGATTACTGGATAAGGGTTGACCATAATGAATATACGCCTGAGGAAATCTCGGCAATGATTCTTGCGAAGCTAAAGACTAATGCTGAAGAATACCTGGGCGAGAAGATAGAGCAGGCAGTTATCAGCGTGCCGGCTTACTTCAATGTCAGCCAGCGCCAGGCCACTGTAGATGCGGCTACTATTGCCGGCATCAAGGTTATGAGAATAATTGATGAGCCAACCGCCGCCGCCCTTGCCTATGGCTTGGACGTAGAAGATGCTCATACCATTCTGGTCTGGGACCTGGGGGGAGGCACCTTTGATGTCTCCATTCTGGAACTTGGCGACGGTATATTCGAGGTCAAGGCAGTCAACGGCAATACCTGGTTGGGTGGAGACGATTATGACCAGCGTATCGTAGATTATCTGGCTGAGGAGTTTCGCCAGCAATATGGTATTGACCTGCGAAAAAATAAGGTGGCCTGGCAGAGACTCAAGGAAGTGGCGGAAAAGGCTAAGATTGAGCTGACGGATGTGGAGAGTACGCTTGTAAGGATACCCTTTATCAACGCCGGCGAAGGTAGCCCACAGCACTGGGAGATAACCCTGACCAGGACAAAGTTTGTGGAGCTAACCGAGGATTTGCGGCAAAAGATGGTCGGCCCCACTATGCAGGCGCTTGCCGATGCGAGATTAAAACCAGAAGATATAGACCGCCTCATCCTGGTAGGCGGAGCCACCAGGATGCCTGCCGTTAGAGAGCTCGGCATGAGAATCCTGGGCAGGGAACCATACAAGGATATCCAGCCTGACGAAGCAGTAGCTTTAGGAGCCGCTATCCAGGCTGGCATTCTATCAGGGCAAATACAGGGGAAGGTGCTGATAGATGTTACCCCCCTGTCTCTGGGTATTGAGACCCAGGGTGGGCTCTTTACCAGGATTATTGAACGGAATACTCCTATTCCAACATCCCAGGGGCAGGTTTTCACCAACGCCACTGATAATCAAACCTCCACGGATATTCATGTACTGCAGGGTGAACGGGACATGGCTGTAGACAACACAACCCTGGATAGATTTGAACTGTCCGGTATGTCCCCCATGCCACGTGGAGAAGCGCGCGTTGAGGTAGCCTTCGATATTGATGCTAACGGTATCCTACATGTGTCGGCTAACGACCTTTATGGCGATAGCTCACAGAAAGTGAGGGTCAGCCCTCGTTTCTACGGGCTGCCCGAAGAAGAGATAGCCCGCATGTTTGAGCAGGCCAAAAGATTTTCTCAGGATGACCAGAAGCGGCGTGAGGAGGTAGAAATTAGCATCAAGGCTAACAATATGGTGCGGGCTGCCCGGCAGACTATTGAAGAAGCCGATGTAATGGCAAATCGGGAGCTGATAGACGAGGTGGAGAAGGCAGTACTGGAGGTGCAGACCGCTCTGACCAACGGGGACAGCGCTAAAATCAAAACAAGAACTGAAGCCCTGGAAAAGCAGGTTAAGGTATTATATCGGCAAACAAAGCAAAAGCGAGAGGTGACGCATGTCACCTCTTAGAAGCAGGTATGAAGACAGAGGCACCAGAGAATTGGTCGGGAGAACTGGAAGAGCCCTGAAACCGAACCTTGGTAGTGATGAGCATGTTATCATCCACTCTCAAGGAGGCTATAAGGATAACATTCGACCTATCTGGAAACTGGGGCGGTTTTATCTTACTGATAGGAGGCTCATCTTCAGTGTTCCCACACATACTATCTGGGAAGTACCTCTGGGTAACATAAAGAGAATCAGTATAGAGCAGCAAAGGTATATCGCCGGCAGGGTAAAGGATATGCTTGCCCTAGGCTACCAGAACCCGATAAACCAGAGGCCGTCAAAAGCCTGGATTATCATGTCCGGGCTGGAGACCTGGAGAAAGGAGCTCTACGGGCGGACATTACTCAAGATTGACCAGGAAATGCTGGATAGTATCCTGGAGCAACTGGACTCCCGAAGCCAGGAGTTGGTGAGCTACCTGTGGCGAAATCGGCATGCTACTATCGTCGAGCTGGCTGACCTGATAGATGCGCCCACTCATATGGACGTACTGCTCAGGATAAAAGGGGTTATTAATCCCACTGCTGAGAAGGTAATCGGCTCTCCCCTGCTTGTCTTCGAGAAGTCCAGGGTGGACTATGAAACCGGTGACACGGTTCTTTTTAGCTGGTGGCTCATCTCTCAGACGGTGATAAAAGAGACCGACCAAAGGGCAACACGGGTGGATATATTTGAGGAGGAAGACAGAATTGATATTGTTGCCGATCTCACGGGCGTGAGAGAGGAAGACATTACGCTAAGCATAGCCGGAGACAGGGTTATCCTCTCCGCCGAGGCTGGAGATAAGAAATACTATGAAGAAATTACCCTTCCTGACGAGGTCAACCCCGATACATTTATGCGGACTTACCACAACAATATACTGGCTTTGAGCCTAAAAAAGTTGCGTTCTTCAGGTGGTGCCATTCTTTAACCTCCATGATTTGAACTGACTACGGCGTATATACTCACCGATTTCCATTCATTTGACAAAAAATCCCATTACCCTCTTGACAAGCTTTTCTTAATGTGTTAACATGTTAACAACGAGGATGAGATGGGAGTAGTTGGAACAAGAGTATCACCGGTTCTAGAGCAAAATATCCGAGAGCACTGCCTAGCTTTGGGGAAAACTCCTTCAATATGGCTCAGGGAGCTTGTAGAGCAGGAAATCTCAGGCAAGACACCGAGCCCAGCGGTCGGGGATGCCATCAAGGGTCTTAATGAGTTAGTCTCTGACAATGCTAAGTTTATGGTCGGAATCCTGGCAGTATCCGTGGGCGTATATAACACGCAAATCCAGAGTGAAATATCAAATCACCCCGAGAAGGCGAAACAGCTAGAGGAGGCTCGCCGTGAATTCGTAGCGGGACTTCTAAAAAACCTACCGCTAAAGGAGCACCTTACCGTTGAGATGGGGATAAGAATAACGGATCTAGCAAGCGAAATAGAAAGGGTCAAGGCTGAGAAACAATTACAGCAGGAGGCGCAGGATGGCTAAAGAAGAGAAAAAGGCAAAGGTAGAATTTGATTTTGGGCTGGGTGGACTTTTTAAAGGGATAGGCGGTCTCTTCGACCTGGTCTCCAGGATGACCGAGGAAGGGAAAGAGGAGTACACCCGTACCGGAGAAATCAAAGGTCTGGGTGACAAGGCTAAGGGGATCTATGGCTTCAGCATCAAGATGGGCATAGGAGGTCAGCCTACCGTAGAGCAGTTCGGCAACATCAAGAAGACAGAGAAGGGCTCAGTGGAGGTAGCCGAGGTCAGGGAGCCTATTGTAGATGTCTTTGATGAGGGAGACTATCTAATGGTGATTGCTGAACTTCCCGGTGTGGAAGAGAGCAACATCCATCTTGAAATAAGGGGTGATATTCTTAGCCTGAAGGCTGAGGGTAAAGATAAGAAGTACACTAAAGAGGTTCTGCTGCCATCGGAGGTTGAGACCAACAGTATGGAAACACAGTATAAAAGCGGAATCCTGGAGATGAAACTGAGGAAGAAGACACCCAAGTCAGGTGAAGGTAGCTAGAAATATGACTGAGATAAAGACGGAAGATGCCTTGATATTCAAAGTGAGCGAGGCATTAGCCAGAGACGTTGGCCGGGGGATAGCCAGGCTCGACCCCAAAGACATGGTAAAACTGGGGGTTGAAGTAGGAGACATCATTCAGGTCAGGGGTAAGAGGTCTACCGCCACCAAGGTCATGCCCGCTTTCATGGAGGAGAGAGGCAAGGCTCTTATCCAGATAGACGGTATTACCCGGGAGAATGCTCAGGTAGGTCTTGATGAAAAAGCGCAGGTTGAGAAAGCCGAGTACAAGACGGCTGCCGTAGTATCGCTCACCCCCCTTACTACCCGTGGGACTTTAAAAGAGAGGGATACCGGTTATATTGGGAAGCTCCTTGAGGGATTGCCAGTGACTGCCGGCGACAAGGTAAGGGCGACCCTCTTTGGCACTCGTTACCAGGAACTATCTGTGGTTGATACCAGCCCCAAGGGGATAGTTATCATCCACTCTACTACTACCATAAAGATAAAGGGAGAAGGGGCACGGGAAAAGGAAGGGGTCGGGATTACCTACGAGGATATTGGGGGAGTGCATCGGGAGATCCAAAAAATAAGGGAGATGATTGAGCTCCCACTGAAATACCCCGAGGTATTTGAGAGACTGGGAATAGATGCCCCCAAAGGGGTATTACTGCATGGACCCCCGGGTTGTGGCAAGACCTTGATAGCCAGGGCGGTCGCCAATGAAACCTCAGCCCATTTTACCCATATAAGCGGTCCCGAGGTTATCCACAAGTTCTACGGGGAAAGTGAGGCTCACCTGCGCGCCATTTTCGAGGATGCAAGCGCCCATGCCCCATCCATTGTATTCCTGGATGAGATAGATGCTATAGCCTCCAAGAGGGAGGAGGTTCGGGGCGACCAGCAGGTAGAGCGAAGGGTAGTGGCTCAACTCCTGGCTCTGATGGACGGCTTGAAATCGAGAGGGGAAGTAGTCGTTATCGGGGCTACCAACATACCCAACGTGCTTGACCCAGCCTTGAGGCGACCGGGGCGCTTCGATAGGGAGATAGCTATTAGTATCCCTGACAAAAACGCCAGACTGGAGATACTTCATATTCACATCAGGGGAATGCCTCTGGCTTCCGATGTAGACCTGGAAAGAATTGCTGAAATCACTCACGGGTTTGTCGGGGCAGACCTGGAGGCTCTGGCACGGGAAGCAGCTATGATAACCTTGAGGAAGATAATGCCTAAAATCGAATTTGAAGCTGATAATATTCCTTATGAGCTGCTTCTGGAGCTGGAAGTAACCATGGATGACTTCCTGAATGCTCTGAAAGAAGTGGAACCATCAGCCATCAGGGAAGTCTTTACCGAAATTCCAGATGTTAGTTGGGATGATGTCGGCGGGCTAGACGATGTAAAACGCATACTCAAGGAGAGTATCGAATGGCCACTCAAATACCAGGAGCTTTTTGACCACATGAGAACAAACGCCCCCAAGGGCATCCTGCTCTATGGGCCTCCCGGTAGCGGGAAAACATTTCTGGCCAAGGCGGTAGCCAGCGAGAGTGAGGTGAATTTCATCTCGGTTAAGGGCCCGGCTTTGCTGTCCAAGTGGGTGGGAGAATCAGAGAAGGGCATAAGAGAAGTCTTTAGAAAAGCTAAACAGGCCAGTCCTTGCGTCGTCTTTTTTGACGAGATAGATGCTATAGCTCCCATTCGCGGGGCAAGTGCCGATTCGCATGTTACCGAGCGGGTAATCAGCCAATTCTTGACCGAAATGGACGGAATGGAAGAGCTCAAAGGCGTGATTGTGCTAGCCGCTACCAACAGGATAGACATTATAGACCCAGCCCTGCTGCGAGCCGGCAGATTCGATTTTCAACTGGAGCTACCCATCCCTGATGCCAAAGCCCGCTTGGAAATATTTAATATCCATACCAGAGGAAAACCCCTAGCTGCTGATGTGGAACCCAAGGTTCTGGCTGATAGCACGGATGGCTTGGTGGGAGCTGATATAGAAGCTATCTGTAGGAGAGCTTCCATGCTGGCAATAAGGGGGTTTCTAGGTAAGCATAGGACTTTCAAGTCAAAGTCCAAAAAGGCAGACTTTTCCAGAGCTAAAATTAGTATTAAGCACTTTGAAGAGGCAATCAGAGAATTGCAGAAACGGCGATGAGAAGACTGATTTATGTCCCTATCATTCATGCGGATGCTGACATGGGCAGCCTGGCTTCGGCGCTTGACCAGAGCACTGCTGCGCTTTGTGGAGAGGAGCGCTGGGAAAGGCATAAGGCCACAGCCTCTCATTTTTGGCAGATGGTGTCAGACTATCTTGAAACGCTGGATGTCAAAAATCTCAAGGTATATCAGGATGGCTTTGTCTCAGATGGTGACCTGGGCAAGAAGATTATCGAAGAGGGGGCAAGGAAGGGCAGTAAAAACTATGAGATCATCCTTAATCTACTTAACAGAGGTGCCGAGGTAGTATCTACAGAGGACATGGCACTACTTCAGGAGGAATATGGATACATTAGCCAGATTATAAAGGCTGAAACGCTCTCCCAGAGGAGGCTTGCCTACAAAGGATATGAATCCCGGAAGGGCAAATTGACTAGGGAGAGAGACCGCTTCATAGCTAGTGCCATAAACGAGACGCTGAAGGATGGAGGGGTGGGGCTCCTATTCTTGGGAGCTTACCATGATGTCATCCCTCACCTCGCCAAGGACATCGCGGTAGAGCAGCTTAAAGAGCGGGAAAAGGTAAAGGCTTATTTCGATGAGCTAATGCATGGGACAGATAAAAGGAACTTTGAACAGTTGACAAGGTATATTAGCTCGGCAGTGGGCGCTGGTATACTGTAAGCAAGCCCAAAATATTAATGATTTTTTAAGGACATTTTAATGATGGGTAAATGCTGAATGAATTAATATTGAATAGATGAATGATATCACCATGCCAAATGTTGGCAGCACCTCCCTGAACTTGAGGGTAAGCATATGTCGACAAGTAAGGGTTCCTCAGAAAGGAACCCTTACTTGTATTTAGACACCTTATATAATATTACCCCTGGATATCAAAGATGCAGAGGGCTTCCTACGCTTGAGTTTATTGACATTCGCCATTTGGCGAATTATTATGTTTATTGTATGGCTATTAGAAGCATACCACCAGCCAGAAAACAAAGTAGTAGCCCTTATAGAATAAATGTCTATGGGGTAAAGAAGCAGATGCCACATTATACCCGCATGCGCACCAGCACTCTGGAAGCCTTGCTTGCCGAGGCAGAGAGGCTAGAATTAGAGCAGGTTGAAGTGGTAAAGCTCCTGCCCTATGATGAGGAATTACAAAGATTAGACAAATTGCAGTGGGTAATCATGCAGCTCAAGATCCAGATAGCACTCAGGGCAAAGAATTGATAGTTGAGTGATTAACACGCAATACAAGCCAGATTGTGATGCACTGGCCTGTTGATTTGCCTGCCGCGAGTGTTACTCTATAATACGGTAAGCCTTTCTCCACGGCTCTTTCTTCATCGCCAGGTAGTCTCTTATCGCTTCCTTCAGCGTATTTGCCGCTAGAAGTGCACAATGTTCGCTTTCTTCCGGCAGCCCACCTAAAGCGTTCAAAACATCCTGCTGGCTAATCGTCCGAGCTTTACCAATACCCTTTCCCTTGGCTTCCTCGGTAACAGTACTGCCTGAGGCAATGCTGGTTCCACAGCCGTCAGTCATGAAAGTAGCATCGGCAATAGTGCCGTTCTTTACTTTGAGCCATATCTCCATGGTATCGCCGCAGGGACCGGTCACCTTGGCGAAACCATCGGCATTCTCCATATCGCCTACATTTCTCGGGTTCACGGCATGGTCGATAGCTGTCTCGGAGTAGACCTTCCTCATCTCGGCTTTGATGAGTTCTTCAAACTGCTCCCACGATGAAGTCATCGTATTGCCTCCCACCTCAGCCTGCCTTAGCTAATATCGCTTCAGAAGTTATCATGATTGTCCTCTAATTCAGCTTCCATCCTAGTGGTCACATATATTATCCCCGGTAGCCAGTGTGCCATTCAGGCAATTCAAGACTGCTTTCTCCGGGTCACCCTCAAGCGCGCCAATAACAACGCCGATGTGGTTTTGGCTAAAAAGGCTCTGAGCACGGGAACCCATACCCCCGGCAATCACCACCGATACTCCCTGTTCTGCCAGCCATTGGGGGAGAAGACCGGGCTGGTGCCCCGGTGAGGGAACAAGCTCCTTTCTCAAAATTTTCTTTCTTTCTTCATCAACGTCAATCAAAGCGAAATGCTCGCAGTGACCGAAGTGTGCTGAAAGCCCGCCACTACTTACCGGTATTGCATACCTCATTTATAGACCTCCAGAATTATTAGATGTTTATCAACCCCTCACCCTTTATCCCTCTCGCCTTAATAAGGGGAGAGGGAAGAGAACTTCTTAAAGGAGCTTCGCCCCTTTTCATTCCTTTATTAAACAACTTCTATCACCAAGCGTGCTATAGTCTTGGCACCTGAAGTCGTAAATCGGCATAGACCCCTCCTTTTACACAATCCTGGTTGAGGCAAACTGCGTTACCTTCTCTTCACCCCTCCAGTAACCTAGAGATAGTCTCCCACAGCTTTTCTATCTCGTGAGTAACCTCGCCCTGGGAATACTCCACTACCGGTAGTCCCTGTACGATTGCCTCAGTAACAGCATTATCAAAGGGTATCCGGCCAGCCACTTCTATTCCCTGCTTAAGACAATAGCTCTCAATCCGGCGGGTATTATCTTCGTTAAGGTCACACTTATTGATACAAACCAGAGCCGGAATACCAAAGTGGTGGCAGACACCAAGCACTCTCTCCAGGTCGTGTATACCTGATAGTGTTGGCTCAGTAACTAGAAGAGCCAGATTGGCTCCGGATAGAGACGAGATGACCGCACAACCGATACCCGGTGGACCATCACTGATAATGTAATCAAGCCCTTGCTTTTCGGCAATTTCTTTGGCCTTTTGCCTGACCAGCGCCACCAGCTTGCCCGAATTCTCCTGGGCAATTCCAAGTCTAGCATGAACCAGATGACCATATTCGGTATCAGAGATGAACCAGGGTCCAGACAGGTTGTCCTGCATGGTAATAGCTTCAGCCGGGCATATATGCAAACAGAAGCCGCAGCCTTCGCAGGAAATGATGACGACCCTACAACCG
>Ga0114922_10007127_pt1 | contig 10240 bp, 20 predicted proteins | sample AartaG_FD_100975 | JGI IMG/M metagenome (GOLD analysis project Ga0114922, IMG submission 100975) | Deep subsurface microbial communities from Aarhus Bay to uncover new lineages of life (NeLLi) - Aarhus_00045 metaG | ecosystem: Environmental > Aquatic > Marine > Oceanic > Sediment | place...
AAGATCACCGAGAGAAAGGGCCATCTGGTCAAGACCGGTGTTCACAAAGAAGTCTCAACGGACTTCAAGAATGTGGCGATCATCAAAAAGCACCTGAAATACAGGGCTTCAAAAGGCTGGATCTTCACTGTGTTCAAGAACGGCAAAGTGAAGGCTACTGACTATTCAGCAGGTGCCGGGGAAATCATCGATCGGGCTTTGGTAGACAAAGAGCCCGAAGAAAAGAAAGCTGCCTAATTGTTGTTGTTTGATTCCTTAGCGTGAAAGTACAGGGCATCAGGAGTTCGTCCTGTGCTTTCATCCAAGTAATCAATCAAGATTGCTTGTAGTACCCAAAGTGGAGGTAAGAAAATGATTTACTCAGGAAGGACTATTGAAGTCCACACTAATCGGTGTTCGGTTAAGGCTGATTCGGTCGATCAAGCCCATCAGAAATTTTTGTCCGACAAAGGGCCTGACTGTTACAAGTCCGAGTTCGTTTCGACTGTTGGGGTAATTCAGATCGAAGAGGATCAATCAGGCTCTGCTGATTTGAGAATCCCTGATGATGATGAAGTTGTTGCCAGGTTGAAGAACATCTTGGCGACAGCGACCATGCAACGCCTGATGCTACGATTTGAACGAGCCTTAGAGAGGATCGAGGCGCTTGAGGGTGCGATTGACAATGACGAGGACAACGCTTATCCTTATTTGGTCAATAACAATTGGCATGGGTTGCGCGGGTTCATAGCAGGCATGAAAGATGAACTGAAAGGCTCACACGATGAAGACCACACAGAAGCCATTGCTATGCTTCAATCAGTAAGCAACTGGCTGACTTCGGCTCACTCGACTCGGGTCGAAATGAGACTGCCCGTAAGTGAAGATATGCGTCCTTTGAACCAGTATCTCGCCGAACATGAATCAATCATCGAGTCCATTCAAGATGCGGATGATGATACTGTCCTGTTCGTCAAGATTCCTGATGAACACCTCGAAGATGCCAAGCAGTTCGCACAACAGGAAAAGTATTTCTACCTGGTAGTTGAATAGTCATTAGGTCAGTCTGCGCCCAGTGCGTAGACTGAGCGGGTGACTAATCACCCAAAACAATCTTATAGGAGGTAAGACAATGGGAACAAGATCGTTGACCACATTCTATGATCAGAAGGACAGGTGATCTGCAGGCTGTATATCAATGGGGATGGTTTCCCCTGGGATTTCGGTCTCACTCTTGCGGAACATTTGATCACGAATCAGGACGAAGGACCTGAGTGGGAGTCAAGAATCGCTCTGGTCGTTGGGGAGTTTATCCTTGATGCTCCTCTGAGAGCCCTTTTGATCGCAGACACACTTGGTTGGGGAGAAGATTACACTTATGAGGTTCATTGTCCAGACGATGAAGTCCAGATCACCATAAGATATCCTTCTCTTGATCACACAAATAAAGAGGTCACAGTCACACTCCAGGGAATGATCATGCTGATGCAAGAGATGGAAGGTCGTTGGGCAGAGTTCAGCAAGGAAAGCACGTTCTTAGATGGGTTTGAAGAAATTTTCAAGCCTAAAACAATTAGGATATAAAAGGAGGTGACAGTCAATGTCCAGATGTGAAGTTTGTGATGGGTACACAGGCGATTGGAGCACGAAATTCTGTGACCAACACTACGCCGAAGATAAGCTGTCCGCACAGACGGGTCTGAGTATGGATGATCTGCCTGACAGCCTAAGTTTAGAGGACTTCATCAATTCGGATGGTGAGTTGGATTACGATGGGATAAGTGCTTGGTAGTTAATCATTAGGTCTGTCTGCGTCCATGACGTAGACAGAGCGGGTGATTAAATGCCCAAATAACAGTATAGGAGGTAAGAATATGGAACATTTAGGAATGTCTTTGGGAGAACTCGATGATGTGATCCAGGACGTTCGCCATCGTTATCCAGAAACGTCCTTCCCGGACGTGCATATGGACAACATCTTTCATGGCATGCAACGGATCAAATCGAACCTGGTGAAAGGGAGAAAGGCTATCGTGGTAACATTGGATGAAAATCCGATCGTCTCCGGTGTCTGCTCCGATCAATACATGCTCATCCCTCATGAATGGGCGGTGTGGCGGTTAGAGAACCTCATTCAGGAGTCGCCGTCCTTCGAGCCCCTTGGTCGTGCGAATATTCGACCAAATTTGCTGGGCCCGAACGGTGTCAAAATGCGCCTCGAAGCAACCTTCCCTGATGCAAACGTTAAGATTGCCGATGATCAGGTGAACCCACGTGCAGGTATCAAAACGTCTTATGACCTGAGCATGGAGTGGGAGCCGTGGTTCGGTGGTCGTATTGAACGGTGTACCAATGGTCTGTTGATGTGGGGCTCCCTAATCTCAGGTGGTAAAAAGCACAAGATGAGCCTTGACATTGAGGAAAACGTCCAGAGGCTCGTCACCGGTGTCAAGAAGTTAGATGAGATGTTTGGCATCTGGGACAGCTGGGCAACAAAGAAGATCAGTCAGGCAAAGGCGTATGAAATGCTTGAAGGCTCACCTTTGTCCGACAAACAGGTCGAGAACATCAAGGAGTTACCCGAGATCGGTACCAATCGCCAGCTCAAAACAGAGTCGGTGATGACGCCCTGGTTGCTCAACTCCGTTGTGACTCAGTATATCGAACATGAATTGGATAACACTCCTGCGCGGATCCTGACTGAGGAAAAAGTGACCAATTACTTCGCCGATCAGTTCGACAAAGCCGCATAGGTTCCTGCGATTGATTATTTAGCGTATGGGGACGGTCAGAAATTTTCGTCTCCATATCCAAGTGATCAATCAAGATTGCTTGAATACAATTACCTAGGGAGGTAAGAGAATGAATTACCAAACGTTGTTACAGGAGACTGGTGTACTCTGTGTTCAGGGTATGATGTCCACGTGCGCGGGCTGTGATAGCCAACGTACACAGGAACGTTGTGGTTTGTATGAGAAAGCCACACATCATAACCGTTGCATGTCCCTGGTGTTCGATGAGTACTGCGATTCAGTTGCGGCTCAGGCTGCATCTCAGGGCGATTACGTTCCGATGAAGCGCAAACTCGCCGCACCCATTCGTGATGAGGATGAGTACTACCGCAGGCAACAGGAAAGAGATCGTGCCATGTCTCGGAAGAAAATTCGTATCCGAAGGAGGTCTGCTGATGACCGTTACTAAACGCAAAGAGCGACCGCATCCAAAGCGTGGGAAGGTTTTCTTCGACAGTCCCCTCACACTCGCCAAGCTGTTTACTCAACCGAATCGCCTCAACTATGAGGAGACGAAGTGGTACGACAGCAAACGTGGTTTCAAAGCCATTGAGAAGTTCGAGTATGACATCTCACGGCATCTGGTTGAGTGGGGCTACTCAGGCAAGTCCATCTATTACAGGACTGAACGTTACTGGTACGACTATTCAATCCGCAAAGTCGATAAAGACACCGAGGTCATTGAGTGCACCAGATACTGCAATCGCACTTGGAGACGATGGGACACGTGGATGAACCTGCACAGCACGACCTGTGGTAAAGACTGGTTGATGAAAGAGCCACAGAAATCTAAATGGATTGAGTTGTTCAGAAAGGGTTAGTTATTAGGTCTGCCTGTGACTCAGGTCATAGGCAGAGCGGGTAATTATACCCAAACAAAGGAGGTAAGAAAATGTATAATTGGTTAGATGTATTAGCAGAGATCAAGTGGCCCTTGACGGCCCTGATCCTCCTCGCTACGGTATGGTTATATCGTAGGAAGGGAGGCAGATGATGGAATTTGAAGTCTGGCATGCCAAACCTGATAAGATCAAGTTCGGATTCGAGCCACGTCCTGTGTGGCCCATTGACTATGACCGAGTAGCCACTGTTGAATGTGAATCAAAGGAAGAGGTGTTCCGATTCACGAACCACATTGATGTCTCCTGGCAGAAGAACGATGAAGTGACCTGGTTCAGAGGCTGGCAGGAACGATCAACATCTGTGGATGACGTTATTATCGAGCATCCCCCTGGTGTAGCCTATCGTTGTGAGATGACGGGCTGGTCAGAGTTAGGCAGTGTTGATGAAGATGACCTTCCTGACGATGCTCGCCTGATGGCTGGTGATAAAGAAGGAGGGAAATAGTTTAATCAGTAGGTCTGTCTGCGTCTCAGGACGTAGGCAGAGCGGGTGACTAAACGCCCAAATAGAATAAGGGAGGTAAGAAGATGAAACAATTTTTATGTATCCATTGTCAGCATGAAGTCTACGCCAATCACCAACCCAGTCCTATTGATTGGACTGATGGTCACACCTGCACCTTTCGTTCGCCGTCCGAAATCGATATGTCATTAGTGACATCATTCGAGGATCTGATGGCAGCGTTAGAAAAGGGCGGGATTGACCTGTCTGATGGTGACTTTCCGGAGAAAGACCTGCGCTTGGCTTACGAAACGGAGATCATGTTGTTGCTCCGCTATGCCTTGCCATTGTCACATCCGAAAGTTATTCTTCATCCTTTCAGAACCGCAGGCTCACAGCACATAGCAGAGTTTGAGGTCAAGGACACAATGAAAACGGACGATCCGAGCAGGAGAAACTTTCATGGTCAGAACACCAGCCAGTGGGTGTATGCAGGCTGTGTCCTCTACGATGAGCGAGACAACCGAGTCTCGCGGCATCATTAAGGAGGTGACTTATGGGAGTTGCCCTATGTTTAGCACCGTGTCTTGTGTGTAAAAAGACCTTTTCGTTCAACCCTGTTCGAGTGCCATCGTTTAAAGTTGATGGTGTCAAAGAACCTATCTGTGAACCCTGTATGCAGTTCATTAACAAGCAACGGGAAGAACAAGGTATTGAACAATTCACGTGGGCAGATGATGCCTACACAGCCTGTGATGAGAATGAATTAATCTGAAAGGAGGTGATTTAATGTCCAAAGAAAAAAGGATTCCCAGTAGGGAGAACATGAACAACATGGTGCGTCAGTCGTTGGAGACAACTGGTAAAATGATGCTTGATCTTGCCAGTCGAATCGGTGACGGTGAGGGTCATATCTCAGAGACCGAAAGAAAGATGGTCCGTATGGCTATGATTCCTGCGCTCGAAGAAACCTTCAGCGAGTTTATCCACTTCTACATCCTTGATCTTGAGGAGCCAAGAGGTGAGGCTTTTCATCAGCTTGACAGAATTGCAGGAATGCGGTTCTAATCATTAGGTCTGCTTGCGCTTTCGGGCGCAGGCAGAGCGGGTGATTAAAGCCCAAGAAAGGAGGTGAGAAAATGAGCAAGTTTACCATGAAGGAGGCAGATTGGTTGATTGACCATCTGAAAAAGGTATGGATTGAGATTGGTGACGATATGTTCCTTGATGATCATGGGAAGTATGATGACACCAAAGTCATCCCTAAATCTCAGGTCGTTGAAGTTTGCACCGACCGAATGGAGGTGCAGGGAGCATCCATATTTCAAAGATTGGTGATCGCCAAGTTCTGGCAATGTCCAGATGACCATGTCGAGAAACACGCCATCATCAACAAGGCGTTTCCCTATGCGAGTTACGGTGCATAGTGTAGCGCAGAGGTATGGCAAAATGAAGTGAGAACCAAGGCAAAATTAGGCACCTTTTTCCATGGTTTTCCAACTGAATGGGATTCAGAGGTTGAATGGGCGTGGGAGGACTGAATGGTCGTGGAAGGTTGAATGGTCATGGAGATAGACCTGACCTCCGGTCCCCCCATTATAAGCGGCGGACATCATGGGCCGGTGGCATCACCCCGGTGGGGTGGCTGTCTCACTGGTGCCGCCGCTCGGTGCCTCCTTCCTCCTTGCTCCTCCCATCTGGTGGAGTATATATACTACACCAGACAGTAAAATGTTTATGTCAAGTTCAACAGAAAGGAGGTGAGATTATGAATGAAGAAGGTAACATCTATCGAATGGGTTTGGTTCCTATTGTAGGTGAGTTTAATCTCGTGGCAACACCATCATTGATCAAAGTGCAATCGATCAAGAAAAAGATGGTAGATCAGATGCCCGAAACTCCCCTGAAAATGCTGGCAGATGCTGGTGATGTAGAGTTCAGGGTATTAGGTCGTGTTGGTCCTTACGTTGTCTTCCACTCTGACTCGCATCAATTCTCAAAGATTCACAGGAACGATTTTGTGGATTATCACATGGGAATTGCGATCAGAAAGCTACCTGTGGAAGAGAGACCTGACTCAAACAAATTGCATGAGGAAGCCTATGCAGTATTCAACAAGATTCCTATGATGTTTGAGGCGTAAGGAATCCACATCGAGTCTTGAACTGGTTGCGCCTGTTGGTTAGCAGGTGCAACCAGTCAACTTTTCTGTTGACTTTTATAAGGACTTTCTATATCATTATATATAGTAAAAATTGAGCAAGAAACAGGGTAGGATCTTTGAAGTGGTTACTGTCCTGACGCATCGGTCAGAAATTTTTGTCAGAAATTTTTGACAGAAATTTTCGTCGGTAACTCTTACCTCCCAGCAAGATGTTGGGGCAGTAACCTCTTGAATGATTCTGCTTGATTGTTGAAAGTTAGGCAGGGATTCGATGACCGTGGGAGTTTGTTACTCGCTTTCGCCTGCGTGAGAATCCCTGCCACTCTTTGAGCAATTACGCTCAGAACAAGAAGGGAGGTAAGATTATGTTGACAGAAGTTCAGATGGGTATGTGTGAAACCTTGTTCGAGAAGGCTTCGGACCTGCTATTTGCTGTGGGTGAGATACCACAAGCATTTGCTGTCTGTCATGGAACAGATGCTATTGTCATGCCACTACCAAGTCATGTGCCCTTAGGCAGTTCAGTGGCAGTGGAGTTCGCTCAATCCCTTGCTGGTATGGAAGGCACCGATATGGTGATATTCGTGTCAGAGATATGGAGGGTTGTGAAAGAAGCGGTAGGAACGAAAAGAGAGGACTTCACCGACGAGAACTGGCAGGAGTTGGCTCGTAAAGAACTCGGTGGTAAGACACCAAGCCAGCATGAGGACAAGTCAGAAGCCCTGATGATGCTGGTACTCGAAGTCGCCAATCAGAAGTTGCACATGAAATTGGGTGACATCAAGAGGGATGCTAAAGGTGGTGCCTATGTAGATGGTTCAGAGTGGATGCCGGAAGCAGACTTCACCGACATGAAAACTACCATATTCCCACAGACGTTAAACTCATAACAAGAAAGGAGGTGAGAGAATGGACATAACATTGGATATCACGGGGTTGGGTAAATACAAACTCAAACTCAGGAAAGGTTCATACTCAGGTGGCAAAACTGCTCTCCGTCTGATTGATTTTGAAGATGGGGCGCCCTTTGCAAACTTAACCACCAACGTTATCATGCACAATGATAAACTGGGTGAGGGTGAGTTCTTTGTCAAAGCGTGGAGCGAAAACCAACCTGTTGTCGAAGCACTTAAAAAAGAATATGTCGGTGATGAAAATAATTTGACTGACCAGCATATTTTTCTTGACACAGGTCGCCGGGTTAATGTAAGTGATTTAGCCACCGCTGAGATTTGGAAGTTCGCCAATGATACCATCATAGATCAGATACCAATACTCTGATAGAAGGACTCAGGTCACAGAGAGTACCCTGTGACTTGACTCAATTTATCAGAGAAAGGAGGTGAGAGAATGGAGAGAGAAAAGGTAGTAGAATGGGTCCAAAAACTTATGACAAAAGCAGCGGACCCTGCATCAACCGAGGCAGAACGTGATTCGATTCAACGTAAGGTTGAGGACCTCATGGCTAAGTACAAAGTGACCATGATGGAAGCCACTACCGCAGACGAGATCATGGGGCATGATATGCTCCGAGAGGATGTTCAGTTTGCAGTACCAGGTAAATCGTCCTGGGGGTATTTCTTAGCGTGGGCGATTGCACCTGTCTTTGAAGCGAAAGCGGTTAGAATCTCTGGAACGAAGACCATGTGTTTCATTGGGTTCCCCGATGATGTTGAGACCTGTGTGTACTTCTTCCGTACCCTTCAAATGCAGATCATATTTGCTGTCGATGCGACTGGCTATGACACCGTGAAGAAGAAAAACTCCTATGCGGCAGGCATGGTAGAGCGTATCAGGGAGCGTATGACGTCCGCCTACGAGAGGGTGAAGGAGATTGTCCCTGTCGAGACCAAAGAGTTGATGGTGATTAAGGAGGACTCAGTGAAAGAGTTTGCCGAGTCCGAATTTAACAAGATCACGAACCACAACCTTAACCCTAAGATAGATCAAAGGGCGTTTGTCAATGGCTATCACGATGGAGATAAGTTGGACATAACTCACAACAGGAAGAAGGTACAGGAGTAAGGATGAGAACAATCGCAGATGAATGGGAGGAGTACTGGAATAAAGTCAAACCAGACCACCCCTCGAAAGTTCAGTTTGAGGAGATGCGAACTGCCTTCTATGCTGGTGCGTTTGCCTTCTACACACGCATGTGGGAACTCGGTGATATGAGTGATGAAGAAGGAGCGGACGAACTGAATAAAATGAGTGAGGAAGTCGAATCATTCTTAAAAGGTGACATCGAAAGGAGGTCGAAGGAGGATGAGGAAGACAAAACTGAAAACAAGGACAAAAGCACTATCCATTAAGGAAGCACCCGTTGGTGAAGTGCCAGCCCCTCGTGAGGGTGAGTTCTATGACATGGAGGAGACAGCCGAACGCCATACTGAGTTGGCACGGACAGCAGCCAGGGACCTCATGCTCTGTGGTGAGTTCGACCACTTTGTGGTTGAGGTCATCCACCCAGCGAGAGCAAACGTTCACCACACACCTACTGGGAAAGTTTATAAGTACACGAAAGATTCTCTTGGGTGGGACTTAAAGGGTGAGGGTAGATTTGAACGTAAACCGTCGTATGCACGGAACAGATGGAGGTAGTGACATGCCAAGAGTATATCACGTTAAAAGTGCGAGGAAGGATAACCCTGTCGCTAAGATTGGTGAGGACTACTACTGGTGGCAGTTTGCTTTCGGTTCAAAGCAGTTCTCCAAGACTCCACCCAAACGCAGTCAGTTGACCCAGAGTGGGTTCTTGTCAAATCTATATGATCTGCAGGATGGCTTACAAAATCGCTTTACAGATATAGATTCGATAGAGGACGACCTGCAAGACTTTATATCTGAACTCGAATCGATGAGGGATGAATGTCAGGACAGTCTTGACAACATGCCTGAACATTTGCAAGAGGCAAGCACCTCAGGAGAATTGCTCACGGAACGCATTGATCTTTTAGAACAGTGGATCAGTGATCTTGAAGCCATCGATGCCGACATCGATGCAGACCTCTCAGAAGATAAAAAACAGATCGACTTTGAGGCTATCATTCAAGAGGTCTGTGATACTGACCAACACTTTTAACCGTCAGAATTTTTAGGAGGTGATAAGATGGGAGTAATGCCTTACGAAAGATCAGATCGTGGATTCATATCCATCGAAAGCATACCTGATAAACGAGCCTTTGAAGGTGAGTTGGGTATGCAAGTGGCAGAGGACGGTAGAATTTGGCTATGTATTGATGGTGTTGCCTTTGTCAGATTCTTACCGAAAGGAAGATATAACCTAAAGGAGAAAGACAATGAGCACCAAGATTTACGACATCCTGCGAATCAAGATGGGCAGGATAATCCCGAAGAGGGTGAATGAAGATGTCCTCTGGGAAAAAACTATGCAGACCGAACGAAGGGCAGGCTCTTATGATCGACGCCTGGCATACAACTCGTATATTGAGGGAGACAGGAGACATGGATCCATCGACAGAAGGGAAACGTAGACTTGGGTGGAGAACACACCCGGCTAACCCTTGTGTTGGCTGTGGCTACTGTTGCTTAAAAGCGATGTGTTGGATTGGACTGAGAACGTATGGCTTTGAAAAAAGATGCCCAGCACTCACCTGGTCCGACACCGCTAAACGCTATCATTGTAAGTTAGCACAGGAGGATGCAACCATCGCTGATGACTTATCCGTTGGTGCTGGTTGCTCTTCCGATTTAAATACCTGGCGCATAGATGTCAGGGAAAGGAGGTAGTCTATGCTCGACCCAAGAGACAGAGGCATACTAAATAACCTTACTGATGCCATCAACAATTTAACTAAATCAATTCAACCTGATGCGAGTTTTCACAAACGTCAGGTTCCATCCTTAAAAAGGCAGTCTAAGACGCTTGAATTTATTAGGGAAAAGCGTGAGGCGTATGTCAGCAATCCCAACCCCATAGTTACCAATCAGGTGGTACTCG
>Ga0114922_10007128_pt1 | contig 10240 bp, 10 predicted proteins | sample AartaG_FD_100975 | JGI IMG/M metagenome (GOLD analysis project Ga0114922, IMG submission 100975) | Deep subsurface microbial communities from Aarhus Bay to uncover new lineages of life (NeLLi) - Aarhus_00045 metaG | ecosystem: Environmental > Aquatic > Marine > Oceanic > Sediment | place...
ACAGACCGTTGAAGAGTACCTCGTAAATCCCCTTGGGCCAGGGCACGACTTCGGGAAGCGGCTGTGGGAGATGCAGGTAGTGCTCCCACAGGCCGAACACGAGCATGGCCAGCATGGCCGCAAAGAACGTCAGGCTGTTGTGCCAGCCGGGGCGGCGCTGTGCGACGCTCCGGCCGTGCACCTGGCAGAGGCTGTAGATGCCGAGGCCGACGGTGAACGCGCCGATGATGGCGATCATAGTGCTCACCGGCTCGATCCAGTCGGTCAGGAAGTTCTTCGCGGGATCTCCCTTGACCGGCCAAAAGAACTCGAGGCCGAAGAAGAGTCCGGCCAGGAAGGTGACGAGCGCGATCAGCCACCGGCGGCCGCGGGGGCCGAGGGTGCGGTGCAGCGCATAGAGGATGGCGACGCTGATGATCGCGGCGAGGACGATCGCGGCCAGCAAGACGCCGCGATTGGGTGCCGGCTGGAAGAGAGACCACACCGACCGGAGCAGCGCCATCTTCAGCCTCCGCCTCCGAGCCAGACGGTGAGGAAGTGGCCCGGTCCGAGCGCAGTAGTCAGGCCGATTCCCACCGCCGCGAGCGCGATGAGAATCGCCTTCACGATGTCCTGACCCACCAGGCTTCCGGTGAGGGTGGGCTCGCGCGTCAGATAGGCGCTGGCTGCGTAGTACTCATCCCCGATAACGACGTAGTCGCAGGTGGCGATGAAGAACGGTATCTGTGTCGGGTCAGGGCAGCCGGCCACCTGGACCGCGCCGAGCGCCCGGCCGTTCTCGGTCAATATGAGCGACTCGGCGTAGAAGCCGCCGAACAGGAAGTTCGTCGCCACGTGCTCCCGGGCCATGACGCCCACGGTCCCGAGCCCGTAGGCGAACTGCTCGTCTGATATGAAGCGCACGTCCTCCGGGCGGTAGAGCTCCGGCCGACCCGCGGCATCATATGCCTCGCGGGTCGATTCCTCGGCGACCGGGTAGACGGTGGGAGAGCGAATGGCGACTATGACCCGGGTGGCCTGCGCCGCCGCGAGCTTGATGATGTAGGTAAGGATCGCCAAGGCCTGGAGGGTAACGATGTTGATGCCGTCGAGGCCCGGGGAGAAGAGGACCGGCCGGCCCATCTCCGTCGCTCGTCCGACAGCATCCTCGATAGCGGTGAGCCCGGGGATGCGTCGGATGAACATCGCGCGGCCGCGCTGGGCAAGGATCACACTGCCGACGATGATGGCGCTCATCGCGAAGAAGGCTATGCGCATGAACCAGTTTGCGTGCTCCAGGCTGCCCATTTCAGTCGCAGTCCTTGGCGCTCAGTTCGCCGATGCGCGCGACGAGACGGTCGAACGCCTTTGGGTCGGCGACGACCTCGGCGGCGGCCTCGATGTCCCTCGGCGGGAGAAACACGCTCAGGAAGGGACGCGCGAACAAGGCGGTCTGGCCCAAGAGGAAGCCGAGAGGGCGGTTCAGCTCGAGGAAGAGCGCGGCCGGCGCCTCGAGACGCCGCGCGACGATGCCGCGGGCGAGTTTCTCTATGACCTGATTCTTGCGTGCCTCCTGCTGGGCGCGCTCGGCCTGTGCCTGGGGATGTGCCCGCAGGAAACTAAACAGATGCGAGATCGTCTCCACCAGCCGCCTCCGCTTCGGTATGGTGGGCGATGGCGGCCATCACAGCGTCTGCGTTGCCGCCAAACCACAAGTATATGCCACGGTAGCCTTCGAGACGCGAAGGCCGAGGGAGAGGGCTGAGCTTGACGCCGAGGTCATCCTTCACCACTCGGCGTACTTGCTGCCATGCCATCCGGCGCCGGTGGATCGGCCCACGGGCCTCGACGCCCTCGGCCGCGACCGAGTACCGCACGGGAAAGAGAAAGTCGCTGACCGAGGCCACCAGCAGCGCGAGTGCCGCGATGCTCCAGAACGCGCTGCCGAACCCATAGCCCGCCGCCCCCGAGGCCCCCAGGATGACAGCAACGAGCACCGCAGTCTGCCTCGGCCGGCGCCGGCCGAGGTGGACGGTCCACTCAACTGACCCGTTCGGCAGGAGCTTGCCTCCTGCCATTTCTCCCTCCCCCCGCCTAAAGCCCCAGTTCGCCGCTGATCCCCCGCATAGCTTCGAGGCTGATGCCGATGAACTCCTCGAGGCTCAGCCCGAGCTCCTCCTCACAGGCCTTGATCTGCTGGCGGTTGGCGCCGCGGGCGAAGGACTTCTCCCCGAAGCGATTGAGGACGAACTGCGTGTCGATGGCGGACAGCTTCTTCTCCGGACGAATGAGGGCGGCTGCAACGATGAGGCCGGTCAGGGGATCCACGCACCAGAGGGCCCTGTCGAGCGCGGACTTCCGGGGCGCCTTATCGGCATGTGCGAGCACCGCGTGGACAATTCCGGAATCGACGCCCGCTTCTTCGAGCATCTGCGCGCCGACCCGGCCATGCTCCTCCGGGGAGTCGGAGGTCCTGTCGTAGTCGACATCGTGCAGCAGCCCGGCGAGACGCCAGGCGTCCTCATTTTCATTAAGGCGCACGGCAAGGGCCCCGAGCGCGGCCTCGCACGCGAGACAGTGCTTGACGAGGTTCCTGTTCTTCACATGCGTCTTGAGCAGATCGAGTGCGCTCTGTCGGTCCATTTCCAAGGCTAGTCCTCCTCTGCAAATACCTCTGCGGTGAACGCGTAGATCCGGGCGTCGCGCCTCCAACACCCGGGGGGCAGCCCGGCCTTGACGCAGGTCTGGTCGAGGAATTGCTCTCTGTCCCAGCCCCACTCGACCGGGACCTGCGGGAGCAGCAGCCCGCGCTGCGCGCCCCGCTCGATTACCAGTCCGTGAGTGCCGACCTCTATTTCCTTGGCGTCGGTGACCGCCTCCGGCGGGCCGAGCAGGGAGATCTCTATGGTGAGGTCGGATACTTCGCCGGGCTGCACGGGAAGGAAGCGCGGGTCCTCCCGCGCGGCGGCCCGCGCCATTCGCGCGACGGTGTCGATCAAAGCCGCCTTGGGCTCGGTGACGCCGATGCACCCGCGGAGCTCTCCCCGGTTCCTCAGGGTGACAAACGCGGCGCCCGGCTCCTGCAGCGCCGGGTCGTCGCGAGTCGGCGAATATGCCTCTCCTGCTGCTGCGGCCTCAACTGCCTGGCGCGCCGCGCGCAGCAAAGCTCTCCGCTGCTGCTCGTCGAGCACTCCACTCACCCCTCTTCTATCTGCCCCGCCATGCGGCGGAACTCCTCTTCGGTGAGCACAGGAACAGCCAGGCGTTCCGCGTCATCGCCCTTCGAGCCGGGCGATTCCCCGACGACGACGTAATCGGTCTTCTTGCTGACGCTGGAGGCGGCGCTCCCCCCCTGCGCCTTGACGATGCGCTCGGCCTCGGACCGGGGCATGCCCAACGTTCCGGTGAACACCACGGTCTTTCCGGCGAAGGGGCTTTCAGCCGACGGCGCGGCCTGGTCCGCCTGCGGCGAGACGCCGGCGCGCTTCAGCTTGGCCAACAGCTCCTTGGTCTGCTTCTGGCGGAAGAATACGGCCACTGACTCGGCGATCACGGGCCCGACTTCGAGCGTTTCGGCCAGCTCCTCTTGTCCCGCACCTGCCAGCGCATCGAACGAGCCGAAGCGCTGGGCGAGGACCTCTGCGACGTGTCCCCCGACGTGGCGGATGCCCAGTGCAAAGATCAGCCGCGCCAACGGTGGATTCTTGGTGGCGGCGACCGCGCCGAGAATGTTTTGTGCCAGCTTGTCGCCCATGCGGTCCAGCTTGAGCAGATCATCCTTCGTGAGGAAGTACATATCGGCCGGGTCTCTGACTAGGTTGCGCGCGGTGAGCTGAGCGACGATCTTCGGGCCGACTCCGTCGGCGTCGAGGGCGTCTCGGGAGAAGAAATGCTCGATGCGACCGTTAACCTGTGCCGGACATGCGATGCCCGTGCATCGCCGCACGGCCTCTCCCTCGGGCCGGATGGCGTCAGCGCCGCAGACCGGACACCTCTCGGGCATGACGAACTCACGCTCCGCACCTGTCCGCTTGCTGGTGACGACGCTCACCACCTCGGGGATTACATCCCCTGCTTTGCGGATCACCACGGTATCTCCCACGCGGACATCCTTGCGCGCCACTTCGTCCTCGTTGTGGAGGGTGGCCATCTGAACGGTGGAGCCGGACACGGCGACCGGCGCCATCACAGCGACCGGCGTCAGTGTCCCGGTGCGGCCCACGGAGACCATAATATCCTTCACGACGGTGGTCTGCTCCTCGGGCGGGAACTTGTACGCCACGGCCCAGCGCGGGCTGCGGGAGACTTGCCCGAGATCGCGTTGGAGCGCCAAAGAATTCGCCTTGAGCACCACACCGTCGCTTCCATAGCTCAGCTCCGAGTGCTCGCCCTGCCACCTGCGGCAGAATTCCGCGGCTTCATCTATGCCGCGACATACCCGGCGCTGCGGGCTGGCCCTGAAGCCTGCAGCCTCGAGGTAGCCGAGCAGCTCGCTGTGGTGCTCGAAGGAAGTGCCTTCGAGCTCGCCGACGCCGTAGACGATGATGTCCAGCCTGCGGCCGGCCGTGATGCGCGAGTCGAGCTGGCGTACGGACCCCGCCGCGGCGTTGCGCGGGTTGGCGAAGAGCGGCTCGCCGTTGTGCTCGCGCTCCCTGTTGATGCGCTCGAACTCGCGCCGGTCGAGGTAGACTTCGCCGCGCACTTCGACGAGTGACGCCGGATCGTCGAGGAGCATGCGCAGCGGAATCGCCCGTATGGTGCGGATGTTCAGGGTTACGTCTTCGCCCGCGGCCCCGTCGCCCCGCGTGGCGCCCCGGGTCAGCACGCCGTCCTCGTAGGTGAGGGAGACCGCAAGGCCGTCCACCTTGAGGTCGGCGAGGTAGTCTATCGGTTCCTCTTGCGCAACGCCGAGATGTCGCTTGACGCGCTCGTCGAAGGCGCGCAGCTCGTCCTCGTCGAATGCATTCCCGAGGCTGAGCATTGGCACGCGATGGCGCACGCTCTCGAATTCGTCGAGCGGAGAGGCGCCGATCCGCTGTGTCGGCGAGTCCCGGGTGACGAGGCCGGCGTACTGCTGTTCTAGTTCCTGGAGCTCCCGGAACAGGCGGTCGTATTCGCCATCGCTGATCTCGGGTGAGTCGAGCACATAGTACCGGTAGTTGTGGTGGTTGATCTGACGGCGGAGTTCCTCGACTCGCTCGCGCACTTCCTTGGGGGCGGTTTCCGCCACGGTCGTACCTCGGGGCGTTGGGAAAAACGGCCTCTGTTGCCCTGTTACGGCGCGAGGTGGCAAAGTCCTGTTGCGCGCATGCCCACGGCGCGGCCGTGGACCTCGACGGGCTTGGGGAGGTAAAGCGGCGCCGCCGCGGAATGGGCAGTGATGGCCGGTTGACGGCCGGCATGCAATCTTCGTTCGGACGGAGGAAGTGGATGGGAAAGCTGGCGCTTACAGGCGGGACGCCGGTAGGACGCATCGAGATGGAGCCGTGGCCGCCCATCGGCGACGATGACCGGCAGGGGCTGCTGCGGGTGCTGGAGAGTCGGCAGTGGTGTCGGCTGTCGAAGGAAGACTCGGAGGTGACGAAGTTCGAGCGAAGCTTCGCGCAGTACCAAGACGCGAAGCACTGTCTAGCGGTGGGCAACGGGACCGTGGCGATCGAGCTGGCGCTCCTGACGGCCGGCATCGAGGCAGGGGATGAGGTCATCGTTCCCGCGGTCACGTTCATTGCAACGGGGTCTGCGGTCTCAATGGTGAACGCGGTGCCCGTGTTCGTGGATGTGCTGCCCGACACGATCCAGATTGATCCCGATGCGGTGGAGGCAGCCGTCACGCCTCGCACAAAGGCGATCGTGGCGGTGCACTACGGCGGATATCCAGTTGACTTTGACCGCTTGCTGCCGATCGCGGCAAAGCGCGGTCTGACGCTCATCGAGGACTCCGCCCATGCGCACGGGACCGAGTGGAAGGGCCGCAAGGTGGGCGCCGTCGGGGCAGTGGGCAGCTTCTCTTTCCAGATGAGCAAGAGTCTCCCCGCGGGGGAGGGAGGCGCGCTGGTCACGGACCACGGCGAGCTGTTCGACCGTGCGCTGCTGCTGCATAACATCGGGCGCTGAATGAAGGCGCGGGAGTACGGGCACGAGATCGTTGCGTCGAACTACCGGCTGTCCGAGTTCCAGGGAGCGCTGCTGAATTCACAGCTCGCCAAGCTGCCGGGGCAGGTGGAGCGCAAGCACGAGAACGGCGAGTGGCTGGCGGCGGAGCTGGAGAAGATCGGCGGCGTGCGACCCCTGAAGCGTGACCCGCGCGTCACGAAGCGCGGCTACTACTTCTTCGTGATGCGATACGACAAGGAGCACTTCAAGGGAGTGCATCGGGACCGGTTCCTGGAGGCGATGAACGCGGAGGGCATGGCCATGCTGTTCGAGGCCTACGGCCGGCCGCTCCATCATAACCGCGCCTTCCAGAAGGCGGGGCGCGGGAATACAGGGCCCGTGCGCGTGCCCTCGCTGAACCCGGGCCCGGACTACGACAATCTGCACCTACCCGTCGCCGAGCAGTTCTGCTATGAGGAGCAAGTTATAATGCTCCACGAGTGGCTGCTCGCGGATAGGTCCGAGCTTCAGAAGCTCGTGGATGCGGTTGCCAAGGTGAAGGAGAACGCGGAGGAGCTGCTCTAATAGCGGCGTCAATTCGAGCTTAGAGAAAGGTGTGAACAGATGTCCCGAGTGCGAGTAGGTTTGTTCTTTGTGGCACTGGTTTGTGCAGTCGTGCTGGTTGTGGCGGGGTGCGAGGAAAAGCGGGAGACGACAGCGCAGGCCCCCGCGGAGGCCCCGGCGCAGCCAGAGGCGCCGGCTGCCCCGCCCGCTCCAGGCGCGCTGGCGGAGGGGGACGACGCGGAGGCGGCGGCGCGGCAGCTCGGTACGCCGACGGACAACCCGGTCGTCGCCGCGGAGTCGGGCCTGCGATACATCGACGTCGAGCCCGGCGAGGGCGACGTTGCGGAGGCCGGGGACACGGTGTCGGTCCACTACACCGGCTGGCTGGTGGACGGCACCAAGTTCGACAGCTCGAAGGATCGAGAGACGCCGTTCCAGTTCGCGCTGGGCGCGCGCCGAGTCATCAAGGGATGGGACGAGGGCGTCGCCGGCATGAAAGTCGGCGGCGTGCGCAAGCTCATCATCCCGCCGGAGCTCGGCTACGGCAGCCGCGGCGCAGGCAGTGCCGTCCCGCCCAACGCGACGCTGATCTTCGAGGTGGAGCTGCTGGCGGCCAGCTAGTATGTGACAAGGGCGGGGAGGCGAGCTGCTGCCTCACTTGATGCGGCCGACGAGGCGGAAGCTAGAGCCGTGGGGGATGTGCTCGGCGGCGACGCCGGGCAAGTGCTCGTTTACGTACTCGGTGAGGGTGATCATGCCCGGCTCCTCCGATACGCCATGGTTGACGCGGATCAGGCAGTGGCCGCTGTCGGCGGCGAACTGGACGCCCTCCCAGTACCAGTTCGAGTCATCGCAGATGACGGACGCGTCGCAGCCCAGTCCCTGAAAGACCTCCAGGTCGCAGTAGCAGCCGGTGCCGATCCCAACCTTCGACACCGTGCTGTCGCCGGGGCCGACGACTTGAACGGCCGGCTCGCCGAGTGCGGCGGTCTTGGCGGCGACGCGGCGGGCGAGGTCGTCGAGCGGCAGAGGCGCGATGTCGTAGCGGTGCTGGAACGTGTTGTCGCTCACGGCAGCAGGGGCCTCTCCGAGTCCCAGGTAGCGCGCCCATGCGAAGGGGATACCGATGTCGGGCATCGCGTCCCAGGCGTCGTGGACGCGGAGGATGACGAGTCTGTGCTCCTCGATGAATTTCCGCTTTCGGTCAGCGGTCTGGCGTTTGGTGGAGTCGGCGGGCCAGGATTCGACCGTGGCGACTTCGTTGGCGTGGACCCAGAAGGTGGGCTCGTGGGTAACGAGCATGTGGCAGCCGCGGCCGACGGCATCGCGGACAGCGCGGAAGCTCGCCATCCAGGTGACCGCGACGCGTGAGACGTCGGCATCGGGATCGCCGATAATGATGCGGTCGACGGACTGCTCAGGCGCAATCCAACGGGTGATGGAGCGGAAGTGGTCGAGGATGTGTTGTACTTTCATGCGGTCTCCTTCAGGGCGTGCACGGGGTCACTGGAGCCTCTCCAGGTCAGCGTAAGCCGGGTCGAGCTTCTTGATGCCCCGGCGCGGGAAGGCGACGGAGACGATCATGTCCCGGCCCGTGCCGTTCACCGACACGACCATGCCATCGCCGAACTTGGTGTGGCGCACCTTGTCGCCCGCGCGGAAGGAGGGCTCCCCGCCCCCGGCTTCCTCCAGTATCTGCTGCGCCGCGGCCGATCCCGCGGTGTCGGCGGCCTCCCAGGTGATGTTGCGGGGGGCGATCGGACCGTAGGGCTCGACCAGGTCCTCGGGGATGTCCTGGAGGAATCGGGAGGCCATGCTGTGGGCCGTTGCGCCGAAGATAGTGCGCGACTCCGCCGAGGTTAGGAAGAGCCGCTCCTGCGCGCGAGTAAGGCCGACGTAGCAGAGACGCCGCTCCTCCTCGAGCTCCATCGGGTTGTCGCTGAAGGTTGACCGGGCCAGGGGGAACAGGCCTTCCTCGAGACCGACGATGAAGACGATGGGGAACTCCAGGCCCTTCGCACTGTGGAGCGTCATAAGCGGCACGGCCTCCACGCCCGCCTTCAGCATGTCGGCGCTGGTGAGCAGCGCGACGTTCTCCAGGAATCCGCCCACGCTGGCCTCTTCGGCGTCCTCTTCGTACTCCTGCGTCGCGCTGAGCAGCTCTTGGATGTTCTCCAACTGCCCCCGCGCCTTGATCGTGCCGTTCCCCTCCAGCGCCAGCCGATAGCCCGACTGCTCGATCACGGCCTCCGTCAACTCCGTGAGCGTCGCGTCCGCCATCTTCCCGCGCAGATGGTCCACGAGCTTCACGAACTGCCCGACAGCGCGCTGGGCACGGCTGCCAAGCTGAGGGATAGCCTCCGCGTGGCGCGCGGCTTCGAGAAGGGACATGTTTAGCTGTAGAGCCGTCTCCTCGAGGTGCCGAAGGGTCGTGTTTCCGATGCCCCGGGTCGGGACATTGATGATGCGCTTGAGGCTCACGGAATCGGCCGGGTTGTGAAGCACGCGCAGGTAGGCGAGGACATCCTTGATCTCCGCGCGGTCGTAGAACCGGACGCCGCCGAGGATGCGGTAGGGAATGTCGCAACTGACGAACACCGTCTCGAAGACGCGGGACTGGGCGTTCACGCGGTAGAGCACCGCGAAGTCACGGCGAGAGCGGCCATCCTGCTCCTTGAGGTGCTCGATCGTCTCGGCGACGAACCACGCCTCTGCATGTTCGTCGGCCGCGCGATGGGTCACGATCTTCTCCCCCGGCGGCGCGTCGGTCCAGAGGCGCTTCTCCCGCCGCGTCTCGTTGTGGTGGACGACCTCCCAGGCGGCGCGCAGGATGTTGCTCGTGGAGCGATAGTTCTGTTCGAGCTTGACGACGACGGCCTCCGGGTAGTCCTGGTCGAACTTCATGATGATGCGCATGTCCGCACCGCGCCAGCCGTAGATTGCCTGGTCGTCGTCGCCCACGACGCAGAGATTGCGGTGCTTGCGGGCGAGCTGCTGGATGAGGCGATACTGCGCGTAGTTGATATCCTGGTACTCGTCTACGAGAATGTAGTGGAAACGATTCTGGTACTCTTCCAGGACCCCGGTGTGGTCCTGGAAGAGCCGTACCGCGTGGGCGATCAGGTCATCGAAATCGCAGGCCTGGTTCTCGCTGAGCCGGCCCTGATAGAGCGTGTAGGCCCGGGCGACGATCTCGTCGTAGGGCCTGGCCCCGCGCCAGTTGAAGTAATCCCTGGCGCCTATCAGTTCGTTCTTTGCGTCGCTGATCTGCCTGAGGATGCGGGAGGGCGCGAACTGCTCGGGATCGAGATCGAGGTCGCGCAGGCAGTCCTTCATGAGCGCGAGCTGATCGGATTCCTCGAACACGACGAAGTTGGTGGGGACGCCGACGCGCTCGCCGTCCCGGCGCAGGATGCGCGCGCAGACCGAGTGAAAGGTGCCGACCCACATGTCCCAGAGCTGCTGCCCAAGCAGACGCCCCAGGCGCTCCTTCATCTCGTTCGCCGCCTTGTTGGTGAAGGTCACCGCGAGGATGTTGACGGCAGAGACGCCGCGCTCCTGGATCAAGTAGGCGGCGCGATGGGTGAGCACCCGCGTCTTGCCG
>Ga0114922_10007129_pt1 | contig 10238 bp, 10 predicted proteins | sample AartaG_FD_100975 | JGI IMG/M metagenome (GOLD analysis project Ga0114922, IMG submission 100975) | Deep subsurface microbial communities from Aarhus Bay to uncover new lineages of life (NeLLi) - Aarhus_00045 metaG | ecosystem: Environmental > Aquatic > Marine > Oceanic > Sediment | place...
GGTCGGCCCGCCAGTCAGAGAAAGCTGAGGCTGCCTCAATCAGTGCCAGTGTGCGTCCGCCCAGCCTCTGCATGTCCTCCAGCACGCGGAGCTCCTTCGCTAGCCCGGAGTCCGAAAGGAACCCCACCACCAGCGTGTGCTCGTCTACCATAGACATCGGACCATGGCGGAACTCCAGGGGGTGGTAGGCCTCGGCGTAGGAGAGGGACATCTCTTTGGTCTTAAGCATCGCCTCGTTAGCCAGGCCGTAGAGCGGGCCGCCGCCAAGGAAAAAGAATCGCTCAATGCCCAGGTCCGCCCCCAGCCGTTGGGGCAGGTCTCCCAACCGGTCCACCAGGTCGTCCAGAGCGGCGGGGAGACGCCGCAGATGTTCCAGCATCCCCTCGTCGCGGGCGAGTGCGGCGGCCAGGGCCTGGGTGAGCAGGAGCATGCTGGTGAAGGAGCGGGTCTGCGCGACACTCTGCTCCTGTGCGTCTGGCGCGACCAGCGCGAAGTCGGCCTGGTGGGCCAGGGGGCTTTCGGGATAGCAGGTGACGGCCAGGACCGGCCCGCCGTTGGTCTCTTGGAACCGTTCCAGCGCCCACAGCGTCTCCGTCGTCGTCCCGGAGCGGGAGACGGCGAGGAGCAGCGTCCGGCCGGTGGGAACCGTGTCGGGGAAGAGCCACAGTTCGGAGGAGGGAAGGGCACGGGTGTGGATGCCAGCATGGTGAGCGAGGAAGGCGGCTGCAGTCTGCGCCAGGTAATGGGTCGAACCGCAGCCGATGGCGATCATTCCCTCAAATGCTCGCCCGACCAGGAATTCCTGCAGCGCCGGCTGCGTCGCCGCAAACGGTTCCAGTGTGGCCTGCCAAACGATAGGCTGGCTGGCTATCTCGCGCCAGGTGTGCGATCGCTCCTCCATCTCACCCTCCTGTTACCCGGATGCCCATCTCTCGCAGACGGCCCGGCATGACCGAGTCCATCCGTCAAGGGACGTCCGGCAGAGTTCGTGCCTGATGGTACCCACAAGGGTGGATGCTTGCCAAGATGAACGGGTCGTTTCTCCAGGAGTGGTCCGCAGGCACGGTTGACGTTGCGGACAGGCGAAAGGTGCCGCTTCACATATAGAAGATGCGGTCCTTGTACTGCTCAATCAGCTTGGCGTTGTACTCCATCCCTCCGTCTACATTACCGGCCAAGAAGACAGGAGGTGTGATACCTCGAGACAACAACTCTTCGATCGTGGCAGCGATTAGAGCATGTAGGACAGCTATGCTGGTCACCCCAGAGGCAGGACAGAACTTTTGCGGCACTCCTTTGGCCTCAAGCATCGCATCGCCCGCGTTCACTTTATTGTCGAGTACGACATCGGTGAACTCGTACATCTTCTTGCCCGACGGGTGGCGCGAGGCGAAGGCCTCGGTGTAGACACGCGAGGTGAGACCGATGACCTTGATTCCGCGCTCCTGGGCCAGTTGGGCCATCTCGACCGGCACTGCATTCCGCCCGGAGACTGAGACCAGGATCAAGACGTCACCCGGTTCAATTGGATTGTTGTCGAGCAGTATGCGGGCATATCCTTGTAGTCTCTCAATCTCAGACGACATGGTCGCCGGCTGGATGTCGAGTGAGGCGATGCCCGGACCGAAGATGGGGTTGATCAGCATGAGCCCGCCGGCGCGGTAGACCAGGTCCTGAATCGGAAGCGAAGAGTGCGTGCAGCCAAAGGCAAAGATGCGCTTTCCGTCGGCGACGGCATCGGCCAGCAACTGTGCTGCCTGCTCAATGGCCGGCATCTCTTCATCGGCAATTCGCCGCAGGAGATCGGTCACACCATCGAGGTATTCTCTGGCAAGGGAAGTCATAGCAGCCTCCTTTACGCAAATATACAAACGTTTGGCTAAATACTCTGGTAGACTATCTGCCCGGCGACCACGGTCAGACGGACGTTGAGGTCGGCGTCAAGCAGAATCACGTCGGCATCGGCACCGGGCACCAGTACCCCCTTTCGCCCTGCTAACCCTATCGCCTCGGCCGGCACTGAGGTCGCCATCGGCAGGGCTTCCTCCAATGAAAGGCCAGTGTAGTTGATCACGTTGCGCAGACCGGCGTCCAGTGTCAGGCTGCTGCCCGCCAGGCCGCCAGCAGCGGTGCGTGAGATTCCCTCTCGCACGGTGATCGTTTGTCCGCCCAGGTTATACTCTCCGTCTCTCAGTCCTGCAGCACATATAGCATCAGTGATCAGGATCGTGCGAGACACACCCTTGGTCCGGACCAGCAGTTTGACGACAGCCGGGTGGACATGCACTCCATCTGCGATCACCTGGGCATAGATGCGATCGTCGGCCAATACAGCACCGACTGTACCAGGGATGCGGTGATGCAGACCGAGCATCCCATTGAAAGTGTGGGTTGCTTGTCGCAAGCCGTGGTCGGCCGCCTTCAGTACCTGCTCGTAGCTTGCCCCACTGTGGCCAACGGCGAATTCGACCCCTTCACCAACCCACTGAGCGATCAAAGCCAAAGCTCCGTCGAGCTCCGGAGCAACAGTGATGAGCCGCACACAGCCAGTAGCCAGCCAGGCGTCATATTCCTCCGGGTCCGGATCACGCAGGTGCTCCAGAGGCTGAGCCCCCCTGTGATCTGGATTGAGATACGGGCCTTCAAGATGCACACCCAGGTGATGGGCGCCGTCCCCCGGCTGGGGGCAGCGGGCGACGTTCTCGGCCGCTGCCAGGGTCGCCTGTGACGAGGCAGCGACTGTCGTCGGCAGGTAGCACGTCACCCCGTGCCGGGCGAAGAAGCGCGCCATACCGTGAAGGGCCTCTGGCGTGGCATCCATCGTATCACGACCGGCGCCTCCGTGGACGTGAACGTCGATCAAGCCCGGAGCCACCCACAGCCCTTGGGCATCAATCAACCGCTCTGCCGGCCCGGCGGCGCGCCTCCCAGCCTCAATCGAGACGATCTTTTGATCCTCGATCACAAGCGTGCGATCAGGCAGGGTTTCGCCAGGTGTGATGAGGGTCCCACCCGAGATGAGCATGCGCATATTTATCTAGAGCGATGCAATGGCTTGGTCCAGCGCCTCGCGCAGTTGCTGCACCTTGTGCTGGTCAACGACACCGGTGTGTGTGGGGGGAACGCGCACGCCTGTACCCACGTGGACATTGGTCAGCCCGGTCCCTGCTACAATTCGAGCCACGTTTTTGGCATTTATCCCCCCAGCCGGAAGAATATCAATGCGTCCAGCCGCTTGCTCCGCAAGCGCACGAATCTGCGCCATTCCGTCTTTAGCCTTACCAGTCAGGCCGGCGCCACCGGTGGTACGAACACTCTGCACACCCAGCCCAACCAGGGTCTCCAACGCCTGGCTCAGATCCACAGCCTGTTCCCACGCGAGGTGAAAGTTAATCGAACAGTCCTCAGCCGCATCCTTAAACGCCCGCACTGCATCAGCGTCTATACGCCTGTCCTCTGTGATACATCCCAGAAGGAAGTCTTTAGCCCCCAGTCTGCGGGCCAGTCGAATGTCCGCGCACATGACAGCAATGTCACTTTCTGAGCATATCATTGTACGGGCATGGGGACGGATCATAACCAACACATCAATACCTACGTTAGCGCAGACGTGCTCGATCATTCCAGCGCTTGGAGTTAGCCCCAATTGGAGGTAATCGCACTTGAGATCAAGTCGGGTGGCCCCACCCGCCTCAGCAGCGAGTGCCTCCGAAAGATTCTCAACAATGATCTCTAACATAATAGCTCTTTTCCTTTTGACCTCCCCCAGGTCTATTCAGCTCTGAAGTATGGAACGATTGTTGAGTCCCGTAAAGTCGTAAACGGTGTGGCGGCTCAACCGCCGATGGCCCAAGGGGAAACGTGTGCGCTTCAAGGGCAAGTACTACCTGGTGCAGGAGATGCCGGAGAAACTGCGTCCGAGACCAAAACTTGCCAAAGTCCAGTTGCTAACATGGATCGAGGAGGGGATGCCCCCTCCTCGATCTTTGTGCTACGGGACGAACAACTTGGCGATCAGCCAGATCGGAATGGCGGGCAAAATGGCGTCCGGGACGGTGAAGCCGAGGGCCACAGCGCCCATGGCTCCCAGGTCGCCGAAGACCTGGAACTTGTAGGCGAAACTGATCATGAACCAGCCCAGGAAGCACCACAGGAACCCGCCGGCCCAGGCGCCGCGACGGCCGCCGGTAGCGTTGCCGAAGATCGCGCCCGATCCGCTGGCAAAGAAGGCCGCGATCATGCTTGGCAGCGGTACCGGCCATCCGATGAGGGCCAGGATGACCATCGCCACCACCTGCGCGATTGTGCCCGAGATCAGACCGATAATCAGCGAGTTCGGAGCGAAGGGGTAGATCACCGGGCAGTCCAGCGCCGGCTTGGCGCCAGGGATTAGCTTGTCAGCGACACCCTTGAAGGCCGGAACGATCTCGGCGATCAGCATGCGGACGCCCTGGATCAGGACGAGCACGCCGGCCGTGAACCCAAGCGCCTGCAAGATCGAGAAGACCAGCCAGTTCTGGCCGCCGCTGATGTTCTCCTGAAACCCCGCTACCCCGACCTGAATCAGGGACAGAATGGCGCCGATCAACGTGACAACCAGCATCACCAGCGAGATCGAGATGGACATATCACGGAAGAAGCTCAGGGAGTCGGGCATCTCGAGATCCTCGGCGGAGTCTTCCGGATTGCCGACCAGGGCACCCACCCAGGCGCCGACCATGTTGAGCAACGTCTGACCATGGCCGAAGGCAACGTTGTCACTGCCGGTGATCTTGCGCATCACCGGCTGCGCCAGCGCAGGCGCCAGGGTCATGTACGCGCCATCCACGAGCGAAGCCAGCACCACCACCGCCCACAGGGGCAGGCCGAACGAGTGGAACAGGATGGCAAAGGCGCCGGCGTGGATCCAGATCATGTGGCCGGTCAGATAGATGTAGCGGAACGGTGTGATGCGAGCGAGCAGGATGTGGACGATATAGCCGAAAAGCATTGTCCAGGCAATCGCCGCTCCGATCTCGCCGATGTTGGTGTCCTGGACCGCGCTGACCACGGCTTCATCGAAGGTCACGAACGTCTCAAACCCAGCCGCAGGGATGCCAGTCTCGAACATACTCTGGATAGGGATCAAGGCGTTGATCAACGCTCCGATGCCAACGCTCATGATCAGCAAGCCAAGAATAGTCTTGATCGTGCCAGTGATCACCTCGCTAGTCGACTTGCGTTGGATCAGCAGGCCGATCAGGGCGATCAAACCCAGAACAAAAGCTGGAAGTGTGGCCAACTGCAAAAGGAACTCAAAGATCTGCATGACTTGAACCCTCCTTAATTAGATGTTCTTGAGACCTCAGCCTTGAGATCTCAGCTCCACATATCGGATACACGCCCCAGGTGTGACTGGAGCTACGGTTAAGCGTGCGAACGATTTCCTGTTAATCCGAATCCATTCTTCCCTCCTTTCGCCATTCCTTTCCTCAGGCCGCCCACCCCGACCATCCGCTTAGCCGGTGCCTGACGAGTCGAGAAACTCACGGATCGCAGCGACGACCTTGGTCTTGATCTCCTCCTTGTCCACTAAATTCTGAATGAGAACCACTCGACTGGTTGCACCTTTGAGGTGGCGTTCCATATCAGTCGGTGCCACTATGATGTCCACCTGTTGGCCCTTGTAGGAGCCCAGGTCCCATGGCAGAATCTCAGCCTTGAGGCCCTCCTCCTTCAAGATCTCATCAATGAACAACTTTAGCATCATGCTGCTGCCAAACCCCATACCGCACAGTGTTGCAATGCGCATTTATGCCTCCTTTGCCCTTCCTCCGTTCCACGAATGGATAGCAGAAAGCAGAGCACTATCGTCTGGTGCAGCGCGGATGCGCTCCACGGTTGCCTGATCCAGCAGTAACTGTGCCAGTTGCTGAAGAGCGGTGACGTGGGCCTGCTTGTCCACCGCACCTAAAGCGATGACCACATCCACCGGGTCATTCTCCCTATGTCCAAAAGCCACGGGTGTTGATAGCGTGACCATCCCAAAACATGGTTGACGGACACCATCCTCCGGCCGGGCATGCAGGAGAACAACCCCAGGGGCGATCACAGCGTAGGGTCCCATCTCGTGCAGCACGCGCTTCATGGCCTTCACGTAGCGCGGCTCGACGGTACCCGCTTCGACGAGTAGCTGGCCAGCCCGGTCCACTGCCTCTTCCCATGAAGCCACCCTGATCATAGCTCGCACGGTTTGCTCGGTCAGCATCGTATGCAACTGCGGAGCGGTGTGCCCTGCGTTCGTTTGCTCACTCATCTAGCACGATCTTTTGCTCATTCAGCCCGCCACTACGACCTGTATCCCCAATTGCCGCAGACAGGTCAGGGTCTGTAGGTCTGCCTCCGCGTCGGTCACCAGTGTGGTGATTCGCTCCACTGGCGCGTAGGCGGAGGCGACCTTGCCGAACTTGGTATGGTCGGCCACCAGGATCAACTTTGGAGCCATCTCGATGATCGCACGATCAGTCATCACTTCCGGCAGGTAATCGTTGGTCAGCCCCGCCTCCAGACTGATGGCCGGTGTGCCCATAATGACCTTGTCCACCCGCACCTCGCGGAGGGACTGTTCGGCAATATGGCCTACCAGAGAAAGCTCTGAGCTACGCATCATGCCGCCTGTGACAACAACTGTCACTCCTTCGGCAGAGGCTAATTCGATGGCAATAGTGAGCGCATTGGTGACCACAGTCAGGTTCTCGCGGTCAACCAGGTAGCGGGCAATGTAGGTGGTGGTAGACCCAGAGCCGATAAGGATCGAGTCACCATCTGACACCAGAGTGGCTGCAGCGCGGCCGATGCACTGCTTGCAGCTCTCCGCCTGGATCATGCGTTGGATGACAGGAGGTTCAGGTGGCGCAGAGCCCGCTGCGACTGCCCCGCCATGAGCGCGACGCAACGCACCTCGTGCGGCCAGCTCGCGCAGGTCGCGCCGGATGGTGACTTCACTGACGCTGAAAAGATGGCTTAATCCAGCGACGGTGACCTGTCGGTTATCCCGAACGCTCTCCAGAATCAGTTGCTGACGTTCTTCCTTCAATGGGATAGCCATGCTATTTCACAGGATCGGACACATTTGAAACTCAAGACGTGCCAGTTGTATCATAATCGGTCGTATTTGTCAACATCTTTGATCACTCGCCGTGGGTGACCTTGATGTCACAATGGAACTGCTTGGCCGTCTGAACGGACAGGGCGACCGGCCGGGCGTGCAGACCTACTTCGTGCTGGACGGTAAGTGTGATCTCTGGCATAGCGTTGTGCTTCACAGCGGTTATCGCCTATAGACGATCTCGCCCTCCACTAGCGTCAGCGCGGGCCGCAACTCGCTGTCCAGCAGTACGATGTCGGCGAAGCCTGGGGCCAGGCGGCCCTTGCACAGCGCCAGCAACACACACAACCCGATAACTGCAACGACTCCTGGGTCCATACCTTCTTTTATCCCTATGCTATAACACTCTACGAGCCCGAAAGATGCGCTTCTCGCCTCGCAAGTGGTCCTCGTCTATGGTCGTGCCACTGCGAAGCGATTGATCCAATTGTGTCGCTGGCCCTTCCCCGCCGGGCTGGGTGTTTTTATCGGAAGCACTATCGGGTGACGGTGACCTTGCGCAGGCCACGCGGATGGTCGGGGTCGTAGCCTTTGGCGAGGGTGAGGTGGTGGGTGAAAAGCTGACCAGGGACAACACAGATGATGGGGGAGAGCCACTCCTCGACAGAGATAGGCAGTCGCAGAGGGGTCTTAGCCAGGGCGAGGACCTCCTCGCGGTCGGAGATAACCACCAGCTTCGTCTCTTTGCGATGAAGCACCTCCGCTAAGGCGTACACGTTCCCGAAAACCTGACCGCTGGGAGCCACCACGATGGCGGGGAAGCTCTGCTCCACGATGGCGATGGGACCGTGCATAAAATCCGCTGCAGAATAGGGCTCGGCCACCACGTAGGTCAACTCTTTGAGTTTGAGAGCCATCTCGAGGGCGGTGGCGTAGTTGTAGCCCCTCCCGATAACCACGCAGGTCTTCATGGACCGATAACGCTCCACGGCGGCGCTCACTACCCTCTCCAGGGCGAGAGTTTGCTCCATGGCTTGGGGCAGCGCCTTCAAATCCGTCAGTCTCTTTTCGTCGCCAGCCAGGGCCACCGCCAGAAGCGCCAGCGCGACGAGCTGGGTCGTGTAGGTCTTGGTCGCAGCGATGCTCCGCTCCTCTCCGGCGTGGCAGAGGAGGAGGTGCTCCGCCGTTCGAGCCAGGGGGGATGCCGGCCGATTGGTGACGGCGAGAGTCAGCGCCCCCTGCTCCCTAGCCTCCGCGACTACCTCGACGATATCGGTGGACTCGCCCGATTGGGAGATACCGATGACCAGGGCATCTTTCAAGTTTGGGGGCGAGTGGTAGATGGTGAAGAGCGAGGGGGTGGCCAGTGCCACCGGGAAGCGGTTCAGGGCAGCGAAAAGATACTTGCCATAAGTGGCGGCGTTGCCGGAGCTGCCCCGGGCGGCGATGACGATGTATCGGACGCCGTGGCGGCGTATCTTCTCGGCTACCCGCGCCGCGTTATCCTGCTCGGCCTTGATGAGCTCAGCCAGCACCCTCGGTTGCTCGAATATCTCCCTGTTGAGATGCCACATAACCATGAAGGATTACGCCCCGAATTGGGGACCACGATTGAGTATGTTCCCCACCCGGTCAAGAAGCAGACCGCTACCCATATATAGTTTCGCACCGAGAACTGGCCTTCTCCTACCCACCCTCTGGCCAGATATGCTCCAGTATAGCCCGCGCCACATCGGCGTTGGGCACGAGCGGACTGAGCAGCAGCGCCCGCAGTGCCTTCTTCCGGTCGCGTTCGGCGATCCCCTCGGCGGCCAGCATCTCATACGTGCAGTTTAATTGAATCATCACTCGTACATCGGGGGGGGGCACCCCGACACTCAGAGGCTTCGCCCCCTCTGCCCCCACGCTACATGCCGCCTCCACGATAGCGTGCTCAGGCAGGAAGGACACCGTCCGCTCGTTGACCACGTTGACGATGATTCGCTCCCGCGTGTCGTTGACTAGAGCCAGCAGCACGGGCACGATGATCTTTTCGTACCAATTGGCTCCCCGTTTGGCCAGCGCTGCGGGTTTCTGCCCGCTGGTCCAGTCAGCGTATGCGGCCAGGATAGAGTCCTGGAGTTCCAACAGTTGCTCGGCCCGCGCTGGCTTGCCCTTCTGCTTAGCCAGCATGCGGTCTGGATGGAAGAAGTAGCGCAGGTATGGGCAGGGCACCGCCCCCAGCGCCTGGATGATCTCGGTGTCAATCCCCAACTCGGGGAGCTCGGCCACCCGCTCCAACACCTGGGCCATCACGTCCTGCCCGTCGCGACGCGCCCCGGTGATGAAGCCAAAGTGGTGCATCCCCACGTAATCCAGGCTCAATTGCTCCAGCTCCACATCGAGCAGTTTGGCCACGTAGTGCGAAAGATCGAGCGGCGTGTTACAGATGCCGATAACACGCACCTTCGAGTAGCGGGTGACGGCATACTGGATGACGCTGCTGGGATTGGTCAAATTCAACATTATCGCACCGGGCGCGACCCGTTCGATAACCTTGCACCACTCCAGCACCACCGGGATGGTACGGAGCGCGTTGTTGAAACCACCTGGGCCGATAGTCTCCTCGCCAGGGATACCGAACTCGCGTGGAAAAGTCTCATCGAACGCCCGCGCCTTCAACCCGCCGACCCGAATCTGGTTCAGGACGTAATCGGCCCCCTCCAGCGCCTCCTCCAGGTCAGTCGTGTAGCTGACCTCCAGATCACCGGCTCGCTCGCGGATCATTTGCTGGCAGATGCCGCCCACCAGCTCCAGTTTCTGGCGCGTGCGCCCGTGCAGCGCCACCTCGATGGGTGACCGCTGACCCGCCGAGTTCATCAGCGAGTCTATCAACTCTGGGCTGGCGATGCTGCTGCCGCCCAGGACCACGAACTTTGTCTTCTCAGCCATACTTGCTCCCCCAATCAAGCGAAGAAACTGCTCACTGTGTCCACCACCCGTTCTGCCTCCTCCCCGGTCATATAGGGGTAGGCCGGGAGCTGCAGCAACTGGCGCGCCTGGGGTCCGCTGACCGGAAAATCCTCCTCGCGGTAGCCCAGGAAGCGGTAGCAGGGCTGCATCGGCACCAGGGTCGGATAGATGACGAAGGTGCCGATTCCCCGCTCCACCA
>Ga0114922_10007130_pt1 | contig 10238 bp, 14 predicted proteins | sample AartaG_FD_100975 | JGI IMG/M metagenome (GOLD analysis project Ga0114922, IMG submission 100975) | Deep subsurface microbial communities from Aarhus Bay to uncover new lineages of life (NeLLi) - Aarhus_00045 metaG | ecosystem: Environmental > Aquatic > Marine > Oceanic > Sediment | place...
GTAACTCCAGCGGCAGGCGTGCCGGTGGAGAAGTGCCTGATAAGTGGTTTAATAAAGCGAGACCGTGGTTATATGCCCCAATTCTTCCCTTGCCCCCCAAATTCAGAGGGTAGAGGGGCTGTATGCCCTGAAATACGTGGGGAAAGGTTTATAAAGGAAAACGAGAAGGTTGGGGCTAATGTCAGTACGAGTAGGTAGTAACACGGGGGACTATCGCCCCGTGATGATGTAGGGCTAAACTAATCGGGTAACCGAATAACTCGGGGGACTATGCCTGCCGCGCTGTGAAGGTATGCCCCCCCTATGTGCTGGCTGGTGATTTACTGTCTCTAGCGACCCTTAGTTTTTTTGTAGATATGGGGGGGTTTACCCCTCCGACAAAATTTAACAATCTTAAAATATTTTGGAAAAATGAGGCGGGGAGATTATTAAAAACCCCGACCCAACCCAAAAGGAAACCAATTTATGAACAGAGGATATCGCTTTAGGTATGTTAAAACGCCAAAGGGGATTTATATGTTTAATGTCATTACAACAATACTTTTAATAATCCGTTCGCACATTACAAACGGAACGCTTATATAGTAGTTAAACGTTGTTTATTTAGGCCTAACACCTATATCGGCCGGCGAGTCGTCGCCTGTTCTTACAAACTGGCGAAAGGATATAAGGTGTGTTAGGTTGAGGGGTCACTTTTCCCCTGTGTTAAGCGCCTTATATCCATCGTCACAAACTTATGGGAAACACACATTATAACAAGGGGAGAGAGAAGGAATATAATATTTGTCGTAGATTAAAGAGAGAGGGTTATCAAATCGCGCAGAGAACCGCAGGGAGCCATTCACCCTTCGACGTGATAGCAATAAACAAAGACACAAAAACAATACGTCTAATTCAATCCAAAGTCACAATAACACCGGAATGGCATAAGTTAGAAATTAATAGAGATTGGGGGTGGTTAAATGGCGAGTTCAAAGTCGAGTTCACAATCGAATAAGCCCAAGGTTTACGACATCTTCAAGCCGTGGGAGACCTTAGACCCGTGGCAAGAGGAGTATATCGCCGCAATAGATAAGAATTGTTTTTTATTGTGTGGGAGACAATCCGGTAAGTCCGCAGCGATGAGTATAAAATTTGGTGAGATTGCGGTTAACCAACCGATGGGGGAAAAAGAGGTGATTATGATGGTTGCCTTCACAGAGAAGCAGGCCTACGCCTTATTTTTTAAAACCCTTATGTATCTCGAAGCGAAGCACCCCACTAAGATTAAGCGAGGGAATGACAAACCAACCAAACACGAGATTAACTTAACAAACGGCTCTAAAATTATGTGTTACGCCGCCGGAAAGACCGGAGACGGCCTAAGAACCTTCACTTTGACGAGATTGGCGATTGACGAGGCTGCACCGATGGCGAGGGAGATATTTACAGCAACTACGCCTATGCTTAGCGTTACCGGTGGGTTTATGGACATCGCAAGCACACCGAGGGGGAAGGAAGGGTATTTTTATGAGTGTTCCGATGACCCGGCGCTCGGGAACAAGGTAAGAAAGGACTTTAAGCGATTTTATATCAGCGCGGAAGATTGCCCCCGGCATACCAAAGAGTTTTTAGAGTCCGAAAAGGCAACGATGAGCGAGTTGCAATATGCTCAAGAGTATCTCGCAAAATTCCTCTCGGATATTAGAAGGGTGTTTAAGGAGGGTTGGATTAAGAAAGTATGCGTGTTGAAAAGAAGTGAGTCGACCAAAGGCAAAAACAACTATCTCGGGGTGGATATTGCGAGGATGGGGGAAGACGACAGCGCCTTCGAAGTCCTAAACAAAATCTCAAACGAGTCAATCCAACAAACAGAGTCCATCACAACCTCCAAGACAAAGACCACAGAGACAGAGGACAAGATTTTGGAGTTAGAGAGGACATGGGGACTTAAAGGTATTTTTATCGACGCTGGGGCTGGCTCTTTGGGGGTTGGTGTTCTCGACCATCTGCTCACAGTAGACAAAACAAAAAGAAAGACGTTCGCGGTTAATAACAGAACCCAAGTCCTCGACAGAGACGGGAATAAAACACAGCGTCTATTAAATGAAGATTTGTATAACAACATGATAAGATTAGGAGAGAGGGGTATCCTAAAACTCTTCAACGACGACGACGTAATAGAAAGTTTAACGAGTGTTCAATGGGAGTTTAACATAAAGCCCGGGGCAACAAGCAAAATAAGATATTTCGGGAGAAAGACCCACATAGCAGAGGCGCTTATCCGGGCGTGTTGTTGTTCGGCAGAGCGGATTAAGAAGTTTTGGGTTTACACTTAGGGAGATTAATGTGGGTCCTCTTATAGTATACCCTTAAATACCTCCTGCGTTTCTCTCTCATCTCTGGGTTATTGCGTAGTTGCCGTTTTCTTTTCCAATTAATTCGTTCTTTGTGTTTCTGATAATATTCTCTGTGTTTCTCTTTAAGTTTGGGGTTGGCTGCGTAGTTTTCCCGCTTCTTTTTATTATCTTCTTCTCGATGTTCGATGTGCCTCTTTTTACATCGCTCCAAAATCTTGTCCCGATTTCTCATATATCTTTTATGCGCCTGATATTTTATTTTTTCCCTATTCTTCTCTCTAAACTTTTTATTATATTTTCGCCTGTCTCTTTTCTTCTCCATTTCAGTTCGTTACCTTAGTCCGCGGAGTCCGTGCGACTCGTTCGCGAACCAATTTAAGATATTTATAAAAACAAGTCTTACGACACAGCCCTCTTATAGTTACTATTTCCTTAAAAATATCATTCGTCCCCGTCCCTAACTCCTCCATAGAAGCAATCTCACGCATTATCTCGACCTTATCGAGTAGTTTGTCCGCCTTCTTCCGCGCAGTAGTTCGCGGAGTAGTTCGCGGAGTTCGCGGTGTTAGTTCGCGAACTACAAGGATACCTTCCCTTATCATCAACTCAATCTCTTTCTTAGAAACAACTTCGCCTCTCAATTCCTTAAAGGCCGCTTTGATTTTCTTTTGTTCTTTCTTCAAATCTTTTTTAGTCACGAACCACCAAACCATCAACGTCCCCCAAAGACATACTTTATTTTTGAAACCGCAAGAGTGAGACCCTCACCCATCTTCAACCGCCCCCACTTATTCGCAGTTAAGCAACCGGCAACAACAAGAACAATACCCATCCACTCATGGCCTAACAAATCCCATAAATCAATACCGCCGTAAGAATAAATATGTTCGAGAATTAAGAACGCGCCGACTCCCACCAACCCCATACTCCCTAACTTCTTCCACCCTTTTTTTATGTATTCCATGTTTATTCCACTGTTTTGCCCGGCTTAGGTGTTTTCTTCTTCGGCTCGCATGGCCAAACCTGTCCAATCACAATCTCAACAACATACCCCTCTTTCAGATTAAAACACTTCAAATCGTCCTTAGTGAGATTGATAACCGTTGCGTTCCCATATTTCTTTATAACCTTTCTCATGGGGATTAATGTTAAACTCTGTTTATAAATGTTTTGTTTCTTAAAACAGAAAGGCTTAAATACTTAATCGGTTAAACGAATAACTATGACAGATGAACTAAAGAGCGTGCGCGAGAATAACTTCTCGGAATTTAATGGGTGATGAAGGTGTTTTTGCAACGACGGCAGAGGTTCAGAATAAGGCCGGAGCCAACGCCTCGGCAACGGCGAACGTGGAATCATATATTAATGACTTCATCGCACAAGCGGAGTCTCAAATTAACGCCGATGTAACTTATAACTTCTCCGACGTATACGCCACACTCAACGCAGATATAAGGGACATCTTAAAACTGGCTGCCTCTAATCTTGCGGCGATGTATGTTATAAATTTTGATATGAGCGGGTTCACGTCGAGACTCGAGGCGCAAACTATGCTCGATGTTCTTTGGAATGGCTACCAAAATGCCATCAAAGTTCTCAAAGAAAAAAATAAACAATCATTCATAAATAAAGCATAATGGCAAACCTACCCGTCCAATTCAGAAAAGCCGGAGAGCAAGTAATCGCAAGTTATGACTCCACCGACATCGCAGAGGGAACGGGGTTGGTGGAATTTGATGGGTTTACTACAAAGCAAGATACAACCACAACTTATCTTTTATCAAGCGCAACAGTTCGAACGAACGACGTTGAAACCTCAACCGCAGCAGTCACGACAGCAAACGCGAAAAGATTGGATTTGGATTTTGATTTAAGCGCGTTTAATCTGCCAAAAAACATAGTGGGGACGGCTATGGTAACCGCTACACTCAAAGGAGTAAAAAACGCCACTGTTATGAATTATTATTATATAGCAAGAATTAAGAAGAATGATGTAGAGATTGCCAGCGCACAATCAGAAACAAATGGCTCAAACGCAAGCACAGATTATTATACCATGACTGTCCAAATCCCAATCACAACAATACAGAATTTCAAGAAAGGGGATGTTTTAAGATTGACTATGGAGGTATGGGCTGGGACTACTGCTGGGAGCGGAACGGTTACTCTTTACCACGACCCACACGATACGACAGTTGCCACAGCATTAACAACTCAACTAAAATGCCACATTCCGTTTAGGATTGACTTATAATGGCAGAATACGCTTTAAACTCCTCGATTGTTTCCAATATGACCGACAGGGTGGACGACGTTACGATTGACACCCAAGACACAGACGGGGCGAATGGGATGAAGCAAAGGTGGCCTAATGAAGACTGGACGAAGTGGTTTGGGATTTATAACGACATACCTGAGGTTAAAATTGCCTTCGATATGAGGGCGGTGTGGACGATAGGGAACGGGTTTGAGGCCGACACGAGAACGACTGTGATTTTGGGTAATATTAGTGGGAATGGGTTGGATACCTTTGACTCTATTTTAAAGAATTTGTTTGTTGTTAAGAGAATTAACGGCGACTCATTCGCAGAGATTATAAGGAAGAAAAACGGGGAACTCCTTAATTTAAAACCCCTCAACCCCGGGAGGATGGTGACTATTTATTCAAATAAAGGAAGGGTCGAAGGTTACGAGTATCAAATATATAAAAAAAGGGAAAAGGCAGGTTTCCAAACGTTCAAACCCCACCAAATCCTCCATCTCACCAATAAGAGAATAGCCGACGAAATGCACGGCAAGAGCGATATTAACGCGCTACAAAACATAATCCTCGCAAACAATGAGTCCTTCGATGACATGAGAAAATTAATGCACAGATTTGTCAAGCCGATGTTTAAGTTTACTTATGAGACCGAGGACATGGTTGAGATTGAGAAGAATGTTGCCAAGATGGACTCGGCAGTTAATAAGGGTGAAAACATCCACCTCCCTAAGGGGGCGATGACACAAGAATTAATATCAGTCCCGGCAAACGCAACCCTCAACCCTATGCCATGGAGAGACCATCTAAGAAATTACTTCTTTCAGGTTGTCGGTATCCCCCAAATAATCCTCGGGAGTTCCGGGGAGTTCACAGAGTCCACAGCAAAAATCGCATACCTTGCATTCGAGCAGTCTGTTAAGGACGAACAGAAGTTTATTCAAAATCAATTATGGAGACAGGTTGGTATCAAGGTTAAATTCGTATTCCCGGCCTCTCTAAAGAACGAACTATTAAGCGATGAGGCAAAGGATGGGGCACAGACTACGGCAGCACAGCCGGCGGACTTAATCGCAGGGAGGGGCGCATAATGGTAAAAATTCCATCAATCCTAAAACCAACAATCCCTTCCATATTGAAGCCGAAGTTGCCCCCGGAGGTAGTGAAACAAATTGCCGCAAAAGTCCCCAGCCCAACAGGCGGAGGGGCGACGCCTTCTCCAGCGAGTAATATGACGGCTGGCGGAGCATACCAAGGGGCTCTCCCGTTGGGGGCAGACCTAAAGGCATTTCAAGAGTCCGGCCTAACATTCGCACCAAACGCAACAGAACTCCCATCGACGACTCGGGTTGATGTAGCAGGAATGAGTCTTAAAGACAGGCAAGAGTTAGCAGACGCGAGAGCAAGGCAGGCCGGGATAACTCCAAGACTACTCGAGCCCGAAAGTGGAGCATTTAGCGCAAGAAGGGCGGCAGAGATAGCGGCCGGGTTAACTGGTTTAGACCCCTCGGTATTTTTAGAAAAACTCGAAGCGGCAGAAGCAGGGCTCGACCCGTCACAATTACAACAAGAATTAATGGAGAAAGAGGGGGGCGTTATTGCTCCCGAGTTGGTTAAGAGTAGAGTGGAAGCAGTAATTGGAAAGCCGGAAGGGAGACCGGATGCAGTCGAGGCACTAATTGGAGAGGGCAGCGTTGCGAGGTCGATGATAAACAAAGATTTTATCGAAGGGTTGTCGGAAGAAGAAAGAGATATGATGGCGAATTTGGTTGCTATTGCTGGGGGCGGAGGGGTTGCGATTGCTGGTTCTGTGGCGGCAGGCGTGGCTTTTAAAGGGCTTATTGGTAACGCTTACGCAAAATTAGTTACTGTGTTGGGGGCAAAGGCACCGCTGGCGGCGAAGGTTGCCAAGGGGACGATTACTGCTGGCGCCGTTATTATTGGGTTGAATTTGGATGAGATTACTGACGCGATTATTGGGAGAGAGGACGCGACAGAATTACAAGGGGCGATTAATACCGTGGGGCAAATGGCGCCGACAATCTCCGGGATTGTAGACTCCGGGGGAATGACTCGGGCGGAAGGGATAGCGAGGGTTAATAGTTTGGAAACAGACCTTTGGATTTTAGAGGCGAGAATACAACAGGCCTCAATCTTAGACCCGAGGGTCGAAGTCTCGGGCCAGTATGTTGATGTTATGATGGACATAGCAGACCAACAAAGTGTTATTGAAGAAATCAAAGCAAAGATTATAAGTGGGTCGGGAGACTTCGGGGAGTCTATGACGGCGATGTTGTTACAACAGATTAAAGAAAGTCAACAGAAAAAGAAGGAGGAGTTTTTAACTAACCGATGAAAAAACAAGTAGTTAACAAACCAATTATAGAAACTATAATGAATACGTCGGCGTTGGCTTTAACAGCGTCGGGGACTACGTTTTTGTTGAATAAGGATATATGGGGATTATTATTAATATTGTGTGGTGCGAGTTTAGAGTTTTTTAAGTATTGGGGCAGAAAAGAGGAGTATTGGTAAAAGCGAAAGGTTTAAATACTTAAAAGAAGTAGAAGTATCATATGGTAGAAACACAAAAAATCAAATGCGAGAAATGCAATCATATACAAACAGTTAGAACGAAGTTGATGAGGACGACGTGCTCGAACTGTGGGTATAAAATTAAGGTTAGAGAGGGAAAAGAATAATGGTTTGCGAACATACACATAAGGACGCGCCGGATAATGCGGTTTGTGAGGATTGTTATAATGAGGATTTGGGTGCGAACGTGCAGGATAGAGACGAGAGTGTTTGGGCAGACGACCCACACGGAGAACTTCAGGAGGGGTTTTGTAACTGATGGTATTATATGAGTTGGCCTTTGAGATAGTGGTTGATGTAATTGTTGTTATGGTGATTTTATGGGGTTTTGGCTTTTTTGACAAAGAGAAACCTAAAAAGAAGGGAGGTGGAAAATGATAGTTACTTTGAATATGTTTGTTGTTGGATGTTTGATTTTGTGGTTTGGGTTTTGGATTGGGAGGCATGTTAAATGATGGCAGAGGAAACAAACAACACGCAGCCGGAGTCGGTGAAATTGATTAAAAATTCAAAGGGTTATAATTGGGAGATTAAGTTAATTGGGTTTCCGCTTTTGACAGACGAAGACGTTAAGAGACTCGAACAATTAGACAAACACTTTAAGATAATTTATGGGGTGGGACAGGGTGACACAGGCAAACCGAACGGAAACACAGAAATCCCCGTCGCTGTTGAAAAAGGTGGGACAGAGCGTAACGATAATCTAAATAAATTAAAGGAGAAATCTGACCCGACACACAAAGATTTAAAAACGTTACAATGTTAATACACACACACAATAACCTTCATACTTTGCCTTTGTCGGGAAAGATTGACGGGGGATTAATATTTAACAAATCGTGCCCGATGTTGTTAGTTCATTATGTCATACCCCCCGTCTCTCCTTATTTCTAAAATAATATTATGACAACTAAAGAGGTCGGAGGCGGTGAATGAAATGGTTTTATTTCGCTCTATTGAAGTTTTTATGAGTTTTGAGGAAGCGGATGATTTTATTAGGGAGAACTCGCCCGAGTCTTTAGTTGAAGACAATAACACATATATCAAAAGGGAGTTGCTCCTTTGATGGTTGATAAGGAATTAAATAAAGTCATGGAGAGGATTGATAACAGCACAGAGGCGGACGCGGAGGCGGTGACAAAAAAACTCAAAGAGCAGAAGGAAGCCATAAGGATTAGGGATTTGAGTAATGAGTGTTTAGGGTTTATAGCGACGAGACAAGAGGAATACGCAACCGAAAGAATCACAGACGAACTTAATAATAAGTATGTTATTTACACAACCCGGGATGATATAAAGTCTGAGATTTGGGTTTATGATAATGGGATTTATAAGCCGAATGGTGAGAGTTTTATTAAGGAATTGGTGCGGCGGCTTCTTATGCACGCATACACTCCTCAACGAGCCAATAAAGTTATAGCGAAGGTGGAAGCCGACACCTTCATAGATACCGACGAGTTTTTCGGCAAGTCTTACCTTAATGAGATATGTGTGCAGAATGGGATATTGAATTTGGAGACTCGGGAACTATCGCCCTTCACACCAAAAAAAATCTTCTTCAATAAACTCCCGGTTGCTTATAATAGGGACGCGGTTTGTAAAAACGTTGATAAGTTCTTCGGGAGTGTATTGAAGGATGAGAGCGACAAGATGGTTTTATATGAGTTGGTGGGGTTCTGTCTTCATAAGGATTATTTTATTGAGAAGGCATTTATGTTTATTGGGGATGGCCGGAATGGGAAGAGCAAGACGTTGCAGTTAATTAAGAACTTTCTTGGCTCCGAGAACACCTGTGCCGTTCGATTGTCGCAGATGGAGGATAAGAATAGCGCCCTTTGCGAGTTACACAATCGGCTCGTGAATTTGGCTGGGGATTTGAATAAGACCGCCCTAAAAGACACCGGCATTTTTAAGGGATTGACTGCGCGTGACTCCGTGCAAGTTAAGAGAAAGTATTTGAGGGACCTCATATTTACTAATTATGCGAAGATGATATTTGCTTGTAATGATTTGCCTCGTGTTTATGATTTTAGTGATGGTTTTTGGAGTAGGTGGGTTGTTATGGAATTTCCTTATAAGTTTCTGCCGCAGAAGGAGATTGAGAAGCGGAGCCCGGAAGAGCGGAAGATGTGCAGACTACAAGACCCGGGCATTATTAAGAAGTTGATTACTCCGGTGGAATTATCGGGTTTGTTGAATGAGGCGATTGAGGGGTTGGATAGATTGAAGATAAAAAAGGAGTTTTCTTATTCGAAGGGGACTGCTGCGGTTAAGGATTTTTGGATTAGGCAGAGTGATAGTTTTACCGCCTTTTGTATGGATGAGATTATTGAGGATTGTGATAATTGGATTAGTAAAAAGAATTTACGTCAGGCGTTTAATCGGTATTGTAAGTCTCATAAGGTTAAGGGGTGTGGTGACAAGAATATTAAGTCTGTCTTGGAGGATATGTATGGGGTGATTGAGTCCCAGCGTGACGAATCTAACCGGGAGAGAGTTTGGGAAGGGATAAGATTTAGGGCGGATGACAGCAAAACAGCCCAAAAAGAGCTTAAAAGTGCTCCAAACACATGAAACACACCATATTCCTAAAAGTCCTATAATTTCCATTTCCTAGGGTTGTTGAGAAACCATGTGTTCCCTGTGTTCTTGAAAAGCACTTTGAAAGCACAACACTTATATACTTATTTCGCTTTGTGAGTTCCTCTTCTCACTCACAAAGTTATAAGTCACGCGTTGGCAACAAAGTGCCCTATTCGCCCATAAACCCCCCTCTAATCCATTATTCTTACCAGTCTGGCTATACCCCACACCTCTAAGGCCTCGCAAGCGCCTGGGGGCTTATTGCTCGGCCTTTGTTCGCCCCCTTTTACACGGTGCCCCTTTATGATTGCCCCCTTCCCCCTCCCAAGCGCGCGCGAGTAACTCCAGCGGCAGGCGTGCCGGTGGAGAAGTGCCTGATAAGTGGTTTAATAAAGCGAGACCGTGGTTATATGCCCCAATTCTTCCCTTGCCCCCCAAATTCAGAGGGTAGAGGGGCTGTA